>AATN01000011.1_pt1 | contig 50130 bp, 48 predicted proteins | sample 270648 | NCBI WGS metagenome assembly AATN01 (sample SAMN02954269, study PRJNA17659) | bioreactor sludge metagenome | biome: terrestrial; feature: bioreactor; material: sludge; isolation source: Enhanced Biological Phosphorus Removal (EBPR) bioreactor sludge | place: Australia: Brisbane, Queensland
GGTATCGGATTCGCCCCAATAAAAAGAAACTCGAAAGCAAGCGCAGCAAGCACCACAACTTAGGCAAGGATTTGCTGATGTTTGTTGTTCTGCCATTATGTAACCTTCTTAATGTAGCCAACCTTGAGCATGCTCAGTGATTGCTTTGATGGCGGAGTGAGTGATTTTACGCTCAATCGAGATTGCATAAAAGTTTTCATAAATCTCACAGCTACGTCCAATCACTTCAACTCTACCTTCTTGCTCCAACGTTTCTTCTAAGGCAGTGGGGGCAATAAAGACGCCTGTGCCTGCAAAACCAAAAGCTTGCATCAATGCACTATCATCAAATTCACCTACAATCATCGGTTTGACTTGTTGGCTATGAAACCAGCCTAGTAGCTTTGAGCGAATCGCTGCACCTTCACTTAACATCAGTAAAGCAGTTCCATCTAAACACGCTGGAAATTCACCAACGAGGGAAGCTTTTAATTCAGGACTAGCGAAAAAGCTAATTCCGCTCGAACCGAGTTTATGACTAAAGCCTTTCACATTCATATAACTAGGCATCGGGCTGTCGGCGATCACTAGCTCCATTCGATGTACGGCTAATTCGGCAAGTAAATCTGAGAGTTTACCTTCCGTGCACACAATCCGAATCTTTTTGTTCATGAGCATGGCGGGCTGTAATAAGCGATAAGCAATCGATTTGGGCACTAAGTCTGAGACTCCGACTCTAAACAATTGAGCACGGCCTTTAGGCAGTTGTTGCAGGATTTGCTCTAAGGCTTCACCTAATTGAAAAATTTCATTTGCATACTGCAAGGCAACTTGCCCTGCTTCAGTGAGTTCTAGATTGCGGCCTTGGCGTTTAAACAATTCAGTGCCTAAAGACTCTTCTAATAAACTGATCTGACCACTTAGGGTCTGTGGGGTTAAATGCAGGCGTTCGCTAGCACGTGTCAGGCTACCAGCCGTGGCCACTTCACGCATGTAGTACAAATGTTTGTAGTTGAGCATAGGCTTAAAGTTCCGTTAAATACTTCGTTTTTAACGAAGTGAATATATTTAAAATTCGAATTTTTCTTAATATTATTCTTTTATATACTCTCTCCATACCTTAAGTAAACCGTTATATAGGAGACGGCCAATGAAATTGACAACACAAAGCCAACGTGCAGTGATGGCGATGCTGGCGTTGGCATTACATAACGATCGCAAGGTACTACGTTTAAGCAATCTCGCCAAAGAACAAGGTATTTCCTTGTCGTATATGGAGCAGCTATTTTATAGCTTACGCCATGCAGGTCTCGTTGAAGGTATTCGTGGCCCCGGTGGTGGCTATCGCTTAGGTCGTCCAGCCGGACGGATCTCGATTGCCGATATTGTGCGGGCGATTGAGACGCATGGGGATACGGAGGATCGTGATGCAGCGGCTTGTTCCAATCAGGCGAATATTGATGCCATGTTAGTAGGTTTAGATGAGCAGGTGGCTGAGTTTTTAGAAGGGATTACCCTAGAAAGCTTAACCTATAAGCACAAAAAGCAGGAAACAGCATATCGTCCTGGTACTACAGCGAGCTTGATTGCTCGTATGTTTCCAGCTCGAGGTGGTTTTATGCCTCAGCCAGCCGGTGCTTAGGCTAAACAGTTAGGTTCACTCTCAGCTGCCTGACTCCTCCTCCAATCGCTACTGGCAGCTTATGTCGAGCGGGGTTGTCGCAAACATCAGCCCCGCTTTTTAGATTGGTGTCTAACGTCCTAAAACCCGATTAAACCATTCACCAATACGCGAACTGGCGCTAGTTGAACTAGTTGATGTACTAGGTGTAGCGCTCGGATTACTGGGTGTTGGGGGGGGGCTAGGCGTAGGTGCTACTCCTGTAGTTGAACGTACACCTCCATTAGAAAAAGCAATTAAGCGTTCCACCACTTTTGCTAAAGGTGAGTAGTCATTAGTCGCCGCTTGAATCCCCGCAGTGCGCCAACTGACTGGCATTGCACGGCGAATATCGTCCCAAGTACCAGTAGCAACGGATTCATAGCGAGTTTGTGCCGGAGTGCCTTTAGCGGGTGTCCACAAGAAGTCGGGGTGTTCATTGCGATACCATTCACCACCAATAATCACATCATTAGCATCCAATTCTAAATCATACTCATAAGCCACCTGCTGGATGGAGTCATAAGCAGGGCTATCGTCTTCACGTTGGCTTGGGTTGGTTTCTACTACATAAGACACCAGCATAGACACACCGACGACTGAGCGAGCGATTGGACTGCGGAAGCGTTTAAATTTGTCATTGGTGTAAGCACTGATGGCTACTTTGGCCTGAGCTAAGGTACTCGTGGCTTTGCGGGTTTGTGGGTTGAAATAAGTATAGCTATAACCATACACTGGTTGGTTCCAGACCTCATAATCAAAGGTAACATCAAAAACCATACTGCGCTTTGCAGCTCCAATCTGATTGACGACGGCTAAGTGCCAAGTGCCGGGGTTAGTGTCAAAGCATTGTGCAGACACGACCCGCCCCGTGCTTTGATCCATCGCAGGATTTTTGTCATTGCAACGCCCGCCAATAAAGCGTGTGCGTGCGGGCATATTCGCCCACAAAAGGGATGACAAGGCTTTAATATCGGAGGGGAAAAATTTAATCGGAATATTGTCCGGTGTAACCACAGTAACCGAACGCCGAGGACGTGCTAACATGTATGCAGCGGGTGACCAGCCGTGACAAATGCCCATCCACGTTTCGACTGAGCCGGTCGCATCATAAAAGCTTTTACCATCCGCCCACATGCGCTTAGTCAAAGTGCTATTTGTGTCTCCTAGAATCGCATCGTATTTTTCTGAAGGTGAGAGGCGATTGATGCGTGAGGCACTGCGGCTTTTTACAATCGCAGCCGCAGGATTCGCGACGATATAATTCCAGTTTTGCTGCCAATTATCGCTATTTGGGAAGCTAGGATCTGCATAGCGTGCACCTAATTCACCTTTATATAAACCCCAATAATCATCTGACCACGGTGATTCTGCTAGCTTAGCCTGTGTAAGCCGTGCGTTTTCCATATCGTGTAATTTGTTATAACGTAAAGCATCGACTAAATTAGCGGCGTTATCGTTTGCAGCCGCTGCCGCACGAGCAGTGCCATGTGAACCCACTGCTAAAGCCCGTTGCCGTGCAATATCGCGAGCTTCTACAAAGCGGCGATTAGCAATGGTGCTTGCACTAAATAAACTCACCCCAGCTACTGGGTTGCCATTAGTATCGTATTTAGTAGGTTTTTCATTCATGAAAGCTACTGGATTGCGGTTAAAAGCATCTAGGCGGGCGTTGATCTCAGCTTCTCTATCCATTGGGCAAGTCCTTAAATTAGGGTTGTTATAGTATGCATTGAGTATAGCCCTATCAGCTCAAGTTGCTGTTAGGTGATTCATGCTAACTAAAGTTTTAGTGTACTAACTAAGGTTAGTAAGTGCTGGTGACTTCCTAAAAGTTCTTCAGTTAAACTCTAAAGTTTAGCCAAACTGGAAGAGCTGGAGGGCTTATGGATCCGATTGTATTAGTTGTTTTACTCTTGGGTGCCTTTTTTCTAGGTTGGGTGATTGGCCTAGATTTAGCTAGTAATTCTGAGCAAGTACAAAAAGATAAAGCGCCTATGAGTGGCTATGAAAAAGGCGTGTACGACTATTTACAACGCTCAACTGGTAAGGACTTAAGTCCACCTACAAATCCCACACTAGATGCAGCAATTAGTAAGGCTAAAGACGTGTTGAATAAGCAGGTTTTTGACCCACCCAAAAAGAGAAAAATTAATAGGTTGAGAGTGGATACTCAATCTCTTGACAAGAGTTCAAGAGATCGAGCAGAGAGATTAGTGAATCACTGTGTGCAAAACACGACTACGCTCAAAATAGACGGTATAACTACCGTAATCCCAAGCGGTAATTTTTGGCCATTTTCGTTTTACTTTTCCTTGGGATACTTTTACAGATCGCGGTTTACCAAAGCGTTTACGGACTTGTTGCATACTTGCACCACGGCGTGGATAAGCAGTACGCTTATAAACACTGTGTTGTAAGGCAGCTGGCTCAGCGCCTCGTCCTGCATAAGCCACTTGGGGTAAAGAACTACTCAGGGCAAGTGGTAAACAAAGCGCACACGATAAGAGCCATGTTGGGGTTTTCATAACGTACTCCAAAACGTCGATACTTGTTTTATTACAGCAAATTAAGCTGTGATTTTGTGGTTCAAACGGTACAATCGCCACCCATGTTTAGACCATTAGAATTATTCATCGGGCAGCGCTATACACACTCACGGCGGCGTAACCGTTTTATTTCATTCATTTCCTTTGCATCCATGCTCGGCATCATGCTTGGGGTGATGGTGCTGATCACTATTCTGTCTATTATGAACGGATTTGAGAAAGAACTCAGAAGCAGAATACTGGGGGTGGTCGCGCATGTCACTGTTTCTGGGACAGATGGCAAGCTTTCTGACTGGATGCCGAATTATGAAAAACTGGTTAAAGAGCCGCATGTGTTGGGAGCAGCCCCTTATGTGCAAAAGCAAGTCATGATTGCTAATAGCAATCTGTTACGTGGCACGCTTTTACAGGGTATTCATCCAGATTATCAGGATCAGGTAAATGAACAAGGATTCTCTCTCTTAGAGGGTAGCTTTAAGGATTTAAAGCCGCGTTCTTATGGAATCATTTTAGGAGCAGGGCTAGCTAATGCTTTGCAAGTAGTACCAGGCGATAAAGTCACCGTAGTGGTTCCACAAGTACAAGTGACACCGGCTGGTGTATTGCCACGGTTACGGCGTTTTACGGTGATTGGCATCCACCAGTTCGGCATGCAGGAATTCGATAAGATGACAGCATTTGTGCATCTGGAGGATGCTGAGCGTTTATTCAAGATGCCGGGACAGGTCAGTGGGATTCGTTTAAAACTCGATGATTTATTTGCAGCTCAGCCACTGGCTCATGAATTGCAGGCCAAGCTGGGTAATCAATTTGAAGTCGCTGATTGGAGTAAGGAGCACGGTAATTTCTTCCGTGCGGTTAAAACTGAAAAAATTGCCATGACTTTGATTTTATTCTTAGTAGTTGCGGTGGCTTTATTTAACCTAGTCGCTTCTTTAGTCATGGCGGTGAATGATAAGCAAGCGGATATTGCTATCTTGCGCACCTTTGGGCTGGAACCGAATCGAGTGATGCGTATCTTTATGATTCAAGGCAGTATTATTGGGATTTTCGGGACTTTGGTGGGGGTAGTTTTAGGTGTTTTGTTGTCCTTAAATATTGAAACGATTGTTCCTGCCCTCGAAAATACGTTTGGTTTTAAAGTCTTTCCAGCCGATATTTTCTATATCAGTGAGGTGCCCTCCGATTTGCATTGGAGCGATGTGTGGTGGATTGTCGCCGCTGCTTTAGTCTTTTCAGTATTGGCTACGATTTATCCAGCACGTCGTGCTGCAGCAGTACAGCCTGCGGAGTCCTTACGTTATGAGTAAGCTGTTTTTGCCGCTAGAGCTATTTATTGGCTTACGTTATACGCGTGCGCGCCGCCAAAACCATTTTGTTTCTTTTATTTCACTGGCTTCGATGCTCGGTATTGCTATTGGTGTACTGGTTTTGATTACTGTGTTGTCAGTGATGAACGGTTTTGAGGTGACCTTGCGGGATCGTATGTTGGGGATGTTGGCACATGTAACTATTTCTTCTCAAGATGATGCGCAACTAGATAGTATTGAAGCACCAATCTTACGTTCTACCATCCAAACTTATCCTTATGTAAAAGCAATTTCGGCGTTTATTGAAAAACCAGTGATGCTCAATCAAGGTGATGAGGCGCGTGGTGTCCTACTTCAAGCGATTGAGCCAGAGCAAGAAAGCCAAGTCGCTGATGTATTTAAACATGTCGAAAAAGGTGATATGCAAGCCTTGGTTGCAGGCAGCAATGGAATTGCAATTGGTGCTGGGCTAGCCAAAGAGCTGAAAGTCGAGCTAGGTGATGCGCTAACTTTAATTAGTCCAACAGAAGATATTTTAGATACCAGTGAGCTGCCGGTTTTGCAACGCTTCACCGTTAAAGCGATTTTCCGGGTGGATATGCAAAATTATGATACTGGTTTTGCTTATGTGAATTTAAAAGATGCCCAACAAGCTTTAGGCATGGGCGATAATATTACCGGCTTGCGCTTACGCTTAGGTGATGCTTGGCGCGCGCCTAAAGTTGCGGATGATATTTACAATCGCTTGCTGCCGGAATATCCAAATTTGTGGGTCGGCGATTGGACTAATCAGCAAAGCAATTTCTTTAAAGCATTGCAAATTCAGAAAAGTGTGATGTTTATTATTCTCATGCTGATTATTGCAGTCGCTGCATTTAATTTAGTCTCGACTTTAGTGATGGTCGTTACCGATAAAGAAGCGAATATCGCTATCTTACGCACCTTAGGGCTATCACCTGCACGGATCATGGGTGTATTTATGGTACAAGGTAGCTTGATTGGTGTCATTGGAACGATCTCAGGTATTGTGTTGGGTGTATTGCTAGCAAGTAATTTAGAGACGATTGTGCCTTGGCTAGAGCGCCTATTAGATACACACTTCATCTCTGCTGAGGCTTATCAGATTAGTGAGTTGCAGTCTAAAGTGAATCCCGCTGATGTGATGCTGATTGCAATTTCTTCCTTATTAATGGCGATTGTTGCCACGCTTTATCCAGCTTGGCGTGCTTCTAAAGTGCAGCCGGCTGAGGCTTTACGTTATGAATAATGCTATTTCTCCCACCCCTGTTATCAACTGCCAAGATTTGAGTAAGCGCTTCCAAGAAGGTCAATTGGATGTTTCGGTTCTAAGTGGTATCAATTTAACAGTGCGTGCTGGAGATCGAATTGCAATTGTCGGTAGCTCAGGTAGTGGTAAAAGCACGTTGTTGCATTTATTAGGTGGCTTAGATTTGCCTAGCTCTGGGCATGTTGAGGTGATGGGCAAACGTATGGAGCAGCTTTCAGACAAAGATCGTGGTCTGTTGCGCAATCAGTCTTTAGGTTTTATTTATCAATTTCACCATTTACTGCCAGAGTTTACGGCTTTAGAAAATGTCGCTATGCCTTTGTTAATTCGTGGTGTGAAGGTTAAAGAGGCTACTGAACAAGCCGAAGATATGTTAAGTAAAGTCGGTTTAGGTAAGCGTTTAGGGCATAAACCCGGGCAGTTATCCGGAGGTGAGCGGCAGCGGGCTGCGATTGCACGTGCTTTGGTGACACGTCCGCATGCGGTGTTAGCGGATGAGCCAACTGGGAATTTAGATCAAAATACCGCTGAGCAAGTGTTTGAGCAGATGCAAAATCTAAATGAAGCCCTGCAAACCGCTTTCGTGATTGTTACTCATGATTTGAGCTTAGCGCGGCGCATGGACTCAGTCTATCGCTTAGTGGAAGGACGCTTGCAAGCAGCCTAAGTTTCTTTCAGCAGTCTTTTAGATCTAAGAGTGCTGCTCATCTTTCATTTTCGCAGCTAGTGTATTGCTATCTGAGTTGAGAGAAGGAGTGATCAGTGTTTGGGCTTTCAATCTACCATTTTCTTGACGACCGCGTCGGTCTCTAAGCTTTTGATTCACATGGAAACGCCAAAAAAACTGAATGCCGTAATAGCCAATTAGCGCCGAAACTACCGCTACTACTAGACAACCCACTACCATAGGTTCCCAGATTTGCCCGAGCGTTTGTTCTAGCCATTCGATATTCATCTCAAAATGGGGGATTTGCGGCTGATCTAGCAAACGCGCACCCACAACATAAGCACCATAAAACATGGGAGGGCCAGTGACTGGATTAGTAACGAAGACTAGTGCCACTGACATAGGAATATTGGCACGAAACAAAATTGCTAGGGCTGCTGCAAAAATGGATTGACCCGGGAACGGAATCCACATACAAGCTAGGCCAATTGCAAAAGCTTTGGCTACACTATGTCGATTGAAATGCCAAAGAGCAGGCAAAAACAAAGAGCTACCCAAATAACGCATGTATTTGTTTTGCGTAATCGTATCTGGGTGCGGCGAAAACTTTTTAAATAAACGCTTTGGCATTATTTAATTACTAACCAATAAAAATAAAAGGATCTTCCTTGATTGTTGCAACATGCGCGGACTGGCGATAAGTAGCCTCTTAGGCATTTGTGCATTAGTTTGGTTCACTCAGCTACCCGATCAGAGCTGGTGCCTCCTCATTGTGACTATCTCGATTTTAATCTCGGGATTATTAGGTCTAGTGCCCTGTGGGCGCAAGTACTTACTCTACATAATCTGCTTTTTTCTAAGTTTTTCTTATGCTTGTTGGAGCGCCAACACTGTCTTGCAAGCTCAATTACCACAGGCTCTAGAAGGAAAGGATCTACACGTCATCGGTAGTATACGCGATCTACCTGAACGGCTAACGACCGGTTACAGCTTTCTTTTCCATGTGGAGCAAGTTTTGGCGGTAGATGGTTATACTAACCTAAACCCCGCATTCACGGGTTTAGTGCGTTTAACTTGGTATGCACAAAAAGGAGATGCTTTACCTGAACTAAAAGCAGGCGAGCGTTGGCAATGGGTAATGCGCGCTAAACGCCCCAATGGTTTAAGTAATCCGGGGGGCTTTGATTATGAGCGTTGGTTGTTTGCTGAACGGATTCTCGCGACCGGTTATGTACGTGGACAAGAGCAATCCCTACGCCTGAGTGCAGCAAAGTCTTTAAGTATTGATCCTATTCGGGAGTACATTAGTGACGCTATTCGTCAAGCCTTAGGTGAGCAACCCAGCACTAGCTTAGTTCAAGGTTTAGCGGTTTCTGCAACTGCAGGTATCAGTAAAGAACAATGGCAAATCCTGCAAGCTACTGGTACTGCGCATTTGCTATCAATTTCCGGTTTGCATATTGCGATGGTTGCAAGTTTTGGTTTGTTGCCGATGCTACTGCTTTGGCGTCTGTTTCCACAGCTCTATTTATATCTGCCTGTGCGTTTAGCGGGTGGGGTTTTAGGGGCGGGCTTTGCAACCGTTTATGCCTTACTCGCTGGCTTCAATATTCCGACTCAGCGTTCCTTGGTCATGGTACTGATCCTCATGCTCGGGTTGTTATTTAAACAACGCTTAGCATTTAGTAATAGTTTCGCCTTAGCTTTATTCGTCGTGCTTATACTTGATCCATTAGCACCTTTGTCGGTTGGCTTTTGGCTATCCTTCGGATCAGTAGCTTTATTAGCTTTACTGAGTCAACATCAGTCTAAGATAGTTTGGGTTAGAGTATTTAGCTTACAGTTAAGCTTATCGATTTTCCTAATTCCACTAAATATAGGCTTTTTTGCTAGCCTGCCGGTGTATTCACCGCTTGCGAATTTAGTGGCGATTCCTTGGGTAACTTTGTTGGTTGTACCACTGATTTTATTGGGGGTTTTGTGCTTACCTTGGTCTTTTGCTTTAGCCAGCAGCTTATGGCAGTTGGCTGCACAAGCTTTAGCTATTTTAGCTTGGGGTTTAGAGTCTTTGGCGCAACTACCTAATGCGCTGATCTATTTTCCAGATTTACCTTGGTACTACTTAGTCCTAGCTTTGTTGGGTGTTTTGTTAATACTTTTGCCACGGGGTTTGCCGGGTCGCTGGTTGGGTCTAATTTGCTTATTGCCGTTAGTCATTTGGCAGCCGAATAAACCTAAATTCGGTGAGTTTCGTTTGACTGTGTTAGATGTGGGGCAGGGTTTAGCTACGGTCGTGCAAACGGCTGAACATGTTTTAGTTTTTGATACTGGTTCTAAATCGCCTTATGGTTTTGATATGGGCGAAGTAGTGGTAGCACCTTGGCTGCATTCGCAGCAAATCCAGCAAATTGATATGTTGATGATCTCGCATGGCGATAATGATCATCGTGGTGGTGCCGATTATCTGTTAGCTAAGTTTCAGGTGGCGCAAGTTGCAACTAGTCAACTGACAAATTTTCCAATGCCTATCAACTCAAATTTAACTTTATGTACTGCAGGGCAGGTTTGGATCTGGGACAAGGTTAAGTTTGAGGTCTTAAGCCCCGATTCTAAACTGGCTTATTCCAAAACAAATAATCAGGCTTGTGTGCTAAAAGTGAGCAATGCTCAACATGCTTTATTATTGCCATCGGACATTGAAAAGGCTACTGAACAAGAATTACTCAATATGGGGACAGATTTACGAGCTGATGTGGTACTGATGCCACATCATGGGAGTAAGACCTCATCGTCTGCTCAATTTTTACAAGCTGTTGCACCTAAGTTAGCCTTAGTCAGTACGGGCTATTTAAATCGGTTTAATCATCCGCATCCTCGGGTACTTGAGCGCTATCAAGCCTTGGGTGTGGCCTTATTAAACACAGCCGAAGTTGGGGCTATTTATGTTGATTTCCCCAACCTAAGCCAAGAAGAAATAATAATTTTTTCTTATAAAAATAAGTATGCGCGCTTCTGGAAACGCACTGTCGAACCTTCAGTGACAATACTAGATAAATGATTTTATTCATGCCATGTTTAGCTCATGGGGCATAGTCTTGTGCGTAGATTGTGATCAGCAGCTTGATCCCACGATCAGCCGCAAACGCTGTCAGCAATAAATAAAATAAATATGACAAAGGCGCATAGTGGGCATTTCCTTTTTGAATAAAACTCTTTTGCAGTTTAGGTAGTCTAATATTTAGTACATGACTGTGTCTTTGTTATTTTCTGAACTATTTCCTTACATAGGTTTTGTGGTCATTGGGTTTTCGGTATGAAAAATGCAAAAGTAATCCTTATACCCATGTCTAAATTCATCAAGTTGTTGTTATTGTATTTCAATCAAGTCAGCTGGCTAGGTGAGCGGATCAGCTAAGCTGAGAAGGGGTTAAAAATGAGTATTTTCAGTCATTACCAGTCACGGTATGAGTCCTTAAAAGAAGAAGAATACACTCTGCAAGAATACCTTGAACTCTGCAAAAAAGAGCCAATGACTTATGCTACGGGCGCAGAGCGTCTGTTATGGGCGATTGGTGAGCCTGAGCTGGTAGATACTTCGCGTGATCCACGCATGAGTCGAATTTTTTCTAATAAGGTCATCCGGCGTTATCCAGCTTTTTCTGAATTTTATGGGATGGAAGATGCGATTGAGCAGATCGTTTCCTTCTTGAGGCACTCTGCACAGGGCTTAGAAGAGAGTAAACAAGTCCTTTATCTGTTGGGACCTGTGGGTGGTGGTAAGTCATCCTTAGCAGAGCGCTTAAAGGCCTTAATGGAAAAAGCACCAATTTATTGTATTAAAGGCTCGCCGGTGAATGAATCACCTTTAGGTTTATTCAATCCTGAAGAAGATGGCGCAATCTTAGAAGAAGATTATGGTATCCCACGCCGTTATCTACGCACCATTATGTCGCCTTGGGCGGTTAAGCGTTTGAAAGAATTCGGGGGGGATATTACAAAATTCAAGGTTGTTAAGCGTTATCCTTCCCGCTTGAATCAAATTGCTTTGTCCAAAACCGAGCCGGGTGATGAAAACAATCAAGATATTTCTTCCTTGGTGGGTAAAGTAGATATTCGTAAACTCGAAGACTTCCCACAAAACGATGCGGATGCCTACAGTTATTCCGGTGGCCTGTGTTTATCTAATCAAGGCTTGATGGAGTTCGTAGAGATGTTCAAAGCACCGATTAAGGTGTTGCATCCACTCCTGACCGCTACTCAAGAGGGCAACTACAATGGTACGGAAAGTATTGGTGCTATTCCCTTTTCTGGTGTAATCCTCGCGCACTCTAATGAATCCGAATGGCAAACTTTCAAAAACAATCGTAACAATGAAGCTTTTATTGACCGTGTATCGATTGTCAAAGTCCCTTACTGCTTGCGGGTAACTGAAGAGATCAAAATCTACGAAAAGTTATTGGTGAATAGCTCGCTGGCGACTTCAGCTTGTGCTCCTGATACTTTAAAAATGCTAGCACAATTCATTGTGCTATCGCGTTTGAAAGAGCCAGAAAACTCTAATCGCTATTCGAAGATGCGTGTTTATGATGGTGAAAACTTAAAGGATATTGATCCGAAAGCGAAGACCATCCAAGAGTATCAAGATGCGGCGGGTGTGGATGAGGGGATGTCTGGTTTGTCGACTCGCTTTGCCTTCAAGATTTTGTCTAAAGTCTTTAACTTTGATGCGGTCGAAGTCGCTGCTGATCCGGTGCATTTAATGTATGTGCTGGAGCGGCAAGTGGAGAAAGAGCAGTTCCCAGCGGAAGTCCAAGCACGTTATATCAGCTTCATTAAAGAATACTTGTCACCTCGCTATGTCGATTTTATTGGCAAGGAAATTCAGACCGCTTACTTAGAGTCTTATTCTGAATATGGTCAGAATTTATTTGATCGCTATGTCACTTATGCCGATTTCTGGATTCAAGATCAAGAATATCGTGACCCTGAAACCGGTGATTTCCTCGACCGCTCCGCTTTAAATGCAGATTTAGAGAAAATTGAAAAGCCAGCAGGGATTAGCAATCCAAAAGATTTCCGCAATGAAATTGTTAATTTCGTGTTGCGCGCACGTGCGAATAATAGTGGCAAAAATCCAGCTTGGACGAGCTATGAAAAATTACGTCGTGTGATTGAGATGAAGATGTTCTCTAGCACTGAAGATTTGTTACCAGTTATTTCTTATGGCGCGAAATCTTCAGCGGAAGAACAACGTAAGCACGATAATTTCGTGGATCGGATGATGAAGCGTGGTTACACCGAGAAACAAGTGCGCTTGTTGGCTGAATGGTATTTGCGGGTACGTAAGTCACAGTAATAATGGACTGTCCAAAGGAGTGCCGTAATGGCCTATGTTGTTGACCGTCGTTTAAATAGCAAAAATAAAAGCTTAGTCAACCGACAACGCTTTTTAAAACGTTATCATGAGCAAATCCGCGAAGCCGTCTCGGATGCTGTGAGCCGCCGTAATATTACCGATATGCAGCGTGGGGATAGTATTACTATCCCGAAGCGGGATATTTCTGAGCCAGTATTTCGGCATGGTCAAGGTGGGCAACGTGATATTGTTCACCCCGGTAATAAAGAGTTCGTGCAAGGTGATCGCATTCAGCGACCCCCTGCGGGCGGAGGGGGGGGAGCGGGTTCAGGTGAGGCTGCTGATTCGGGGGAGGGGGTAGATGATTTCGTCTTCCAAATTTCCCAAAGTGAGTTTTTAGAATATTTATTTGAAGATCTTGCTTTACCTAATATGGTTAACGCCAATTAGTCGGTAGTGATTCCTTTGAAACCCAGCGTGCTGGTTTTAGCGAGGTGGGCAGCCCTAATCAGATTAATATTGTGCGTACCATGCGTAGTGCCCAAGCACGGCGGATTGCTTTAAGTGGCAAAGCACGGCGGCGGCGGCGTGAGGTGCTAGCTGAGTTGGCTGATTTGGAAGAGCAAGAGGAGCCGAACAGTGAAGAGGAGCGTTTAGCCCTCGAAGAAGAGCTAAGCCGCCTCAATTTTCGCTTAAATACCGTTCCTTTCCTTGATGATTTTGATCTGAAATATAATCTGCATATTCGTGTGCCTAAGCCGTCACCCAAAGCGGTGATGTTTTGTGTGATGGATGTTTCTGGTTCGATGACTCAGGATATAAAAGAAACGGCGAAGCGCTTTTTCTTTTTGCTGTATTTATTCTTGCAGAAGAATTATGAGCATATTGACGTGGTGTTTATTCGCCATCACACCCAAGCTCAAGAGGTGGATGAAGAAACCTTCTTCTATTCGCGTGAAACAGGCGGTACAGTGGTATCTAGTGCTTTGAATTTAATGTCAGACATTATCAACGAACGCTATTCACCGAATGAGTGGAATATTTACGGGGCACAAGCCTCTGATGGGGATAACTGGCAGGAGGACAATCAGCGTTGCCATAAAGCCTTAGTTGATGGCATTTTACCGAATGTGCAATATTTCACTTATATTGAAATTGGTGATCGTGACCCGCAAGGCTTATGGCATTTGTATCAGCATCTAGAAAAAGATTATGCAGATCGCTTTGCGATCCAGCGCGTGCGGGATAATTCAGAAATTTACCCCGTATTTCGTGAGTTATTTAAGAAAACCATGACGGTTGATTAGTTCATTTAGAGCTGGCTAGAACAACTTAGCCAGCTCTTAAATTTAAACTGTTAGCGAATCCCTACTGTATTGAAGGCCTGTTTAACACTCATCACCGCAGTGCTATCCACCCCGTATAAATCCATAGCCACTTGTTTTAATGCGGCTCTAACATCTTTAAAGTTGGCCGTTGAAGAAAGATAGAATAGAGCTTGATAGTATAAGTTTGCGCTGACCTCTGCGCCTAAGTCTTGGCTGATTAAGTAAGCGGCACGGTTGAGAATGCCAGAGTTAATGTGTACACCACCCATATCGTTTTCATACGTACAACGTCTAACCCTCAGTTGCTCCTTCGTATGCGCGGGTTGTCCCCAACTGGTTAAAGCGTTTTCCAGTGAGTAGTCGTTGTAAGCATATTCATCGGAATGAAAGCCCGGATCGTCCATACGCCGCAATGCATAATAGCCTTCTTTACCAGTAGTGTTTTTTATTTTCATAATTGTTTCAGCGAGTAAATAGGGATGAGCATCACCTTTTTTTAGGCTGAACAACATAGACATGACATCAGACCAAGACTCATTAATAGCTCCCGGTTCATTGCAGTAAATTAAGTTAGTGGTGGCCTCGGAAACTGCATGAGTTAGCTCGTGTGCTACTACGTCGAAAGAACCCGCCAAGGGGCTAAAAAACTCATCTCCATCCCCATATAGCATCGCTTGGCCGCTCCAGAAGGCATTATCTACGCCTTTGCCAAGTTCTTCCTGATAATGTACTACAGAGAGCACCCCATCTACTAAAGCAAAGCCTGAGTCGGCGTACCAAACATCCATTGAGCCTAATTGGCGATAGAGATTTAAGGTCGTAATCGCTTTGGTATAAGCATCCACCGCACTAGGATCTTGCCAAACATTATCTGCATCTCTAAATAGGCGGTAATTACCACGTGCAAAATCATAGGTAGCATATTTTAGCTTTGGATGCCTACCTTGGTGACTGCGTAAAACATAAACACCTTCGCCATTTCTAGTGGTTTTGAACTTTCTGAGTTTGCCATCTAAACCTTGACCTTCCCCGATTACTGGTTCGACAGTTTCGCTATCGGTCAAAGGGCTTAATTTGGCTTTTAAACTGAAAAAAGCAGGTAAGGTGGTGGGTTTAAAAGCCTTGGCCGGCTCAACCTGAAAGTTTGGTTGGGGCTTGGCAAAGCCACTCATACGATTTTCGGTTAGAATGACTTCACCGCTATGTGCATCAATCCAAACTTGATACTGAGCGCTAGGGTTGGTTTGCGGCGGAAAGCGTAAGCGCCAAGCCAAATGCGTGGTCTCTTCCCAGTTTAAATAGACTAAATCGATTTTCTCAGGCTTTAGGTTTGCTTTTTCTAAAGTTTGAGTCGCTAGCTGAATGGCGGTTGTTTTCTCAACATGGGGTAAGGGCGAGATATTTAGATCAGTGACCAACTGATTGGCAATGGTACGTAATTGACTGTGTTGGAGGCGTGCAACTAATTTGCCGCCAACGACCTCTAAACCATTATACATTTGTTGATAACTAAGTAATTGTCCATTAGGGATTACAGTGCTCTGCTTTAGAATTAAGCTTGATGCCGACTCTAAGCCTAACAAGCTGCTTTTTTTCTGAATAAAAGCAGCAACCAATTGTTGAGCGCTTTTGTGTTGAATAGAGCTAAGTTGACCACTTAGATAGTTGACTTGGGTGTGGGTTTCATTCCAAGTAATTTGTAGCTTAGGATCTTGGTGGACGAGTTGTTGCAGTTCGCTCGAGGTATCGGCTGCAGCAGTGCTAAAATTGGCACAGAAAATGCTGGCGATTAACCATAAAGCATGTAGCTGAGGTCGTGCTGAGATGTTCTTGAGCATGCGAGGGGACTCCACAGATTTTAGGGTTGGCACTAAAATGAGCAACTTAATATGACCCTAATTTATTTACAAGTAAGGAGCTATAGTCAGAGTAGGTTCATCTGCTTAAAAATAAGCTAAAAGAAGAGCTTAGCTAGCGGTATTGAAGGAAGCTAGAGCCAATAGATATTTCACTACTCTCGACCAGTATCCTTTGCTAGAGTAGTTATAACTAGACTGCGTTAGCGGTAGATGCGCAGCAATTTCCCTACCTTGTAGGATTAAAAGATGAATAAAAATTATCTCTCAACTAGCTCCGAATGGACTTTTGAAACCATCGAAGCTTATGATCGTGAAATCGCACGCATTGCGCATGATAAATTTCGTTTAGATACTTATCCTAATCAAATCGAAATCATTCGTTCCGATCAAATGATGGATGCTTATGCTTCGATTGGGATGCCGGTTTTTTATAATCACTGGTCGTATGGCAAGCATTTTGTCAATGTAGAGCAGAACTATTCACGTGGACGCATGGGACTGGCTTATGAGATTGTAATCAACTCCAACCCATGTATTGCCTATTTGATGGAAGAGAATACCTTGACCATGCAAGCTTTGGTGATTGCACATGCATGCTATGGACATAATTCTTTCTTCAAAGGTAATTATTTATTTCGTAGTTGGACGGATGCTGAAGCCATCGTCGATTATCTTTTATTTGCCAAAAATTATATCGCACAATGTGAGGAACGATATGGTGTACGCAATGTGGAGCTGCTGCTCGATTCTTGCCATGCGCTAATGAATTATGGCGTGGATCGCTATAAGCGGCCTACCCCGATTTCTGCTGCTGCCGAAGCTTTACGTCAGCAAGAGCGCGAGCAATATATCCAGCAACATATCAACGATTTATGGCGTACTCTGCCACGTAAAGCACAGGTCGATGAAGCGATTGAAATTCAAAAATTCCCGGCCGAGTCTCAAGAAAATATTCTGTATTTTATTGAAAAGAACGCTCCCCTTTTAGAGGGTTGGCAGCGGGAAATTGTGCGGATTGTGCGCAAAGTAGCGCAGTATTTCTATCCGCAGCGCCAAACTCAAGTGATGAACGAAGGCTGGGCAACCTTCTGGCATTACACGATTCTGCATGAAATGTATGACGAAGGCTTAGTCAATGAAGGTTTTATGATGGAGTTTTTAACTTCACATACTAATGTCGTTATGCAACCCGATTTCGATAGCCGTTATTATTCGGGCATCAATCCTTATGCCTTAGGTTTTGCAATGATGAAGGATATTCGGCGCATTTGTGAACATCCTACCGATGAAGATCAGCGCTGGTTCCCGAATATTGCCGGTTCTGATTGGATTAGCACCCTCGATCATGTCATGCGTAACTACCGTGATGAAAGTTTTATTCTGCAGTTCATGTCACCAAAAATTATGCGCGATTTTCATTTCTTTGCACTGCAAGATGATGATCGCCGCAATGTGATTGATGTCACTGCGATTCATAATGATGAAGGTTATCGTCTCCTACGCGAGACTTTATCGCAGCAGTATAATCTCAGTTCACAAGAACCAGATATTCAAGTCGAAAGTGTGAATATCCGTGGGGATCGTTCTTTGACGCTCTATCATCATATGCATAATCGTCGTCCTTTGAGTAATGATTGCTATGAAATGCTGCGCCATGTGCACCGTTTATGGGGTTATGATGTGCATTTACATTCCGTTGAAACTGATGGGCGGCGGGTGCGTAGTTATCACTTGCAGGAAGGGCGTGAGTAGTCATCTATAAAACTAGGCTGCTAGTTTTCATTAGCAGCCTAGTTTTCAAGAGACATAGTTTTTTAAGTTTTTTCTTGGTTTCTTAATAGATAGGTTGTATTTAAGTTTTCAGTGGAAATTTCAGAGCATATTCTGGGGTTTCAATCCCTGCTGGTAAATCAGTCGCAGGTATGGGTTTGCCATAAACATGTGTCAAAGGAATCACGCCAGCCCAATGCGGTAAATTGACATCGTCTTTATCATCTTTGGGGCCACCTGTACGCATTTTACAAGCTGCTTCAGTTAAGGGAATGCGAATTAATGAGGTCGCTTTTAACTCTTCTGGCAGATGCTCGCGATAATCACCTTTGGAACCCGGAATAAGCGCATAGGTGATCTGATGCAATAGTTCAGCTTTTTCGGCTCCCTCGACCACTTCGNCTCTACCATGTACCACTGCAGAACGATTATTTGCTGAACAATTCATCCCCGAACGTGCCACCACAATCCCATCAATCACAGTGAAAGCGACACAAACTTCATGGCCTGCTGTAAGGTGTTTGATAACACGTGAGCTGCGCGAGCCGTGTAGGTAAATATGATCATCAATGCGTGCGACCATCATTGGCAAAGCAAAGGGTTGCCCATCAACTGCGATGGAAACAGTGCCTACTAAAGCTTCATCAATGATCTTGTATAAGGTCGCTGCTTCATAATCTGCTCTAGCGGCTGCCCGCTTGACGGTTGCGCGTTTACTTGGCGCTTGATCGCGAGTTCTTGCCATAGCGTGCTCCAAATTAAAATTTTCAGCTAGCCTAGAGGATTTTATGGTTTAATGAAAAGAGCCATAAACTAGCGATTAATAGACCATAAATGCCGCTTAAACTTGCTCAACTCTCTCTCGATCGTGACCAAACTGTACCTTTATCCCGTCAACTCTATGTGCAATTGTATCAGCAAGTTATACATGGCGAGGTAGTTTATGGTGAACGTTTACCGGCGAGTCGTGAATTAGCGGAAAGCTTAAAACTATCACGTGGAGTGATTGTAGAGGCTTATGAAATGCTGCGTATCGACGGTTTGGTGGCAGGTTTTGGCAAAGGTGGGACGCAGGTCTGTTACCAGCAAGTATCCCCCATATTGGTGAAAACTAGCAAACGTATTCTGTCTTTGTCTACCCGTGGCAAAAGCATCACGCAAGCGCGCCAGTATACGCAAGAGCCAGCTTTGCCGTTAACTCCGGGATTACCTGATTTAAGTTTATTCCCCCATCAACAATGGTTGAGCTTGAGTCGTGAAGCTTGGCAGCAAACGCAAGGGGTATATCAACGTGCTGGTGGGCTAAAAGCTCTAAAACTCAGCTTGCGAAACTTTCTTGCTCAATACCGTGGTATTCAAATAGATGATTTGAGCTGCTTATTGATTACAACGGGTTCTCAAGGTGCATTAAGCTTATTAGCAAGCTTGCTAACTGAAACCGGAGCTATTGGTGTTGTTGAGCAGCCGGGATGGGCGGGTGCAGAAGGCGCTTTACGCCAAGCAGGACTTAAGCTGCACTATACTCGTTTAGATGCAGAAGGTGCTTTAGTTCCTCAAGATACTAAAGCGAAACTGGCAGTGCTGACTCCAAATGCACAATATCCCACCGGTTCGGTGATGAGCATGCAGCGCCGAGAGGCTTGGCTGCAATATAGTCAGCACCAGCATACTTGGTTGATTGAAGATGATTATGCTGCTGAATACAGCTATCAACAACACCCCACCCCTTCTTTACTGACTCATCCGCATGCTGAGCAGGTCATTCATATTGGTACTATGAGTAAATTAATGTTGCCCGATTTACGCTTGGGCTGGATGGTCGTACCTAAAGCTATTGCTAAGGAAGTTTGTACCGCTCTCAATACTTTGGGATTGCAGCCTGCCTATAGTATTCAGCAACAGCTTGCTTTATTTATACAATATGGCTATTTAGGGCAGCATTTAGCCCGCACTCGAGCCATTTATAATGAGCGGCGCAAATTCGCTACTGATCATTTACAGCAGCACGCCAACGGTTTATTTGCAATTGTGCCTTCTCAGAGTGGCATGAATCTACTCTTAGAGCTGACATTTGAAATGGATTTAGCTAGCTTGAGCCGTGAGTTGAAGTCGGCTGCTTTAGGTTGTGCTGTGTATGTTGAGCCTAGTCCAGTAAGCCCTAGCTCTAGAACTAAACTTGTGCTAGGGCATGCTTTTTTGCTGGGCTATGAGCTTGAAGTCTGTTTAAACAAGCTCTTAAAAGTGCTTAAGCTAAGTACAAGAACATAAAGCAAATGCTGCAAAAGACCTAAATTATTAGGTCTTTCATCTTGAGATTAAAGCTGGTTAAAATAACACCTGAATTACCGCAGCAACCAGCGCAAACATCCCCCAAACCATTAAGCCTAAGACCACAAAGAAGAATACAACTAGAGCGATTAAGGTCAGGGTACTTTGTCTGGTAGTGTCTCTAGGGTTTAATACATATTTACGCATTAAGTCGACATTACGTTGATTAGCTTTGAATGCAAAATCAAACAAATCCCCAAATATAGGGATAACACCGATGACACTTTCTAATAAAACATTTAAACCCATACGAGCAATAATAGCTCTAGGTACTCTCATTTTAACGGCTTGATAGAGAATATAAGTTGATAAACCACCAGCCGCTAAATCGCCTATGCCCGGAATCAAACCTAAAATACCATCCAACCCGATTTTCCAAGAAGTTCCCGGAATTTTAATCGAGTTATCCAATAGCCAAGCTAATTTATCTAGTTTTTTACTGAGCAGCTCATTACTCATGCAAGTTTCCTTTTAAAAGATGTTTATCGCCAGCAAAAATTAAGGGTGCTTGTGCAGAAAAAAAAGACTTAAGTCTAATTTTAGCGCAAGTTTAGTTGAGTATAGGGTCGGCTAAAGCGTGGTCGAGGAGTTCAATCCAATGCACGACCGGAATTTTAGCTTCACTCGCCAAATGCATCTGACAGCCAATATTAGCACTGGCGATTACTTGCGGTTGATTAGCCTGTAACTGATCCAGTTTATTCGCTAATAATTGCTGTGCAAGTGCTGGTTGCAAAATAGAGTAAGTGCCTGCTGAGCCGCAACATAAATGTGCATTGGCAACGGGGCTTAGTTCAAAACCAGCCTTTTGCAAAATGCTTTCAACCATGCCATTGAGTCTCAAGCCATGCTGCAAAGTACAGGGGCTATGAAAGGCTACTTTTTGTAAATGTGCTGGAATATGCGTTGAGCCAAACTCACTGCCTGCGATCAATTCACTGAGATCCTTGGCTAAAGCAGACACGTGTTCAGCTTTCGCGGCATAAGCGCTATCGTGTTTGAGTAGCTGCGCATAGTCTTTCAACATCACCCCACAACCACTGGCACTAAACATAATTGCTTCTGCACCGGCTTCAATCAGCGGCCACCATGCATCAATATTATGGCGCATAAAGCTCAAGGCTTCTTCCGGTGCTGCTAAATGCTGGCTGACCGCACCACAACAACCTGCTTGCGGCACGCTGACTAATTCAATGCCTAGTTTTTCTAAGACACGGGCGGCGGCGGCATTGGTGGAGGGAGTAAGCACCGTTTGTACACAACCATCGAAGGCGAGCACTTTACGCGGCTGAGTTTTCGGTGACCATTGATAACGCTTACCTTGTTGGGCAGGGAGTTTCTTCGCCAAGCTAGTGGGTAAAACTGGCTTTACTAAATAGCCTAAAGCTAACAGCGAACGAAAGCGTTGCGGGTAAGGGAGAATACGGCGTAATGCTTTGCGTTGGATTTGTTCTAACCAAGGGCGCTCGGTTTGCTCTTCAACGATTTCCCGCCCGATATCAACTAAGCGGCCATAACGTACCCCCGAAGGACAGGTAGTTTCACAAGAGCGACAAGTCAAGCAACGATCTAAATGTGTGCGAATAGTAGGCGTCGCTGCAGCACCTTCGAGAACTTGTTTAATCTGATAAATGCGTCCACGTGGCCCATCTAATTCATCCCCTAAAAGCTGATACGTCGGGCAAGTTGCTGTACAAAAACCGCAATGCACACAAGCCCGTAAAATCGCTTCAGCTTCTTGACCTTGCGCACTATGCTTATATTTTTCGCTTAACTTAGTTTGCATCGTAGTCCCTTTTAAAGCCCAACATACAAGCGATTAGGATTGAAAATACCTTTTGGGTCAAAGGCTTGTTTGAGCTGGCGATGATAACGCATTAACTCAGGGCTTAAAGCTTGGAAACGGCTAGCAGTCGTTTGCGTTGGTTGATCGGAGCGCCGAAATAAAGTCGCATGTCCACCGGCTTTAGTCACTGCTTCACGAATCAATGCTGCGTCTAAATCACTGACTAACCAGCGCTGTGCCCCACCCCATTCATAAAGTTGCTCACCCTCTAGTGCTAATACACCGGTATCGGCGGGTAAGGATAAACGCCAGAGATTTTGTTCAGTTTGGAAAAAAGCTAATTGCTGTTCACGCAACTTGAACCAGAAGTTTGCATGTTCCGGCACAGGTTCACCGCCCATTATTTTCGCAGCTTGTTTGACTGAACCCTCGCTCCCCGCTAAGCGTATATAAGCTTGTCCCTCTATATAAGCACAAGCACTGAGTGGCAAAGGTAAGCGTGCATAAGCATTCGCTTGTTGCAACATGTCCTTAGCACTTAAGGTTTTGACTAAAGTGAGGGTGGTTTCAGGTTTAGGTAATACCCGCACAGAAATTTCTAATAGCAGTCCTAAAGTCCCTAAAGCACCTGCCATTAAGCGCGAGACATCATAGCCCGCAACATTTTTCATAACTTGGCCGCCGAACTGGAGAATTTCACCCTTACCGTTAATGAGTTTGCAGCCTAAGACAAAATCGCGGGCAGCTCCTAGGTAGGGGCGGGCAGGTCCAGAGAAGTTGCAGGCTATTGTTCCGCCGAGGGTAGCGGTTGTAGCAAAATGGGGTGGTTCAAAGGCTAAACACTGATGCTCAGCCGCTAAAGCTGCTTCTAATTCAATTAAGGGTGTGCCTGCACGTGCTGTAATGACTAATTCGCTGGGTTCGTAATTCAAAATACCGCTATGCTCCGCCACTGATAGAACTTGGCCTTGGCTGGGATTGCCATACCAAGTTTTGCTATTGCCTGCTTGGATATTTAAAGCGCTACCTTGTGCATAGGCTGCCATGACTTGGGCTTGTAGGGCTTGGCTAAGATCGTGCGCACCCATTAAAAACGCTCCAATTCAGCATGGGGGAGTTGCCCTTGATGCACATGCATCGCACCGAATTCAGCACAGCGTTGCAAAGTCGGTACGGCTTTACCAGGATTGAGTAAACCTTCAGGATCAAAGGCGGCTTTTACCGCATGAAATTGGCTAAGTTCTAAGCTATTAAACTGCGCACACATTTGATTAATCTTTTCCATACCCACACCATGCTCGCCGGTGATTGTGCCGCCTACTTGAACACAAAGCTCTAAAATCTTGCCACCAAAGGCTTCCGCACGTTCAAGTTCTCCCGGCTGATTCGCATCAAACAAAATCAAAGGATGTAAATTACCATCACCGGCATGGAAGACGTTCGCCACCGCTAAGCCAAATTCTTCGGAAAATTGATTAATTGACTGCAATACTTGCGGTAAATGTTTGCGAGGAATCGTGCCGTCCATGCAATAGTAATCTGGTGAAATGCGCCCCACTGCGGGAAAAGCGGATTTGCGCCCTTTCCAGAAGGTAGCGCGCTCTTGAGCATCTTTAGCAGTACGCACTTCCGTCGCAGCACTTTGGAGCAAAATATCGTGGACACGCATTAATTGCTCAGAGACTTCGGCATTCGTTCCATCCAGTTCACACAGCAAAATGGCAGCAGCATTAGTAGGATAGCCTGCATGTGCAAAATCCTCAGCCGCTTGAATCGCAGGGCCATCCATCATTTCTAAACCGGCTGGAATAATCCCCGCAGAAATAATTGCCCCGACCGCAGCGCCCGCTTTAATCACTTCATCAAAAGCAGCTAGCAGCACTTGCACACGTTCAGGCTTAGGCAACAATTTAACCGTGACTTCGACAATGACTCCCAGCATGCCTTCCGAGCCAGTTATTAAGGCTAATAGATCATAACCGGGCGAATCGAGGCTGTGACTGCCAATGGTGAGCAGCTCACCTTCAATCGTGACCAGTTTAATTTGCAGAATATTGTGCACCGTTAAGCCGTATTTTAAGCAGTGTACGCCCCCAGAGTTTTCCGCCACATTCCCGCCAATCGTGCAAGCGATTTGTGAGGAAGGATCAGGGGCATAGTAAAGCCCTAAATGATCCACAGCTTGAGTAATCGCCAGATTGCGTACTCCGGGTTGAACAGTGGCGCTGCGGCGTTCTGGATTAATCTCCAGAATCTGAGTAAATTTCGCCAAACTCAATAACACACCTTGTTCATGCGGCAAAGCTCCACCGGATAAGCCTGTACCTGCACCCCGCGCGACCACGGGAACTTTTTGTGCATGACAAATTTTCAGAATTGCTTGCACCTGCTCAATCGTTTCTGGCAGGACTACCACTAAAGGCACTTGCCGATAGGCACTCAAACCATCACATTCATAAGGCTTCAGTTCTTCAGGTTTAGTCAAGATTAAAGGCTGAGGGCGAATGGCTTGTAAAGCAGCAATCAGTTGTTCGCGGTTGGGATTGAAAAGAGGTGCTGGCATAGTGCTCACTGCTAGAGAGTTGATCGGGTTACTTTAGCGTGGATTGTGGGGGAGGACAAAGGGGAGTTTGCAAGAAAGGTTCATCGATTTATCAGATATTTTATTCATTTGATCAGATGCTCTCCTTCAAACTTTAAAAGGAAACTATTTTTAAAAAAGGCTTTTATATTCCATTCAAGAGATAATCCGATGATTAGTCAAATCAGCCAAACTCGTCGTATCGCTGCAGAGGTATCCAATCCACCTTATTCATCTAGTCAAGTGAAAGCCTCGCTATTTCAACGTAACTCAACGCTGGTGGAGTATTCTTCTGTTACTGCTATAGCTCAGCAGCAACTAGCTTTGGTAAGTGCAGTGCCAGCTAAGCAGAGCCTTGCGGGTTCGTCAGTAGAGCAGAGGAATCCAAGTTTGAAGCTAGCTGCTTTAATGCCTGAAGAGCAGTTAAATAAGATGTCTGATGTAGAGATTAAAGCACTCTTTCAGACAACCCAAGACTCTAAACTTAAAAGCCAATTAGGCACAGAGGCAGATGCTCGTCGAAAAGTGGGTGCTATTACACAAGCGCAATCATCTAATGATCAGACCAAATCCAATTTCACCACCCAGCCGGCACAGGCCTCGAATCAGACTAAGCCCCATACTACCGCTCAAACTCAACTAGCTGTTAATCCGGCAAAGTCCAATGCAGTACCACCGCAAACTTCACCTACGCATCCAAAAATAGGGGTAGTGGTTAGTTTGGATGATATGAATGGTGATGTAGAGCCAGTGCTTAAGTCCTTTAAACGCTTGAATATTCCAGTTGATCTAATGCCGTTGAATCCAAAGTTTATGGAGGGTTCTTCGGCACAAATAGCGAGTAACCTTGCGCTCATTACTGAGAACTTACAAAAAGCTAAAGAGTTGGAGCTTAACAGTCGTCAAGGTGTGCACGGTGATAAAGCAGGGATATTAGATAAGGAACCATTGCAGGGTACTAATACCAGTTCAGCAGCTTGGCCGAGTGGCAAAGATGGTACAGAAACTAGAAGTAATGCGCCTTATGTGACGCAAGATAGTGTGATTAGAGGGGTATCTTGCGAAGTGAATAAATGGGGTGAATTCAACCAACATAATTTGAAATCTTGTTCTATTTCAAATAAACCTGAAGATCAAAAATGGTTAGGCAAGGCCACCGATGCAGTGATTCAGAATGGCGGGGTTCTATCCATGCACCTGCATAATAAACAGGGGCTTGCTAACTTTGAGGAAACTGTTAAACGTTTACAAGCATCAGGTGCAGATTTTATGTTTCTTGAAGACCTGAAAGGTAAAGGTGCTACTGTGAAAAAATGAGAAACTCAAAAGAGGTGTTATCAAGCAAACTCATCACTCTCCTCTTGGATATGTTCTCATGATGATAAAAAAATTATCTTTATTTTTGTGGATCACATGCATACAAACACCTTCATGGTCGGCTAGTGGGGATTTTAAGCTCGTTTTTAAGCAGCCACTCACTGATAAACTGGCCTCCTCTACACTATTTACTAACACTTACCTTAGACGGGGATATGCCTTTAGCCATGATGATCACCTCTTTGCTTTTTATCAATCGGGTAAAGAGCTAGAGGAAGGGATTTACGAGGGTAGTACCCTTCAAATTTGGGATACCCAGACAGGGAAGTTAAAATACAGTACCACTCTCCCTCCCCATCAAGTAGCTGGCTTTCATAGGAGGTATTCAGTACCCATCGTATTTTCCCCCGATAATCAAATGCTGGTACGAGCTAGTGCGAATCCGGCGGATATTTTTGTGTGGCCGTTTACGAAAACCAAGCAAATTAGTGTCTTGTGCCCTTCATTAGGTGACTGGGAGGATGAGGCGCATCTTCAGGGGATTAGTCAAAATCAGCAACTCTTCTTTTTTACAAGCATTAATTTTGATGTCATATGTCGTCAACAAGAAAAAGCGCTGTATTACAAAAAGCATGATAAATATAGTGAAGATAGCTGGGAGATTAATAATGCAAAAGTATTGCATAACAGTAGACCGCTATTTATTTATAATATTCGACCTGCTTCCAGTCCTCCTACGGAGGCTATAAGAGATCCACTGGGTTTTAATAAGAAAGATTTAAGTTTTGCAAAATTATGGAATTTGGATTTTGTATCCAAAGCTGAGCAACTCATGCAGACGATAGATCAAGCACAACAGCGATTTATTTTGTTGGAGCTTTACAAAAATCAGTTAGTGATTAATCAATGGAATTATGCAAATCGCCAAAAGATAGGTGTTCAGGTTTTTAAGGGGCTTCAAATTAAGCCATTAGATGATAGTAAAATGAGTTTATACCTTTCAGAGTATTATTTGCTGATTAAAGCTGATACAAAGCTGACGGTTTTTGAGCGTCAAGGACAGCAGTTCTCACTACTTTGGAGTAAAGATATTCCCCTATTAAAAATGCAGCCCTATCTGAAAATGAGTGTCGAGGGGCGCTATATTGTTTTAGCCAACGATGACATCTTTCAGGATGCAAGTGAAGCTACTTTGATTGATACCTCAACAGGAAAGACCATTAGAAACTACCAAAATAAAGATGATTCTAAAAGAAAAAATAACCAGCGGACACTGATCATTGAGCCTGCTTTAACCCATTTTTTGAATCAAAGCTTGGGTTACAGCATGACAAACCATGATCAAACGTGTTCTGAACAAGCTAAAACAAAATTATATAGTTTGGTTAAGCATCGAGTCGTTCAAGAAATTGACGGTGAAGTAGTTAGCATGGGTGATCATAATCGAATGCTAGTGGTTTGTAAGGGGAAAGAGTTGTTTTTAATGCGACGCAGCGATGATTAGGCAAGTATTAGGTAAGTATATTGACTGCTCAGTTGGGTATGGGTGACGAGTAGCTAGTCACTGCTCATGATTTTAGGCAAAATAAGCCCCTCTTATCTTGCTGCAGGGCTAACTCATGGCTGATTTCCCCGGTATGTTCCCCTTAACCCGTATGCGCCGCATGCGTCGCTCAGAGTTTTCACGGCGTTTAATGCGTGAGCATCGCTTGACGACGGATGATCTGATTTATCCCGTGTTTGTACTCGAAGGCAGTAATCGGCGGGAAGCAGTAGCATCGATGCCGGGGGTGGAGCGCAAAAGTATTGATTTGCTGGTGCAAGAAGCGGAGCAAGTTGCCAAATTAGGGATTCCTTTAATGGCTTTGTTTCCAGTCACACCACAGGAAGCTAAGTCGGAAAAGGCGGAAGAGGCTTATAATCCGAATGGTTTAGCCCAACGCGCAGTACGGGCTTTAAAAGAGGCAGTGCCTGAGTTGGGCGTGATGACGGATGTGGCGTTAGACCCTTTCACTTCACACGGTCAAGACGGCTTGATGAATGCCACAGGCTATATCGTCAATGATGAAACCGTCGAGGTCTTGGTCAAGCAAGCTTTATCCCATGCGGCAGCGGGCGCGGATATTGTTGCCCCTTCCGATATGATGGATGGGCGAATTGGGGTAATGCGCCAAGCTTTGGAGCGCGAAGGACATATTCATACCCGTATCATGGCGTACTCGGCGAAATATGCCTCCAGTTTCTATGGGCCTTTCCGGGATGCGGTGGGTTCGGCGGGGAATTTGGGTAAGGGCAATAAGTACAGCTACCAAATGGACCCCGCCAATAGCGATGAAGCCTTATGGGAAATCGCCCTAGATCTACAAGAAGGGGCGGATATGGTGATGGTTAAACCGGGGATGCCTTATTTAGATATTGTGCGGCGGGTGAAAGATCAATTCAAAGCGCCGACTTATGTTTATCAAGTCAGTGGCGAATATGCGATGCTCAAAGCAGCCGGTATGAATGGCTGGATTGATGAACAAGCTTGCGTCTTGGAAGCTTTATTGGGGATGAAGCGCGCTGGAGCGGATGGTATCCTTAGCTACTTTGCCAAAGAGGTAGCGCAGTGGTTGCAGGACGCTGCCTTAAATCGCTAAAGCCAGCATTCAGCGAAGGTTTCACCGTTGGTCGGGAAAATGGGCCAGTAAAATGCTTAGGCTAATTGATAAAAAGTAAACGAGGCTGAACCCATGTTAGAAGTAGTTATAGCAGGCGGTGTGATGATGATTCCGATCATCCTCGCTTCTATTGTAGCGCTGGCGATTATCTTTGAACGCTTTTGGGCTTTACGTCGCAGTAAAGTCATGCCAGTAGCTGATGTCGAAATGGCGCGTAAACTAGCCGAAGCTGGGCAAGTATCGAAAAATGCCATTGACAATTTAGGCTCAAGCTCCGTAGTGGGCAGCGTGCTAGCAACGGGTTTAGCCAGCAGTAATTTGCCACGGCATGTGATGAAGGAAAATGTCGAAGAAGCGGGGCGGCATGCTGTGCATCGCTTAGAGCGCTATTTACCGGCACTCGCCACCATTGGCTCGATCTCGCCGCTGATGGGTTTATTAGGTACGGTGTTTGGGATGATTAGCTCCTTTAGCCAAATCTCTAAAGCCGGGGCGGGTGATCCAGCCGCAGTCGCCGGCGGGATTTCTGAAGCCTTGATCACGACGGCAGCAGGTTTGGTGGTGGCTTTAGTGGCGGTGATTTTTCATCGTTTCTTGAAAGCGAAAGTGGATAATTATGTGATTAGCATGGAGCAGGAAGCGGTTAAGTTGATTGAGGTCGTTAATCAGACTAATAACCGCCGTCCGACAGCCAGCGCCAATGTTGCGACTAATCCCGCGCAGTTGAGTGCGAATGAAAAAGCCGCAGCGGCCATTGCGGCGGCTCGTCAGCGTATGGCGAGTGGAGGTTAAGCATGAAATTCCGCACCCGCGAAGCCAGTCATGTGGATGTCGATTTAACCTCTATGATTGATGTGGTGTTTTTACTGCTGATTTTCTTTATGGTGACTACGACCTTCAATCATAATTCAGCCTTAAAAATTGCCCTGCCCACCGCTAGCAAAAATCCAGCCACCCAAAATCTACAGAATAAAATCGAGTTATTGATTGACAGTCAGGGACGTTATTATGTAAATGGGCGGGAAGTTTTGAATACCCAACCCGAGACCCTATTTCAAGCCATGACTGAAGTCTTAAATAGTATGCAGGGCACGCCTGCCTTGGTCATTTCTGCCGATGCGAATGTCAATTATCAAGCCGTTGTCACTGCGATGGATATTGCCGGACGTTTAGGTTTAACCAATTTCTCGATGGCGACTACCCAAGCTGAGCGGCAGAAGTAGTACGCATGTCCCAATCCCTACGAATTGCTGGTTTACAAGTCTATCGACGCTTGGCCAGCTATTCGCTGCGCTACTGGCCTTATCTTGCCTTGGCGATTCTGGGCTTATTAATTAGTGCGCTTACTCAACCCCTATTTGCTTACATCATGGGGCCTTTGTTGGATAAAGCGATCTTGCAGCGTGATCCAGAGGTAATTGCTTGGCTACCTTTGGGGATTATGGGGATTTTCCTGTTACGCGGTGTGGCGATGTTTGTCTCCGGTTATTTCATGGGGCTAGTCGGGCGCAGTGTGGTTCAGCAAATTCGCGGTGATGTGTTTAATCATCTGTTACGCTTGCCTGTGCCTTATTTTCAGCAACATAGCGCGGGCAGTTTGCTCTCCCATTTAACGTTTTATACCGACCAACTCGCGACTGCGGCTACCCGTGGCATTACCGTTTTAATTCAAGAGACAGCGACCATTATTGGCCTATTAGCCTTAATGTTTTATCGCAGTTGGCAATTAAGTTTAGGTCTATTGATTATTCTACCGCTCATTACCCTCGTGATTTTATATGCCACTAAACGCTTACGCCGTTTAAGTCAGCATGTTCAGAATTCAATGGGTGAAGTTACCCAAATTAGTAATGAGCTGGTGCAAGGCTATAAGGTTGTGCGTATTTTCAATGGCGAGCATTATGAGTCAGAGCGCTTTAAAAAAGCCAATGAGCATAATATGCAGCTTGAAATGAAGCGCTTATTGACCGAGTTATTATCAACCCCCTTAGTCCAGTTTTTAGTAGCTGTAGCTTTAGCGGCGATTGTCTATATTGCTACTCGTGAATCTACTCTAGAAACTTTATCGCCCGGTATTTTCATGTCCTTTATTTTGGCGATGATTATGCTGCTGACACCTTTGCGTAACCTCACTCAATTAAATGGGCAATTACAGCGTGGCATTGCGGCTGGGGAAAGTATCTTTCAGCTTTTAGATGAACCTGCAGAAGTGGATACAGGTACGCGCTACTTAGAGCGCTGTGAGGGAAGAGTTGAGTTTAAGAATGTTGGGTTCATTTACCCTAATACGGCTAAACCAGTTTTAAAAAATATCTCGTTTACCGTGAGTCCGGGGCAAAAAATTGCTTTAGTAGGCCGTTCGGGTAGCGGTAAAACGACACTAGTGAATTTATTAGTGCGCTTTTACGATTATCAATCGGGGCAAATTGAATTAGATGGCATTCCTTTGCCAGAGCTGCGTTTGCAAGATTTACGGCGGCAAATCGCTTATGTCGGGCAAGATATTGTGCTGTTCAATGACACGATCAGAAACAATATTGCCTATGGCGAAATGCAAGCAGCCCCTTTAGCGAAAATTCGGGCTGCCGCAGAAGCCGCGCACGCTTTAGAGTTTATTGAGCAATTGCCGCAGGGTTTGGATACGGTGATTGGGGATAATGGTGTCTTACTATCTGGTGGACAACGCCAACGTTTAGCTATTGCCCGAGCTATTTTATCCGAAGCACCGATTTTGATTTTAGATGAGGCGACTTCCGCCTTAGATACCGAGTCCGAGCGGCATATCAAAGCGGGTTTAGAGCATCTTTTACAAGGCCGAACGACCTTTATGATTGCGCATCGCTTATCCACGATTGAAAATGCCGATTGCATTTTAGTCATGCAGGATGGCGAAATCATTGAAGCGGGCACGCATACAGCATTACTCGCTTTAAATGGGCAGTATGCGCGTTTACATGCAATGCAATTCTCTGAGTCAACACCGGTATGAGGGCTGCTAAACAGCAGTTAACTGCTTGGTTTGAGTCAGTTTGGTATGAAAATCATCCCCTTGCTCGCACAGTCTTAAGCCCCTTGAGTTATCTATTCTGCTATCTCGCTAAGCAGCGGCGCGCTAAATTGAGCTTGAAGCAACAGCCTTTTCCAGTACCCATCATTGTGGTTGGAAATATTACAGTAGGTGGTACGGGTAAGACCCCGCTGGTGATTTGGCTGATTGAGCAATTACGGGTGGCCGGTTTTCAGCCGGGGGTGGTGAGTCGTGGTTTTGGTGGCAAGCAAGCGGCTGTCAAACTTGTACAAGCGCAGGATCTCGCGGCTGAAGTAGGGGATGAGCCTTTACTCATCGTGCAACGCACCGCAGTCCCGTTAGTAGTTGGCAAAGATCGCAATGCAGCGATAAGCCATTTACTGGCACAAACAGCCTGCAATATTGTCATTTCAGACGATGGTCTGCAGCATTATCGCATGCACCGTGATTTGGAAATTGCAGTACTAGATGGAGCGCGGCGCTTTGGTAATGGTTATTGCTTGCCCGCAGGCCCTTTACGTGAGCAGCCAGAGCGTTTACAGATCTGCGATTTTGTAGTCACCAATGGAATAGCACAACAGGGCGAATATGCCATGCAAATCCGTGGTGAAAACTTACAGGCTTTAGCGGGAATAGAACAACGTGCTTTGAGTTTATTTCAAGAGCAAAGTGTGCATGCAGTTACGGGTATTGGTAATCCGGCGCGGTTTTTTACTCATTTAAAATCAGCGGGTTTACATTTAATCGAGCATATTTTTCCTGATCATCATGCCTTTACTGCTGAAGATCTTAAATTTCAGGATGATTTACCGATCCTGATGACGGAGAAAGATGCGGTAAAATGTCGAAATTTTCCGGCAAATAGTCTTAAGAATAGTTGGTATTTGCCGATTGCAGCGGATTTAGAAGCAAGGTTTGCAGAAGCTTTATTGCAGCGCTTAACAGAGGTAACAAACAATGGATAAGAAGTTATTAGATATTCTGGTTTGCCCAGTGACTAAGGGTAAATTAATTTATGATAAGGACGCACAAGAGTTGATTTCTAAGGCAGCGCGTTTAGCTTATCCGATCAAAAATGGCACGCCTGTTATGTTAGAAGAAGAAGCGCGTGAACTCACACAAGAAGAACTGGAGAGTTTGGCCGAATGAAGCCAGTTTTAGTCATCCCCACGCGTTATGCTTCAACCCGCTTGCCCGCGAAAGCCTTGCGCTTATTGAAAGGTAAGCCCTTAGTTCAACATGTGTATGAGCGCGCGATTCAAGCCCAAGCAGCCTTCGCAACGATTGTGGTGGCAACTGATGATCAACGCATTCAAGAGGTTTGTGAGAGCTTTGGTGCGACGGTGTGCATGACCTCAAACACGCATGAAACCGGCAGTGATCGCTTAGCTGAAGTCGTGCAAATTTACGGCTGGGCGGATGAGCAAGTGGTAGTGAACCTACAAGGCGATGAGCCTTTAACACCCGTCGAAAATCTCTATCAGCTCGCGAATAATCTGCAAACCCACCCGGAAGCGATGATTGCCACTTTAGCCACGCCTTTGCAAAACGAACATGAATTGGCAGAACCCAATATTGTCAAAGTGGTGAAAGATATCAATGGACTAGCGCTTTATTTTAGTCGTGCGCAAATACCTTTTCAACGTGATGCTGCAAAAGCAGGGAGTTATCCAGCCTCACACTATGCACTACGCCATGTGGGTATGTATGCGTATCGAGCTGAATTCTTGAAAGCATTTGCAGGTTTAGAGCCTTGCTTATTAGAGCAATTAGAGAAATTAGAGCAACTCCGCGCTTTGTATTATGGCTATCGGATTCATGTGGATTTGGCCCAAACGATTCCGGGGCCAGGAGTAGATACAGAAGCGGATTTAAAGCTGGTGGAAGGCTTGATTTAAAATCAACCTTGTCAAGTATACCCTAGATCAAAGAGATTGATATTGCGTACATCTCTTTGATTATCTTTTTGTAACAAATGTAAAATTCCCCCTCCTTGCTCTAATTAGCCTTATTTCTAGGCTATATTATTAAGTCTGATTAATTTACATCCATCACACTGCAGACACTAATAACTAGTTTAAGTGTTTAAGCTAATTGGCTTTAGTTATTCTGTCGTCATGCCAAAGCGTAGATTCTGATTTAAAGGGTGAAAATATGTCGTATTTCTGCTACTGGGGTAAAGCTGCCAAGCCCGAACAACCTGATGTGGGAGCTAAATACCACCTGTTGCCATATCACTCGCTGGACGTGGCGGCGGTGGGTTATGTGTTACTCCAGCAGGATCATGCTTATCTCAATCATTTCTTACGCTTGACGGGGTTGGACAAGTCGCAATTCATTGCATGGTTCACCTTCCTACTGACTTTGCACGACATTGGCAAATTCGCCGACAGTTTCCAAAATCTGAATGCAGATGTCTTGGAAAAGCTGCAACAACGCACCAGCAAGCGGCAATATGGGTTACGCCATGATTCGTTGGGATGGATTCTGTGGAAAAAACACCTTACTCAATACTTCAAAGAGAAAGGCATTATCTCCCCCGACACGAAGCGTCGACCATCTACCGCTAGCGAGTCTTTGGATGTCTGGATGGGGGCAATGGTTGGACATCATGGGCAGCCGCCACAGCCGACTACCAACCGCTTACCCTGTGATGATTTTGATGAAGCCAACGACTTTGCAGCGGCTACGGCTTTTCTGGATGATTTACTTCCATTGCTATTTGACGAAACACCTGTTTTCCCTGCCTGTAGTACGGAAGCTATTCAACTAGCTTCATGGTGGCTATCGGGCTTGGCGGTGTTAAGTGATTGGCTGGGTTCTAATACGAATTTCTTCCCTTACCATAGTCAAGAAATGTTATTGGCTAGTTATTGGGTGCGGGCTAAACAGCAGGCAGAACAGGCGATACAAAAGGCTGAATTGTTGTCTTGCCTGCCGTCCGTATCCCTGACGTTGGCTAATTTGATTGATGTTGAACCGCATATAACACCAGAGCCAACACCTTTACAGCAGATAGTTTCAGAGTGGGAATTACCAGCCAGTCCGCACCTGTTCATTTTGGAAGATGTGACGGGGGCAGGCAAAACCGAGGCGGCGGTTTTGTTGGCACATCGCTTGATGCAAGCTGGGCAAGGCAATAGCTTGTATTTCGCTTTGCCGACAATGGCGACAGCCAATACCATGTATGCTCGCATGAAGAATGTCTACCGCAGGCTGTTTGTCAGTGGCGCAAATCCATCCTTGATTTTGGCGCATGGGGCAAGCGATATGTCGGCGGATTTTCGGCAATCCGTGTTCCCTGAAATTCCTGCAACAGTCGACCACTACGGTGATGGTACAACGCCAGCGGGGGTGCATTGCAACGCATGGTTGGCAGATAACCGCAAAAAAGCCTTGTTGGCGGATATTGGTATTGGCACGGTTGACCAAGCGTTGTTGGCTATTCTGCCTGCGCGTCATCAATCCCTACGTTTGTTGGGGCTGATGAACAAGATTTTGCTGGTGGATGAAGTCCATGCCTGTGATGCCTACATGCACGAATTATTGTGTGCTTTGCTTCGCGCTCATGCTGCCGCTGGTGGTAGCGTCATTTTGCTCTCTGCCACGCTGCCGAAAAAACAACGCCAAGCCCTGTTGAATGCCTATACGGATGGGCAAGGTTGGCGTAAACCTGTTTTGCAAGCTACTGATGATAAATCTTATCCACTGGTGAGTTGTTTGAATGCGCAAGGTTTGCATGAACAAGTGGTGGCAACTCGTGCCAGTGTTAAGCGTGAGGTGAATGTTCAGTTCCTGTCAGAACGGCACGCCATTGATGATTTACTGAGCTGTACCGTTGAACAGGGGCAATGTGCTTGTTGGATTCGCAACACGGTCAAAGATGCCATTGAGGCTTACCAGCAAATCCAAGCAAAACACCCCGATTGGCAGGTGGATTTGTTCCATGCCCGTTATGCCTTGGGGGATCGCATCACCATTGAAAAACGGGTAGTGGCACGCTTTGACAAAAGTAGCACTGCCGAGTCACGGCGGGGGCAAATCCTGATTGCTACCCAAGTCGTTGAGCAATCCTTGGATTTGGATTTTGACACGTTGATTACTGATCTTGCGCCGATTGATTTGTTGATTCAGCGTGCAGGGCGTTTGCGGCGGCATACCCGCGATGCGCTGGGCAATCGAATTCAGGGTAATGATCAGCGGGGTACGGTCACTTTGCATATTCATTCACCCGAAGTGACCGACTCTCCAACAGGGCGGTGGATTGCTGATTTCTTCCCGAATGCGCAAAAGGTGTACGACCACCACGGGCAATTGTGGCTGACTGCCAAGCTGTTACACCAACAGGGCAAGTTTCAGATGCCGGAGGATGCGCGACAGTTGATTGAAGGGGTGTATGGCGTGGATGCACAGGATGACATTCCGCAAAGTCTGCTGTACCGCAGCAATGAAGCCGAAGGCGGTGATCGTGCCGATGCCAGCATTGCCCGCTTGAATGCGTTGTCGATGGCGGTGGGTTACACCGATGCCTCGACCAATCGCTGGTGGGATGAAGCCAAAACCCCAACGCGCTTGGGTGAGGAAACGACAATGGTTTATCTCGCCAAGTGGCAGGATGGCGTGTTGCTGCCGTGGTCAGATAGCAAGGATTATGAGTGGCAATTGAGCGCAGTATCCATGCGTACTTACTGGATAGCAGCAGAAGCCGCCATTCCTGATTTGACCCAAGAGGCACTTGAACAATTCAAAGTGAGCAACTTGCCAGCCAAGGGGAAATGGGGCGTGTTGCTGCCGCTTCAATCGGTTGCAGGTGATAACTGGCAAGGTGTTGCACGAAACGCCAAGCAAGAAACGGTACGTTTTATTTACAGTGAAAAGTTTGGGTTGATGGCAGATGCCGAACCCGTAAAAAAGGATGTAAAGTATGAATCTGATTAACGATCCGTGGATACCCATACGGCGTAAGAGTGGGGCGAAAGCACTCATTGCGCCGTGGCAACTGACAGAAATTGATGACCCTGTGATTGCCTTGAATGCGCCAAGACCCGATTTCAATGGGGCATTGATGCAGTTCTTGATTGGTTTGCTGCAAACAACCGCCACGCCAGCAAGTCATGATCAATGGCTGGATTGGTTGGAAGAGCCACCAGCGCCAGAAGTTTTGAAAGCACAGTTTGAGCCGTATGCTGATGCGTTTGCGTTGCAGGGTGAAAAAGGTTCGTTCATGCAAGACTTCGAGCTGTTGGAGGGGGCGGGTTTTAACGGTATTGCAGAACTGCTGATTGACTCACCCGGTGGTAACACGGTCAAAGAAAACAAAGACCATTTCATCAAACGGGGGCGGGTTGAACAGGTATGCTCGTGTTGTGCGGCGACTGCCTTGTTTTCATTACAAATCAATGCACCCAGTGGCGGGCAAGGACATCGGACTTCCTTACGGGGTGGTGGCCCTTTAACAACCTTGGTTGTTCTGGATGAAAACAGCGATTTACCCAGTGACCTTTGGCGTAGTGTTTGGCTGAACGTGCTGGAGCAGCAAACGCTGAATACGTTGACAGGAGATAAAGATAAAGCCGAGCTAGCCGATATTTTCCCGTGGATGGCAAAAACCAGAACCAGTGAAAAAGATTTCGGTAAAGAAACCACACCACTCGATGTGAACCCCTTGCAGATGTATTGGGGAATACCGCGCCGGATTCGGGTGCAGTGGCAGTCCGAACTATCCGGGCATTGTGATCTCTGTAATGCAGCTTCAGATACCTTGGTGACACAGTACCAGAGCAAAAACTACGGCGTGAATTATGTGGGGGCTTGGCAGCATCCTTTAAGCCCTTACTCACTGAATAAAACTGGGGATTTGTTGCCGCAACATCCACAACCGGGTGGAATGACCTACCAGCATTGGCTGGGATTATTTGAAGACAGCGAAAGTCAATTCAGTGCGGTGGTTGTTAAGCGTTACCGCCAATTAGCCAACGAGTGGGATGAGCAATTGCGCTTGTATACCTTTGGGTACGACATGGACAACATGAAAGCCCGCTGTTGGTATGAAACGACTTTTCCGCTGTTCACCATTCCTGAAACCATTCGCCCTAGCTTTACGAAACGGGTACAAACCCTAACCGAAACATCTGCCGAATTTGCCAGCTTTGTGCGTTCTTGTGTGAAGGATGCTTGGTTCAAGCGTCCGGGCGATGCCAAGGGTGATGTGTCGTTTCTGACGCAAAGTTTCTATCAACACACCGAAAGCGCGTTCTATCAGGCAGCAAAAACCCTGCAAACCAAGTTAGTCGATGGCACAGATCAAACTGTCTTGCATTCATGGCATGGCACCTTACGCAATGCGGCGATGGCGTTATTTGATTACTGGGCAGCAGGGGGTGACATCGCGCAAGCTAACCCGCGTCGGATTGCGGATGCCCGCAGTAAGCTCATAGCCTTGTGCTACAGCAAAAAAATCAAGGAAGCCTTACATCTCCCGATCAATGAGAAGAAAGCCAGCAAAACCAGCAAATCCAAGAAGGAGGCGGCATGAAAGTGAAAGGTAAATTCGATATTGATACTTATCTGGGTAAAGAATTGCAGGAATGGTGGGAGGAGCTTCATGGAAAGGGTGTTTATGAAGGCAAGCCGCGAACAGGCGATAGGGCTGAATTAAAGAAAGCAAAAACTGTACTTGATGTTATTTTGCTTCCGGCTTTTCAAAAATCTTGTCCACGATTTAAGCCTTTGTTCAAAGATGAACAGGATTGGATGCAAAGTATAGATCGGTTAGCTGCAATTTTAGGTTTACTCGCTCATGTGAAGAATCTTAGTGAAAAGAAGCTGGCATTAGATATGGCTAGTCCAGATATTAAGAAGCAAGAGCCGCCCGTTGTGAGTGAGTTGCGTTTTCGTCGATTGATTCAGCGTGATCGTGATGATTTATATGAGGCGATGATTCGCATTCTGCGGATGCTGGGCAATGAAGCCAACTTACATGATTTGGCGAATTCTGTTTATTACTGGGATGATAAGGTCAAACGTCGCTGGGCATTTGACTACTTCCCCAACACACCCGAAAAAGCATCTGCTTAATTTAAGTTTTACAAGGAGATTTTCATGAGCCGTTTTGTTCAATTGCATTTGTTGACCTCTTACCCACCCGCTAACTTAAACCGTGATGATTTGGGTCGTCCTAAAACCGCGATGATGGGCGGTGAACCACGCTTGCGCGTTTCTTCCCAAAGCCTGAAACGGGCATGGCGCACATCTGAAGTATTTGCTGATAGTCTAAAAGGGCATGTCGGCACACGTACCAAGGAAATGGGTATTCAGGTATTTAACCAATTGCGTGAAAAGGGTATTGCCAAGAAAGACGCGATGGAGTGGACAAAACTGATTGCAGAACAGTTTGGTAAGCTCAAGAAAGCCAATAAGGACAACGAACTGCAAGAACTGGAGATTGAACAATTAGCGCATTTCAGCCCTGAAGAACGTCAATTAATTGATGATTTGGTTGCAAGCATTACGGAACGCAAAACCAAGCCTGAAGACAATGAATTGGAGTTATTGCGCAAAAAACATACGGCGGCGGATATTGCCCTGTTTGGAAGAATGTTAGCTTCTTCACCCGCTTTTAACACCGAAGCAGCGGCACAAGTGGCTCATGCTATTAGTGTGCATTCTGTCGTGGTTGAAGATGACTTCTTCACGGCAGTGGATGATTTGAATAGTGGTGAAGATGATGCAGGTGCATCGCATTTGGGTGAAACCGAATTTGCGGCTGGCTTGTTCTACCTATACCTGTGCATCGACAAGGATTTGCTGGAGAAGAACCTTTCCGGTGACGAAGCGTTGGCAAATAAAACACTGGAAGCCTTGATTGAAAGCACCGCTACCGTTTCCCCCAGCGGTAAACAAAACAGCTTCGCGTCACGCGCTCGTGCTTCTTACATTTTGTGTGAAACCGGCAAGCAGCAACCGCGCTCTTTATCGGTGGCTTACCTGAAACCAGTGCGTGGTGGCGATATGCTCACTTCTGCCATCAAGCAGTTGGAAACGACGGTGGAAGGCATGGATAAAGTCTATGGTGCGTGTGCGGACAAGCGTTGTTCCATGAATGCTTTCACCGTGGAAGGCAGTTTGCAGGCTATTATCCAGTGTGCAACGGAGGCGTAAGCCATGCCCGATTTTCTGGTTTTCCAGCTTTATGGGGCATTGGCTTCATGGGGCGATATAGCAGTGGGTGAAGATCGCCCTAGCCTTGGGCATCCCACCAAGTCGGCGATTATGGGTTTGTTGGCGGCGGCATTAGGGATTGAGCGTGAAAGCGATGCAGTTCATGCGCAACTGTCGCAGCAATACGCTATTGCGGTTTGCGTGCGGGCGAATGGTGAATTATTGCGTGATTACCATACGGTGCAAGTACCGGGTGGTAAGCGTCAATATGCCAGTCGCCGCGATGAGTTGCTGATGGACAAGCTCAACCTGAATACGATTTTGTCGAAGCGTGATTACCGCACCGATGCGTTTTATCAGGTGGCGGTCTGGGCTACGGTAGAAGAACCAACGTATTCATTGGCAATCTTGCAGCAGCATTTGCAACAGCCGGTGTTCAATCTGTATTTGGGACGTAAGTCGTGTCCGGTCAGTTTGCCTTTGAATCCGGTGATAAGTTCTGTAGTGAGCTTGAAACAGGCATTCGATGCTTATCCGTTGGCGCAAGCATCTCTTTGGACGGATAGTTTAACCCAGTCCGAGTTGGTTAGTTATTTTTGGGAGGATGGCAAACTGACAGAAGATGAGCGCGGTATGGTGTCGAGCATGACTTATCCGCGTCGTGATCAGATAAGCAGCCGCAAACGCTGGCAATTTGCCAACCGCGATGAGTTTTATCACGCGGAATCGGCTAAAGGAGTGTCGTAATGTATTTCAGCCGACTGACGTTTAATCCTTTGGTAAATCCTCAGCAATTGGCGCAAACCTTGCTGCAAGACACTTACCGTGAGCATCAGGCATTGTGGCAATTGTTTGATACTGACCCGGATGCTACCCGTGATTTTCTGTACCGTCAGGTGATTGAGCAAGGGCGCATCAAATATTACGTGCTGTCTGAACGGATGCCTGTTGATAAATCGGGTATATGGTTAGTGGATAAACCTAAGCCGTATGATCCGAAACTGGTCGAAGGACAACGATTGTTTTTTAACTTAAGGGCAAATCCGGTGGTGACGGTAGCGACTGTGGAGGGTAAGAAACTACGCCATGATGTGGTGATGAATGCCAAAAAACAGATGGGATTTGATGCGTTGCCACCAGCAGATAGACCGATGTTGCAGCAGCTTGTGCAAGACAGTTGTATGCCGTGGTTGCAAATGCGTTCTGAGCTAAATGGTTTCAGTATTGAGCCAAACTTGGTGACAGTAGACGGTTATCAGCAGCATGAGAGTTTTGCCAAACAGCAGAAACGACCTGTACGCTATAGCACCGTTGATTTTCAAGGTATTCTTACTGTGACTGATTCTGATCGGTTTCGCTCGGCGTTATTTTCGGGTATTGGTAAAGCCAAAGCCTTTGGGTGTGGTCTACTCTTGGTAAAACGATACTGACTATGGGTTGGGCTGCGCTAAACTGTTAGTGACTAGTACATGAAGGAGCTAGTATGACAAAAGATGAGATTCTGTCCTTTCTGCGGACGCACAAGCGGGAGATGGCTGAAACCTTTGGGGTTGCTAGCGTGGGTTTGTTCGGTAGTTATATACATCATGCCGCCCGTGAAGATTCGGATATTGATATTGCGGTCGAGTTTTTACCAGAGCGTAAATCGTTGAAGAATTTTTTGGGTTTGAAGCGTTATCTGGAGACCCATATGCAGAAAACGGTGGATTTAGGCATTGAGAGTACTCTCAAACCATCTGTTCGCGAGTCAGTCAAAAGGGATATACAGTATGCCTGATCAGCCTCAGGAACTTTACCTGCGAGATATTCTTGAATCGGGTCAGGCTATTCAGCAGTATGTCAATGGCATCGACTTTGTAGATTTTGTTGCTGACAGAATGCGTGTTGCAGCTACTATCCGTGAGTTTGAAATCATTGGTGAAGCGGTTGGGAGGCTCTCGACTGATACTAAAGCTCAACAAGCTCATCTACCGTGGCAGGACATCAAAGACTTTCGTAATTTATTGATCCACGAGTATTTTGGTATTGATTTGCAAATTATTTGGAGTGTGATTGGCGAAGAGCTTCCTGTATTGCTGGGTGGTGTTCAGCAAATCCTTACGGATATGTTTTCAGTCGATTAAGAGCCTAACTCATGTCCGATACTCCCTTCCTCCCGCTCAAACCTTTAATGATGAAAGATCGTATGTCAATGGTGTTTTTGCGGATGGGGCAAATTGATGTCAAGGATAATGCTTTTGTGCTGATTGATGAGCGTGGGGAGCGCAAGCATATTCCGGTGGGGTCGATTGCCTGTATTTTACTAGAGCCGGGGACGCGAGTTTCTCATGCAGCGATTAAGCTTGCGGCCGAGGTGGGGACTTTGTTGGTATGGGTGGGGGAGTCGGGAGTGCGCCTATACTCATCGGGGCAACCCGGTGGGGCGCGGTCAGACCGTTTGTTGTATCAAGCTAAGTTAGCGCTGGATAATGAGCTACGGCTTAAAGTAGTGCGCAAGATGTATGAATTGCGTTTTGGTGAACCTGCTCCGGCTAAGCGCAGTGTGGAGCAATTACGGGGTATTGAGGGCGCGCGGGTACGCAAAACTTATGAGTTGTTAGCACAAAAATATGGGGTGACATGGAAACGGCGCAATTATGATCCTGATTATTGGGATGTGAGTTATACCCCTAATCGTTGTATGAGTGCAGCGACTTCTTGTTTATATGGGATTACGGAGGCGGCGGTATTGGCGGCGGGGTATGCGCCTGCGATTGGGTTTATTCATTGGGGTAAGCCTTTATCGTTTGTGTATGATATTGCGGATATTTTAAAGTTTGATTCGGTAGTGCCTATTGCCTTTAAGATTGCGGCACAAAATCCACATGATGCCGAGCGTCAAGTACGCATTGCGTGTCGAGATGTATTTCGTGAGCAGAAGATTTTGAAAACCATTATTCCCTTGATTGAGCAGGTATTGGTGGCTGGGGAGATTGCACCGCCTGAGATGCCACCTGAGTCTGTTCCTCCTGCTATTCCTCCCGCAGAGTCGTTAGGCGAGGCAGGTCACAGGAGTAAGTAGATGTCTATGTTAGTGGTGGTGACTGAGAATGTGCCGCCCCGTTTGCGTGGGCGTTTGGCGATTTGGTTGTTGCAGGTGCGAGCGGGTGTTTATGTGGGGGATGTGTCCAAGCGAGTGCGTGAGATGATTTGGGAGCAATGTTCTGAGTTGTATGGTGAGGGGAGTGTGGTATTGGCTTGGGCGACGAATACGGAGTCGGGTTTTGATTTTCAGACTTTGGGCAAAAACCGTAGGATTCCGATTGATATGGAGGGTTTGCGGTTGGTGTCTTTCTTGCCAGAGGAGGGTGAGAATGCTCTTTAAAAATATAGAAAAAATCGGTAGATTTTGGAGCGCTGGTTTTCTTTTTAAAACCAATAAGTTATGATTGGTGTGTTCCCCGTATCTGTGGGGATGAACCGTGTGGGAGCTATTATTATTGCGGTGGTGGGAGGTGTTCCCCGTATCTGTGGGGATGAACCGAGTTTTACCTACCCTTGCTCCATCTTTGGAATGTGTTCCCCGTATCTGTGGGGATGAACCGGTTCGTTTTCTGCCGCCATTACTCAGGTTCAAGTGTTCCCCGTATCTGTGGGGATGAACCTTCACGATGCATAGCCTGAGCAATCCCATAAGCGTGTTCCCCGTATCTGTGGGGATGAACCAGCATAATCTTAACCCTTAGCAGCAGGCAAAACGTGTTCCCCGTATCTGTGGGGATGAACCGGTTGATAGCTGGCGAGAATATGAAGACTTTCCGTGTTCCCCTTATCTGTGGGGATGAACCGCAGCTAGTCGCGCATACCACGGCTCTTCGTCTGTGTTCCCCGTATCTGTGGGGATGAACCGTTGACCGCTAGCCTCAATAAACACCGACAGCAGTGTTCCCCGTATCTGTGGGGATGAACCGCCGCATTAGGCTTTGTCACAGCGCAAACGACAGTGTTCCCCGTATCTGTGGGGATGAACCCAATACTTTTAATGCAATACTTTTTGAGGTGAGTGTTCCCCGTATCTGTGGGGATGAACCGTATTTCCGCTGGTGGTAAAGCATCGCCACCATGTGTTCCCCGTATCTGTGGGGATGAACCGGTTTCAATTCTTGATTCATGTTTGTACACCTCGTGTTCCCCGTATCTGTGGGGATGAACCGAGAAAGAAATCATTAACGTTATTGTCAGTCATGTGTTCCCCGTATCTGTGGGGATGAACCAACGCAAGACTTAACAGAAGGCGACCCACCTTCGTGTTCCCCGTATCTGTGGGGATGAACCGCTTTACGGTTCAAGCACAACGACAACGACAACGTGTTCCCCGTATCTGTGGGGATGAACCGCGCTACGTACTGGAGTAGTAGGCCGAGCCACTGTGTTCCCCGTATCTGTGGGGATGAACCGCCGCTCTGGCTATGACTGGTGCTTTTGTGGCGGTGTTCCCCGTATCTGTGGGGATGAACCGGCCTTTTAAAAATGCTTGTCTTTCCAAGCTGTGTGTTCCCCGTATCTGTGGGGATGAACCGCGTGTATTTAATCGTATTTTGATAAGTCAAGTATGTTCCCCCGCGCTTGTGAGGATGAGTCGCAGGTAGGGGAGGGCGTCAATTAGCCTCTTATCAGCCAGTTAGAGATTCTAACTGACCGAGGCATATACTGATCAGCAGGAGAGGGAGCAACTAAAAAACCTCATCCTCAATAAGAACTACAAAAATTCAGTATAGCCATCAAGTAAAAGGAGGCTATCATGCACAAGTATCCAGAGTCGGTCTTCGAACCCTTAGCCAGTGCGCGGATGTTGGTTTATATTCTGATCCTAGCCATGTTAGTTATTGTGGGTAGCCTGATTTGGTTAGTGGCTTAGAGCCTAATATTGTTTAGCAGCAACTTTTTGGAAAGGCTTGTTATTATTTAATCTAAAGTCTTTCTGAATTTTTTGATGCCAATCAGCAGCACGACTAAAATAAATACACAGAGCGGTAGTAGATGTGGCCAAGCTTCCTGCCAGCCATTACCTTTAAGCATAATGCCCCGCACTAAACGTAAAAAATGGGTATTTGGCAAAACTTCGCCAATAATTTGTGCCCAGCGTGGCATGCCTCGAAACGGGAACATGAAGCCAGACAGTAAAATAGAAGGCAGCAAAAAGAAAAAGCTCATTTGCATCGCCTGAGTTTGATTGCGCACTGTGCTAGAAATGGTAATGCCGATAGTTAAATTCGCAAAAATAAACACCATTACGCTGAATAGTAATAAGCCCAAGCTGCCCACAAAAGGCACATTAAATAAAGTTCGAGCCATCAATAAAATCACCGCGACTTGCACATAGCCTATCAAAATATAGGGGGCGATTTTACCGATCATCACTTCTAGAGGTTTGATCGGGGTGGCTAGGAGATTTTCCATCGTGCCTTGCTCGACTTCGCGGGTAATCCCTAACGCGGTCATCATAATCATAGTCATGGTGAGAATCACGCCCATGAGTCCCGGCACGATATTGTATTGAGTGATCCCTTCAGGGTTATATAAGCGGTGAATCCGTAATTCAAAGCTATTCGTGGGGGGCGCTAAATAGCCTAAGGCTCCACTTAGATCATGGCGGAAGGCTGATTGGATTAAGGATTGGAGACTAGCAATGGCATTGCCCGTCGCCGCTGGGTCAGCCGCATCAGCTTCGAGTAATAAACTGGGGTAACTACCACGAATGAGATCACGTTCAAAATTCGCCGGAATGGTCAAAACAAATTGTGTCTCACCGTTAGCGAGCATGTCAGCCGCTACTTGTGCGTTTGCATCATTATTGACAATCTGAAAATAGCCGGAATTTTCTAAGGCTTGCGCCAGACTCCGCGTTAAACGGCCTTGATCGTAAACCACTAAAACGGTGTTGAGATGCTTAGGATCGGTATTAATCGCATAGCCAAACATGATTAATTGCATGATCGGAATCCCGACCATCATGGCAAAAGTCAGTCGGTCACGACGCAATTGAATAAACTCTTTGAGCATCATCGCCCATAAGCGTCGCCAGCTCATGTTTTGCCTGCAGTTTGAAAATTATCAGTGGTTTGCTGCATCAGATAGATAAACACATCTTCAAGTGTGGGCTGGCCTTCTGACCACTGATGATTAGGATAAGCAGCCTGAAAAGGTTGTAAGGCTTGGGCTAATGCCTAGAGGGTCTTTGCCGCTAATGTGCAGAGCATTACCAAATTGAGTGTGCATATCAACAGCCGGTAGCGCAAGCAGTTGCTTGCTCAATTCAGACATGGCAGCACCTGATACCGTCCAAGTTTGTAAGCCACTTTGCTCGATGAGTTCCTGTGGTGTGCCGGTTGCAAGCAGGCGTCCATAGGCAATATAACTTAAACGATGGCAACGCTCCGCTTCATCCATGTAGTGAGTCGAGACTAAAATAGTAATCCCCTCTGCTGCTAGTTGATGAATTTGCTCCCAGAAATCACGCCGTGCTTGTGGGTCAACCCCTGCGGTTGGTTCGTCTAATAAGAGTAATTTAGGCTGATGTAATAGAGCAGCAGCGAGGGCTAAACGTTGTTTCCAGCCACCCGATAAACTACCGGCTAATTGCTGTTGACGTGCGACTAAGCCTAAGCGCTCTAAAGCCGTATTCACCCGCTGTTTGCGTTGATCCATGGCATAAACGCGTGCTACAAAGTCCAAATTTTCCCGAATGCTTAAATCGCTATATAAGCCAAAGCGCTGGGTCATATAACCGACTTCGCGTTTGATGTCGGCCGCTTGGGAGAGAATATCTAAACCTAAAGTTTGCCCCCTTCCACCATCAGGGGTTAATAAGCCACACATCATCCGAATCGAAGTAGTTTTGCCAGAACCATTCGGGCCTAGAAACCCGTAGATCTCTCCCTTACGCACCTGCATGGATAATTGATCAACCACCACTTTATCGCCAAAGCGCTTGGTGAGATTTGCAACTTCAATCGCGTATTCGCTGGAGCTGCTCATGGCTACTGAGTAGCTGGAGTATTGAGCCAAATACTCACAGGCTGTCCCGCATGCAAATGGCTGGTATCTATGGGGCTAGCCTCAACGAGATAGACTAATTTAGCGCGTTGTTCTTTGGTATAAAGCACTGGGGGCGTGTATTCAGCCGAGTTCGCTATAAAGCGAATGGTAGCCTTCTGTATACTAGGGCAGCCATCGCATTGATATTGGAGTGGACCCCCGACTTTAAGGCTACCAAGAGCGATTTCTGGTAAGAAAAAGCGGATTTTATATTGATCGGGTGCAATCAAGCTTAAAACGGGCGTACCGGCATTCACCCATTCTTCCGCTTGGTAATAACGCTTTTCCACTTGAGCTGCTTTGGGGGAGCGAATCGCTTCAGAGTCTAAAGTGAATAAGGGTTGATCTTTAGTCACTGGATCGCCGGTATTCACATACATTTGCTTGATACGCCCACTGGTGGTGGCGGATATGCGTAAGGCTTCGGTTTCAACATAGCCATTTAAACTTGGAGTAACAACTTGGCAAGCGGCGAGCTGAACACTGAAACTTAGAAGTAAGGAGCAGATACTATCCCACATCGCTGTCTCCTACTGATCGACTAACACTTGTCATGCTGCACCTGAAGAGGCTTAAGTTCTAATTCCAATCCCACGATTGAGTAGATACATGCTAAAGCTAGCTAAAAGCGCAATGAAACCCAAAATAATCAGGTAACTAATCCAAATGGGAATATCGGCGATGCCTAAGACACCATAGCGAAAGCCATTCACCATGTATAATACCGGATTGAGCAGTGAAATCTTTTGCCAAATCTCAGGTAGCATGGAAATAGAGTAAAAGACACCCCCTAAGTAGGTTAAGGGTGTGAGCACGAAGGTCGGCACAATCGAAATGTCATCGAAGCTTTTCGCGTAGACACCATTAATTAGACCGGCAAGTGAGAAGAGGGTAGAGGTCAATAAGCCGATGGTAAACATCACGAAGAGATGCTCGATATACAGTTTACTAAAGATCAAAGACACCATCGTTACCGCAGCACCAACCGCCATCCCGCGTGCAATCCCGCCACTCACGAAGCCGGCTAAAATAATCCAATTCGGTACGGGTGACACTAGCATTTCGGCGATATTGCCTTGGAATTTACTGCCATAAAAAGAAGACACGACATTCGCATAAGAGTTGGTAATCACCGCCATCATGATCAGGCCGGGGACGATAAACTCCATATAAGTGAAGCCATGCATTTCACCAATCGCCGGGCCAATCAAATTCCCGAAAATAATAAAATACAAGGCGGTGGTGATCACTGGCGGCAGAATAGTCTGAATCCAAATCCGTGAGAAGCGCAAAACTTCGCGAATCAGGATGGTGTAATAAGCCGTCCATTTTTGTTGAGCATTCATGCTTTATTCCCCTCGACTAAATCAAGAAAGAGTTGTTCGAGGCGATTGGTTTTATTACGCATACTTAAGACTTGTAAACCTTGCTGATTCAGGAAGGCAAAAATTTGATTCAAAGAAAAGTCTTGTTTGTGATAAGACACTTCGAGTGTAGTGGGGTCACGCAATTCAAAATGGCAAGCCCCCATTTCTTTGATCTGCCGGATGGGTTCAACTAAATCGAAAACATAAGTTTCAGTATCTAAACGACTTAGCAGATTTTTCATACTGGTATTTTCGATTAATTGACCTTGAGCAATAATGCCAATATTCCGACACAAGCTTTCGGCTTCTTCTAAATAATGAGTGGTGAGAATAATCGTAATCCCCGATTCATTAAGGTCGGTGAGAAACTCCCACATGGAACGACGAATTTCAATATCAACGCCTGCGGTCGGTTCATCTAAAATCAATAACCGTGGTTCATGCACCAAAGCACGCGCAATCATCAAACGGCGTTTCATTCCACCGGATAAAGTCCGCGCTTGCTCTTTACGCTTTTCCCATAGCCCTAATTGCTTTAAAAGTTTTTCAGCACGTTCGGTAGCAATCGCTCGTTCAATGCCATAATAGCCGCCTTGGTTAATCAGGATTTCGCCGACGGGTTCAAAGACATTGAAATTGAATTCTTGGGGGACTAAACCAATTTGGGACTTGGCCAGCTCGCGCTGCGTATCAAGATCATAACCAAAGATACTCACCGAGCCTGAAGTCTTATTGACTAAGGAGCTGATAATACCAATCGTCGTGGATTTACCTGCGCCATTCGCGCCTAAGAGTGCATAGAAGTCGCCTTGTTGTACGCTCAAGTTAATCCCTTTGAGCGCTGTAAAGCCATTATCGTAAGTTTTGCGTAAATTAGTGATCGCTAAAGCCGCTGTCATGGATTTTCCCCAGTTGCGAGAGCGCGGATAGTAGCATGATCCCACTAGGGCTGAAAAATCTTCAGCAAAGCCAAGGAGCTAAGGCATGTGTTGTTACCGAAAAACCTTATTATTAGTAGTTATGTGTTGGGGTTTGCAGGCTTGTGAACCGAAAAAACAAGCAGCTACCTCTGCAAACACGCTAAGTTCAGTGCAACAAGCTCAACTTGAAGAGCAAATCCAGCAAACCTTGATTTTGCAGCAACTACAATTACAGCAGCAGGTACAAATGCAAACCATGCAGACGATTCAAGCCCATGCCAAGCAAATGGATCAGCACTTACAAAACTTTTCGGCGACACAGGCTTGTGCAATTGCGGGGAATTGTCGGGTGGAGACGCGGATTGTGCCAGCTCAACGAGTGGATTAAGTAAATTTTCAAAGTAGAAAAAAGGATGCAGAGGTTTTTCTACAGACTCAAGTAAAGCTAAGGAGCATTTTGCCCGTTAATAGTGATTACAGAAATCCGGAGCGGCCGATGTAGTACGTACCCAGCATAAAAAGCGCACTGAGGCAAAATGTTCCTTTGAGCAGCGGGTTAGACCAGAAAAATATACGGCACACTGCCTTTCAGTTAGTGCGACTTACGGGCTTAAACTTAATTCACCAAAATGTGCAATGTCGGCTTGTGCGAACTACCCATCCTGCCAAATTATCAGCAAAGTATTCTCCAGCTTCACCAAATTCATTGCTAAAAGCCTCTTCATCACGTTCAACATCAAATGCTACGGATGGAGCCGGTTTCGGTAGGGTTTGAACCATCAGTTTACCATAAGATTTAATAGCTACATTAAATCTATCTTTAAATATTTGCTTTGCCGTCACAATAGTGGTTCCAATGTCCGTTTCCATTATAACTCCTTGACTATTTGAGTCGCGTAAGATTAAAACTTGTACCATCATCATTTTCTCAAATGAATAAACAAGGTCAGCTAAGCTGCCAATTACGTGAATAATGCGCATAACTAAACCTGCAACGGCTTTAATCACTAGTCGAATTACAGTTTTTATTATCCGCCACACTTTTTTACTGCTTTTTTTATAGATGACTAAAGCCTCATAACCTAAAAAACACACTATCTAACTTCAACCTCAATTCAAACCCAACCTAATTCCCCAAGG
>AATN01000012.1_pt1 | contig 48305 bp, 38 predicted proteins | sample 270648 | NCBI WGS metagenome assembly AATN01 (sample SAMN02954269, study PRJNA17659) | bioreactor sludge metagenome | biome: terrestrial; feature: bioreactor; material: sludge; isolation source: Enhanced Biological Phosphorus Removal (EBPR) bioreactor sludge | place: Australia: Brisbane, Queensland
CGCCGGTGCCGTTGGATTTCTTATCCTTTGGGTTCAAGACACATTGACAATGCAAACTGAAATTGAACTTAAGTCGACTTCGCGCAAACTCCCAGAAAGGAGTAATCGATCCCAGGAAAAGATTGCTCATAACGTTGATGGCAGTCCGACGTTTCCTGCGCTGCCGCAGATCATAAGCTTGTTTTGTGGTGCCGGCGGACTAGATTGGGGTTTTCACAAGGAAGGATTCAATATTCCGCTGGCAATTGACATTTCGCCCGCAGCGATCCGAACCCACAAGAGGAATTTCGTTGATACCCAGAGCGTAGCCGCTGATCTGATCGAACTTGGCTCGCATGGCGTCTTGAAACTTGCAAAGCAGCTTATCCCCGCGAAGACACGTATCGGTGTTATCGGCGGACCACCATGCCAAGGATTTTCCCGAGCTAACACTGGCTCGACGGCAGACGATCCTCGTAACCAGTTGCCGGAACGATATCTTGAAATTGTCCGGCAGTTAAAAGAGCACTATGAAGTCGAATTCGTAGTGTTTGAAAACGTGTTGGGAATCCGGGATAAGAAGCATGCGAATACATACCAATCCATCTTGCGTGGTCTTGATGAGCTGGGGTTCAGGATTACTGAAAAAGAGCTTTGTGCCCTAGATTTTGGCGTGCCACAAAATCGGCGCCGTATAGTGCTCTCGGCAATGCGGAAACAGCGTGGCTATTCTCAAGTAATTCCGCAAAAGCGCAGCGGCTTGTCTACTGTCAGAGAAGCAATTGGTGATCTAGCTGCACCTGCCTTTTTCTCTAGACATTTAGATCCTGCGGACATACCTGTTCACGAAAATCATTGGACTATGCAGCCAAAATCGCCGCGCTTTTCAAACCCAGGTCCACCGCATGCGGATGGCCGTAGCTTCAAGCAACTTTCTTGGGACCAGCCAAGTCCAACAATCGCGTTCGGCCATCGAGAAATCTATGTTCATCCCAGCGGAACGCGGCGACTTAGTATTTATGAATCCATGCTACTACAGGGCTTTCCCAAGGAATTCGCCTTGGAAGGCAACCTCTCTGAACAGGTTGAGCAGGTTTCCAACGCAGTGCCGCCACCACTGGCGCAAAAAATTGCTGCCGCATTAAAGCTAGCCTTGTCAGGGGAATAGCCACCAATGGCAACAGATTCCAAACCTGCACACGAGCTCCAGACCGACGCTGAGCTAATAGCTGATATTAGGCAGAGTCTAGGCATCGAGCACGTCGTTTCCACTACGCTTAGAACGGATGAGCGGGTTATAGCGCGTGTCACCGACGGAATTTATCGGCAGCCCGCATCAGCTTTAAGAGAGTTAATCTCCAACGCGTACGATGCGGATGCGACTCTTGTTGTGGTGAATACTGACGCGCCGAGGTTCAGCCGCATTTCCGTTGAAGACAATGGGCACGGAATGACCCCCGAGGTCCTCGCCCATCTACTGTTCCATATTGGAGGAAGTGCAAAACGGAGCGATCTCGGTAAGGAACTTGGTGTCACTGCGCACTCTGACCCATCAATGAGTCCTGGCGGACGCAAGCTGATTGGCAAGATCGGAATCGGTCTGTTTTCAGTATCGCAGCTTACCCATTCTTTCCAGATCATCACCAAGGTAAAGGGTGATGCTTACAGGACAATTGCGACCGTAGCCTTAAAGCAGTATATCGATGAAGAGGTTGAGTCTTCGGAGTCGGGTAAGAAGCAGTTCGAGTCCGGCAAAGTGAACATTTGGCGCGAGAGGGCAACGGATAGCGACTCCCAAGGAACCACTGTCGTTTTGACATCAATTCGGCCACAAGCCAGAGATACGCTTAGGAGCAGAGAAATATGGTCTGCAATCTCCCTTAGCGAGAAGAGTTCTGACGCTGAAGATCATCAGCCGCTAGATCCTCCGCGCTTTCACATTGGCAGGGTTGATGACGCGTCGGGCGAGCTTCTACAAAAGACGTCTGGTAAGTATTATGTCCTTCCTTGGGAAAAGGCAGATGGACCAAGAGAAGCATTCCAGAAGTTAGTCCAATCGGTTTGGGATGAGGTCGAGCTTGCGAATCCCAATCCAAAGCTTGAGCAAATATTCGACTACTATCTACGGATGGTATGGCAGCTAAGTCTTGCCATTCCCTTGCCTTACGTGGGTGGGCATATATTTGACACGCCCCAAACTGACTGTTTGGATATCTTCGCTTTGGCAAATACGCCGAAGGGATCAGCTCGGCGCATCGTACCTGAAGATGGAAGAACCATTCGACAAGCTTTGGACATCGGCGACCCGGTTGAAAATGTTGGTCAATTCGACGTCTATTTCGATAATCTCCAGTTGCAAAGGCCGATCAAGTTTAAAGATTTTCCGAAGTCAAGTAACGCCCTGAAGAAGCCGCTAGTTTTTCTTGGCAAATGTGTCGAACGGTTTGAAAAGTTACCACGAGAACTTAGCGGTGGCCCGTTAGCGTTCGAGGCCTATCTTTTTTGGACGCCGAAGGTTGCGCCAACAGAACATCAAGGTGCGCTTGTTCGCATCCATGGTTCCAGTGGTACGCTATTTGACCCGACATTCATGCGTTACCAGGTCTCCGAGCAAACGCGTCTACGGCAAATAACCTGCGAAATATTCGTCAGCGAAGGCTTAGATAGCGCACTGAATATTGACCGCGAATCTTTCAACAATGCACATCCACATGCGGTATTTATTACCAAATGGTTGCATAGCGCCCTTCGACAACTTGCTACAGCCCAGAAACGACTAGCCAGCGAGGTGCGAGAGCAGACCCGCGAAGAGAGTAAGGGTGTAGCAGTTACCGAAATTCAGCGCGTAGCTGTTGACCTCTGGCAACAAGAAACCGACGACCCTGCATCCAAGCCGCCTGCCATCGAAATATCGAATGATAGGCATAAATCCGCCGCCAGCACTGCAGAAGCTTACGTTTTTAACCGTGCTTTGGTCATTCCAGATCGGACGCGGGCAAACACTCAGAAGACCCGCGCGCACAGCGCCATTCTTGAAGAGAAGCTCAAGGCTATTGCTCAGGTTCTAGCATCCTTTGGTTTGCTGGATGCTGTCCCAAAACGCAAGCAGGAAAAACTGCTAAAGGCGATTTTCGAGATACTTGAGGCATCCGAATAATAATGGAGAATATTCAGCCTGAAGAAGAAGGCTTCGCCGATGGAATTGTTGGGGCCGTAGTCTATGAAGCTTCTTTGCCGCCAAAGAAGGACTTTTTACCATGGCATAAGCCAAGGAAACAATTTGTTCGGCATGAACAATGGTGCAAACAGATCGAAGCTCTACTTCCGGGAATCCAAGCCAACGGTGGCGCACTAAAGTATCTTGGGCTTCCGGGCGTGGATCTTCTGGACCTACGTTACTTCCACGATCATCTCTGCCATCCTAAGCAAATTCAACTCAAATTCCTTGGCTTTAATAGCGGTGCTAATCCACAAAGCAACGCCCAAATCGAACTGAACATCTCTTTGCACGAAGTGCGGAAGTTAACCTTCGTCGATCCAATTTCGGAGGTCATCGGGGATAATTTCTGCTTAATTGCTGATGAAAGTTCGATGGCTTGGAATAAGACCAAACAGTTTGGACCATACGATGTAATTAACCTCGATCTGTGTGATGGATTTGGTCTGCACGAGCCAGGCGTACTCGAGAATACACATTACAATGCAGTTGGCCGGCTGTTTTCCCTTCAGGCGAGAAGTAAAAACCCCTGGTTACTCTTAATTACTACGCGCACTGGCACGGAACACGTACACACTGAAGTGCTAAGGATATTCATGCAGACATACATAGATAACTTGCGTGACTGCCAGACCTTCCAGGCAGCATCAGCGGAGAAATTTGCCATTGCTGACGAAGATGCGTTACATGCGATCATCGGCAGTTCATGGGGCGTTTCCACCGTATTTCTAACAGGTCTATGCAAATGGCTACTTGGGCTCGCCATAGCTCAGAACTCTGACATTGAGGTAAAAAGCGTTATCGGCTACAGGGTTTTGCCTGAAGCGGAACATGAGGATATTGTTTCCATCGCGTTGAAGTTCAGCCCCTCTTTCACGCCAATGCTAGATCCACTCGGTCTTGCAGCTCAGATTCCCACCCCCCATAACGAGGGTGCACTTGCCACGAAAGCCTTGAAGCGCTTGGCCAAGTGCGTAGACGCTGATGCAGTGCTTGCGGAGAATGCCGAGATCCGACAAGCAATGGAACTTGCAACCGTCAAACTCTTAGGATTAGCGCGCTATGACATTAATGCGTTCTATGCGTGGATCGGTTGCCCCATTCCGTCCTGACGGAGCAGCACTTCGCACTCAATAGCGGTCTGCTGGCACTCTTGGATTTGCGCGGGTCGCGGTGATGAAGCCACTGTCGGTGAAGTCCAACGGGCCTACGGTCTGACACTCCAGGCGGCGGATACTGCGCAAGGCACTGCGTCGGCATTGGAGCGGATTGGACAGATGCTTGATAAGTTCGCGCAGGAACGCTTTGTCAAGGGTATGCTGGCCAATGCAAGTGGATTGTCGGGTGACTTCCGATAGGCTGGCGAGAAGTCTCCACAGTCCGCTATGCGGAGACCTTGCTCAATGCCTGCTCTCGGCCAAGGGCCGTCATCAGTGACCGCTTCAGGTTGCGTGCAGTCGGACGAGTCTTGACACTGAATGCCGGCGACAGCTCAAAGCTGACGTTGATGCTCTGGTTGGCTAAATGCACCAACTCGGGGAATAGCGGGCAAAGATGCAAGGAGCGCACTCAAGACCGTCTTTTTTTGTTTCCCTGATGCAACCTGCGCTTCCACCTCGTTGATCACCTCAACAGCCTCTGCCTTCTGGTCGGCAGTCAGCGGTGCCTTCTGAATTTCGTCTCGCAGCGCCTGGATATGATTGAACACAGCGTGATTCATGCTCAAGACTGCTTCAGAAAAAAAGCAGAACAACTAACGCAGTCACGCTCACCGGTCGGCTACCCGGTATTGCCGGGGACGCTGCGGAACATATCCGGCGTGAGTTCGTGTTTCTGCAGGAGGCGGTAGAACTCGGTACGGTTGCGTTCGGCGATGCGGGCGGCGTCGGCGGCGCTGCCGTCGGTCAGTTGCACACTTTTCCAAGACACTTGGCTCGTCATAGTGACTGCTCACAAGAATGCTCTTTGGGTGAGGCGCCCACCCTCGATGAGGTTAAGGTCGAGGATGTGCTGGCAGTGCGCCGGCATGGTGCCGAACACGAGGTTTTCGTACGGCTCGAGGAACTCTTCGTCTAGCTGCCCAGTGGCCACCGCATCAGCGAAGTCGCTGGTGCGGATCGAAACGGACAATTGTTCGCCCGTCGGCCATCTTGCGTGGCTGGGATCTCCACGCGTGCCCGTAGACCACCTCGTAGGTCGCCGGCAGGCGACCCTCGCGAGCGCACTGCGCGTACGCAGCGCGCGTCGCGGCCCACGTCGAGCGCCCGGTCAGGCCGCGGCGGCGTGCCTGCATCGCGCACGCCGAACCACTCCGGCGCAAATCGGCGAGCAGGTCGTCAAGACGCGCGTAGGTCATCGTCAGCACCTCCGCATCCATCACCGGATCGGTGAATCCACATTCAACCAGCATGTCGCCATAATCATGCATGTCGGTGAAGCGCTGCGTATGAACATAGCCATCGCCGAAGCTCGCGCGCAGTTCCTTGAGCGTATCGGGTCCGAATGTCGAGAACATCAGCAGGCCGCCAACTTCGAGCAGGCGATTCGCCTCGCGAAATGCCGGCAGCGGGTCGTCGAGCCAGTGCAGCATCAGGTTCGACCACAGCAGACCGATCGACTGCGCTGGCAGCGGCAGTGCGCTCGCTTCGGCAGCCAGTAGCGGCGACCGATTGCCCCTCAGGAAGGGCAGCAACCAGCGCAAGCGCGAGTGCTGGCGCTGGCCCACACGCAGCATCGGCAGGCAGGGGTCGGCGCCGATGACGAGGGCGCCGGGGTAGCGTTCGTGCAGGGCCGTGAGGCTGGCACCCGTTCCGCAACCGAGATCGAGCACCCGTTGCGGCTCGATGCGTACGTAATCGAGCCGCTCCAGCATGCGCTTGCCGATCTCGCGCTGCAGCACCGCTGCTTCGTCGTAGCTCGATGCCGCGCGCGCAAAGTTCCGCCGCACCTGGCGCCGATCAACGAACTGCGCCGGTGCGTTCATCAGCAACTAGATCGGCCGCAGCCCAAGCTTCTCGAACAGCGCTTCATCACGATCGGCTTCCGGATTGCCGGTAGTCAACAGTTTGTCGCCGTAGAAGATCGAATTCGCACCGGCCAGGAAACAAAGCGCCTGCAGTTCTTCGGCCATCGCCTGACGACCGGCGGACAGGCGCACGAAGCTCGCCGGCATGGTGATGCGGGCGGCGGCAATGGTGCGCACGAACTCGAAGTTGTCGATCGGCGCGAGCGCAGCCATCGGCGTGCCCGGAATCGGCACCAGGTTGTTGATCGGGACCGATTCCGGTGGCGGATTGAGGTTGGCCAACTGGACGATCAGGGCCGCCCGGTTGCGCCGCGACTCGCCCATGCCGATGATTCCCCCCGAGCAGACCTTGAGGCCGGCCTCGCGTACCTGGCCGAGCGTGTCGATGCGGTCCGCATGCTTGTGGGTGGTGATCACCTGCCCGTAGAAAGAGGCATCGGTATCGAGGTTGTGGTTGTAGTAGTCGAGCCCGGCCTCCTTGAGTTCGTCGGCCTGACCCTCCTTGAGCATGCCCAGGGTCACGCAGGTCTGCAAACCGAGCCCCTTGACTGCCCGGATCATCTCGGTGACCTTGGCGAGGTCCTTGTCCTTCGGACCACGCCAGGCGGCGCCCATGCAGAAGCGCGAGGCGCCCTTGTCCTTGGCTGCCTGAGCGGCCGCGATGACTTCGTCGAGCGGCAGCAGTGCCTCGCGCTCGGTCCCAGTGGTGTAACGTGCGGCTTGCGAGCAATAGCCGCAATCCTCGGAACAACCGCCGGTCTTGACCGAGAGAAGCGTCGAACGCTGAATCGCGTTGGCGTCGAAGTTTTCACGATGAACCTGCTGGGCGCGGTAGATCAGATCCATCAGTGGAAGTTGGTACAGCGCCTCGACTTCCTCGACGGTCCAGCGGGCGCTGCGCGTTGTCGGGGAACAGTCTTGGGCGAGGGTGGCGGCTTGCGGAATGGCGTTCATGAACTAGACCTATGGGTGGGATAATGTAGAGCCTCGGCAGGGATTGTTTGCGAGCACTTCAAGGATGTCAATCTTAACTCAAAGCGCTGAGCTGGTCCGCAGATCGTGCAAGCGACTTCTGCCGCAGGACTGCCTGTTGTGTGGTGCGGCCAGCGGCACGACCCTGCTCTGCCCGGCCTGTGCGACGGATCTGCCGCGGCTTCCGGCGACGCGCTGTCCGCTCTGTGCCTTGCCGACTCCGGGTGGCAGTGTCTGCGGCCGATGCCTGACGGCACCGCCGCACTACGATGCCACCCTCGCCGTCTACCGCTACGCTTTCCCGATCGACAAGCTGGTGCAGGCTTTCAAGTACGGCCATCGCCTGGCGCTCGGCGCCTGGTTCGGCAGTCGGCTTGCCGAGCTGGCAAAGGACTTTCACGCCGACCTGATCGTCCCCATGCCGCTGCATCGGCTGCGACTTCGCGAAAGGGGCTTCAATCAGGCGCTCGAACTGGCACGCGCAGTCAGCCGATGCAGCCGGATTCCGATCGACGCCCGAACCTGCACCCGCATCCGGCAAACGGCCACGCAAGCCGACCTGCCTTGGCGCGAACGTGCCGGGAACGTCCGCGGCGCCTTCCACTGTGCGTCGGACCTGACCGGCAGGCGGCTGGTGCTTGTCGATGACGTGATGACCACCGGCGCCTCGCTGAACGAACTGGCGCGAACCGTGAAGCTGCATGGTGCCGTGGAGGTCACTCTGCTGACACTCGCGCGCGCCCTGCCTTCATGAGGAGACCCCTGCGGGCACACGAGCGTGCCTTGCCGGCGATTCAGACGCCACCTCCGACGCGATAGACCACGCTGGCCGAATTCGCCGCTGCGGCGGCTCAAAGATACTCGAACTCGGCGATGTCGGCCCCGGGACTGCTCGCCGAGGCGGCGAAGGAAATGATGCCGCTACCGCGAAGAACGAACTCCTCGCGCCGAACCAGCAACTCGGGCCCGCCGCTGATGGTCACGAAGGTGCCATTGGTGCTCAGATCACTGAGGACGAAGAAGTCGCCTCGTCGCTCGATTCTTGCGTGATGACGGGAAGCGCGCCGATCGCGGACGGTGACGTCGCAGCCGGAGTCGCGACCCATGAGCAACTTCGGCCGGATCCGGTCGAGCAGCTTGACCTGCCCCGCGTAGCGCAGGCAAAGCCGCGGATCCCTCTCGCTCGGCGCCTCCGCTGCGGACTCGACGATCGCCCGATAGCCCGGGTTCCGGGGCTCCAGCCAGAGCACTTCAAAGACCCGCTGGTCGGTAAACTGCCCCTTGACCGACAAGGAGTCCAGACAGCGCGTCGACGACTGCAGCGGCACAGACAACAGGGCCTGCGTTTCCGCGGTGGCCAGGACCTGCCCTGGCTTGGCCAGTCCCGCCAGACACTCTGCCGTATTGACGCAACCGCCGACGCCCTCGCCGATCACCTCGCCGTGGTGAAAGCCGGCACGGATAGCCAGCTTGACGCCGGAAACCGGCGGCAAGTCGGCTATCCGTCGCTGCATGGCAATCGCCGCCTGGCAGGCATCGTCGGCATGCTCGAAGAGTGCCGTGATGTCATCGCGGGTAGTTCGCACGATTCGCCCGCGAAAGCCATCGACACCCCGCAAGACTCGCTTCATGCAACGGTCGACGGCGTGCAAGGCCTCGGCGCCGCCGAGTTTGTCGAACAGGCGGGCACTCCCCGACACGCTGACGAACAGTGCCGACAGCATCCCTTCCTCACTGCTCATGAAGCCGACTCCCCGTGTTGCGTTTGCCGGTCGCGCCACCACCCATGACGCGTAGGCCGGAGCATTCTGTTCATGCTTTCGCCACCTGCAGCGGAAAAACGTGCGACGTGTACGGCGGCGTGCCGAACCATGGCGCGTCGAAGAGTGCATCGGCGGCAGCCGGCACCGTTTCACCGCCGACGCGCAGGCCCTTGAAGTCGAACAGGGTCTGGTCGGCAAGATGTGTGGGGACAACCTTCTGCAGCGCCGAAAACACGACATCCGTGCGTCCCGGGTAACGCTGGTCCCAGTCGGCCATCATCTCGCGGATCTTCTGGCGCTGCAGATTGTCCTGCGAGCCGCAGAGGTTGCAGGGAATGATCGGATACTCCATGCCGCGCGCGAAGCGGGCGATGTCGCTCTCACGGCAATAGGCGAGTGGCCGGATGACGACATGACAGCCGTCGTCGGTGCGCAGCTTGGGCGGCATCGCCTTGAGTTGCCCGCCGAAGAACAGATTCAGGAACAGGGTATGGACAATGTCATCGCGATGATGACCGAGTGCTATCTTGTTGGCGCCAAGCTCTTTCGCGGTACGGTAAATGACGCCGCGGCGCAGCCGGGAACAGAGAGAGCACGTCGTCTTGCCCTCCGGAATCTTGTCCTTGACCACGGCGTACGTGTCCTGCTCGACGATGCGGTAGTCGACACCGATCTTCGCCAGATAGTCGGGCAACACCTCGGCCGGAAAACCTGGCTGTTTCTGGTCGAGATTCATCGCAATCACGCGGAAATTCACTGGGGCGCGCTCACGCAAGGCGATCAGCAGCGACAGCAGGGTGTGCGAGTCTTTGCCGCCGGACACGCACACGAGGACGGTATCGCCGTCCTCGATCATCCCGTAGTCGGCGATCGCCTTGCCGACGTTGCTCTCAAGGCGCTTCTTCAGACGCAGCAGGGTGTTCGACAGTTGCACCGGGTTCCTCTCAAACGAATGACGGGTCAAAGATGCGCGGTGCGACCGCCATCGACGTTGATCACCTGGCCAGTCACGTAGACGGCATCGACAAGCAGGTAGCGGACCGCACGGGCAATGTCCTGAGGGGAGCCGGGACGCTGCAACAAGGTGTGCGCGACGATCTCCGCGCGCGCCGCACTATCGAAAGCGCCCGTCTCGGGCCACAGGATCGGTCCCGGGGCAACGGCGTTTACCCGCACTCGCGGCGCCAGTTCGATTGCCAGCGCACGCGTCAGTCCCAGCAGGGCGGCCTTGGCTGCGCAATACAAGGAATAGCCCGCGAGCGGTCGTTCCGCATGAATGTCGGTAATGTTGACCACGGCGCCGTGGGCGGCCAACAGGTGCGGAGCTGCCGCCTGGGTCAGAAACAACGGTGCCTTGAAGTTGGTACCCACGAGGTCATCCCAGGCTGCCGGATCAATGCTGCCGAAGCGCGTCGAAAAAAAACTCGAGGCATTGTTGACCAACGCGTCGAGGCTACCGAAACGCGCGACGGTATCGGCCACCAGTTGCGGCAAGGTGTCGATGGCCAGCAGATCCGCTTGCACGCAAGCCGCCGAATCGGGCCTGAGCGCATTCAGTTCGGCCACCAACGCCTCGGCTTCTCCGGCAGCCTTCCGGTAGTGCAGCATGACCCGCGCTCCCGCAGTGTGCATCTCGCGCGCGACCGCCGAGCCGAGCCGCCTGGCGGCGCCGGTCACCAATATCGTTTTCCCCTCCATCGCAAGTTCCAGGCCAGCACCAGCGCTGATTTTAACGGATTCCTGCCTCCGACTCCGGGAAAAACAGTTCTTTCGGCCGCCAGCGCAGTAAACTGACAGGGGAATCGACAACAGCGACAACAGGGAGATCGTTCATGAGCAAGCCGGACCAGCCACTCGACGCCGACGAACTGATGGACCTGGCCGAACGCGCCGCGCAGCTTCCGGCAACCGAGGCCGAATGGGTAGGGCGCCTGTTTCAGGAAGTGTTGCGCGCACGCACGCACGAGACCGAATTGCAGGCGCAGCCGGTCAGCGCGCCGCGCGAGGCTCAGCCAAGCGGCGATGAACTCGACGACCGCCTGGTGCAGGTCGCCATCGACACCGCCGAGTGGCTGCGCACACTCTGGGATGTCGGCTACATGGGAGCCGGAAGCTTTCGCTCGCAGCCGCGCTCGGCCTTCCCGAGCATCGATCTGGAAGACATCCGAAAATCCTCACTGTTCGCCCGCATTCGCCAGGGCAAGCACGCCTTGCCTTTCCCACCGCCCACCCGCCAAGGCCTGCCGTGGCATGCGCTGCTCGACGACAACGGACAAACCCATGCGGTCAACGCCGAGGTCATTCGCGACGGGGTCGGCCCGCCACTCGGTGCGATCATCGAAGGCTGTGCCGAATGGGACGTCATCGAGGAGGTGGTGGACGGTCAGGAATACGTCGTCCAGCATCAAGGGAAGGGGCCGACCTACCGCCTCTGCGTAAGTGGTGCCGCGACTGCCGAGCTGCGTCGTGAGCCGCCGACGTCGACGCGCACGATCCACCTGGAGGGACGCAGCGGCTTCCACAGCTACACTCTCGAGTGGCCGGAGGCCGACGGCAGCCAGATCTTCGTGACCCTGCGCGCCGCGACCTGGGAGCGCGCGGAGTCCGAGGCCGAGCGTTGGCTGGCGAACACGCACCCCGAACTGTACGGACAGATCCGTTTTGAACGCTGCGAGGACTGACCGGCGATCGGCAACGCCGCCAAGCCGCCGCACCGGACGTCAGGCTGCTTCGCCCGCCCCATGCTGAGCCACGCCAGCCAGGCCGCGCTATCGTTGCCCCCGCCGACAGCCGACGCACTCGCTTTCAGCCGCGCCCTCAGCCAGCACATCTCGACCGAGATCGCCGCTGGCGACGGCTGGATCGGTTTCGATCGGTTCATGAGTCTGGCTCTCTACGCGCCAGGCATGGGCTACTATTCCGGCGGCGCGCACAAATTCGGCCCGGCGGGAGACTTTGTGACGGCCCCCGAGATCTGCCCGGCTTTTGCTCAGACGCTAGGGGCCCAGGCCGCACAGCTCCTCGTACTTTGCGCGCCACGAATAATCGAGGTTGGAGCCGGAACCGGCGAGTTCGCGGCCGACCTCCTGCTCGAACTCGAACGGCGTGGCGCGCTACCCGACACCTACGCCATTCTCGACCTGTCCGGCGAACTGCGGGCGAGACAACAGGCAACCCTCGCTCGCCGCACCCCGCACCTGCTGCCACGCGTGCGCTGGCTGGAGCGCCTGCCGGAACGCTTCGACGGCCTCGTGCTGGCCAATGAAGTCCTCGACGCCATGCCTGCGCACCTTGTGCTCTGGGGTCCGACGCACATCGCCGAACGTGGCGTCGGCGTTGACGAGGGGCGCTTCGTCTGGCGGGACCGCCCGGCAAGCGGCCCGCTGCTCGGGCGCGCCAAGGTACTGGCCGGCGAATGCGAGATTGCACCCGGCTACCTGAGTGAAATCTCGTTGACCGCGCCGGCCTGGACTACGGAGTGGGCAGGCATACTCGGACAAGGAGCGCTGCTCCTGATCGACTACGGTTTCCCACGGCACGAGTATTACCATCCGCAGCGCAACTCGGGAACCCTGATGTGCCATTACCGCCACCGTTCCCACACGGACCCGTTTTACCTACCCGGTCTGCAGGACATCACGACGCACGTCGACTTCACGGGAATCGTCGAAGCCGGCTGCCAGGCGGGCCTGGAGCTGCTCGGCTACACCACGCAGTCGAGCTTCCTCTTCAACTGCGGCTTGACCGAAATCCTGTCGCGCACGCCTGTTGGCGACGCGCTGCGCTACCTGCCTCTGGCCAACGCCGTACAGAAACTGGTCTCACCGGCCGAAATGGGAGAGATCTTCAAGGTAATCGCCCTCGGCAAGGGCATCAGCCAACCGCTGCTGGGCTTCGCTACCGGTGACCGCAGCGCCACGCTCTAGCGCAGACCCAACGCCCCAGCCGTTGCAAGGCCTGCCGACAAGCCCTGCCTGACGGCCGCCACTCGCGCCTCATGCAGGCGGGCAGGGATGCTCGCCGGATCGGTACAGCCGCGGACTATCGCCGCAGCATCAACGGCACCAGCCTGCGCCAGGGTCTGGCGCAGCAGTGCCGGCGCCGTATAGGCGATCTCCTGCCAACCGAGTCGACCATGGTAGTCGCAGGCACAGGCTTCGAGAAGCTGCTCGAAACGTCCCGGCCGGCGAACGGCGTCGGTCGCCTCGAGCAGCCTGACGATCGCGGCTGCACCCAGTTCCGCGGCCCGGTGGACCTTGCCGTGATGACGCGCGACGAGTACCGCCAGGTCGCGACATTCCACCGGCACCTTGAGACGCAGGCACACTTGGCCGACCAGTTCGACGCTGCGTTCTTCGTGGCCCGGATGACGCGGCAGATCGCCGTCGGGCGTTGTCCCCTTGCCAAGATCGTGCACCAGCGCGGCAAAGCGCACCGGCAGCGCACAGCTTCTTTGCGCAGACTGATCGATTACCATCATCACATGGACGCCGGTATCCACTTCGGGATGGTAGTCGGCGCGCTGGGGGATGCCCCAGAGACGGTCGAGTTCCGGCAGCAGGCGAGCCAGGGCGCCGCATTCGCGCAGGATCTCGAACATGCGCGAAGGTCGGGTTTCCATCAGACCTCTCGCGACTTCCTGCCAGACGCGCTCGGCCACCAGATGATCGAGTTCGCCACCGGCGACCATCAGGCGCATCAGCGCGACAGTCTCGGGCGCGACGACGAAGTCGCTGAAGCGAGCGGCGAAGCGGGCGATCCGGAGGACCCGCACGGGGTCCTCGACGAAGGCCGGGCCGACATGGCGGAGGACACGCCGAGACAGATCGTCGATGCCATGGTAGGGGTCAAGCAGCGAACCATCGGCGGCGCGCGCTATGGCGTTGATCGTCAGGTCGCGACGCGCCAAGTCCTCGGCCAGGCTGACTTCGGGAGCAGCACGAAAGGCGAATCCCCGGTAGCCAGGCCCGGTCTTGCGCTCGGTGCGCGCCAGCGCATACTCCTCGTGGGTGGACGGGTGCAGGAAGACGGGAAAGTCCTTGCCGACAGGCCTGAAACCTCTGGCCAGCATCTCTTCGGGGGACGCCCCGACGACCACGTAGTCACGGTCCTTGACCGGCAGGCCGAGCAATTCGTCGCGAACCGCCCCACCGACGGTAAAGATCTGCATCGAGGAGCCTGGGAGCTTGCGCCGGCCCGAACCTTCGCTCAGCGACCGGCCCGATAACGATAGCGGTCGAGGCGAAGCTGGATCATCTCGTCCGGCGACAGATAGCCTGGCGCCACCGCTTCGAGTGGCGTGGGCTGCCAGCCGGGATAGTCGTGCGAGCCATCGGTAACGCTGTCAAGCTCCATCGAACGCAGGTTGTCGGGCGACAGCGGCGGATTCGGCAGCAGCCACATCAGACCGGCCTGCAGGTAGGCCCAGCCGCCGGTACCGAGATCAATGATCCGACGCTGCTTGCCGACCAGATGCGCGGTGTAGTCGACCATCTCGCGCAGGGTATAGACCTTCGGCCCGCACAGTTCGTAGGTCTGACCGAAGGTGGCGCCATTGGTCAGCGAATCGGCAAAGGCTCGCGCCACGTCGCCGACATAGACCGGCTGGAAACGCGCCGAGCCGCCGCCGAGAGGCAGCACCGGAAAAAGCCGCAGCAGCTTGGCAAACATGTTGAGAAACGCGTCATCGGGTCCGCAAATCACCGATGGCCGGAACACGGTAACGTCCAATTCGTTCATGGCCGACCTGACGGCCGCTTCGCCGTCACCCTTCGAGCGCAGATACTCCGATGGGGCATTGATGCCTGCCCTGAGCGCGCTCATGTGCACCAAACGACGAACCCCATTCTCGCACATGGCGGCGATGATCTTTTTCGGCAGATCGACGTGCGCTGCCTGGAAACCTCTGCCATAAGGCAGGCGCGAATCCGTGTCATGGAGAACGCCGACCAGATTGATCACCGCGTCCTGGCCCTGCATCAGTTGCGCAAGGACCTGCGGATCATGAACGTTGGCCTCGACCATGCTGACCATCGGCAGCATGATCAGCTTTTTGGTGTTTTCGCGGCGGCGGGTCGGTATCGTCACCCGGATGCCGCGTTCGGAAAGGCAGCTGGCAATCCAGCCGCCGACAAAACCACTGCCGCCGATCAACAACACGTTATCGAGTTCCATAGCGCCCTACCGATTGAATGAGTGTCGGAAAACCGTCATTCTAAGGCAAATCCTCGCCCTTCGCCTCGCCGCCGGTGCGTGGTGCGATGACGCCGAGCCGGCTCTTGATGGTCTGCGGCTTGCCGTCGAACAAGGCGGCGTAGTAAACGGAATTGCTCATCACTTTCTTCACGTAGTCGCGCGTTTCGTTGAAGGGAATGGTTTCGGCGTAGATCGCGCCCTCCATGGGCCGATCGGCCCGCCATCTGCGCGCCCGTCCCGGGCCGGCGTTGTACGCCGCCGACGCCAGCACCGGATGGTTGTCGAGGCTTTCGAGAATCAGGCGCATGTAGGTGGTGCCGAGCAACACGTTGGTCTCCGTGTCATTGACCCGGCTCTGCTGGAAGTCCTTGAGCCCGATCTTGTTGGCCACCCACTTTGCGGTAGCCGGCATCAGCTGCATCAGCCCGGAGGCGCCGACCGGCGAGCGGGCGCTGGTGACGAAGCGGCTTTCCTGACGCATCAGGCCATACACCCAGGCATCGTCGAGGACCTGATTGCGCGCTGCCGGGCGGACCTGATCGGCAAACGGCGCCAGGTAGCGCAACGAGTAGTCGTGTTCAGTGCGCGTGCGGTCGGCCGCGGCGATCGCACGGTCGTACATGCCGACGCGCTGCGCGATATCGGATGCTGCCAGCAGTTCCCGATCGCTCATTCCGCGCAGGCTCCAGTTCCATTCCTTGACCCCTTCCGTACGCAGGTTGAGGCGAAAGAACGCCAGCGCTCGCTGCACGCCGGGAATGGCGGTGACCTGCAGCAGTTCTTCCCGGCTTGGCGGTGACGCCTTGGGCGGCGGCGTCGTCGTGCGGCCGAGTTCATCATTGGCCAGGTTACCGTAGAAATCGGGCTGTCCAGCGATCTTCGCGAACAGCGCATTGGCTTCGTCGAGCCTTCCGCCGGCGCGGTAGGCTCGACCCAGCCAATAGACCCACGCCGGCTGCGCGGCCAGGGCCGGCGGCATCTTCTCGATGGTGGCGCGGACGCTACCCCAGTCGTGCACACGCAGGGCAGCACGCACTTTCCACTGCGCCACTTCGTCGGAAAGCGGCGCCTCGCCGGCCTGACGGTACCATTCCATCGCCTCCGGCAGGTGCCGCTGCGCCGCCTGCCAACCGATCTGGCCCCACGCCCAAGCCTTTTCGCCGGCGTTCAGCGACGCTGAGATGCGGCTCAACTGATCCGCCGCCATGCGCGGATCGTTGCGCGCAACGCGCTGGATCGCCAGCACCGCCAGTTCGCGTTGCAAACGACTGCCGGCAAGATCGCTCGGCAACCTGGTGAGCCAGGGCAGCGGCGCATCGGCCACCATTTGCGCCACTTTCTTGTCCGGTGTCTGGCTCGGCGGCAGGTAGTTCATGCTGTAGATGGCGGCGGCGATCTTGTTGGCCTCGAACTGACGCCGGATACGCGCCCAGACGGCATCGGCGAGCACGCGCTTCTCGACGATCAGCGCTTCGAGAAGCGGGTAGCAGGGCTCCGGCGGCTCGATGAGAGTGAGCCACAGCGGCAAGGCGTCGTCGAGCGCAGACGCGTCGCCCTGTGCCCGCCGGCTCTGCAGCGCATAGCAGGCGAGATCCTGGTCGGGCTGCGCCAGTCGCGGATACTCGACGTCAAACGCCGCCCACTGCTGCCTCTTGCCCTGTAGGCGCAGCCAGTCGACGCGCAGCCTTTCGCCGACGTAGGTGTTCTCGTGCCGGGCCAGGAAGGCGGCAACGCTCGTCGCATCGGTGTCCTTGAGATCGAGGAGTAGTCGCCAGTAGTCGACGTAGGCATCGAGTTCGTAACCCGGCGGCGTCGATGCCAGGCGCTCGAGCCTGGCCTTGTCGCCGGCACGAAACGCTTCGCGCACGGCCAGGAACTGCTCGTCGGCAGTCAGCGCAAGAGCAGCGAGGTGCACGCCAAGCAGGGAGATGAAGAGCCCAAAGACGGTGTAGCGATGCTTCATGGTAAGCTGGAATCTCCGAAAAAATCGATTTTGAGCATATCACATGGCCCCCGACTTGGCGCCTGGAATCCGTCCCGGAAGTTCCTCCGGCAGCGACCCTGGTGAGCGTCGCGCGCTGCGCCGGGCGCTGCTCGAGCGCCGGCTGGCCCTGCCGACCGCCGACTGGGCGAGCTATTCGAGCCGCGTCTGCGCCCATCTGGAGGCTGATTTTCCGCAACTCGCCACAATGGCGGTGGGTTTCTGCTGGCCGCAGAACCAGGAGCCGGATCTCAGGCCGCTGATCGAAAAGTGGGCCGTCGCGGCCAGAAAGGGATTTCGGGCACTGCTGCCGGTGGTGCTCGCGGAGAACCGGCCACTGGCCTTTCGCGCCTGGTCTCCAGACACCGTGATGCTCGCCGACCGCTATGGAATCCCGACGCCGGCTACCGGCGAGTTCCTGGTCCCGGAGGCGCTTCTGCTGCCGGTGAATGGCTTCGACGCGGCCGGCTATCGCATCGGCTACGGCGGCGGCTACTTCGACCGCACGCTGGCTGCGCTCCACCCGCGCCCACTGGCCATCGGCGTCGGCTTCGAACTGGCGCGCCTCGATTCGATCGGCCCCGAGCCGCACGACCAGGTGCTCGACGCCATGGTTACCGAAGCGGGGCTTTTTCGCCCTGCCCGCCAGACGACGTGAGGGTCACCAGCGGCACAGCCTGCCGGCCTGGTGCGTCGGGCGGACACACGCCTTTCGGGACGCTGATGCCCGCTGGCGAGTCGCGACGCTAGGCCAGGAACAGCCTGTAAGCGGGGTTGTCGGTTTCGTTCCAGTGCGCGTAGCCGAGAGTCTTGAGGAAGACCTCGAAATCACCCAACTCGTCCGGTGGCACCTGCATGCCGACGAGGACGCGGCCGTAGTCCGCTCCATGATTGCGATAGTGGAACAGGCTGATGTTCCAGCCGGCGCTCATCCGGTTGAGGAAGTTCATCAATGCACCCGGGCGTTCGGGAAACTCGAAGCGGTAAACGATCTCGTTGGTGATCTGCGGCGAGCGTCCACCCACGAGGTGCCGAACGTGGCCCTTGGCCATTTCGTCGTCGGTCAGGTCGAGCGTCGGATAATCGTGCCGGCGCAGGTGATCGAGGAGTCTGACCGACTCGGCGCGCGAAGCCACCTGAACGCCGACGAAGACATGTGCGGCACGCTGGTCGTTGTAGCGGTAATTGAACTCGGTGACGTGGCGCGCACCGATCAGCGACAGGAATTGCCGGTAGGCGCCAGGCTTTTCGGGCAAGGTAACGGCAAAAACCGCCTCCCGCTGCTCGCCGATCTCGGCGCGCTCGGCCACGAAGCGTAGACGATCGAAGTTGAGGTTGGCACCGGAAGCCGTGGCGACCAGTGTCCTGTCCTTGAGCCGGTGGCTGGCCGCGTAGGCCTTGGCGCCGGCGACGGCAAGCGCGCCGGCTGGTTCGAGCACTGCCCGCGTATCCTCGAAAACATCCTTGATCGCCGCGCAAATGGCGTCGGTGTCGACCAGAACCATTTCATCGACATACATCTGACAGAGGCGGAAGGTTTCCTCGCCGACGTACTTGACCGCCGCCCCATCGGCAAACAGCCCGACGTGCTCCAGTCTGACGCGCTTGCCGGCGTTCAACGAACGCGCCATGGCATCGGCGTCGGCAGCCTCGACACCGATGATCCTGGTTTCCGGCCGCAGACGCTTGATGTAGGCAGCGACGCCGGAAATCAGGCCGCCGCCGCCAACGCAACAGAAGACGGCATGAATCGGCTGCGCGTGCTGGCGCAGGATTTCCATGCCGATCGTACCCTGCCCGGCGATCACCTCCGGATCGTCGAAAGGATGGACGAAAGTCAGCTTCTCGGTTTTCTCGAGTTCGAGTGCGTGCGTGTAGGCGTCGTCGTAGGACTCGCCCGCCAGGATCACCTCGGCGCCTCGCGCCTGCACCGCCTGCACCTTGATCTGCGGCGTCGTCGTCGGCATCACGATCACCGCCCGGCAACCCACCTTGTTCGCGGCCAGGGCGACGCCCTGCGCATGATTCCCGGCGGACGCGCAGATTACCCCGCGCTTGAGCTTTTCTTTGGCGAGGTGAACGATCTTGTTGTAGGCGCCGCGCAGCTTGAACGAGAAGACCGGCTGCAGGTCCTCGCGTTTCAACAGGACGCGGTTGCCGATCCGCGCGGAGAGGCCCGGCGCGAAGTCGAGAGGCGTTTCGATGGCGACGTCGTAAACCCGCGCGTTGAGTATTCTCTCGAGGTAATCCGTGTGCATGGTGGCGGACAGTGGGGGCTTCGGAGCCGGCGATTCTAGCAGCCTAGGCGACACCAGGCGTTCGTGAGTCGGGCCAGGCGACCCGCCTCACGACCATGCAGGAACCTACCAGTTGGTTTCCCGCTCGGGGGTAGCCGTGATCTTGTGGATCGAGAGGTCGGCGCCGTTGTATTCCTGTTCCTGATCGAGCCGCAGTCCGACGGCACCTTTCAGCAGCCCGTAGACCAGGCAACTGCCGATCAGGGCAATGGCGATCGCCATGCCGGTCATCAGCAGCTGCGGCATCAAGGCGACGCCACCGATGCCGCCAAGCGCCTTGCTGCCGAAAATCCCGGCGGCGATGCCGCCCCAGGCGCCACAGAGCCCATGCAGCGGCCAGACACCGAGCACATCGTCGATCTTCCAGCGGTTCTGAGTCAGCGTGAACATCATCACGAACATGCCGCCCGCGACACCCCCGACGATCAGCGCACCGATTGGGTGCATCACGTCGGAGCCGGCGCAGACCGCGACGAGACCGGCAAGCGGTCCGTTGTGCACGAAACCGGGGTCGTTCCTGCCGGCGACCATGGCGACCAGCGTGCCGCCGACCATGGCCATCAGCGAATTCATCGCCACCAGGCCGGAGATCTTGTCGATCGTCTGCGCACTCATGACGTTGAAGCCGAACCAGCCGACGGTCAGAATCCAGGCGCCCAACGCCAGGAAGGGGATCGATGATGGCGGGTGTGCCGAAACCCGCCCTTCCTTCGTGTATCTCCCGTAGCGGGCGCCGAGGAGGACGACGGCGGGCAGGGCGATCCAGCCGCCCATCGCATGCACGACGACCGACCCGGCGAAGTCATGGAACTCCTCACCATAGTTGGCCTTGAGCCACGCCTGGACGCCAAACGCCTGATTCCAGGCAATTCCCTCGAAGAGCGGGTAGATGAAGCCGACGATCAGGAAGGTCGCCGCCAGTTGCGGGTAGAACCTGGCCCGCTCGGCGATGCCGCCCGAAACGATGGCCGGAATCGCCGCCGCGAAGGTCAGCAGAAAAAAGAACTTGGTCAGTTCGAAGCCATTCTTCTGCACCAGCGTCTCGGCACCGGCGAAGAAGTTGACACCGTAGGCGATGCTGTAGCCGACGAAGAAGTAGGCGATCGTCGATACCGAGAAGTCGGTGAGGATCTTCACCAGCGCATTGACCTGACTCTTCTTGCGGACCGTGCCCAGTTCGAGGAAGGCAAAGCCCGAATGCATCGCCAGCACCATGATGCCACCGAGCAGAATGAAGAGAACGTCGCTACCAGACTTGAGTGCTTCCATGGCTCCCCCTGAAATTTTCGTCGAAGCCATCAAGCAATCTTCAGGCCAGCATTAGATGGTGCAGCGATTCAATGACTTGCGCTCCATCGAGGGGAATTGATGCACCACAACCGGGCATTTCCGCGCCGATTGCACCAGGATAGGGCCATACGCACCACTGTGTGCTGCGTTCAGGCTATTTTGGTGCAGCGCCGGGCGGCAGGAGCACCCACATCTGCCCTTGCTGTTTCATGCGCCCGGCCTGCATGCCGGCCTGCGCACCGAAGCCCCAGAACAGGTCGGCGCGTACGACGCCACGAATCGCGCCGCCGGTATCCTGGGCCAGAACCAGACGACGCAAGGGTGTCGTCGACGCCGGTAGGCTGGTCGACAGGAACACGGGGGCGCCCAGCGGCACGTGCCGAGGATCGACGGCGATGCTGCGCTCGGGAGTCAGCGGCACGCCGAGAGCTCCGCTCGGGCCTTCGGCAGCGCCATTCTGGCCGCTCTTGATCGCTTGTTCGCGGAAGAAGACGTAACTCGGGTTGGCGTTCAGCAGCTCACCGACGCGCGCCGGATTCGCCCGCGCCCACTGTTTGATCCCTTGCATCGACACCTGGTCGAGAGTCAGTTCGCCGCGGTCGACAAGCACGCGGCCGATCGACTGGTACGGGTGACCGTTCTGGTCGGCGTAGGCGAGGCGCGTCATGCTGCCGTCGGGGAGTTTGACTCGCCCCGAGCCCTGCACCTGCAGGAAGAAGAGTTCGACCGGATCATCGACCCATAGCAACGCGCGATCGGGGTTGTCCTTTTCCCGGCTGGTGATCTCGGCGCGCGAGTAATAGGGGACGACCTTGTTGCCGTCGAGACGACCGCGCAGGCGCATGGTCTTGAGCTCGGGGAGGACCGCGCCCAGATCGATGGTCAGCAAGTCGGCGGGAACGCCGAGTACGGGCTGGAGGTAAGGCTTGCCGCGTGTCCGCGCGCCGCGCAGCAGCGGCTCGTAGTAGCCGGTGACCAGGCCACCCGTACTGCCATCCGGGTTGGTCAGCAACCAGGGTTGCAGACGCGCTTCCAGGAAGCGGCGGATGGTGGCGGTGGACGGACTCGTGAGACCCTTTGCCTCGTCGCAGGCGGTCTTCCATTGCGGCCACTGCGGTCGGCTGGCAAGCGCGCGGCACGATAGCAGGAAGGCCGGCCACGCGGCCGCCAGATCGTCGTCACCCCATCCCGGAAGTTCGCTCCAGCGGGCGGCCTGCAGCGGCCTCGCCGACGGCGGTGACGTTGTCGTCGCCGCCGGCTGCGCCTGTGTGCCGCATGGCGGGCAGGCCGGGCAGGCTGGACAGGCGGCGGGAACCTCGCGGGTGCCGTTGGTACCGCCGCAGGCGGTGAGCAGCGCGGTAAGCAGCGCGGTGGCGAGGAGGCGCCGTGATTGGCTTTTGGGCATGGTTTTGGCTAGAGTGTCGGGTTCGTCAACCCGCGAAGTATACTGTCCGATGAGCGACCCATTCCGGCTACTTGCGAGCTTTCTCGCCCGCGCCGAACAACTTCTCGAGCGTATCGAGCCCTTGCTGCCGCCCGCTTCGCCGCTTCCCGAGTGGCACCTGGCCAGCGCGTTCCGCTGGCGCACGCGCCGCGGTGTGGGCTACCTGCAGCCGATCGCGAGGTTGCCAGCGATCCGCCTCGCCGACCTGCAGGACATCGACGAGCAGAAGGCGCGGATCGACGCCAACACGCGCCATTTTGTCGCCGGCCAGCCGGCGAACAACGTGCTGCTCACCGGCGCGCGTGGATCGGGCAAATCGTCACTGATCAAGGCCCTGCTCAACGAATATGCGGCCAATGGCCTGCGCGTCATCGAGGTCGAGAAGGGCGACCTGACCGACCTGCCCGACATCGTCGAATTGACCGAAGGGCGCCCCGAGCGCTTCATCATTTTCTGCGACGACCTCTCGTTCGACGCCGGCGATGCGCGCTACAAGGCGCTGAAGGTCGTGCTCGACGGTTCGCTCGCGGCGCCGCCCGAGAATGTCCTGATCTACGCCACTTCCAACCGCCGACATCTGATGCCCGAGTACTTCGCCGAGAACCTGGAGAGCCGGCGCGTCGGCGAGGAGATCCATCCGGGAGAGGCGATCGAGGAGAAGATCTCGTTGTCGGAGCGCTTCGGGCTGTGGATTTCCTTCTATCCCTTCGACCAGGACGCGTATCTCAACATCGTCGCCCACTGGCTGAAAGCCTTCGGCTGTCGCCACGACGACATCGCGGCTGCCGAGCGCGACGCGCTCAACTGGGCGCTCGAACGCGGTTCGCGCAGCGGCCGTGTCGCCTGGCAGTTCGCCAGGGACTGGGCGGGTCGACACAGCGGCGTGCCGGTACGTCCGCGACGGCAGCGCACGAAGGCGGCGCCTACCGACGATCCCAGTGCTACGCGCAAGCGCCCGGGGAATGCACCTTGAGTCAGCGGCCGTGCGCAACGTCGAGAAGGAGCGGCAAATGAACGTGGTCGGCGAGGGTGCGACCCCGATCACGGAGGTCGCGGCCGCCGTCCTGCTCCGCGGCGATCCGGCGACGCCGGAGTTCCTGCTTGCCCAGCGCCCCGTCGGCAAGGTCTACGCGGGCTATTGGGAGTTTCCCGGCGGCAAGGTCGAGGCGGGCGAGACAACGCGCGCGGCGCTGGTGCGCGAACTGCAGGAAGAACTCGGCGTCACCGTCGACCAGGCCTGGCCATGGGTCTGCTGCGAGTTCACCTATCCACACGCAAGGGTTCGTCTGCGTTTCTTCCGCGTCACCTCGTGGCACGGCGAGATTGCACCGATCGAGCACAGCGGCTTCGTCTGGTCGAAGGTCGGCGCGGCGGCGAGTGTGGCACCGATCCTGCCGGCCAATGGCCCGATCCTGCGTGCGCTGGCACTGCCGCCGGTCTACGCGCTCAGCCATGCCGAGGAGCGGGGAGTGGAGGCGGAACTGACGCGGCTCGCGTACGCCCTGTCATCAGGGCTGCGCCTGATCCAGGTGCGCGACAAGACGCTGCCGCGAGCGCAGCGCAGGCACTTCGCGCACATGGTCGTGACCTTGGCGCGGGGCTTTGCCGGCGCCTGCGTTCTGGTCAACGACGATCCTGAACTGGCACGCACCGTCAGCGCCGACGGGCTCCACCTGTCCTCGAGGCGGCTCTGGGAGATCGACCGGCGACCTGATTTCGATCGTGTCGCCGCCTCGTGCCACACGCCAGCCGACCTTGCCCGCGCTGTCGAACTGGGCCTCGATTTCGTCGTTCTCGGTCCGGTGCTGCCAACCGCCAGCCATCCTGAAGCAAGGGCAATGGGTTGGGAGCAGTTTTCGCGTCTGCTCGAACACTCGCCGCTACCGGTCTATGCCCTTGGCGGCCTGCAGCCGAATATGCTCGACACGGCCCGGCGCCACGGGGGGCATGGTATCGCGTTGATGCGCGGCTGGCGCTGACGCGGCGCTTCTCGCTTGCCGCTTCGCCAGCGCCGGCAGCCTCACCCCAGGCAGAGAATCTGCACGCTCCGCGCCGGCAGCGTGCTCGTCCGCTCGCGCTGACAAGCCGCGAAAGGGGACTGGGCGCTGCTGTCGCAGACCTGCCACCAGACGCCGGCTGGTAGCAGGAAGGAAACCGGGATCTCATCACGGTTGATCAGGCAGAGCAGGACCCGGTGATCGTCGGCCTGCCCGTCCGTCGAGGTCTCGGGAGCAAGCTGCAGACCGAGTGCGCCAAGCTTGCCGGATTGCCAGTCGGCAACCCGCATCGGCCGTCCTGCGGGATGCCACCAGACCACATCGGGTTGTCCCTCAGCGTTCCCCTCGCCAGTCAGCCAGCGGCGGCGCCGCAGTTGCCGAAAACGCTGGCGCAAGCCGATCAACCCGGCGACAAAAGCGACCAGATCGGCGTCGGCACTCCGCCAGTCGAGCCAGGTCATGGCATTGTCCTGGCAATAGGCGTTGTTGTTGCCCGCCTGCGTGCGACCGATCTCATCGCCACTCTGCAGCATCGGCACGCCCTGAGAAATCAGGAGCGTCGTCAGCAGCGCGCGCTGCAGGCGGCGGCGCCTTTCGAGGACGGCTGGATCGCGGCTCTCGCCCTCCTCCCCGCAATTCCAGGAGAGGTTGTGGCTGTGCCCGTCGCGATTACCCTCGCCGTTGAGCTCGTTGTGCTTCTCCTGATAGCTGACCAAGTCGCGCAAGGTGAAGCCATCATGCGCGGTGATGAAATTGACGCCCGCCTGCGGCGCCCGTCCAGCGAAACGAAACACTTCACTCGATCCGGCCAGCCGCTGTGCCAAGGCCGCGACACCCACCCCGCCCGTCAGCCAGAAGGCGCGCACGTCGTCGCGGAAGCGGTCATTCCATTCGCTCCAGCCGGGCAGAAAGCGGCCCAGGTGATAACCATCGGGCCCGACGTCCCACGGCTCGGCGATCAGCTTGACTCGCTGGAGTACCGGATCCTGCCGCTTGGCGGCAAGAAAGGCGCTGTCGCGCGTCAGTGTGGCGGCGAGGTCGAAGCGGAAACCATCGACATGCATGACCTCAACCCAGTAGCGCAGGGAGTCCATGACCATCTGCAGAACCCGCGCATTGGCGAGATTGAGCGTATTGCCGCAACCCGTGAAATTCTCGTAGCTGGCCAGATTGCCAGCCGGTAGCCGGTAGTAGCTCAGATTGTCGATGCCGCGAAACGACAGGGTCGGGCCCGCTTCGTCGGTCTCCGCCGTGTGATTGAAGACGACATCGAGAATGACCTCGATGCCGGCAGCGTGCAGCGCACGCACCATCGTCTTGAACTCGGCAATCACCGATTGCCCACCAATCCGGGCGGCGTAACGTGGTTCCGGCGCGAAGAAGGCGAGCGAGTTATAGCCCCAATAATTGACGCGGCCTTCGTTCACAAGCCGTTGCTCGTCGAGGAAGTGGTGTACCGGCAGCAGGCTGAGAGCGGTAACCCCGAGCCGCCGGTAGTGCTCGATCATCGCCGGTGCGGCAAGACCGGCGTAAGTGCCGCGCAGGGCCTCGGGAACTCCGGGGTGCTGGCAACTGATTCCCTTGACATGAACTTCATAGAGTACCGTGTCAGCCCAGGGTACCGCCAACGGCGCATCACCGCCCCAGTCGAAGTGTTCGTCGACGACACAGGCTTTCAGGCGGTGCGCCGGATCATCCTGCGCCGGCCACGAAAAGCGGCCGACGACTTCCCGCGCGTAGGGATCGAGCAGCAGGTGCCGGGCATCGAAGCGATGGCCGCGATCCGGGGCGGAGGGGCCGTGAACGCGATAGGCGTAACAGAGTCCGGGAGCGGCGCCGGCGAGGTAACCGTGCCAGACCTGATCGGTACACTGCTCCAGATGCAGCGCGCGCATCTGGCCGCCCTCGAAGAGGCACAACTCGACCGCTTCGGCATGCGCCGAAAAGAGCGCGAAGTTGACCCCGCGCCCGTCCCAATGGGCGCCGAGCGGCCACGGCCGCCCGGCTTGCAAGCACAGGCCGTCGATCACGGGACCCATTCGAGATAAAGACCGGCGAGCGGGGGCAGAGTCAAGCTGACCGACCATTCCCGTCCGTGCGCCGGCACGTACTCCGCATACACCGGCTCATAGCCGTTGCCGACGTTACTCCCCCCGTAGTACTGGGAGTCGGTGTTGAGGCGCTCGCAGTAGCCACCCGGCACCGGCACGCCGATACGGTAGCCCTGGCGGACGACCGGCGTGAAGTTGCCGACGTAGAGAACGGCGCGCGAGTGATCGCGCGACCAGCGGACGAAGGCGACGACCGAACAGTCGGCATCGTCGGCCGCCATCCACTCGAAACCAGCCGGCTCGAAATCGACCTCGTGCAGTGCCGGATTGCTGCGATAGATGCCGTTCAGATCGCGAATCAGGTCGTGCATGCCCGCATGCAGGGGGAAGTCGAGCAGACCCCAGTCGAGCGACGTGTCGTGATTCCACTCGTTCCATTGCCCGATTTCGCCGCCCATGAACAACAGCTTCTTGCCCGGATGCGCCCACATGAAAGCGTAAAGCGAACGCAGGTTAGCAAACTTCTGCCAGTAGTCGCCGGCCATCTTGCTGAGCAGCGAGCCCTTGCCGTGCACGACTTCGTCGTGCGAAAGCGGCAGAACGAAGTTCTCGGTGAAGGCGTACATCATCCCGAAGCTGAGTTGATTGTGGTGATACCGGCGATGCACCGGATCCTTGGTCATGTAGTCGAGGACGTCGTGCATCCAGCCCATGTTCCACTTGTAGTGGAAGCCGAGACCGCCCATCGACGGCGGGCGACTGACCATCGGCCAGGCGGTAGACTCCTCGGCATGCGTATCGGCGGCCGGGTGCTCCTGGCCGAGAACCTCGTTCATCCGCCGCAGGAAGGCGACGGCTTCGAGGTTCTCGCGCCCGCCGTACTGATTCGGCAGCCATTGCCCCTCCTCGCGGCTATAGTCACGGTAGAGCATCGACGCTACGGCATCGACGCGCAGGCCGTCGATGCCGTAGCGCTCGATCCAGAACAGCGCGTTGCCGATCAGATAGTTGCTGACTTCGCGGCGGCCGAAGTTGTAGATCAGCGTGCCCCAGTCCTGATGCATGCCTTCGCGAGGATCGGCGTGCTCATACAGCGCCGTGCCGTCGAAGCGGCCGAGACCGTGTTCGTCGGTCGGGAAATGCGCCGGTACCCAGTCAACCATGACGCGCAGTCCGGCGGCATGACAGGCACCAACGAAATTGCGAAAGCCGGTCGGGCTGCCATGGCGGGCAGTCGGCGAGTAGAGTCCCAGCGGCTGGTAGCCCCAGGAGCCGTCGAACGGATGCTCCGAAATCGGCAGCAGTTCGATATGGGTAAAGCCGAGGCCAACCACGTAAGGAATCAGCGTCTCGCTGATTCGCTGCCAGTCAGGGAAGCCGCCATCGTCGGCACGCCGCCACGACGCCAGATGGACCTCATAGATCGACATCGGGGCGCCCAGCAGATCGCCGGCCGGAATCGACGTCGGATCCACCGGGGGTGGCAGTTCACAGACGATCGACGCCGTCGACGGCCGCATTTCCGCCTGAAAGCCATAAGGGTCGGACTTGAGCGGCAGCAGAAAGCCGCCGTGGGAACGAATTTCGTACTTGTAGTGGGCGCCGGCACTGACCCCCGGCAGGAAGATCTCCCAGACGCCGCATTCGCGGCGCAGGCGCATCGGGTGGCGACGGCCATCCCAGGTATTGAAGTCGCCGACGACGCTGACCCGTTGCGCATCGGGAGCCCAGACCGCGAATGCGGTGCCGGGGACGCCATCGATTTCGCAGAGATGCGCGCCGAGGCGCTCGAAGGGTCGCAGGTGCGAGCCCTCGGCAAGTAGCCAAACGTCCATCTCGCCCAATACCGTGGCAAAACGATACGGATCATCGGTTTCCTGCACGCCGTTTTCCCACTCGATGCGCAACCGGTAGGGAAAACTGATGCGGCGGCGGGGGATGAGGCCTTCGAAGTAGCCTTCGACTCCCTCGACCTCGCGGTGTTCGAGTTCGGCAAGCTGCCTCCCGGTCTTGGCGTCGAGCACGGCAACCGAGCGCGCTCCCGGTTGCAGGCTACGGACCCACAGGAAACCGTCGGCATCGACGTGCATTCCAAGGACGGCGTAGGGGTCGCCGTGTTCTGCCCGGCAAAGGGCAACAATTTCTGCAGAGTCAAGCATTTGAGACGTCCTTACGTAGTGTGTGTGCGTATGTTCCAGGTATCGTTGGCGTAGTCACTGATGGTCCGGTCGGCCGAGAAGGGACCCATTCCGGCGACGTTGAGAATGGCCTTGCGCTGCCACTCGTCGGGGTTCAGATAGAGGGCGTCGACACGCTTCTGGGTGGCCACGTAGTCGGCGTAGTCGGCGAGCAGCAGGTAGTGGTCGCCATAATGAAGCAGGCTGTTGAAGATATCGTGATAGCGCGGCCGTTCGCCGGGCGAAAAGAAGCCGCTGTCGATGCGGTCGAGGGCCTCCTTGAGGGCAGGATCGTCGCGGTAGATGTCCATCGGCCGATGCCCGGCCTGCCTGATTGCCGTGACCTGGGCGGTGTTGTTGCCGAAAATGAAGATGTTGTCGGCACCGACGTTGTCGCGAATCTCGATGTTGGCGCCATCCTCGGTACCTATGGTCAGCGCCCCGTTGAGCGAAAGTTTCATGTTGCCGGTACCCGACGCTTCGGTGCCGGCGGTCGATATCTGTTCCGAGAGATTGGCGGCCGGCATGATCAGTTCGGCGACCGAAACACCGTAGTTCGGAATGAAGACGACCTGCAGCAGGTCACGCGTTCGCGGATCGTTGTTCACCACCGCCGCGACATCGTGGATCAGCCGGATCACCTGCTTGGCCATGTGATACGACGATGCCGCCTTGCCCGCGAAGATGACGCTACGCGGCGCCAGATCGCTGGCCGAACCGTCGAGCAGGGCGTTGTAGCGCGTAATGACGTGCAGCACGTTCAGCAACTGCCTTTTGTACTCGTGGATCCGCTTGACCTGTACGTCGAAGAGGCTGTCCGGGTTCAGCGAGATGCCGACTTCACGCGCTACGTAGTTAGCGAGGCGAACCTTGTTGTGTCGCTTCGCCGCCGCGAAGGCGCTGCGGAAAGCCGCATCGTCGGCAGTCGCCCGCAAGTCCTGCAGACGATCCAGATCAAGGCGCCAGCCCTTACCGGCGAGGCGTTCGTCGAGCAGGGCCGAGAGGCCGGGATTGGCTTGCGCCAGCCAGCGTCGCGGCGTGACGCCATTGGTCTTGTTGTGGAAACGCTCGGGGTAGAGGCGGGCAAAGTCGGCAAAGATCGTCTGCACCATGAGATCCGAATGCAGCTGCGAGACGCCATTGACCCGGTGGCTGCCGACGATGCACAGATTGGCCATGCGCACGCGCTTGTCCCGGTCGTGCCCGCCGCCGTCGTCGATCAGGGAAACCCGGCGCATGAGGTCGATGTCCCCAGGGTAGAGACGGACCACTTCGTCGAGAAACTCCTGGTTGATGCGATAGATGATCAACAGATGCCGCGGCAGCACGCGCTGGATCAGCGTCACTTTCCAGGTTTCCAGAGCCTCCGGCATCAGCGTGTGGTTGGTGTAGGAGAAAATGCGCCGGCACTGGTCCCAAGCCGCGGCCCAGCTCATGCCGTGATCATCGATCAGGAGGCGCATCAACTCGGCGACACCGATCGCCGGATGCGTGTCGTTGAGGTGTATCGCCACCTTGTCGGCCAGATTGGCCAAGCTGCCGTTTTCGTCGAGATGGCGTACCAGGATGTCCTGCAGCGACGCGCTGACGAAGAAATACTCCTGGCGCAGACGCAGTTCGCGACCGGCGGGCGTGCTGTCATTCGGGTAGAGAACCCAGGAGATGTTCTCGAAGTGGTTCTTGAACTCGGCGGCGCGCTGGTAATCGCCGGTATTGAAGGCACCGAGGTCGATCTCGGACGGCGCCGCCGCCTTCCAGAGGCGCAAGGTGCTCACCCGGTCCGTGCCATGACCCGGGATGACGTAATCGAATGCCTTGGCCTCGACCGAGTCGGCGGCATGCCATTCTGCCCATTCTTCGTGGTGTTCGGCGGTGCCGCCGAAACGCACGGTGTAGTGCTTGTTGGCGCGCGGGAACTCCCACGGCGAACGGTCCTGCAGCCAGGCTTCCGGCTTCTCGACCTGCTGGCCGTTGAGGATGGACTGGGCAAACATCCCGTACTCATAGCGGACACCGTAGCCCCAGGAGGGCAGTCCAAGGGTGGCCATCGAATCGAGAAAACACGCCGCCAACCGGCCGAGGCCGCCGTTGCCGAGGGCGGCATCGGGTTCGCATTCCATCACCTCGTCCAGCGACGGGCCTGGCCCGCTGAAGGCAGCCGCCGCCTGATCGCGCAGATCAAGGGCGGACAGGGCATTGTTCATGGCCCGGCCGATCAGGAACTCCATCGACAGATAGTAGACGCGCCGCGCCTTGTCGTCGCGGTCGGAGTTCTGGGTGTCAACCCAACGCTGGGCCAGCTTCTCACGCGCCACGAACGACAGCGCCTGGTAGAGGTCCGCCTTGCTGGCTCGCGTCGGCTCAGCAGCCACCGCGCACAGCAGTTTGCGGTCGATCTGGGAGCGCAGCGTTGGGCTTTCGGGCTGGGGTTGGGCGGAATCGGACATCAGACAAGTACTCCAGTAAGGTTCATGGGCAACCCTCGCTGTCGGCCAGAGCATGGGCAGAACCCAGCAGGGCCGGCGTAGGACACAGCATCACATACGTCGGGATGGCGACCAAGTAGGAAGCGAAGCGCCCCTTGGCCTCGAAGCGGGTGCGAAAGGCTGACCGATCAAACAGGTCGCCGAGCCGTGGAATGATACCACCACCGACATACACGCCACCCTGGGCACCCAGTGTCAAGGCAAGATTTCCTGCCATTGCCCCGAGCATCGCGCACAGGGTATCGATGACTGCCCGGCAGCGTGGATCGTCCCCAGACACGGCACGGGCGACGATCTCGGGCGTCGCCAGGGGTTCGCCGGACCAGCCATCGACTTCACCGACCAGACGATACAGCAGCGGCAGGCCACTACCGGAAAGCAGGCGCTCGGCCGAGACGTGCGCGAACTCGCGCCAGGCAAGAGCCAGAATCTCCGCCTCGCGCCGGTCGCCCGGCGCCAGCGAGCAGTGTCCGCCCTCTCCCGTCAAGGCCAGCCAGCGCCCGCGCGCGTAGAACACGCCGGAGACACCGAGACCGGTGCCGGGCCCAAGGACCGCCTTCGGTGCCAGCGCGACGGCGGTCCCACCGCCAACCTGACGCAGGTCGGCGGCAGCGAGATGCGGCAGCGACAGGGCGAGAGCCGCAAAGTCGTTGAGCAGCAGCAACTGCGCCAAGCCCAGTCGGGCCATGATGTCGGCGCGCACGAAGACCCAATCGGCATTGGTCATGCGGATCACGTCAGCATGGACCGGGGCGGCCAGGGCAAGCGCGGCGGCGCGCAAGGGCGGGCTGCCGAACTCGTGGAGATAGGCCTGAACGGCCTCCACCGGACCCGCGTAGTCGGCCACCGCAAGCACCCGCACCCGTTCCGGCAGGCCGCGCTCGTCGAGCAGTGCGAAGCGGGCGTGGGTGCCGCCGATGTCGGCTACCAGCCGCGCACCGGGGATCATGGCCACCTCCGTGTGCGCTTTACTCGCCCGGCGACGCCCTGCGCGCGCGCGCGCGGACGCAGGGCGGGGAGCGATGAACGATGGACAGGAATTCCGCGCGACTGGCGAGGTGGCCGATCCTGGCCACTGTGATGGTAAGGCAGTTGCGGATTCACGATGAGATAACCGGCGGCAGGGAAGCAATGGCGACGCCCCGAATCTTCGCACCAATTGCCGGTTTTATCAAAGACCCTTCCAACATCCGGCAGTATTGCCCGGATAAATCTCCCACAGCAGCTCTCGCACGCGCCTCGGTCGACTCGCGTCTCGTCCAGGCGAGGCCCCTTGTCTCCTCGACACGGTGTGCGCCAGTTCCTCCTGTCGGCACTCCAGGCCCTTACAATCGCTGCTGACGTCGGTACGCGAGGTGCCCACGTGACGCCGGACTTCCCTCGGTCGGCAGCCTGTGCAGTCACCGGCAGTGCAGGTTCGCCCCCGGTCTCCCCCCGCTTCTTGCCCAGAGGTGATCCGTGAAAGATGCGCCGTTGATCAGAACCCTTGCCGACCTGCTCGGCGCGGACCAGGTGCTGACGTCCGCAGCCGACATGTCTGCCTACCTTGCCGACTGGCGTGGTCGCTACCGCGGGGCGGCCACTTGTGTCGTCCGCCCCGCCAGTACGGCTGCCGTAGCCGCGGTGGTGCGTGCCTGTGCCGAAGCGGCCATGCCGATCGTACCGCAGGGCGGCAATACCGGTCTGTGCGGTGCGGCGACCCCCGCTGGCGATGGCCACGCCGTGGTGGTCAGCCTGACCCGCTTGAATCGCGTGCGCCAGATCGACACGGCAAACAACACCATGACCGTCGAGGCGGGCTGCGTACTGGCGACCCTGCAGGCGGCCGCGGCCCAGGCGGGACGCCTCTTCCCGCTGTCACTGGCGGCCGAGGGAAGCTGCCAGATCGGCGGCAACCTGTCCACCAACGCCGGCGGAGTACAGGTCCTGCGCTACGGGAACGCGCGTGACCTGACGCTCGGTCTGGAAGTCGTCCTGGCGAGCGGCGAGATCTGGGACGGACTGCGCGGTCTGCGCAAGGACAACACCGGATACGACCTGAAACATCTGTTCATCGGCGCCGAGGGAACGCTCGGCATCATCACCGCGGCGGTACTGAAGCTGTTTCCGCTGCCGCGCGCGAATGCCACCGCCTGGCTGGCGATCGCCTCACCGGCAGCGGCAGTTCGCCTGCTCGCGGACCTTCAGGCGCGCTTTGCTTCGACGCTGACGGCCTGCGAACTGGTCTCCGACGTCGCCCTTGGCCTGGTGCGCCAGCATATCCCGGGGCCGCATCCGGCCTTGTCGGCAAGCCCCTGGCACCTGTTGATCGAACTCTCGGCGGGTGGCGACGAGGGCGAACTGCGCGAAGCACTGGGCGCGCTGCTCGCGGAGGCTCTGGCCAGTGGCACGATCAGCGACGCCGTACTGGCGCAGAGTGGCGAGCAGGCCAGGCGCCTGTGGGCCATGCGCGAGAACATCGGAGAGGCGCAGAGAATCGACGGACTGAGCATCAAGCACGATGTCTCGGTACCGATATCGCGCATTCCAGAGTTCGTGGAACGTGCCGACCAGGCGCTGACCGAGGCGTTTCCGGGACTTCGCATCGTCGCGTTTGGGCATATCGGCGACGGCAATCTGCATTACAACCAGTCGCAAGCGGCGGCCGGCCTGAACGCCGCCTTTCTGGCCGCGCAGCCGACAGTGAACCGCATCGTCCATGATCTGGTCGACGAACTGGGCGGCAGCATCAGCGCCGAACACGGCATCGGACAGTTGAAGCGCGACGAGCTTCTCCGCTACAAGAGCCCGGTGGAGATCGAGATGATGCGTGCCATCAAGCGCGTGCTGGATCCGCAGGGCCTGATGAATCCTGGCAAGGTGCTCTGAGACAGGCGCCCCAGGCGGCCGCTTGCCCGCCGGTCGAGGCACATCGGGGCCGGCGCGTCGGCGCGGGCAGGCACCGCTCAATGAATGGTCGGCGGCTCGCCCGGTGAAGACCCGCCAAAGATCTCGTCGACTGCGGCTTCGTCGAAACGGTATTCGCGATTGCAGATTTCATCCCGGATGACCACCTCGCCTTGCTCGTGCAGAGCGGCATAAACCTCGGCCGGACCGAGGACGCGCAGCATGGAACGTACCTTCTGCCAGTCCTCGGGGCAGTGGTAGGCAACCGTCCGGGCGGCAAACAGGCGAACGGCTTCGTCCGGAAAGAGCCGGAGCAGCAGTTGGTCGGCTGGTAGCGACAGTATTTCGGCGGTGCGCACCGTTGCGGCGAGCGCCTCGATGCGCGCCCAGCCGTCGGCATCGCAGGCATCGGCGCCGGGCATTCTCTGCACCAGCAGACCGGCGGCGGCATCTGGCGTCGTGACAAGAAGGAAGCGTGACGGTAACTGGTCCGACTGACCGAGGTAGTGCTCGAAAATCTCGGCGACGCTGGTGCCGGCAAGCGGCACGATGCTCTGGTAGGGTTCGCGCATCGACGGCATGTCGAGAGACAAGAGCAGTTGCCCGTCACCGAGCAGTTCCGGAGCCGACTCGCCGGCCAGTGGCGCGCTGAATCTGGCCATGCCGCGGATGTGCAGTTGCTCGTCACAGTCGATGACCAACAGGGAAATCGGTCCGTTGCCGCGCAACTGGACAGTCAGGCGCCCTGGTTGCTTCAGTTTGCCGCCGAGCAGCAGGGTGGTCGCCGTCAGTTCACCGAGGAGGCGGGCAACGGGCGCCGGATAGCCGCGTCGATCCAGCATTTTCCGCCACACCGGCCCCAGGCGAACAAACGCACCGCTGATGTCGAGATCGTCGAAAAGGAAGCACCACAGGCAATCACTGGTCATGGGGAGTTCTCGCAACTGACGTTTGGACACAAGGGCCCGAATCAGACATGGACGCGACCAAGTGTGGTCGGGCAGGTGCATCGCGCTCCACACCGTGCGCACTGGAACCTCCTTGATGAATCGCGTGACGGTAGGGACCGAGCGCAGGCGGACCGGCTGCGCCTTGCCGTGGACCATCAGTTCCATCTCCTGCACCGGCAAGGCTTCGAGTGGCGCGGCATCGATCCGGAGGGCGCACTTGCGCGTCCGTCCTCGGCGTTTCTGCTCCGCTTCGCGCGGAAGCAACAAGGCCGTATCCCGCCGCACCTGCCCGATGATGCGGACCGGTTGTTCGAGCAAGGGAAGAGTCACAGTGCTTGGCATGAACCAGGCATCGATCAGCAAGCGCACCCCCCCCCCACGTGCCCTCGGATCGACTCCATCCACTGGCGTGCCAGCCGGCGTTTGCCGCGCTGGCCCGTTTCTTCGAACAGCCACGAGCGAATCGGCACCGTCAGCGTCAGCGGCAACAAACGCAGCGACAGGTCGGTGACCGAAACCTGCGCCCACTCGATGAGCTTGTAACAGGTGGTCCAGCGCGCCTCTCGGCGAACAGCTCCGATGGCACGCGTGAGCCAGCCTTGCGGGTTCAGCGTGCAACTGATCAGAAATCCGACGAACGTTCATTGCAGTTGCGGCCGCCCGGGATGGTGAAAGAAGACGCGGGTAGGAAAGCCATGGGTCGAGGTCGCGCAATAGTTTCGCGGCTTGACCCCGCAAGCAAACTATAGGGAACAAGTCGCGCGTAGCGCAAGTGGAAGGCACCACGCCTGTTCGTTCGCCAATGCCTAGTCGGCACGCGGGGCTGAGAAGCTGATCAATTGCGCAGTCGATCACACTTGGATCCGACTGTTCCGGGTATCATCCGACAGAATTGTGGAGCACCGCGCGTTGTTCGAGCAGGGCTGGGCGATCCAAAGTCGCAAGAACGAGGTCTGGCCGACGGGGTTTTGTTGTCCGGGGAGACGATAGCATGACTGTACAAGTGGACCGTTCAAACATCGACAGACCGATCGCCGGACAACGCAGCGGCCGACTGGTCGAGATCGACGCACTCCGCGGGCTGGCTGCCCTGGCTGTGGTCCTGTTCCACTAAACTACCCGCTTCAGCGATCTCTACAGTGCCAACCAGCCGCCGACTATTGCCTTCCCCTATGGCCACTACGGCGTCAACCTGTTCTTCATCATCAGCGGCTTCGTCATTTTCATGACGCTGGACAAGACCTCGAAACCCATGGATTTCGTCGTCTCGAGATTTAGTCGACTTTTCCCTGCCTACTGGGTGGCGATCGCGCTGACGTTCATGCTGACACACTTGCTGGGCTTACCAGGAAAGCTGGTCGACCTGGGCGCGGCCATCGGCAACCTTATGATGATCCACCACCTGCTGTTCGGGTTGCCGCACGTTGATAGCGTCTATTGGACACTCGAAGTCGAACTACTGTTCTACGCCTGGATGCTCGGCCTCTTCTGTCTGCGCGGTCTCGACCGTCTGCATTACGTCCTCCTCGGCCTGCTGGCCCTAAGAGTCGCCAACTCGGTGCTGGAATGGAAATTCGGCTTCGGGATTCCGTGGACCATCGCGCGCCTCATGAACCTGAAGGCCATCCCCTGGTTTGCTTTGGGAATTTCCGTCTACTTGGCAACCAGCCGACATGGCCCCACGGCATGGCGACCACCGGCGCTTGTTGCAGGCTTCTCCATTCTAACGCTGGCGCTGGGCGACTCGCTTTTGATCGCCGGTCTCGCCGTGGTTCTGGCTAGCGCGGTTTTTCTTGCCGCGAATGAGCGCCTGGGACTGCTCCGGCATCGGTCCTTCGTCTGGCTCGGGACAATTTCCTATCCACTATACCTGCTGCATGAAAACATCGGCTGGAGCGTCCAACTGCGCCTGCAGGCGCTTGGCATGTCAACCGACGGCACGGTCCTGGTGGCGATCGCGATCAGCGTCGCCCTGGCCACGGGCATGACAATCTGGGTCGAACAACCTGCGATGCGCTGGATTCGCGCCCGCTATCGCAGCCGGCTCGTCTTGGCCAGATGAGGGGGACGCGCTACCGCTGGCCAGCGTTGGTATTGCTCCTGGTCACGATGTCGGTCGTTGTCTGCACGCTGCGCACTCAACAGCATCAACAGCATCAGGAGGCCGGACTCGCCGGCCGCCTCAAACAGATCAACGGGCTCGGCAGTGAAGCCGCCGTGTCCTGTAGCGAAGTCGCCGCGTCACGCCCGCTGGTCTTGCTCGCCCTCGGTCAATCCAATGCCGCCAACCATGGCTCGCCCGAGCGGGCGGTCAGAGAACCCATCATGCTGATTGCCGACGGCAAGTGTATCAGGGCAGTCGATCCCCTGCCCGGAGGAACGGGAATCGGTGGCAGCATTTGGCGGAGGCTGCCCGACGCCCTGCGCAGTGCGGGGAGCGAGCAACCGATCGTGATCTCCGTCCTCGCCGTCGATGCCAGTTCCATCAATGAATGGACGAGGCAGGAAAGTGCGTTGCGGCAGCGTTTGGTTGAGCATCTCGCCTCTCTGCGCGGACTACGCCTGCTGCCCGACTTCGTGCTGTGGCAACAAGGTGAAGCAGACGCCATCGCGGGAACCAGCAGCAGCGATTATGCTCAGCAACTGGATCGCCTGGCGGCAATCGTCGAGCAGGCCGGAGCCAAGGCGCCGATCATCCTCGCGCGATCGACCATCTGTCGATCGGCACCGTCTCAGGCGGTGCGCAGCGCCATCGAAGCCAAGGCCTCCACTGACCGTCGTTTCCGCCTTGGCCCCGATACCGATGTTCTCGCCGGGAGCAGGTTCCGACACGATGAATGCCATCTGTCTGCCGACGGACTCGATGCTGCGTCCAGAATGTGGGCGACTGCGGTCGCCGTCGAGGTCGCAAGAACCCCGATGCCGCCGCAGTAGCCAATTGCCTTCATCCCGGCGTAAGGCCCTTCCTGATGCTGCTGTCTTTCATTGGCCGAGGTCGTAGCAATGCAGGTCATTGACTCGTGGGGAAGCTGGCAAGGCTGGGTCGTCACGGCTCCACCGCAAGGCCTCCATCTGCCAAATCACGATATGCCGAGCATCCTGTCGAGCGCCAGCTTGGCAAGTTCCCGCTCGTGCTCCGGCACCTGGATCTGATTGACGACCGTGCCTTCGGCCAGATTCTCGAGCGTCCACGCCAGATGCTGCGGGTCGATCCGCTGCATCGTCGAACACATGCAGACCGTGGGAGCCATGAACTGCACGATCTTGCCTTCACCCTTCACTTCTTCTGCCAACCGGTTCACCAGGTTGAGTTCGGTGCCGACCAGCCAGCGCGTGTTCGCCGGGGCTTCCTTGATGGTGCGGACGATATGCTCGGTTGATCCGACAAAGTCGGACTGCCTGCAGACTTCGAAGCTGCATTCCGGGTGAGCGATCACCAGACCGTCCGGATGCTGGTTACGGAAGCGCAGGATATGCGCGGGCTGGAACATCTGGTGCACCGAGCAATGGCCTTTCCAGAGCAGGAGTCTGGCGCGCCGGATCTGCTCTGCCGTCAGCCCCCCCATCTCGAGATCGGGATCCCAGACCATCATCTCATCCAGTGGAATTCCCATCTGGTAGCCGGTCCACCGCCCGAGATGCTGGTCCGGAAAGAAGAGAATCTTCTCCCGACGCTCAAAGGCCCAGGCGGCAATCGTCCCGGCATTCGACGAGGTGCACACGATGCCGCCGCGCGCACCACAGAACGCCTTGAGATCGGCCGCCGAGTTGATGTAGGTCACCGGAGTGACCTGCTGCTCGACGTCGAGCACCTCGCCCAGTTCGCGCCAGCAGCGTTCGACCTTGGCGAGATTGGCCATGTCTGCCATCGAGCAGCCGGCCGCCAGGTCAGGGAGAATGGCTATCTGGTCCGGCTTCGACATGATGTCCGCAACTTCGGCCATGAAATGGACGCCGCAGAAGACGATGAACTCCGACTCGGTCTGCGAGGCCAGACGCGACAGCTTCAACGAGTCGCCGGTCAGATCGGCATACTGATAGACGTCGGCACGCTGATAGTGATGACACAGGAGAACGGCTCGGTCACCGAGGCGCTTGCGCGCCGCACGGATGCGCTGATGGCTTTCCTCGTCGCGCAACTGGTTGAAAGTGTCGAAGCTGATGGTCGCGGTTTGCATGTACAGGTACTCGAATCGATGTCAGAAGGCAATTCGTGGGCGGCGCGCGGACGATCAGCTGCGCCATGGCAGGCCGGCACGCCGCCAGCCGCCAACCTTGCCGCGCTGGCCGTTCGCATCCTTGTCGCCCTCGAAGCCTTCGAGCACGTTATAACACTCGAGATGCGCCGCTTCGCTGGCCAGGGCGGCAGCGTTGTGCGAGCGCATGCCGCTGCGGCAGATGAACATCAGCAAGGCCTCACGATCGACCTGTTGCTTGAGTTGCGCCAGAAAATGAGTGTTGGGCCGGTTGTCCGGGTAGCTCAGCCACTCGATCTCGATGGCGCCCGGAATGCGTCCGACCCAATCCCACTCGGCTCGCGTGCGCACGTCGATCAGTTTGGCACCCGGTGCCAGCTGCCAGACCTCGTGTGCCTCCTGCGGTGTCAGTGCGCCCGCGTAGGGCAGAGCAAGTTCGCTGGCGCGGGCTTGGGCGAGCTTGAGCAGATCGGTGAGTTTTCCCATGGTGGCTGGTAAATCGCCTGTCGATTGAGGTCTTGTCGAGATTAAGAGTATAAGACACTTGCTTGGTTCATAGCGGGGCGAAACGGCTCCCCGACCGGCCAGCACCACAACGGTGCGCCAAGCGCCTGTAGCGCCCCACCGTAGTGCATCAAAAAAACCTCGACGACGGCCGGAACGTCCAGAATGCTTGTGGCACAATGAAAACCCAGCAGGGCATGGCTTGGCACGTTTTCTGCTAGTTGCCCCGCGCACCTATTTTCTATTTGTCGCCGGCCGAGCCGGCACCTGTTCTGGAGACTCTGCAATGGCAAGCCCGCAAGACGTGATCAAGATGGTCAAGGAAAACGAGGCGAAGTTCGTCGACTTCCGCTTCACGGACACCCGTGGCAAGGAGCAGCACGTCACCGTGCCGGTCAGCGCTTTTGGCGAAGACAAGTTCGAGAATGGCCACGCCTTCGACGGCTCGTCGATCGCCGGCTGGAAGGGAATCCAGGCGTCCGACATGCAGTTGATGCCCGACCCGAGTACCGCCTACGTTGATCCTTTCTTCGACGAAACCACTGTGGTCATCACCTGTGACGTCGTCGATCCGGCAGACGGTCGCGGTTACGACCGCGATCCGCGGTCGATCGCCAACCGCGCCGAAGCCTACCTGAAGTCCTGTGGTATCGGCGACACCGCCTACTTCGGCCCGGAACCGGAATTCTTCATTTTCGACTCCGTGGCGTGGAGTGTCGACATGTCGGGTTGCAACCTGAAGATCTACTCGCAGGAGGCTGCCTGGACGAGTGGCGAGAAGTCGGACAGCGAGGGTGGCACGGGCCACCGGCCGGGCGTCAAGGGCGGCTATTTCCCGGTGCCGCCGGTCGACAGCCTGCACGACATCCGCTCGGCTATGGTCCTGACGCTCGAATCGGTCGGCGTGCCGGTCGAAGTGCACCACCACGAAGTCGCCACCGCTGGCCAGTGCGAGATCGGAACCGTCTTCAGCACGCTGGTCAAGCGTGCCGACTGGACGCAGATTCTCAAGTACGTCGTGCACAACGTCGCGCACCAGTACGGCAAGACGGCGACCTTCATGCCGAAGCCCATCGTCGGCGACAACGGCTCGGGAATGCACGTCCATCAGTCGATCTGGAAGGACGGCAAGAACCTGTTTGCCGGTAACGGCTACGCCGGTCTTTCCGAACTGGCGCTCTTCTATATCGGCGGCATCATCAAGCACGCCAAGGCCCTGAACGCCATCACCAACCCCGGCACGAACTCCTACAAGCGCCTCGTACCGCACTATGAAGCGCCGGTCAAGCTCGCCTACTCGGCCAAGAACCGCTCGGCGTCGATCCGCGTTCCGCATGTCGCCTCCGACAAGGCGCGGCGTATCGAGACTCGCTTCCCGGATCCGATCGCCAACCCCTATCTGTGCTTCTCGGCGCTGCTGATGGCTGGCCTCGACGGCATCCAGAACAAGATCCACCCCGGCGATCCGGCCGACAAGAACCTCTACGACCTGCCGCCGGAAGAGGATGCAAAGATCCCGACCGTCTGCGCCAGCCTCGAAGAGGCCCTCGCCGCGCTCGACAAGGATCGCGAGTTCCTGACCCGCGGTGGCGTCTTCTCCGAAGACTGGATCGACGCCTTCATCGAGCTGAAGATGGAAGAGGTCAACAAGGTCCGCATGACCACCCACCCGGTCGAGTTTGACCTGTACTACAGCTGCTGATCGGGCGGCGGCGCGAAGAGGACGGGCTTGCCCGTCCTTTTTTTTGTCTGCCGATCGCCCCGCTCCCGCGTTTGTATTCACTTCGGTCATCCAATACACTGCGGTCTGATCACGGTTTCAAGGTTCAGGATGATGTCGGCCGGTTCATGGCCGGGGTGAATTGCCACGAGGAAATGGGACGACGATGAAACGGCAAGACCTGTGTATGGCGTTCGCCCTGCTGTCGCTGCTGGCTGTTCCGGCGCAAGCGCAGGATATCTACAAGTGCGACCTGGATGGCCGTATCACCTATTCGAACGTACCGAGCAAGAACTGCCGGAAGATCATGCTCGACCCCGTCAACCTGGCGCCTGCCAACAAGGCGGCGCCCAAAGCATCGACGTCGACACCGACACCGGGCAGTTTTCCGAAAGTGGACGACCAGACGCAGAAGTCGCGCGACACCGACCGCCGGCGGATCCTCGAAAGCGAGCTCACTGCCGAGCAGGCAAATGCCGACCAGGCGAAGAAGGAACTCGCCGAGCAGGAGGCGACCGTCTTGCCGAACGAGCGCATGCAAGGTGGCGCAATCAGTGGCGGCAAGGTGCAGGAACGACTGCAGCCGTACAAGGACAAGGTGGCTTTGCACCAGCGCAACGTCGAGGCCATCCGCAAGGAGATCAGCAATCTGCGTTGATGCCGGGCACCCGCTGCGATCTGGACACGCCTGTGACTGAGCCCTCGGCAAACCCATTTGGTGGGCTTGACCTGCTGTCGTCGGCGGTGCTCCTGCTCGACGAGACGCTGGCCATTCGCTACATGAACGCGGCAGCCGAAAACCTGCTCGAGATCAGCGGCAAGGTCTTCGCGGGCTGTCGGCTGGACAGCGTGGCCGAGTGCCCGCCGAAGCTTCTGGCGGCGCTCGACAGCGCATTGCATCACGGCTGGGCCTACACCGGACAGAGTATCGAGCTACGCGTCGCCGGCGGCGAGATCCTCAAGCTGAATTGCACGGTCAATCCCGCGGAAGCCCCACAGGCACGGCTGCTCGTCGAACTGTGGCCCATCGACCAGCAACTCAAGGCCACCCGGGAGGAGCGCCTGGTCGAGCAGCAACACGCCAACCGCGAGTTGATACGGAACCTGGTGCACGAAATCAAGAACCCCCTGGGTGGCATCCGTGGTGCCGCCCAGTTGCTCGAACACGAACTGAACAACCCCGGCCTGCGCGAGTACACCCAGGTCATCATCAAGGAAGCCGACCGTCTGCAGGATCTGATGCGCCGCCTCCTGTCGCCGCATCGGCCGATGCAGCCGGGTCCGGTGAACATCCACGAGATACTCGAGCGCGTACGCAGCCTGCTGACCGCCGAGTTCCCAACCATCCTCGCCGTCTGTCGCGACTACGATACGAGCCTGCCGGAACTGATTGGTGACCGCGAGCAACTGATTCAGGTGTTTCTGAATGTCGCCCGCAACGCGGCGCAGGCGATCCGCTGGCAACCCGACGGCAGCGTCGTCGGCCAGGGACAGATCACGCTGCGTACACGCGTTGCCCGCCAGATGACGCTGTGCAAGCGGCGCTACCCGCTGGCTCTCGAGGTGCAGGTGATCGACGACGGACCGGGGATTCCCGAGGACATCCGGGAGCGTATGTTCTATCCACTGGTGTCCGGTCGCGAAGGCGGCAGTGGCCTCGGTCTGACTCTCGCGCAGAGCTTCGTTCAGCAGCACCAGGGGACGATCGACTGCGAGAGCCGGCCGGGCCACACCTGCTTCACGATTCGCTTACCGCTCGCCTGAAATGGCTGGCCGATTTCTTGCTTGCAGTCGATGACACTTGCCAAGCTCCCCGAGGAATCGATGAAACCGGTCTGGATCGTTGACGACGATAAATCAATCCGTTGGGTCCTCGAGAAGACCCTGTCCCGTGAAAAAATCCCGTTTCAGAGTTTTGCTTCGGCAACAGAGGCGCTGGCGCGGCTCGATGCCGGCGGGGATCCTCCGCAGGTACTGGTTTCGGACATCCGGATGCCGGGTCAGTCGGGGCTGGAACTGCTGCAACTCTTCAAGGAACGCTTCCCGGCAATACCGGTCATCATCATGACCGCCTATTCCGACCTCGAGAGCGCCGTATCGGCGTTTCAGGGCGGCGCCTTCGAGTATCTGCCGAAGCCCTTCGATGTCGATCAGGCACTGGAACTGATTAGGCGAGCGATCGGCGAAAGTCTGCACCAGAGTGGTGCGCCGAACGAGGTCGGACTGATGCCGGAAATCCTCGGCCAGGCGCCCGCGATGCAGGAAGTCTTTCGTGCGATCGGTCGCCTGAGTCAATCGAGCGCCACCGTGCTGATCACCGGCGAATCGGGCTCCGGCAAGGAACTGGTGGCGCGCGCCGTGCACCGACACAGTCCGCGCGCCGACAAGCCCTTCATCGCCATCAACACCGCGGCGATTCCCCGCGACCTGCTCGAATCCGAACTCTTCGGCCACGAGCGCGGCGCCTTCACCGGCGCGGCGGCGCAACGACAGGGTCGTTTCGAGCAGGCCGAGGGCGGCACCCTCTTTCTCGACGAAATCGGCGACATGCCCGCCGAGTTGCAGACGCGGTTGCTGCGCGTGCTTTCCGATGGCCACTACTACCGCGTCGGCGGCCACTCGCCGCTGAAGACCAAGGTGCGCATCATTGCCGCAACGCACCAGAACCTCGAAGAGCGCGTCCGTCAGGGGCTCTTCCGCGAGGATCTCTTCCATCGCCTGAACGTGATCCGCGTGCGCCTGCCGAGCCTCGGCGAGCGGCGCGAGGACATTCCCATCCTGGCGCGCCACTTCCTGCAGAAAAGCGCGCACGAACTCGGTGTTGAAGGCAAACGCTTCTCCGATGCTGCCTTGAAGCACCTGTGCTCGGTCGACTTTCCGGGCAACGTAAGGCAGCTCGAAAACCTCTGTCACTGGTTGACCGTCATGGCGCCCGGGCAACTGGTCGAACTCGCCGACCTGCCGCCCGAACTGCGCGATGCGCAGGTGTCGGCGCAGTCGGGCGACTGGGAAGACGCGCTCGCCCAGGAAGTCGACCGACTGCTGATCAGCGAGCCGGGCCACGTCCATGAGACACTGACGCACGCCTTCGAGCGAGTCCTGATCAACCGCGCCCTGTCGCATACCGGCGGTCGGCGAATCGAGGCAGCGCATTCTCTCGGCATCGGCCGCAACACCATCACGCGCAAGATCCAGGAACTCGGGCTCGACAGCGCCGGCGCGAGCGAAGATCGGGAAGCCTCTCTGCAGCGATAATCGGCGATAATGGCGGCGTTAACCTGAATGACGAAGCCATGGACGATTCCTCCGTTACCTGCCGGATCGACCCTGCCCGACTGAAGCTCCGGCTCGCTGCGGCGAGCGACCGCTTCGCGGTCGAAGCGCTGCCCGAGTGCGTGTCGACCAGCACGCTGTTGCTGGAACGTGCCCGACAGGGCGCGCCGAGCGGAGCGCTGCTGGTCGCCGACCGGCAGACGGCCGGACGCGGTCGGCGCGGCCGCAGCTGGTTGTCCTCGCCAGCGGGCAGCCTGACCTTCTCCCTGCTCTGGCGCTTCGCGTGTCCCGTCGCACGACTGGCCGGCCTGTCGCTGGCCGTCGGCGTAGCCGTCGCGCGCGCTCTCGAGGCCAGCGGCGTGGCCGGCATTGAACTGAAGTGGCCGAACGACATCCTGCTCGATGGCGGCAAGGTCGGTGGGATTCTGATCGAGCTGGAGGCGGCGCCAGGCAGCATGCTGGCGGTGATCGGCATCGGTCTCAACCTGCAGTTGCCGGCGACTGGTGACGAGGAAATGCTGCATCCCCCGGCAGCCCTGGCGCAGGCGCTGTCGCCGGTGCCCGACCGCCATCAGCTGCTGGCGCAATTGCTGATCGACCTGGCGACCGTGCTCGATGGCTTTGCTGAAAGCGGGTTCGCCGCGGTACGCGACGATTGGCAGGCACGCCATGCCTGGCAGGGTCGTTACGTGCGTCTGCTCAACGGTGGGCTGGTCGATCGCGAGGGAAAGTGCCTGGGCGCCGATACCGACGGGGCGCTGCTCCTGAAAACGGCGGCCGGGGTTGAGCGTTGTCTCTCCGGCGACCTGTCGCTGAGGGCGGCATGATCGTCGCCATCGACGCCGGCAATAGCCGCATCAAGTGGGGGGTGAACGACGGCAACGCATGGCTCGACAGCGGCGTGCTGGCGACGGCGGACGTCGCGTGGTTGAGCGAGGCCGCTGACGAATGGCCGGCGAATGCCCGTGTGGCGATCTGCAACGTCGCCGGCCCGGAGGTTGCCGAGAGCATCAGCTCGCTCCTGGCACCGCGCCATGCAACGATTTCGTTCTTGCGCGCACGCGTCGCCGCCTGCGGTGTTCGCAACACCTACGAGCGCCCGGAGCAACTGGGGGCCGATCGCTGGGCAGCGCTGATCGGCGCGCGCGGCATGCTCGCCGGCGCCTGTCTGGTAGTCTGCGCCGGCACGGCAACGACCATCGACCTGCTCGACGCCACCGGCGTTTTTCGTGGCGGGCTGATCCTTCCCGGTTTCGACCTGATGCGCACGGCGCTGGCGCACAATACGGCGCAGTTACCGCTCGCGGAAGGCGTCTTCCGTGCCGAGCCGCGCAACACCCTGGACGCCATTTTCAGCGGCTGCCTGCAAGCCCAGCTCGGTGCCGTCGAGCGCATGTTTGCCGGCATCGCCGCCGAACCGGACGCTCGCTGTCTGTTGACGGGCGGCGGCGCCGGGAGCCTGGCAGCGCACTTGAAGGTCCCTTGCCAACTGGTGGACAATCTCATCCTCAACGGGCTGGCGCGCTTCGCCGCCTCGCCGTGAAACCTTGCCAGCGCCTGCAGACAGGAGAACCCCGATGCCTACGCACCTGTTGACCATGCTGCCCGCTTTTCTCGCCTATTTTGCGGTGGCGATCGCCCTGCTCGCGTTGTTCCTGCTGGTCTACCTGAACGTCACCCCGTATCACGAGGTGGCGCTGATTCGTGGCGGCAACAGCGCGGCAGCGGTCAGCCTGTCGGGCGCGCTGCTCGGTTTCGCCATGCCGGTGGCCAACGTCATCGCGCACAGCGATACGCTGGTCGACCTGGCGTCCTGGGGAGCGATCGCCGGCGTCATCCAGATTCTGGCCTACCTGGTGGCCAGGCTGGCGCTGCCGCAGCTCGACCAGGACATTCCCGCCGGCAAGACGGCGCCAGCCATCTTTCTGGCTGTCCTGTCGCTCAGTGTCGGCCTGATCAACGCCGCCTGCATGACCTACTGACCTTTCCCTCGTCGCTTTCGCCGTTCCTCGCCGGCGCCTGAACCCCCACCCTCGACCTCAGGAGACAGCCATGGCCTTCATGGACTTCATCAAGAAACAGTTCATCGACGTCATTCAATGGACCGAGCATGGCGACGGCGTGCTCGCCATGCGCTATCCGATGCAGGACTTCGAAATTCAGTATGGTGCGCAGCTGACAGTGCGCGAATCGCAGATGGCCATCTTCGTCAACGAGGGCAAGATCGCCGACGTTTTCGGCCCCGGCCTGTACAAGCTGACCACCCGCACGCTGCCCGTGCTCACCTATCTCAAGAACTGGGACAAGCTTTTCGAGTCGCCCTTCAAGTCGGACGTCTATTTCTTCTCGACCCGCCTGCAACTCGACTGCAAATGGGGAACGCCAAATCCGATCACGATCCGCGACAAGGATTTCGGAATGGTCCGGATGCGCGCCTTCGGCATCTACTCGTACAAGCTGACGGATCCGCGCAAGCTGCACACCGAGGTCTCCGGAACCCGCGAACAGTACATGGTCGACGATCTCGACGGCCAGTTGCGCAATCTGGTGATCGGCTCGATGACCGACCTGTTCGGGGAATCGGGGGTACCTTTCATCGACATGGCCGCCAACCAGGACGAACTCGGCCGGACCCTGAAGGGCAAGCTCGAACCCGTCTTCGAGCGCTACGGGCTGGCGCTCGACAGTTTCGTCGTGCAGAACGTCTCTCTGCCCGAGGAACTGCAGAAGGTTCTCGATTCACGCATCGGCATGAACATGATCGGTGACCTGGGGCGCTACACGCAGTACCAGGTGGCCAACAGCATTCCGCTGGCCGCGCAGAACGAGGGCGGCATCGCCGGGATCGGCGCCGGCCTGGGCGCGGGGCTGGGCATCGGCCAGGCAATGAGCGCTGCCATGGGCCAGGCCGTCCAGGCCGGAAGCGCGCCGCAACAGCCCATGTCGCCGGCGACCCCAGCCGCTGCGGCGGCCGCCAGCAGCGCCGACGAGGTCGTCGCCACGCTCGAGAAGCTGCATGGCCTCGTCGCCAAAGGCATCCTTTCGCAGGCCGAGTTCGACGTCAAGAAGGCCGAATTGCTGGGCAAGCTGGTTTGACCCGGCACGCCGGCTGACCTAGCGACGCCGCCGCCCCTTTCGTCAGCCAGTCCGCCGCGAGTTCTCTCGTGAAACGAGCCATCTGCCCCTCCTGCGGTGCGCCGGTTCTCTTCCACTCGGCCGCGTCGATTTACGCCGTCTGCGAGTTCTGCCGCAGCACCCTGCTGCGCACTGGCGAGGACTTGCAGAATCTCGGGCGGATGGCGGATCTGCTCGACGACACGTCGCGCATCCAGATTGGCAGCGAGGGGACTTTCCGCAGCCGTCACTTCCTGGTCGTCGGCCGCATCCAGCTGAAGTACGAAGCCGGACTCTGGAACGAGTGGCACATCCTCTTCGACGACGGCCGTAGCGCCTGGCTTGCCGAAGCCGCCGGCGAATACATCGTCAGCGCGCAGGTGAGCGTGCGCGAACCGATTCCGGCCTTCACCGCGCTCGTCCCCGAGATGCCGGTTACCCTCGATGGACGCCACTTTACGGTCACCGACCTCGAGACCGCCCGCTGCATCTCCGGACAGGGCGAGCTACCGTTCCGCGTCGCCGCCGGTTACGACGTGAACACCGCCGACCTGCGCAGCAACGATCGTTTCCTGACCATCGACTACAGCGAGACACCACCGCTGGTCTTCGTCGGACAGAGCACGACCTTTGTCGATCTCAAGCTCGTCAACCTCAGAGAATCATCCGAACCATCCGCCGGCGGCGCGCCGCAGGTCGGCGCGCGCGCCTTCAACTGTCCACACTGTGCCGCGGCGCTGCAGATTCACTCGCCGGCGATCGAAAGCGTTGCCTGCGACGCCTGCGGC
>AATN01000014.1_pt1 | contig 44808 bp, 54 predicted proteins | sample 270648 | NCBI WGS metagenome assembly AATN01 (sample SAMN02954269, study PRJNA17659) | bioreactor sludge metagenome | biome: terrestrial; feature: bioreactor; material: sludge; isolation source: Enhanced Biological Phosphorus Removal (EBPR) bioreactor sludge | place: Australia: Brisbane, Queensland
TAGCGACCTCTTAAACGCTGTATTGATCTAGGAGCTGCCATGAACCTCAAAGATACCCAACTCGACATCATGCAGCGCCAGTTGACCCAGCACCGCAAACACGAACAACGCGGCCTGCTGCTCCTGAAACTCGGTTTTGTCCTCACCTTCCTGCTTTACTTACTCTTCAACCAGCATCTTTATTTGGGCGATGCTTTAAGCTGGAGCGCCTACTTCGAGAATGCCGCCTCCACCTTCGGCTTTATTTTCACCGTCACGATTGTGGTGCTCATGGCCTTGTTCCTCTCGTGGGTCAAACACCATGCTTACCTACACTTCGGTTTCTTCGGCTCGGCGGCCTTGGTGATTACTACCGTGATCGGCTTCGCCCTCTTCGCAGAGTTCTTTTCCAGCTCCGCGAATCAGGATGTAAAAGCCAGCGTACTGGTCGAGCGCAACAGTGCTTACCGAGCGACCCTCACGAATGAAGGTAGCAGCCAAAGCATCACCAACACCAGCCTAATTGAATCCATTGCCCGTGCTGAACAGAAATTAGCTCAATGTGAAGCTAAATTGAAACTCGGCAAAGAAAAGCATTGTGACGGTGATCGAGCTAAAGTAAACGCGCTCAGAAGCTCCGAACAAGCCGCTAATCAAACCCAAGCACAAGCGGACATTGAACGCGATAAGCTCAACTACGCACGCCAAGACGAACTCAAGGCACAGTCCTATAACCCCGTCATCCTCACCCTCGCCCGTGGCTTAGCCGGTACAACCGGCGACTACAAAGACTACCTCAAGACCGCTGTGGTCATCATCACCCTGTTTGTCGCCGTCTGCTTTGAAATCCTCCACCACTTCTTGAGCCTCACCCACGGCGTATCCCTGCGCACCATCGAGAATTTAGAACTAGGCATTGCCAAATACAGCACCGCCCACCCTACTCCCCTCGATGCCCCTGAAACCGTCAAACCCATCAACGCACCCCGCAACCCCATCGGCTTCGGCATCCCTCAAACCACCACCGCGACCCAACCCGAACCGGTGCGCTTTAAATACCAAACCGAAGACCACAAGTTTGACAAAACCCCAATAGCGGAAAAGCAAGGCTTCATTGGCTTTGTAAACCCTGAGCAACCACCGGTTACCCAAGCTAGTCACCCTGTGCACAGGGTTACCCAGGGTTCAATCCTGAATAAATTAGGCAAAGCTGAAGAACAACTTCCTCTGCCACCCTTTGCTGAATTCAAAGCGCGTCGAGATGTGTTCGCCAGCCCTGCACTTAGCCCTGAAGAACCCACTTCCCCACCCTGTGCACAGGGTACACAGGGTAGGCAGGGTTCTAACCCTGTGCACAGGGTGGAAGCCTCACTGTATGAACAATGGCTACAAGCTATTTACAACGAAGAAATTAAACCCAGCGTGACTGACTCACGCCGCTGGTTACAACAACAGGTGGCTGGGGTAGGTAGCCAAGCTAAACGCAAAACAGCCACGCCGGTGGACATTAACCTAATCGTGAATGGCTACTTCAACCGTGCTATCGCCACCGCCACCCGTATCCGCTCAAACCCGAACTATCGCAACGGCTTACCCAAATACCTATTAGTAGAGGCTTAATCATGCAAACCGAACTCAACACCCTCAACCCAACCCGTAAAACCTTAACCATTGCCTATTGGCCGGATGGCTACTGGATCCGCGATGTGCAAGAAGCCGCTACCCTCGACCGTTACGAAGCCTTTGGCAGCATCCCGCACCGGGTCACCGAAGTGGATACCGACGCTAGCGCTGAGCATATTGAAAATCAGGTCAAGACCCTGTGCACAGGGTGGAAGCAGGCCGCAGAACAACCCTGTGCACAGGGTACACAGGGTGAGGCATCAAGATGATCATCGACTATCCCACCCTCCAGCAGCTCTTCGGCGGCACGACCGCTGCCGATGTGGCAGTACGCTTGCAGCAAGCAGGGGTACGCTTTATCAATGGCAAACGCGGCCAACCCTTTACCACGGAAACCGCTATCAATGCCGCAATGGGTCTAAAATCATCCCCATTAGAGCCAATCGAAAAGCTAACGAGTAGCGAGATCCAAGTGCTGTGAATAAATATGGAGTGAAGGGGATTCGGGTAGAGAATCAGCGAGTTGTCTACCGCCCCTATATTCCTATCGCTGAACGACATGCGGGTATTCAAGTTGACTATCGTGGCCAACTCAAACCGCCGATAAAACTCGGCAAAGTTGGCGACCCCGATGAGAAAATCATGGCGGCTTATTTGGTAGCCGCCAACCAACTGAAACAACAGCGCATCAGCACCCGCAATACCCTGAGCTGGCTCAGCCAGCAATACCAAGCCAGCCGCCAATTTAAAGAACTATCACCCAGCAGCCAACGCTCTGCTCGCTGGACAGAGCGTCTCTTAGAACATCCCTTACTGATTGATGGCAAACAGCAAACCGTGGGTGACCTGCTGGTGGCTCAAGTGAAAAAGCCGCTATTCCAGAAAATTATTGAGCGCCGTTTAGAGCTGGCCAAAGCAGATGGCAAAAAGGGAGGCGCGTGGGTGAATCGTGAAATTGCCTATCTCTCCAGTATGCTGAGCTGGGCCGTCAACTATGTCCCGGATCTGGGCATCGACAGCAATCCATTATTAGGATTCAAACGCATCAAGGAGCAAGCGCGAACGCGCCATGTCACCGACGAAGAATACCGGTTGCAATACACTATCGCAGCAGAAACGAATAACAGCATCCTACCACTAGTGTTTGAACTCACGCTCGGATTAGCCGCCCGGGGTGCTGAAGCATTGGACATAAAACTCAGTGATTGCTCAGAGCAGGGGATACACGTCCGCCGACTCAAGGGCAGTCGGGACACCTTCATCGAATGGAGCCAAGACGGTAATACACAAGACTCTCGCCTATGGAAAGCTTACCAAGCAGCTCTAGCACGCCACGCTGAACACAAAATTCACTCGCCTGACCCACCCCTGCTCATTACCCGCAGGGGTGACCGCCTCACGGCTTCCGGCCTGCAATCCGCGATGCAACGTTTAAAAGCCAAAATGACCGAACGCGGCTTAGAAAACGTCTACTGGACAGTCCATGAACTGAAGCACAAGGCCATCACTGAGTCACACGATAAGCGCGTGGCAGGGCATAAAACTGAGGCCATGCGCAACAAATATGACCACTCTGTACCGCATTTCAAACCACCGATTTGACGGCAATACACGTAAAACCGCAAAAATACACGTAAAAAACAAAAAAGCAGCAAATCACTGTTAGGTAACTTACTGCTTTTATTGTGTTTTTTGGTGGGCCCAGCAGGACTTGAACCTGCGGCCAATCGATTATGAGGCAACTTATTTATATAGTAAAATCAATAAGTTAATTGTTTAATTAACACTTTAATTAATTTTAAAATATCTTATAAATCAATGACTTAAAATCAATACACGTAACTCAAAACTAGTGAATTAGCTTTTTTCCTCCAAAATCATCGCCACTTCCTTCCAATTCACTGGCTGGGGCAAGCCGACTTTGAATTGCTTCTGCCATTGCTTTTTCATTTCGCCAGTGCTGGGTACACCTTGGCACAGGTAGTTCGTAATATAGTCCCGCTCAATGGTACGTAACCACGGTAAAAAATCGCCGTAGGTATTTTCATGCATCTGCACCAGCAAGGTTCTAGCGCGTTGGAATTGGTCAAGGGTGAGTTTGTTGACGTTTTCGGTGTTGGTGGCAAAGCGCACGGCGTTCCAGATGATGAGCTTCGCTTGGGGAATGGCATTCAGGGCATCGGCGAGGATGTCAACGATGCGTTCGAGTTCTTGGTATTGTTTGGTGCTGATGGTGGGGGCAACAGGGATGCGCGGTTGTTTAAGCGCGGTTTCCATGCGGTTGAAGGCTTCCATGTAGGCGAGTTTAAACTGCATCGCCTTTGCGCCGGTGTAACTCATCGCGAGCAGGGTGAAGCCATCGCGGGTGAGCAGATACATCGGTTTTTTCACGGTGGTATTCAGGCCGGTATGAACCTCGTATTCCGCCTTTTCAAACAAATCTTCTATGAACGCAGATTTGCGTTTATAGCGATTTTCAATAACTTGCGTGCTAATTGCTTCAATATCGCGCAAAACATCAGCATGACGTTTCTCGAAATGTTCCGCGACTTGCAGGCTCGTGCAAAAAGCTTTGCCTGCAATCAGCATTAGTTCGGGGGCTTCGATTTCGGTGTTTTCGCTGGACGTGTTTAGGGGGAGATGTGAAGTAGTCATCTTAGTAGCCTCTGTAAAGTTTGGACTACCCGCATTAATCTTTCTACAAATTAGGTGCGGGAGCTGTACGGGGGTAGAAAAACCGGCTACAGAGTACCGGCCAGCCCGAAGGCTGCCCCGCACAGTCCCGCATAGAGGAATTTTTGTGGCAATAGTTTAGCGTTGGCACAAAAAAACCGCTTAGCGCGGTCTGTACGCTCTGCAAATCGGCGGGTTTCTACTCCCGATAAGGTTTTTTGCCTTATGGGGTAAAAGTATAGCGTTTTTTGGGGGGTGTCAAGCGCTTGGCTCAGCCTGCAAATCCGCCCACAACGCCTCCCGCGACTGCTGTCCCTCAAAAAACCTTAACCAACACTCAGCCACACCCCGACGCTCGCTTGGCAACTTCGCAATAATCTGCCGAATCTCCGTCCAATCCCATTCAAACTTAGGTTCCGGCTCAAACCCCACTAAACTTTCCCACACAGACTGCCATGAACCACCCAGCGCCAACCACTGCAAAAACTGCAAGATCACATAGCCAGGCTCATTAGGCGCTAAACGAGGCAAAACCTGTTGAATACGCGCCACCCCTGCTTCTGCTTGATCAAAAAGAATTAATAACTCGGCTAAATCTATTAAAGCAATTTGAATTATTTCCTCAAGCTCCGCAGGAATAGCTTGGTCTTGATAACGCTCTAGTAGTTGGGTATAGGTATTGAGGGCATTTTGTTGATCCTGTACTTGCCTGTGAGGATCATGTTGTTGTATTTCTGCGCTAGCTTTACAAGCGAGTGCTATTGAGCAGAGAGTATGTATTTCTGGTGAATCTACTGAATCATAATGCTCGATACACGCTGAATAACTTGTTAAAGCGCCCTTCCAATCACTCTGCTGCTCTAAAGTCCAACCCTGATTGAACAGAGCCCTGGCACACAGGGCTTGCACCTCAGGATGCTCCACCGACCCATAACGCTCGACACACGCCGCATAACTGCCTAAGGCCCCCTGCCAATCACCCTGCTCTCCTAAAGTCACAGCCTGATTGAACAGAGCCTTCGCACACTGGGCTTGCACCTCCCGATGCTCCACCGTCCCATAACGCTCGACACACGCCGCATAACTGCCTAAGGCACCCTCCCAATCACCCTGCTCTCCTAAAGTCACAGCCTGATTGAACAGAGCCTTCGCACACTGGGCTTGCACCTCCCGATGCTCCACCGTCCCATAACGTTCGACACACGCTGCATAACTGCCTAAGGCACCCTCCCAATCACCCTGCTCCTCTAAAATACTACCTTGATTGAACAGAGACTTCGCACAAGAGGCTTGCACCTCGGCATGCTCCACCGCACCATAGCGCTCGATACACGCTGAATAACTTGTTAAAGCACCCTTCCAATCCCCTTGCTGCTTTAAAGTCACACCTTGGTTGAATAGAGCCCGCGCACACTCAGCTTGCACCTCGGCATGCTCCACCGCACCATAGCGCTCGATACACGCTGAATAACTTGTTAAAGCACCCTTCCAATCCCCTTGCTGCTTTAAAGTCACACCTTGGTTGAATAGAGCCGTCGCACACTCAGCTTGCACCTCGGGATGCTCCACCGACCCATAACGCTCGACACACGCCGCATAACTGCCTAAGGCACCCTCCCAATCACCCTGCCGCTCTAAAGTCACACCTTGGTTGCACAGCACCTTCGCACACTCAGCTTGCACCTCGGGATGCTCCACCGCACCATAGCGCTCGACACACGCTGAATAACTTGTTAAAGCACCCTTCCAATCCCCTTGCTGCTTTAAAGTCACACCTTGGTTGAATAGAGCCCGCGCACACTGGGCTTGCACCTCGGGATGCTCCACCGACCCATAACGCTCGACACACGCCGCATAACTGCCTAAGGCACCCTCCCAATCACCCTGCCGCTCTAAAGTCACACCTTGGTTGCACAGCACCTTCGCACACTCAGCTTGCACCTCGGGATGCTCCACCGCACCATAGCGCTCGACACACGCTGAATAACTTGTTAAAGCACCCTTCCAATCCCCTTGCTGCTCTAAAGTCAGAGCTTGGTAGAACAGAGCCCGCGCACACTCAGCTTGCACCTCGGGATGCTCCACCGCACCATAGCGCCCGACACACGCTGCATAACTCTCCAATTCACCCTCAAAATTGCTCTGCATCCATAAATTGTACCCCTGATAGACTAATGCTCTTGCACATTGCAGTTGATCTTCCAACTCTGTCGAATTTCCATACTTCAACAACAGCTCATCAAGGACTGCTAAGATTTGCTCAGGGCTACCCTTCGTCTCATCCAAGGCAGTTCTTAAGCCTAGATAAGCCCCTATATCCCCATATTGCTTAACCTCACTCCGCCAATAATCAATATTTCTTAAAGGATCATCTAATAAGCCATTAGCCAAATCTTTATACAGCCTCGGCAAAGCTTTGGAACCAAACAAATCCACTGCTTTTTGATGCGAGTCTTGAAATTGTTTTTGCAAGACTTGGAGTAGTGCTAAGTCAGCTGTACTTAGTGCAGTCGCTATTTGATATTTACCTAAGGGACTTAGGCGAAAAGCCCCCAATAATTGCTCGCCGAAGGCTTCAGGTTGCAAACCTGTTTGCGCAAGGCTAGTGACACCAAGGCATTGATGGTAACAAGCCTCCAGTATCCATAGCCGATTCTCAGCGGTAATCGCAGCGCAAGGTGTGTCATAAATCGTGTGATAGTGAGTAGGCGCTAACTGCTCTTTCAGTAGTTCTGGCAGTTTCCAGTGCTGATTAATCGCGTCCCATAAGCGCGTATGTATTGCTTGGGCTTCTGCACTATCCAACCAACCCTTACTGCGCGCATAGGCAAGCAATAGGTCACGAATCTCTTCATGTAGGCTGAATTGCTCGCCAGTCTCGCGAAAAACCCCGGCTAATTTATAGCTATGCAAGATGGCATTGGCTTGTTCAGGTGGGAACAAATGCTTAACTAAATGCTTGGTCAATAAGCGGGGTAAGGCTATTTTCCACGCCTGCCCCTCCAAATCGGGAATATGCTGGGTCAGCTTACTAATCAAAACTAACTTACAGCGCGCGTGGGCTAACCCTTCATAACTATCGGTATCAAACGGGTCTTCCTCTTCAAAGCATTCCTGCAGCTCATCCGGCTGGTTGGCCAAAGCCTCAAGGTCTTTACCTGCCCGCAGTAGGTTTTCTAAGAGATTCATACCCACTTGCAACCACAAGGGGTTGCCCTCAAACGAAAGTTGCTTGAGAATTTTAAGGATAGCGGCAGTATGTTGGGGTAAATACACTCGCAAGGCTTCACGCTCGCGGGCAGCCGCTAAGATTTCTTCATCATTGAAACGCTGGAGTTGATTACGTTGCTCACTCAAGGGCACTTCCCGCCCCAGTAAAACCACTCGCCAACCACAACTTTCCAAATAAGTCCAAATCTTCCCTAGCCACTCGCTCAAAGTGGTCGTGCGCTCAGCCGTGTCCTGAGGTGAGCCTTGCCCAAACACCAAGCGGCTTTTAATCTGGGCTTTTTGTTTCAGCAAATGCTCATAGCTATCAATCAAACATACTGGTCGCCGCTCAGGGGTGGCGGCCGCTGCCAACGCTTTCAATAAATATAATTCTGGATGCGCCGCAGCCTCTTGTTCGCTGAGCTGAGCATTCTTACCCGCCAAGCCTCTACCCATAGCGACCAATACCTTAGACGCGCCATGAATTAAAGTGCCACCGGGGATGAAATCCTTGCTAAGCTCTAAAGCTCCGACTACGACATTAGTCGTGGTGTCATAATACTCACCCATTTTTTCCCGCAGGGATTTATTGGTTTTTTCAGTATCAAAAAAGCGCGCCGAATGAGCTAAAGCTTGTAACACCTCAAAGCCATGCGTTGGGGCAAAGTTCTCCAGATCCAAAAACACATGCGCCACTTTCTGCTGCTCGCATTCTTGGATGAACCGCCAGAACAAAGTCGTTTTACCAATCCCCGGCTGCCCCGTGATGCGCAAAATCATCCCTTTTTCTTGTTGTCGATACTGAGCAAAGCGCTCCAACCACTCCGTCCGCCCAATAAAACGCTGCATACACCACCTGCTATATAACTGCCCATCTTGAGCATAGCATAGGCTTATCAAAAACCGCTGAAGGCATACTTGAGACTGTCCAAAAACGCTTCACTTAATAGATTAAGCTAAGTACGGCAGTCTTACACACTCCACCGATGCACTGAACCCACCACTGGCCGACAAACTTAAGCTGACCTCTTTCGCCACCCAAGTCTGTGCATCAATATAAGGCCGAAACCCTTGTGCTTGGATCTCCGCTTCCGCACAAAGCAAAGGGTTCGCATGGCTTAAGCTCAAAGACAGCGTGTTGCTATCCCCATTCAAGCGCTTTAACTCAGCGGTGGCCGCCTCCTTGGCTTGGTCTTCACTGTCGAATAACTCACGCATCACCCAGACTAAAGCCCCACGGCCTACGCTCATTTGCCCGCTTTGCCCGTCCTCATTGCGCCAATGGGCGAGCACGCTAGTGTATTCACCCCGCCCTAACTCTTGATAACTCCAGCCGCTGCACTCCTGCGCTGATACCCTGATCGCTGGCATCGCTTGGCCAGAAGCAGTTGTCAGGCTGCCTCGTGGAACAAAGATTAGACGATTATGCTTGACCGTTGCCACCGCCCCATAATGCTCACCCAAGCGCGTTAATAAGGCCAGATTCGATTCATCCTGTTGCAAAAGCCACGCAACCGCCAGCGACCTAAACGCGGGGGAAACCGCCAACTGCCAACCTTCATCCACCGCCAAGCGCTCCAAAATGAAACCTAAGGTGGTTTGCTGAAAACTACGCGTGCGTAACACCTTGGCGGTGCTAAGCATATCCGCTGATTTTGCGTGAATGCTTAACTGATCCGGTGCACCCGATTCGGTGAGTTCATCCACATAGAACATCCCCTTATAATAAAGCTGCTCCTGCCCCTGCGCTTTAAACCCCAGCCAACACTGCAAGCGTACCCCACGCCGAGGCAATGCCAGCACCCCGCCCGTGTTATTCAGCGCAAGCTCTAAGGTATCCGAATCAAAACCGGAGGAATCATTCAGATTGAGTTCAATGAGACGCTCAGCGATGAGGCGGCTAATATCCTGATCATCGGCGGTGAGTTTGAAAATCGGCTGCATGGCTAATCCCAGAGCTGCACTGTTTGTACCACCGGCGAGGGCTTAGCGGTGGGTGGGAAATAAATCACCACACCAGCCGGTAACACCGCAGGCTGAACCGCTAAGTGTGGATTCGCCGCCAATACCGCCTCGGTTGTCCCATGCTCAGCCCCATATTCCGCATAACAAAGCGCATCCAACACATCGCCAGCTTGAGTGGTATACCTCCGCATTAGTCATACCTCAACAGATTGAGCGTCCATTCCACCTTACGCGGCTGCCCAGAACCACTCAAATCGCTATACGTCTCACTAATCCCCTCAATCACCCAGCGCCCCGGCAAATATGGTACTCCAATGCCATTACGCACTGTCCAAAGTGCTTGCGGCTCACCAGACTCCTTGAGCTGATACAGCGTCTTCATGGCGTCATGATTACCGATCCAACAGCTAAACAGCACACCGGGAAGTGAGGCGGTATCCGTATCCGGCCCCACATTTTGCAGGGCTGGCCGCTGCCCCAGCCGCTCTTGTTTCGCCCAACGCTGCTGGCTGGAGCGCTGCACCTGATCAAACAACAGCGTGGACACCTCAAAAATAAACTGATTCCCAAATGCAACTTGCATCACGCCACCCCGTCCCGATGTTGCGCGCGTAATTGCCGCGCTTGCTGCTGTTGCATCCGCTTCAGCACCCGTTCCACCTCAGCGGCAATCTGCGCCGCATCTTGCCCCGGTGCGGTGTTGATGGTGATATTAATAGGAGCGGTGTTGCTGGGCACATTGACCTCAACCGTGCCTGCTGCGCGCTCCGCCCGCTGCAAAACTTGCGTGACCCGTTGCGGCAAGGGCGTCACACCCGCCGGTAAGCTCACCGGCTGCTCATCGTTGGCAGCGCTCAGGGCTAAAATATTCGTCTGCGCATCCATCTGCACGGGTAAACCCATGCGCAAAATCGCGGCATCCCGCGCCGGAATCACCGCTTCATTTTTGTGCAGGATGGCGCGGTAACCATCAAAGGGGACATTCCGCAAGCCGAGCGCGTGGGAACCATCGGCTCCATTGGTGGTGCTGGTTGAGGTCGAGGGCGTTGATGCAGCACTGGCCGCCGCACTGATTTCGCCCGCTTTTTTGACTAGCACATCCGCTAGCACCACCACCGCGCTTTTCATCGTGTTTAAATTAGTACCGGCAATCGTCGCCTGATCACTGACTAATTTCGATTTGTTGCTCAAGGTTTGCATCGCTTCGGCCGCCAGTTTTGAGTTTTTGTCAACCGCAGTCCCGGCATCATCCAAAGGTTTTTTGACCCCTTGGAACATCTTGATCATGTCCTTGGGCAGCTCGTTCATCAGCTTATTGACCGATTTGCCCGAGTCAGCCACGGTATCCATTGACCGTGCTACATTCATCGCAGCAGCATAGGCTTCCCGGCCTTCTTTTGTTTGTAAATTCAGGCCATCCACGTATTTTCTAAATTCGGCTGCGGTATCAATTGCAGCCTCACCGGATAGCCCCAAGCCTTTATTAAAATTACGGACATCAACAGCCGCCTGTGCCAGCGTCAACTGCTCCTTTTCTTTGTCGCTATAAAACTGATCATAATAAAAATTAGCAGATTGGGTGAGTTTATCCATTCCGCCCATCAACGATACCAACGCCGCCGACGCAGCTTGAGCTTTCGGCCCCATGCCCCCAAAGTCGATCCCCAGTTTGCGGGTCAATTCCACCACTTCCGTGTGCTGCGCCGCTGCCGCCTTTGCTGCATCCGCGACCGCATCCAGAGAACCCGCCACTTTCATCGCCTCCGCATAGGCTTTCCGCCCTGCTTCGGTACTGAGATCCAAACCTTGCACATGTTGTTTAAACGCCTCATGGCTCTTGATTGCCGACGAGCCACTTAAGCCTAGCGTTCTATTCCACTCCTTAACTGCCGTTGACGCTTGCGTCAAAGCCGCTTGTTTGCGTTCTTCCTCGCTAAAGAATTCCGCATAGAAAAAATCATTCGCAGCTTTAACCTTATCAATCCCTCCCATCAGATTCGTCAAGCCCATGGCCGCCGCCAGGGCTGAATCTTTGGTACTCCCCAGATTCAGCCCCAGATTTTGGAGGCTAGTCACTAGCCCCGATTTCGCTACTTCAGCGAGCTTGCCAAACTCCGCAATAATCTCCTCCGCTGTGAGCTTGGTCATATCCCGACCGTTAGCCATGGCTTTTTGTAGCTCTTCAGGTAGGGCTGAGAATACGGTTTGATAGCGCTGTTTGAGCATGTCACCCGTCGAGAAACCCGACGTTTCTAAACCTTTCAGTGCCGAGGTGAATTTAGCGACATGATGCGGCATGGTGTCTGCAATCATCTGATCCAGCGCCTGCATTTGTTGCATCATGGCATGAAACTTCGGCACGAAATCTTTTTCCCGGCCAATCTTGTCCGACGCGGCGGTCGCACCAATCGTGCCAAATGCGGTTTGATAATTGTGGGCGTGGCCTGCGTGTCCGCCTTGCCCTAACATTTGCTGCCCATCAGTCGCACCCTGAGTGAAGCGCAATTTAGGATCACTCGGCCCCCCGAATAGTTTGGCTAAACCCGCAACTCCAGCGAGTGCCCAGCCCCAGCCGGGGATGGCACTCACAAACGAGCCAATACTCCCCATAATGCCTGATAGACCACCGCTGAGTGCAGAGCCTAAACCGCTAAGCCCACTGCTGACCATGCTGCCGATACCAGATAATCCACCAGCATTCGCACCGCCACTGAATAAGCCACCAAGATTAAATCCGCCACCACTCAACAAACTGCCTAAACTCTTACCTATACCACCAAACGCATTCGCAATACCATCACTCAACGGTTTTAAGGCGCTAGACAGGATCGGTTGCACGACCTGATCTTTAAAAATACCCAGCAAACTCTGGCCGACATTAGAAAAATCCAGCGACATAAACGCATCCGTCAGCGTTTTATTAATATCCCCCGCCATGCTTTTAAACTGCTCGGTGACACTGACAGAAACCGTGGTCGCCGCTTGCACTGCTTTACTTCCAGCTCCTTCAATCCCGACCGCTAAGCCGGTAGATACTTCAATCCCCAAGCCTGCCATTAGGCGCGAGGGTGAGTGGATCTGAAAGAAACCTTTGACGCTGTCATAAATATCAGCGCCAACTGCTTTAGCTTTGCTGATCGCCGCATTCGCCCCATCCGCAATACCCCTCGCCAATCCGCCCAACATATCCTTACCAATGCTGACAAAATCACCGACCGTTTTACGCAAAGCTGCCAGCACGTCAGCAATAAAATTCGATACTCCCGTTTTGATTGTCTTCCACGCGCCTGCAAAATCGCCTTGGAGTACCTGAGTCGCTGCTTTGAAAACCGTTTTGACACCTTCCCAACCGGTGCTAACGACAGACTTGATGCCATCCCATGCCCCTGAAAATATCGTTTTAATTCCAGTCCATAGACCAGATGCGGCGAGTTTTAATCCATTAATGGCTAAGTCAAAGGCTCGCTGAATGTTTACCCAGCCTGTAGTGACTAAACTAATCAGTGCGCTCAATCCCGCTTTTGCCAGATTAGCGAAGCTCGTCCACACCGGGCCGAATATGTTTTTGACTGCTTCAAATGCCAAAACATGCGCTTGGCGAAAGGCACTGAGTCCCGCACTCACGGTCTGTGTGATTGTCGTCCAACCACTAGAAGCACCCTGTTTGATACTCCCCCACACACTACCGACGCTATTAGACATATCAGCCCAGGTTTTGGAGACGCTTTGCGTGATGCTAGCGCTAAACTCGGAAACCGATGTTTTTATAGATGTCCAAGCCCCACTGAACGTCGATTTCACACTCGTCCACAACCCGTTAAAAAACGGGCCGATGGTGCTCCAATTGGCATAGATAACGGCTGCACCCGCCGCAATCACCGCGATGACTGCCCCGATAGGATTAGCAATCGCTGCCGCCCCTAAAATCCTAAACGCAGTCGCTGCAATCCCCAACGCCGAAGCCAAGGGCCCCAAGGCGAAAGAAAACGTGCTCACCGCAGCCCCTACCAGCCCTAAAGCCAAGCGGGTGGAGGCGCTCGCGGCTAGTAATCCGCCCAGCGTAGCCAAAAAGACTTGCACCCCAGAGGCACTGGCCGTTGTAGCCGGATTGAGCAGACCCAAAGCCTCACCGACCTTACGAATCCCATTCCCGACCGCACTAAACACCGACACCACCGCATCCCAATGCGATACGACAAACCCAACGGGCGTAAAGGAGGCGACAGTTTTGAGCGTGTCCCAGTTACTAATCAACAGTTTCACCGCGCCAACCACATTGTGCACAATCCCGATCACCGGCTTCATGGCTTCGCCCATGCCCCGTCCTAAGCTTTCTGCACCACCTGCACCGGCGAGCGCCGAACTAATCCCCGCATAACCTTTTTTCAGTTCCTCCAGCATCGGGGAAATAAAGGCTTGGCCGTAGCCCCTACCGAATGCAGCGGCGCTACTGACAAACTGATGCAAGGTCGGGTAAGCATCTTTAAACATATTGTTAAAGGCCACACCCCAGCCGCCGTTATCCAAGTCGGATTTGAACTTTTTCAGAGTTTTATCGACGGCCTCGCCCCATTCGGCAATAGGCTTTTTCGCATCGATAAACAGTTGGCGGATATTGGGACCGAGGGTATTGACGACATTGGAGCCGACCACACTAAGTCGAGTCGCTACACCCTCCAGACCAATTTTAAACAGCGAAAGCTCTTTGTTGGTTTGCTCCATTGCCGCGATCTCGGCATCGGATTGGATAGCGCCGACATCTTTAATATAATTCCGCGCCAACGCTAACTCGGCATTTTGCTTTTGCAAAAGCGGAATAATCGACGAGGTACCTTTACCCACGATGCTTTCAAATAGATTTTCTTGCTCGCGGGCAGTTGCGCCTGTTTTTTTCAGCGCATCATCAATCAGCAAGAGCACTTCATCAGGCTTCTTGCCGCGCAGCTCTTCAACATTGACCCCGATTTCATCTAAGTGCTGGGCAAAATCATTGTTCTTTTTGCCGCCCCAACCAATTTGCATTATCCGCTGATTAATCGCTTCAAGGCTTTTGGTTGCATCGCCAAACTCACCAACACTGCGCCCAATACCTTCAAAGCCCGACAATAATTGCAGTTCGCGCAAGGATTGCGTGGTCATTCCGGTGGTTTCTGATAACCCTTGCATTTCTTTGGTCACACCAGCGATATGCAATGTACTCGCAAACGTAGCGGCAATCATACCGCCCGTGGCTGCCATCTGCCCCAATACCGGCACTGCACCTGTCACTACGGTCGATAATATTGCGACCGCCGTTTTGGTCGCCAACAATTTAGCCGCCAACCCAGAATGGGCATCGGCCACATCCAGCACCGAGAGCCGAAACTTACCCATGATGCGCTCATTGCGCTGCATGGCTTCGCCCTTAGCCGCAATGGTTTTTTCCACTTTTGCGGCTTGCTGGGCGAGGGTTTCGAGCTGTTGGCCGGTATTTTCCGTGCTTAAGCCCAACTCACCCATGCGTTCTTTGGTGCGCGTCAGGCGTTCTTCGGTTTTGCTTAAAGCAGTACCCAACTTTTCCGCTTCACGTTCCGCGGCGGCGAGCTGTTTATTCAGCCCCCCCGTAGGATCATTGGCAGCGGCTTGGCGAAGTTCATCTACTTTTTTCTGAGCCGCTTCGAGCCTTTGTTTAGCGGTTTCGACGTTCTGCGTATCGATTTCAAAACGTTTGATCAACTCTTGCTTGCGCTTGAGTTCCGAGAGTTCCCGCCCCAGTGCATTGATCTTTTGTTGTGCTGAGGAAAAGGCCGTCGCAAATGTCGATTCGAGGCGAGCGCCTATTTCTAAAATCAGTTTGTTATCGGCCATTTTGTCCTCAGCTATTCTTATTCTTGGGTGGCCTCCACCCACTCTAAGAGTTCGGAAATCTCCATTTCGCAAATTTCCGCTTTACTCCATGACGTGTGCGATGCCAGCACGACGATCAAGCGGCGCAAATCCGCTTTATTGACGTTTAGGCTGGCGCTTGCGAAAAGATAAGTAGATTTGCTCTAAAGCTAGCCAGTCGGTCAGCAAATCCATCTCCAGCAGCTCTTCGATGCGATAGCCGACTAGCCGCGCCATGGCATCTTTCATTTTTTCGTTTTTGTATTGCAGTGCGTCTTTGGCTTTAGGGCGTTGCAGCGTCAAACGCTCAATCGTCTGCCCTTTGATCGTGATCGGATAGCTCAGCAGTAGCGTATTGCCGTCAATTTGTGGATTGGTTTTAAAATGATTGAGCACATTGAGCATCTGCATCATGTCAAATTCAGAATCCAACTCCTCCATTACCTCCAACGGCTGATCAGCAACAGAGGCCAGCAGCCGTAAGGTAATCTCAAATTGCTCTTCATCGGCGGCTTGCCACTCCGCGACTTGCTTATCGCGTACCAAGGGACGGCGCATCCATAGCTCAGTGATCGTTTCGCCCTTGCCATTAGTAATCGGGAATTCAAGTTGGTAGCGTTTTTTATCTGCAGTCGAGGGGGTAGCTGCCGTCGCGTTGCTCGGGTCAAAAGTGTTTGTGTGGTCTGAAGTCATGTTATTTTATTACCTGCTTAATTAGGGTCAAACCGTCTCACGACGGGTTATTTGAGTGTAAGGTCTGAAAAAGCAGCCAGTGTTAAGCTGGCTGAACTTCAGACTCGGCGCAGTACGTGTGCTGCACCGATTGCAATGAAAACATTAGCCAAGGAAGTTGCGGTCAGCGCTGTCATCAATTTCCATCACATTGATGTCTATCATGACTTCGCCATTGATTTCGTAGCGAAATTTGTGGCATGTGAATTCGTATTTGGTTTGAGTGTCATCACCCAGCTTCACGGTACCCAAATCAATTTGTGGAAAGAAACCCACTGCTACGATGTTATGTAAGCCCTTGGCGCAATCGAGTGGATTTTTATAAATGGCGCGCAGATTGAGTGTGCGTAAGCCTTGGCATTGCCCCACAAAGCCCTTTAACAAAGCAGCACGTAATTGGGACGCAGTAATACTGATTTTCAAGGGTTCGGCGAGCGTACCATTACTCACTTCAGCCGGCGCGGACATCCCCGCATATCGCTTGGTTTCGGTATTTAACTTGATGCTGGGCAAACCCACGTCCACCGTACCTACAAACTCAGTACCGTTTTCGTGGAGTTTCATATTTTGTAATAACGACGGGAGATTAGCCATTTTGTGCTCCTTAACCCAATAAGTTGATCAAATAGTCTTGGGTAATGCGTAGCACCACACCGGGCTGTTCGTTCGGTGGTGGCACGGTGAAATCGGCATACAGCCACGTCTTGCCTTCCTCTAAAGCACTAGTGCTATTTAAAGTCGGATGTTTAATGACTTTGGAGCCTTTCAACAATTGCCCATTACGCACCAAGACATCAATTTCGAGCTGAATCATTTCGATGCGATGGTCAATCTGTTGCTGGGAGATTAGCCCGTCCGTTTGCGAAAACTCATGAAAATGAATGCGCTTGGCGAGATAATCCGCCATGCGTACTGCGGATTCATAATGCCATTGTGGATCGGTGGAGGCGGTACGATTGCCCCAGAAGCGCAGCCCCTGCTCACGACGTAAGGTGGTGATATGGCTGGCGTTTAAGAAATTTCCCGCACTCTCCCGCCCGAAATAATCCACGGGTGTCATAATGCTCAAATCCGAGGCAAAGCTCGCATCCAAGGCGACATTCGAGAGCGTTTTCGCCCGACCGCCAAGGGTCGTATCCGCATCAATCTTGGAACGTAAGCCTAAAGCCACGGCGGTGGCATACACCGTATCGGTCTGGCGCTGGAAATCATGTGCAATCAACATCAAGCGCTTGGCACTGTATTGATTACGCACTGTTAGCAAGGCCGTTGGATTCGCCCCATGCGCCGCTGCATAGACAAAACCGCCGACGCGATCAGCAACCGCTAATAAGGCTGTGATCACTTCTTCTGAATCATCGAGGCCGGGTGCACCTAGAATTTCGGGGGTGATTTCAAACTGGCTTTGGGCTTGCGCCAATAAGCTCGCACCTTCGGCTACATAAGCCGCTTGTTCCGCGGCCGTCGTGCCAGTTGGCACGCGCACCACTACCACCGGCGGGGTGATCTTTTGGTCATAAATTGCATTTAAGGTCGGGGCCAATGTCCCGCTTGCCCCCGCTTTAGCCACTAATTCAGGGCTAGCTTGCACAACCGTCAGTTCCGGGAAAGCGACCGCGTCCGCATCGGCGGCGATGGCCACGAAACCAATCGGGGTACTGGCGGGGCTGGTGGCCGCCGTATTAGCGGCGGCTTGCGTCTGCTCAATCAGCGGACCATGAAAATAGTTTTCAATTGTTGGCATAATGCCTCCTTAGTTTGGACAATCCCGACTCACGTCGGACAGTTTTGTATTACTGAACAAATTGCTGCATAGCAGCCATCGCCTCTTGTTTAGCTTGTGCGAGTGCAGTATCTATAGTGGCGCTATCAGGCGCAGATTCAATGGCTTTTTCAGCTCGCCGTTTGATACCCTGCGCTACGCCTATTAATTGCTGCATTGCAGCGTTCTTGGCAAGCACCTTAGCAGCCCAAATCTCGAGTGTTTCACCCTCGACTAACATGGCCATCGCCATTGCCTGTTGGCCGTCGGTGGCAATTTTTGCCGTGATTGCCACTGCCGCTTGCAATTGCACCGGCCATGTGTCGCGCTCAATTTCGCTGGCATTGCCGACTGCTTTGAACATCATTTGAGCATGATGCTCACGCACGATGCCTAATGCCTCCGCTTGCGATAAATGCACACAGATATCTGCATCAGCACCATGCACTATTTTCAAAAAATCTATATCAGTGTCATGGGTGTAATCACCTAACATGGGGATGTCATTGATAGTAATTGTTGCCATGACTAAATCTCACTCTGGTTAAAATAAGGAAAGTTACCCCAGCCATCTTCTGCACGCACATAACCTGTAACCATTGCTGGCAGAGCTATCAAAAACTCTGCTTCATCACCAGAATTACCGTTAAATACTCCGTGCATCATGCTGAAAGAATGATGCCGCCCGCCATGCCATATCTCATTTCTATTTAGTATCAATTGTGCTCCCGCAGGGGCTATTTGGGTTCCGCTAAACATAGAGCCTCTTGGCTGCATACCTGATATATGCTTAATTACGCAACCTAGCGTTGACTCACCGCTTGATGTATTAGCGACTTGATAGAGTGGCAGCGCATACGTTAATCCTACAGGTACTCGAACTTTCATCCGCCATATATAAAAGCTGCTATTAAAGTGTAGGGTATTACTTTTGATAGCCGCCAAAAACTCTTGTGCAAGAGCAGACCGCTGCTCAGGAGGCACACCGCTATTTACAATTTCTTCAACCACAGCCGAATAGATATGTCCTCCTGACCAATATTTTGGGAAGGAACCATCTGAGGTAGGTTCGAGCACTTGGTTTTTGGACAATCGCAGGTGAGTTCCTATTCCTCGCAATGCTTTCTCTGTTGTCTCCAGTTGGCTCTTAAAAAACAACTCCAACGGCTGATTATGATGTTCAATCACCACCGAATTTGCGGGGAATGCCGCCAGCAATAAATTAACCGACAGCAGCGCATCGGTCACATACGGCGTCACTGGATAAATCGCCTGCGTCGCACTGCCATAGATAGCAATCACGTTATGATCGGCATCACACAGCGCAAATTCGGACAAGCGCCACTCATTTGGGCTTAAGCCTGCCAAGTTGACGGTCATTTGCCATTGATAAGGTGACACCTTTTCAGCGGTAGCGACCTCCACATAGCCCACTAAATTAGCGAGAGTGTCGGTCATGGCACGGCCGCCATCATCAAATTGCAGCGCCTGCAAGCCGGATCCCACGGCAATATACTTGACCTGCAGAGCCATGCCTGCATTCAAACTGAGTGCTCGCTGCATCCCCGATACTGTCGGGTAGGCCACAATGGATAAAGGATTAGGCAATGGATACCTCCAGTTGACAATGGGTTGTCAGTTGCCCACTGGCGGCCAGTGCCCAGCCAGTGGGAATAGAATTGTTTGCAACTAGGCGCAGCGGTGCAGCTTCAAGCTGTTGATGCGTCGTAAGCTGCCCAGAGCTGGCTACCGCAAAGCCCAGATGTTCGGAAGTGTGAGCCACCAAACGCACGGGGGCAGCTTCAAGCTGTTGATGCGTCGTAAGCTGCCCAGAGCTGGCTACCGCAAAGCCCAGATGTTCGGAAGTGTGAGCCACCAAACGCACGGGGGCAGCGTCTAGCTGTTGATGCGTCGTAAGCTGACCGCTACTGGCTAGGGCAAAGCCCGTTGGCGCGGTCGTTTCCGCCAGCAGCCTAAAATCGAAATGAATGCTCGCACGCTTGGTATGATTAATCTGGTCAATAATGTCGAGCAGCACCGACTCGCTAATCAAAATGTCTGCGGTGGGGTCGAGCGCATTTTGCACGCTCAGGGTCAGGCGCATCGTGCCCCGTTCGCCTTGCGGTTCTTGCTGCCACCACTCCTCGATCGTGACTTCAACCCCTAAAGCCGCGAGCGCATCTTCGACACCACCACGGGTTCCTTTGTGGGTATGTACCGCAATACTATTGGCGACAACAGCGCGTTTGGTCGCTTCCGGCCAGACATCATTCCAAGTGTCCACGGAATAGGCATAGGCCAGCCACGGTAGGAACTCCAGCGGGCACGTCCACGGATCGTGCAAGTCTTTAATGATTTCTGGGGAGAGCCGGCAATATTTTTGCGCCAACTCTTCTTCGAGGGCTAATTCAACGGGCGTTGGATGTGGCAACAGTGTTTGAAATGCGCAACTCATAGCGTCGCCTCCGTTAAGGTGAAGGCATCACAATAAGGTGCTTGCATGGCACCGACTGCCAAAGGCAGCTCAGCCGGTGACTGAATCGTGGCACGATAAACACCCGGTTGATGCAAAGCGGCATCAATCGCGGAACGATGCACACCGTGGCCGATGCGTTCTGATTGACTGCGGTACTTGAGCCACGCGGTTTCGATAGCGGTTTTCACCGCGGCAGACGACGGCCCCGGGTAAAAAACGACTTCAGCGGCCAGACTGTAATGCAGCACTTCCGCCGATTGCACGCTGACTAAATCTCCCAGTACGCGGGTATAGCGGCTCTGGAGGTAGCCTTCCACCTGACTTAACAGCTCTGGCGTGGCCGTGCCATCCCCCTCTTGGGACAGGATGCTAATCACAATTTCGCACGGGTTCGGCGAAATGACGGCAGCATCTTTGACTAAACCAGAGGCAGATAAGGTATTAAACAAATACCAGCCCATGCTGCCCCCACGCGCATAATTTTCAATCGCGAGCAAAGTGCGCTTGCGTAAGGCGGCATCCGTCTCCATGAGCGCGGCTGTCGTTGGCGTGGCGGGGCTGATCACTAAACGGGATACACCATAGTTCGCCGCGAGGTGATCTAAATTTGCGCCGGTCGCATAGGCAATCAGCAAGTCTTTGGCGACTTGATTCACACGATGATGTAGCAATAGCTCACGGTAAGCATCCGCTTCAATAATTCGAGTAACCGGGTCGGAGGGAAGGTCTAAGTAATACAGCCCCGCTTCTTGATCAAAAGGGATTTTCCAGTACGTTTCTGTATCGGTTTGAATCAGTGTGGCTGGCTTTAAAACCGGCTGCCCGTCAACAAACACCAGCGGATGCAGCCCGTTCAAGGTCTGCTTACGCTCATTCAGGAGTGCATCATAGTTCAGCGTCGCCAGCACTTCCGGCGGCAGAAGTTGGCTTAAGTCTTTGTCGTGATAAGGTTGGTCGATCATAGCCCAACCCCCAACTTAATTTCAGCGCCGAGATAGTTCCCTTGTAATTCTAAGCACCATTTACCTTGCAAGCCTTCCGCTTTGCTGCGAATACTGGGTTTGACTTGTTGCAGTTTAAAGCGGGGTTCCCAACGTTCCAGCGCATCTGCCACGGCGGCTGTCCATTGCAACACTGTATTGGGATTGAGTGGTTTATCGAGCAACTCAAACAAGCGACTGCCGTAGGTTCGGCGCATGACTCTTGAGCCGATGCGGGTCAAGAGAATGTCAGCAATCGACTGTTGGAGGTGTTCTAAGCCAGTAGCTAAGCGGCCGGTGGGTGCGTACATGCCTTGGGATGGCATCCGCAATAAGGGCAGCGGTTGCGACGTGCTAGCACCCGTACCCGACTGCACGAGCCGAGTACCGGTGTTTTTTGGGGCGGCTTGGCTACTGATCAACACATCGAGTTTGTTGTTGATCAGCGTGAGCGCTTTGGAGTCACCGCCGGTCACTTGCACCGCATACGCTGACAGATTAGCTGCCATGGCTGCGTATGCCTGTGCCATTGCGGTCACGTCCATCGTTGCGCTCATGCCCTTAGCCCTTAAACGCTGCTAGTGCCATCAGCGTTCGGCAAACCCGCCGGACGCGTGCGACCTACCCATAGACGGTTGATAAACGCCTGAGCACTTTGCTCGTGAGACGCTTTCAGCTCATCGCGCGTCGGAAACTCTTGGATGGCGGTTTCAAGGTCAGTGACGCGCACGCCCAAAGCATCCAAATCAGTGCGCAGACCGCTGATTAACAGCGCATGTTCAGAGCTGGAGGTTTCGAGCGCTAAAACGCGCGCGACTAAGGCTTGGAACGCCTGAAAGCCTTCGGTGGTTTCATCACCGTCTAATAGTTCATTGACGGCTGCGATTTTCGCGGCCAAAGCGCTCATATCGACATCGACGACCGCTAAGCGACCGTCAACCACCGATTCCATTAATGCGACAATGTTGGCGGCTTCAGCTTGTCGTTGGGCGATAAAATTGTCACGCAATTGAGCTGTTGTTGATGGCATAGTTATTTACCTTTTTTAAGTTTTGTAATTCGATTAATTCGCTATTGAAGCGCGAAAAATCACTGTTTGCGTAGCTCTGCCGCCACTCCTGCCCTGTCTGGTCAGTTTCAAAGGTCACGGTGTGTGCCGTTGAACCGACGATGATCCCACCCTGCAGCTTGATGTAGGCTGCAAGACCTAAATTTTTTACGGTTACACGCATTAAGCTTGCTCCAGCGCTGCGATACGGCGCTCTAAATCCTCTATGATTAAACGCAACTGCAGATCACTCCCCAAGCCCAGCAACACGCCCTGCTCAGGTTTACCTTGTGGGGCAATCAATAAACAGTCCTCACCGACGCTGGGGTGGATACGATTCAGCACCGGCAAGAACGGGCTCACGAACGAACCTGAAGCCGTTTTGATCAAAGCACAGGCTTGGTCTGCAGCTACTTGATTCAGTTGGCCAAACGCGAAGCTGTTGTGCACCCTCCGACTTAAGTCGGCAACTTGTTGGAAACGATCAATCACCGTACACCTTTCGTGACATGTTCAAGAATAATCCGGCGGATCTGCTCGGCATCTGCCTCCGAAATCCCTAATAACGGACGTTCAGGCAGAACAAAACGATAATGCTTTTGCTCAACCACACGTCCTTCATGATGATCGGTGGCGAGCTTGCCCAGCAGCCCATAAAAACCGACCTCTTCACGCTCCGCTTGGCTCACCCGTTTGATTTGCTTATTAATTTGCTGAAACATCCGGGTTACTGCTTTGGGGGTTCGTTTATATTCGCGAATCACCCGGTCATAACGAAACCGACGAACCCCCTCTTCGTAGTGATCCCAGCCTTCAAAGTAATCCCCCTCATCTTTAAACGTCATCAGCATGTGAAACTTCCGGCGACCTTGTTTGTTTTTATACAAAAACATTTTTTGTGGCTGCCGTCCATTGGTACCGGGGTCTTGCCGAGACAGCATGGGTAGACCATCGGGCGTTACATTGGCGCTCATCCGTTGGCGATTCTGCTTTAACAAGTATTGACTGGCTTCACGCAAGGCTTTGCGGCGTGTGACGGGCCCTACATTCTCCAGCAAAATTAATAAACTCTCCGGCAGCTTTAAGTCATCGGCTAGCATAGGTGCACCTGATCGCCTAGCGCTCGTCCGGTTTCATGGATCTGTAGGTCTAACCACAAGTCGAAGCTGGTCTCATTGGCACGCTCTAGCACATGCTCAAAGGCAGGTATCTGTTGCTCTTGGTGCAGCCAATACAGAATGAGGGCATAGAATCGGTCTAAGTCACCCCGATAGCTGCTTAAACGGATCGTGAGGGTATAGCTATGCTGCATTTCAAAAGCGGCTTCTTGCTCAACTGCCTCAAAACCAACCAGCATCCCCTCTTCAGGTTCAAGCAGGGAAAATACTTCCCGTTCGGTAAATTGCCCACTCACCCGCCCTTGGTTGAGATCCACTGCAAAGGCTTCCGGCTCTAAGCCCACCTTAGTCAGCAAATAAGCACGTAGACGCTCAAGGCGGGCTTGCATTAGATCAACTCCACGCAGGCGGCCTGCCCTGCTTTACCGGTCAGATAGTAAATCGCTTGACGATAGCGCAAGTGCTCGGTTTGGCTGGCTTCGAGCATCAGGCTAGCGCGGGGTTCGGCCATGTGGGTAATCGCGGTTAAGGAGTATTCTTCGCGTAAATGCGCACTCGCTTTGGCAAAGACTGCCTCGAAATAAGCATTCACTAAGGTTTGTATCGGCTCAGGTGTTACCGTATTAGCGGGGTTGGCTTGGTCAAACTCCAACTGTGGAACCGCCTGCAAGGTATAAAACCCGGCTCGCAGCCAAGCACAAACCTGCTCAGCTAGCTCGGCATTCACTTGTTGCACCGCCCAACGCAAGACCCTTAAGCGTTCTTCCACTGCAAACGCACTTTGGCCTTTATGGCGCTGCACAAAAGCCGCTAAAGGGACGGGTGGAAAAAAGCCATCATTGCTAATCACTAGCTCGGTGCTCAGCACCGCATCCAGTGGCTCTAGGGTCACACTGCTTGGACTTAAATAACGGGGAATGCTGGCTTCAGTCATGTTTATGCTCAGACTGTAAACGCTTAAGGCGATAGTCCGCTTCCGCGCGTTCCCAAGCATGGCGCTCACGCTCGCGTTGATCGGCGCGAATATGCTTCCAAGTCATCACCGCAAACGTGCCCACAGTGACCAGAATACCAATCAGGCCAAGGATATTTTCAAAGGTCAGCCCTGCAAAAAACAACATCAGACCACTAGTCCAAGAAGCCGTTGTCCAGTTATTCATTGAATTATTCCGTTCTTTTATTATTAAGCGCTCTTGTATTGTTAAGGGCTGCATGCTCTTCCCTCTCCTTGATTCCGCTCTCCATAAAAACAGCACACCAACACAGTCATATCAGCCACCTGAGCTTAAAGCGGGTGCTGTAGAGACTGGCTGGGGCTGTTGTGCTACGGAAGAGTCGGTGGCTAAGGCGGCTTCAACTTCTTTCAATTTGCCTTTCACAGCAATATTCGGATACAGCCGATCCGCCTCTGAAAAATGCTCGTAAGCGGCTGGTAAATTGCCCTTTTGTAAACTCAACACACCGGCTAATTTATGAAAGCGCGCACGAATGACCTGATTCGCTTGCGCCCAGCCGTACTCTGCTTGGCTTAAGGCTTGCTGCACCCACCAAAATGCGCTGAAGATCGCTTGCTCTGCGGGGCTAAGCGCGGCCTCTGGCGTTTTGAGCCGCGTTTTATGCACGGCCTCTGCCGCACGAAATACGCCATCGGCGACAAACTCCGCTAAGGAACGCTTCATCCAATGCAAAGGCAAGCTTAAGCGCAGAGCAGCTCCGGCCAATTCCTGCAATAAGTCCCAGCGACCGCCATCCACGACCCAGACCACGCACTGGGTCAACACATCGTTCTGATGGGTCTGCCCAGCCGCAAGCCAAGCCCGCAGATAGCCGAGGTAGTTCGGTAAAAACTCCTCCACGGCCTTGCGATTACGCTCCAGATGATCCGGCAATTGCTTCAATTGTTGCTGATCCTGATGCATACGATTCAACATCAGACGATATTCATCGACTTGATGGGAACGATTGGCTGCTACCACTGCTTTTAAGGCGGCTTGGTGATAGACTTCCGCTTGATGGCGACGCATTAAACTCATGGCTTAAGCTCTAGTTTTCCCAGCTATGCGCGGGAATACGTTCAATCTCTAAGCCTGAATCCACAAATACCACTTGCTCACAATCCAAAGCGACCATACTGCGTAAGTCTTCAATGTGATAAGCCTCACGACGTGCATTCCAATCAATCGAGCTTTCGAGGCTGGCTTTGTATTCAGCGGAACGCCGCCAAGTATCCTTCTGCCAATAGATCGATAAATTGGAGTATTGTTGACCGTTGCGCTTTAAGCCGGTGATCACGATAGAGGTTTGCGGCATAAAGGGCGCTGGCATGGCCTCTAAACCGCCATAAGTACCCGTGACCGCCTTTTCTTTAATGCGTGGTTTTTCGCTGGGCGTACCGGCTTGCTCTTGGAAATACACACCCTCAGCGCCACCCATGATGGATTCAGCAATTAAGGCAGTTATCCCCACACTACGTTTATGCAAAGGAATACCTTGCAGCAAATCCTGTACTAAATGGTCGAGGTTGGCATAGTCACCACCATTGGCCTTGCTGCCGATTTTGATGATTCCAGCTTCAGCACCACCGCTTAATACTTGGCTGGAAGCGCGTTCTTTTAAGAGCTTAAGCCAGCCTTTATTCACATCCTGCAATAAGGTGTTTTGCGACAAGTCAGAGGTCAACGCATGGCTTTCACCATGCCAGCCGATGATAATGCGGTCATTGCCCATCGCTTCCAAAAAGGCCGCGCGATATAAGTCTGCCCAGTTGCTGAACTCCGACATGGCATCAATATCATCGTCGTGGAGGCGAAAATCTGAATGCGCCTTGACCATTTCGTATTCATTGAGGATAGAGTTTTTAGGGTCACTCAACCGGCGTTCTTGGCCTGCATAGGTATTATTGGTACGGGTGACTCGACCTTGATTGGTCACTAGTAACGAACCGCCCTTTTGCTGCTTGCGGGGCAAGACATTAACTAAGCTTAGGAAGGGGCTAAAATCTTGAATATCACGATTAAGGATAATCTCTTTGGTCGGCTCGAACCCTGCCGGTGCACGTCCTGCACTCATGACTGAACGCGCCACCGCATTCAAGGCAAAGGGCTTAGTGACGCGGCTCGCATCTTCTTCGGCGAAATACGCGAAGGCTAAACGACGCTGCACTTCAGCAAAGCGCTCTTCGGAACTACGATCTAATAAATCTTCTGACATGACATTTCCTTCGATGGGAACCGCAAGGGCTTAGGCACTTACAGTGTGGTATTGTCTTCACGACAAAACCGAATCAATTAATAAACTTAAACCTAAAGTTAAACCTTAGGAATAATGCGCGGCTTGACGGGGTACAGCGGCTGCATCATCCGCCGCTGAGACCACTTCAGGCACACGACGTGTATTCACGGGCAAGCTTTCAAGATGCGCGAGCTTGGCGTTGAGACTGTCTTGGCCTTGTTGCAGGCTTTGCACCGTGGTTTTTAGTTCGTTTAAACCTTGTAGCAGTTGCTCTAGCTCTGGCACGGGCTGAGGGTCATTGGTGGCGGCTAGCTTTTGGCTAAGCTGCTCGTTGACTTGGGTAAAACTGACTTGTAGGCCTTGCATACTGGTGTTTAAGGCGGTTAAGGCAGCAATCGCTTCTGGGTTCATAGGTAGTTCAGTATCCTCAGATTGATGAAGCGCTGATGGTAGAACCAGCGCGGAAAGACGGGGGCTTAATTTCTGGCGCAACGCGGGTGGCATCTGTTGAAAGGCATGAGCCGCTTGGTTCCATGCGCTCTCGGGTAGACTCGCCTCTAAAGCAGATACATCAATCGGATCGGTGATCTGATCGGCTAAACCGGCGGCCACGGCTTCTTCAGCGGTGTACCAAGTCTCGGCTTTGAGCAGCTTTTGCACTTCTTCTTCACTCACGCCTAGGCGCTGCGCATAAATCAGCCGGACAGCGGCTTCATGCTTTTCCGCAATCGCAGCTTGTTTGCGCAGCTCATCGGCATCGCCATAGCCTACAGTTTGCACGCGGTGAATCATCACGAGGGCATTCTGGGCGAGGTTAATCTGATCACCCGCCAACATGATTAAGCTCCCCATGCTCAGGGCATAACCCATGACATTGATCGTCACTTGTGCCGGATGCTGCTTGAGGAGGTTATAAATCGGCAAACCCGAAAAGAAATCGCCGCCAATGGTCATCAGATTGACGGTGATCTGCTCAACCTCCCCCAAGGCTTCGAGATCGCGCCGGAAGGTTCCGTGATGGATGCCGTCCCAATAGCTGCCGACCACGCCGAATAGATCAATCTCGCCTTGCTTGCCATTCGCAAGCCGACGCATTTGATACCCACTGGCGGGAGCCTCTGTGGGGTGTGAGAACCAGTTGTGCATGAGTTGAATTAAGTTTCGCATACACAAACTATAACGGATGTCAAATCAGGGCGTGGAAATATCGTTTTGAAGCGGTGCAGCCCCCTGTTGCTGGCTCATTTTCCCAAGGCCAGCAGCAGGTGTGCCCACTCAGGAGATTGATAAGCCAGAAGCAACAGCCCTAAACGCCAGAGCAGCGCATTCAGCACTTGCCCTAAGGTTTGGAGATAGATGTGGGGTGGGAATAAAGTCTATCCAACCAATTATTCTGAGTACTCATGGTATTGAGCAATTGCGCTTTTGCTTTGATTTTTTACAATTCTAAAGCTATCAGAAGCTTTCTCTCCCGTTTTCAACCACATCTCCAAGGCTTTATCTGTTAAGTGATAACCAATAGATTTGCCATCTTCCATCAATTTTACTTCTACTGGGTCATAATCATTAATTACTTGAATAATGGAAGTCGCGCTATGAAAAACATCGCCCTCATGAAAATCATGCAAAGGAGGGTCTGAGATAGCATAAGCACTGTATCTGACGACTTTTTCTTCTCTCTCTTTTTTTAAGGAAACCCATTCTTCGTAATCAATATGATCTTCAACTAAAGACAGTTTTTTTCTGAAAAAAAATGGGTAAAGCTCTGTGTATCGTGGATGTTCCTTCTCCCAAAGCTCACGCAGTATTTTTGTTTTTTCCTGATCAATGAAATACTCTTTTTTCCACTGAACACCCAATGCAGGCCAATGTGCTTTTTTTATACTGAACGCATAACTGGAGAACAAGAGTTCTATTTCAGAAATAGTTATTTCTGTCCAAACCACGCCTTTTGATTTTTCTTTATAGCCCTCAGGTAACAAACCATGATCAATAAGGTCTTTGTACTGATCTAGAGTGAGGATCACACAGCCCTTATCCTCAGCATCCTTTAGCTTTTTTTTACCCGGTTTATCGCCAATACAGAGAAAGTCAAGCCTAGATACGATAGACTTCCTTACCTTCATATTATTTACTTCCGCTAAACTCTCAAGCGCTGTGCGCTCAAGAGCTTTGAAACCAGTGAAACAAATTTCTAAGGCGTAGTCTTCAGATAAACTTTTTCTTTCTTGCCCCTTGCTTGGTAACGAAATATGAGAATAATTTTCTGAATCATTGGTATCGATATACTGAACAATTCTGTCCTTACGGAAGGTTCTCAGACCCTTTGAATATTCACAGTAAGCATAAATATAAAGATCATCCTCCTTTATATTGCTCAAGCTTCTTAAGGTCTTATTACCCGCTGAATCGCGATAAATAAACTTCATTGCTACCTCCCAAGCCCACACTTCACATAAGTAGTATTGAAAGATTAAACTTTAGCCATGTCAATATGGATATTTCCACACTTAAACTTATTAAGTGAGAAACCGAAAACAGCTTTTACTCAACTCACCCTATACCGAACTCCCTAACTCCTAATCCTTGACACCCCAGTATAAAAGTTATACTTTCAGCCCATAAGGCAAAAAACCTTATCAGGATTGGAACCCTGCCGGAATAAAGAGCGTACAGACCACGCTAAGTGGTTTTTTTGTGCCTGCAATAAACTATTGCCACAAAAGATCGTCTATGTGGGACTGTGCGGGGCAGCCTTCGGGCTGGCCGGTTACTCTTTACCGGTAGTTCCAACCTCGCACAGCTCCCGCTCCTCTGCTTGGAACCAGAATGCGGGTAGTCCAACTTAAAAAGAGACTACTCATCATGACTCATACGTCACTTATCACTCAGCCTGAACTCACTATTCTGAATGGCGTTGCTTTCTGCACTAGCCTGCAAGTGGCTGAACACTTCGATAAAACACACGCGAATGTGTTGAAAGATATTGAACGAACTATTGAACAAGTTATTGAAACTTCCGAAGAAGTAAAATCTTACTCCACCGAAAACCTCTTCCAAAAAGCTACCTACACCCTCACCAATAACCTCGGCCACGAAGTCAAAAAACCCATGTACCTCCTCACCCGCGACGGCTTCACTTTGCTCGCGATGAGTTACACCGGCGCAAAGGCGATGCAGTTTAAACTGGCGTATATGGAAGCCTTCAATCGGATGGAAACCGCGCTTAAACAACCCCGCATCCCTGTTGCCCCCACCATCAGCACCAAACAATACCAAGAACTCGAACGCATTGTGGATATTCTCGCCGATGCCCTGAATGCCATTCCCCAAGCGAAGCTCATCATCTGGAACGCCGTGCGCTTTGCCACCAACACCGAAAACGTCAACAAACTCACCCTTGACCAATTCCAACGCGCTAGAACCTTGCTGGTGCAGATGCATGAAAATACCTACGGCGATTTTTTACCGTGGTTACGTACCATTGAGCGGGACTATATTACGAACTACCTGTGCCAAGGTGTACCCAGCACCGGCGAAATGAAAAAGCAATGGCAGAAGCAATTCAAAGTCGGCTTGCCCCAGCCGGTGAATTGGAAGGAAGTGGCTTTGCAGTTGGAACACCAGAAGGCGGCAAAGTAAGGGATAAGAGGCACAGGGACGTGCCTCGGTTTGAATAGATGCTTACAGCACTCCTGTCGAATCTAAGGCTTTAATGATTAAAGCCACTCCACCCAATAAAGCGCCCAACACCAACCCCACTCCACCTAAAATCTTTAACCACATACTGCCAATGGCATCGTATTTCATCATGGCTCCCCGTCCTTGTTGTCTATCTGGCGTGGTGTTTTCAAAGCTTTGATCACCTCAGGTAAGCGCCAGACCAATAACCCCAAAACGATGACTAATAAATTCAAAGTACTCATAGCACCCAATGCCGATAGAAATTCCGGTAAAGTTTTTATAAACTCATTCATGTTTCAACCTCTAAAACCCGCCGAGGTGTTGACGCACCGTTGACGCGGGTTTTTTCTTGCGTAAAGACAGGCCGTCTCACGACGGGCGAACCCCTAGTTTCCCAAAAATCAAGTGTGTTTAGGGAAATATCGTTTTGGGGTTGGTTTTGTTTAACCTTGTTTAATAGCGTTTAACGATTTATGCTGATAGGCACTCAATCCATTTAGGCGCAGGCTATGGAAGCGAAAGCCATTCTTGGGGTCAGAATCACCCCGACTATCAAACAACAGCTTGCTGAGGTCGCCAAAGCTCAGCATCGCACCAGCAGTAATCTGGTGGAATGGCTGATCAAACAGTATCTTGATCAAGTGACTCAGCAAGTACGCGAAACCTCCGCGAGTACACTAGAGGTCGAATTTGCTAAACCTGATGAAGTTCAATTGACCTTAACTAAACGCCGCCCTGCTATCGCTGCAACCCTACAATATTTGCAAGATAAATGAGGCTCTTATCAGCAAGTGACGTTATTTTGATTCACGAAAGCGTGATTCATACCCATGAATTACAAGGGCTGGCGGCGGCTAAATCCGTAGAGGCCGTGGTAACACGAGTGCTGAATCGCTTTGAGTATCAAGCAGTCCGTGATGTATTTGAAGTAGCGGCCTGCTATGCAGCCTTTATTGCAGTTGCTCATGCGTTCAATGATGCTAATAAACGCACCGCTTTCGCTACCATGGATACGCTACTTGCCCTTAATGGTATTGAATTAGACTATGGTAGCGCCGAAGCCGCAGGTCAACAGATCATCAATATTGTCTTGGGAAGCTCTGATGAGCAGGGCTTGGCCGAATGGTTAAGACTGCAATATCAGCTAAGCACCCAAAATCCCCACTAAAACGAAATCCCCACCCTCCCCCTGCTCTTCTGCCATCCTAAGCCTTTTTGAACCTGTCGGGAGACAGTATGGCCTATAGCAAGGAACAGAAAGACACGGCGGCGTTGTTGTGGCGCTTGGGGGCTAATGCGCAGGAGATTGCGCTGGAGTTGGGTCTCAATAGCCGGTGGGTGGTGTATAAATGGGCGGAGGATGAGAAATGGGATAAGGCCTTTTCTACTCAGGCTTTGATTGTGAAAACCGCGCGGCGGGTGAATTGGCTGATTGAAAAAGCGGAGAAATCGGAGGCGGATTACCGCGAGCTGCATCAACTCGGTGAACTGCTGATTAAAGAAGAAAAAGCCGAAGCTTATCGGCGTGGTGCGACGGAATCAGGGCAGTTTAGCCGTGCTGGTCGCAAACCGGATCAGCGCACAGGTGAAGGCAAACCGCGCCAGAAAAAGCAAAAGAATGATGTTTCCGCCCTCAGCGCCGAGCAATTGCAGGCTTTGGAAGAAAAGCTGCTGTATCCGCATCAATTAATCTGGATTAAAGCCGGTGAAGACCCCGCGACTTATCGTCAGCGGTTTATTCTGAAAAGTCGGCAGATTGGCGCAACCTATACCTTTGCGTGGGAAGCGTTTAAGAATGCAGTGCTGAAGGGGCATAATCAGATTTTCATTTCCTCCACCAAAGCACAGGCGGAAGTGTTTAAGGCGTATATCTTCCTGATTGCTAAAGAGCATTTTGAGATTGAACTGACTGGCAACCCCACCAAACTGAGCAATGGAGCGGAAATCTGTTATCTCTCGCCGAACTCGAATGCCAATTCACGCTCAGGCGATGTGTATTTTGATGAGGTGTTCTACACCCGCCAGTTTGACAAGATGGAAGCGATTGCCAAACCGATGGGGACTTTGCAGCAATATAAGCATACCTACTTCGGCGCACCGACCGCCATTTCGCATCCGGCTTATACGATTTGGAGCGGTGAGCGCTTCACTAAATACCACCCTGAAACCCAGATTGAAGTCAGCAAACACGCGGATTTATTCTATGGACGCAAAGACCCGGATGGCTTTTGGCGCTGTGTGACTACGGTCGATTCAGCGATTGAGATGGGCTGGGATCAAGTCAGCCTTGAGCAATTGCGCCTAGAAACGCCGGACCCAGTGCGCTTTGAGAATATCTATCGCTGCAAATTTATTGATGATACCGACAGTGTGTTTAAGCTTGGTGATTTACTGGAGTGTGGAGTCGACCCGCTGAGCTGGTATCCGGATTTCGACCGCAACCACCCCGAACGCCCAGCCGGTGATCTGCCCTGTGCCTTGGGCTATGACCCTGCCCGCGATGCAGACAATGCGTCCTTAGCGGTGTTGAGTATTCCGCAAGCCTTCCATGAGAAATTCCGCTTATTCGCCAAGCAACGTTTCCGTGGGTTGGTCGCCGGTCAGCAGGCGCAACGGGTGGTAAATCTGTGTCGGCAGTTTAAGATCGAGTATATGGACATCGACAAAACGGGGCCGGGCTTATTTATTCCCGATATTGTGCTGGATGCCTTGGTGCAAGCTGAGCTGGATATACCGCGCATAGTGGCCACGCAGTACAGCGATGAAAGCAAAACCCGTTTAGTGCAAAAAGGCTTGAATGTGATTGCCCAACGCCGCTTTGAATACGATGAAAACGACCACGACCTACCCCTCGCCTTCATGACCATCCGCCAAAGCAGCACGCCGTCGGGCAATAGCCTCACTTATTACAGCGTGCGCACCAACACCACGGGGCACGGTGATGAAGCATGGGCGGTGCTGCATGCGATGCAAGCCGAAGGTGTGACTAGCCGGAGTATTGGCCGCGCTGAACGTGGGAGTCGGGTGGTATTTGCGGATTGAGGGTTTAGGTAAGCTTATTGGAAAAGCTCATCAGCTTAGCTCTTTGTCAACATGAATAGGCTTGATTGTCAACCTACTATCCAGTACGCAAACGCCCATCCTCTTTAAAACCTAGCGAGCTTTAAACCAAGTTTGCTAAGGTCGCTAGGTTGATATTCGGGGCGAAAATCGGCATCCATTAGGCCACCTGCTGCAATGCCAAATGCAAGCCCAGCGCTTCGACGGCGCGATACATCAAGGCAAAGCTTGGATTTTCTTGGTTAGCCAAGGTTTGGCAAAGGGCAGTTTTCTCTTCGCCCATTTTTTGGGTGAGTGCTAGCATGCCTTGAGAGCGCATAGCGGTTCGTAACCCGTGCATAAACTCAGTCGGTGTACCGTTCTCTGCCATGTCTTCAAGAAAGGTAATCACATCTTCATCGGTCACTAAGTAATCAGCAGGGTCTAGTTTATGAAAAGTTGTCATTCTTTAGCCTCCAAGCTGGTTAATAAGATGCGAGCGGCTTCAATATCTTTGTCTTGAGTTGATTTATCACCAGCCACCCGATCAAGGCGAGCCACGATACGCCGTCTGGCTGTGGCATCACGTAGCCCAGTGAGCCATTGGGTGAAGAGGTCAGTACTGACTAATTCGTATTCCATCTCATTTCCCCAACTCCTGTCGTATCAACTCCAGCACCTCTTCCCGCTGCTTCTCGTTCAAGTCTTTAATTCCAGCTAAGTTATCAAAATTCATAGGATATGACTTCCCAAGATTTTATTTACTTTTGCAATGTCAGTACCTTTAATAAATTTGAATTCCATTATCCCCAGACCCGATGCCCATACCTTAAATTCTGCATCAAGATCAAAAGTACCTGCTGTTTCAACCGAATAAGCGGTTATTTTTGAATAGGGTAAACTGAATATTTCAACCTTCTTACCTGTCAAACCTTGAACATCAATACTCATTACTCGTTTGTTCGTCAAAATAAGGCAGTCTCTGGCAGTTTTATATTCAGCGAGGACAGTTTCACCCTCCAATAAAGCGGATTCGTAACGTTTAGCATTCGAGCCAATGGCCTGCTCACTAAGCGTGACTAAAATCTTGTTTAATGCTCCTGCTGTCATAAATTTACCTTTTATCTTCTTGACACCTGCCCAAAATCCTACCACTTGACACCCCAGTATAAAAGTTATACTTTTACCCCATGCAGCAAAAAACTGCATCGGGATTCGAACCCCGTCGTGAACTGAACGCACAAACCGCGTCAAGCGGTTTTTTTGTGCCTGCGGTATACTTGCGGGTGCAAAAAGTCCTCTATGTGGGACTGTGCGGGGCAGCCGCAAGGCTGGCCGGTATTCAGTTCCCGGTAGTTCGAACCCCGTACAGCTCCCGCACTCCACTTCGAACTGGATGCGGGTAGTTCAAAACTGAACTGGAACTACTATCATGACAACTGCTTTATCGCTTCGCCACGTCGACACTAAACCCACCTATACCTTTAACCAACAACCGATTCGCGTCTTCTTAATTGATAACCAACCTTGGTTTGCAGCGGTTGATATTTGCAATGCACTAGGTATTGTTAATTCAAGAGATGCCATTCAAAAACTCGACGAAGATGAGCGTATGCAAGTCATTGATTCTAATACTGTCGGTTTAACCGACGGTACACAAATCAATAACTTACTGAACGTCGTTTCAGAATCCGGTATGAATGCCTTAGTCCTGCGTTGCCGCGACGCGATGACCAAAGGCACACCCGCGCATGCCTTTCGCAAGTGGGTGACTTCTGAGGTTCTGCCCAGTATTCGCAAGACGGGGAGTTATAGCAGTGCACCACCAACCACACCAAGCCCGTCCATCACCTCACGCCAATACATTGCCCTACGCAACGACATAGAGCGCCTCGCTGGCTATGCCCACAAATCCGGTAGCGCTAAGGCTCGCCTCGAAAACACCTTACGCATTCGCCTCAATGTCGAAAACCTAAACAAAATCCCCAGCCACCGCTACACGGAGGCCCTGCAAATCGTCAAACAATGGGCAGACGACACCGATAACCACCTCCTACCGGTGCTAATCGAACTCACCGACTGGTGGTTTAAAAGCCATATTGGCCAAGGCGCTCGCTTTACCGGCGATATGAGCAAAGAATGGAAAGCCAAACTACAAGCCGCTTTGCCTCAACCTCTCGACTGGAAAAAGATTCACAGTGTATTGGAGCAATTGGCATGACTAATTTAGAACAACAAGCTTACCAAACGACACTGGAGCTAGTCGCAGACGGCAAACTCTTATCGATCTGGGATAGCATCATCCGCCAGACGGAAATAGGCATGATTAAGGCTGCCTTGGAATGCACCGACGGCAACCAAACCGAAGCCGCTCTACTCCTGCAGAAAAACCGCTGCACCTTAAGAGCACGTATAGGACAGCATCAACTGAACTAAATCGGACGAGGCACAGGGACGTGCCTCTCTAGTTAAGTTTATAACAGGCCAGCAGCGGCGCTCACTTGAATTAAATAAGCAGCGCAATACAAACCACCAATCATTGTAGCGGCCACTGCTAAAAACCAAAGCAACGGTTTTAATTCTTTAATCATTTGCAATAAATCCCTACCTGTCACTAACAGGTTTATTCGATTATCATGATCCATGATGTCCCTCTAAAACCCGCCGAGGTGTTGGTGCACCGTTGACGCGGGTTTTTTCTTGCGCTGAGAACAGGCCGTCTCACGACGGGCGAAGGCTTTAAGCTTATAAAAGCCCGGTTAAACCTAAAGCACTAATAATGGCGGCGACGCCTAAACAGCTCGCTAAAATAATCAGCGCCCAGCCGAATTTATTAATGGCACGATCTGCGCCAGTCGTTGAGGTTTTGGCTTGCATAGTTATCCGCCCCATTGCCTAGTAAAGTTTCATCACTTTGGCTCCTTATGGCTTGGCTGACTCGGTAGTTTCCACGCTCTGATGATCGCTGGTAAGCGCCAGATGATGACCACTATTACTAAACTGCTCAACACGAGGTAAAACTTTTCAATATCCATAACATTCAACACTTCTAGTATTTGCAACACTAAGTCCGTTTAAATAGAGGCTTACAACACTCCTGTTGTACCTAAGGCAGTAATCACCAACGCGACTCCACCCAACACCAACCCCACTCCACCTAAAATCTTTAACCACATACTGCCGATGGCATCGTATTTCATCATTTTATCAGCCCCCTGTTTTGAGCCAGTTGCTTTCACGTCAATATTCGACTTACTATTATTCTGCATTGTTAATCCCCAAAACCCGCCGAGGTGTTGACGCACCATTGACGCGGGTTTTTTCTTGCGTAAAGACAGGCCGTCTCACGACGGGCGAAACCCTAGTTTCCCAAAAATCAAGGGTGTGCACGCAACTATCGTTTTAGACCCCTGCGAAGGCTCAAAACGATATTCCGTTGCCAATGCTTGCATTGCAGTAGACTTTCTGCATCGCGCTGTGAAGCGCTTATTCTGTAACGGGACATTCATGTTTAAACGCTTGTTTCAGCGTTGGTCACCTGCCCCCACACCCGCTAAAGGGTTGGCTTTGAGCTTTGGTGAGCCGGAGTCGGTGTTGGCGGATGAGTTTGCGGATTATTTAGGGGTCTTTCTGCATCAGCAGGGCGAATACTACGAGCCACCTGTGTCTAAACGCGGTTTGGCGCAGTTGTTGCGGGCCAATGCTTATCATGGTTGGATGCCGACTCACCGTACTCGCCAAGTCTTACGCTATACGCGCAGTTCTTCCGCTTTGGCCGTGACTGAGTTAGAAAAGCTGCTGTTGGATTATCTGGTCACCGGCGAACTGTATGCCCTGCTCACTTTCAATCCCTTAGGGCAAGTGCTCAAGGTGGAGCATCTACCCAGTGTGTATATGCGCGTGCGGCCTGCCACCAGTTCTAAGCCGCGCTTTGTTTTGGTCATGCCGGACCAAACCATCACTAATTATCAAGTCGATGAAGTTCTGCACCTGACCCAGCCGGATTTGCTGCAAGGGGTGTATGGTTTACCGGCTTATTTTGGGGCGATTCACAGCATTCTCTTGAATGAAGCGGCGACCCTCTTCCGGCGTAAATACTTCCGCAATGGTGCCCACATGGGTTCGATTTTTGTCACTACCGCGACCGAATTAAAACCTGCCGATGAGAAGGCAATCACCCAAAAGATTAAGCAATCCAAAGGGATTGGTAATTTCCGCTCGATGTATTTGCATTTGCCGAGCAATCGTAAAGCCCAAGAAGTGATTACGGTGATTCCGGTGGGAGATGTGGCTACCCGCGATGAGTTCGAGAAGATTAAGCACACCAGCCAAGCGGATATTATGGCGGCTTGGGGGACGCGCCAAGAAGTCGCGGGGCTAGCACCCGATAACTTTGGCAGTACCGGCGATATTGATAAGTTGGTGGAGCTGGATTTCTGGACGAATACTTATCCGGTTTTACAAAAGTTAGAGCGGTTTAATGAGTTACTTGCTCCGGCTAAGCGCCTGAATTTCTTAGAGCCTAAAGCCAAACCCAGTGGAGGTGCGACATGATTAACCTATGATTTAGTTAATGAATTTTATAATAGCCACCTCGTGTTGATGAGGATAGTAGATGCCAGTCAAGGCTTTGGTTTGCCCCGATTGTAAGAGTAAGGAACTGCTAAGAAAAACGAATGAGCGCATCACCGAACGCCTGATCCGCAGTTATTGGGATTGCCAATGCTGTCAAGCGCGGATTCGTGTCTTGGAGGAAGATCGGACAATTACCGATATTAGCGTGACCGTGCCGAACTTATCGGCGGTGAATTTAGTCTTGTTGGCGATTGACCGCATGACCCGCGCCGAACAGACGCAGCTTATGCAAGCTTTAAATCAATTACAGCTTTAACCAGCTATTACTGTCGGGAGACAGCAATGATGAATACTTGGAAAATGAGTTTACAACCCATTTTAATGGGCGTTTTACGTCATGTTTTAACGATTGCGGCGGGTTTTATTGTCGCGCGGGGCTGGTTGGATGCGGATAGCGCCCAAAGCCTGTTAGGGGCTTTAATTGCGCTGATTGGCGTGTTCTGGTCAGCCCAAGATAAGCAAACCCGTCCCCCTAGCCTCTTGGCTTCAGCGGCCTCCCCTACGCCCGCGCCGACACCGATTCTACTGCAAGCCCCCACGGCGACCTTGCCCACCCGCTTGGATGAAAGTAGTGAGCCAACCGCCAGCCCGGTCTTTAATCCCACTCGCCCAATCAAACCACCCGTAGCCCAAACCAGCCTTAGCCAAGAGAGTGGCTTTGTGCTGTCCGAACGCAGCCTGACGAATTTAAAAGGCGTGCATCCGAAACTGGTAGCCGTGGTAGAGCTGGCCTTGCGGTTGACATCGATGGATTTTGTGGTGATTGAGGGGCTACGCAGTGAAGCGCGCCAAAAGGAGTTGTTGGCTCAAGGACGCAGTTGGGTACAACGCAGTGCGCATCAGGAGGGTAAAGCGGTGGATTTGATGGCATTGCCTGCCGATGGTTCAGGCAACTGGGAAGCGACGCATTATGACTTGATTAATGCCGCCATGCAGGAAGCCGCCGGACGCTTAGGGGTACGTTTAACCTGGGGCGGCCAGTGGAAAGTTCGAGATTTGGTTCACTTTCAGATTGAAGGAGTTTGATTCATGGAAAAACAGCAGATTAAAGAAGCACTTCGCCAACAAGCCGAAGCGCAGTATCACCAGCAGTTAAAGTCGATTGACAGCGAAGTGGATGAACGCTTTGCTCAATTGCAAGTGGAGTTAGCGGTGATTGATGAAGCCGAACGGCGCAGCCATTTTTTATATGCCACTATGCGCCAAGCCGCTGCCGAGCGCCATGGTTTGAGCTTAGCTGCCCCTGAAGAACCGGCGATGTCGGTCCTCAACGACCCCCGCACCAATCCTTGATGAATCAATGCTACAGCCAACACTTTCGAGACTTTGCGGAAGATGCTTTACGCATTCAAGCCAGTGCGAGCGTGATTGGCTGTACTTTTGTCGATACCTTAGCGGAACAAGCGCTGGAGCTAGCGGAAGCAGCCCATCGGGATGCGATTCAGTTAATTCCGCCCCATGAGGGACGACGCGCTCAGTATGCAGCCGCCGAATTAAGCCAAGTGCGCATCTTGGGTAATCGGATTCACTCCCAAGGCAAACTCCAGTGTATTTTCATGAGCGATGGTTTGTTACGCGATGTGCGCATCATCGGTAATACCTTAAGCACTCAAGGCCAACACTATATCAGCCTCGCGGGGCTGCTAGATGGTTGGATTGAAGGCAATATCAAGCCCGATGGTAGTTATGCACCGATTCTGCTGACGCCCTTACGTATTGGGGGCAATAGTGGCTGTGGTAATGTGTTTATCCTGAGCTTTGCTGATCCGCAGTATCGTTATGCGCCCCTAGAGACGTTGATGGATGCGGACACTTTAGCAGCGGGTGTGGTTCGTGATCAGCGCGAAATGGCGCTCTATCCCACACACCGTTATCTACGGAATTTTGATCTCACCGGCTTTCGACAAGCCGCCGCTGCCCTGCCTGTGTGCACCGATAGTCAGGCACATACCTTAGCCTTACAGCAATTGGCTTTAGGGTTTGGGCAAGCGGTTTATGTGGTTTGAAAGTGGCTTGAGCTTCTAAAAATGAGATCCTCTCTCTTGGCACGCTTTGTTCCTTTCCCTAAGGTTTTTAAAGAAAAAGATTGGGTAACATATTCTTTTAAAAAACAATTCTCTCTGTTGTACTCAATAACTCATAGATAAATTCTTACAAAGCAAGTTACACATATTAAATTTTAGCTCTATATAATCAATTTTTTTGATTTTTAGCTTAGCACAATAATTTGATTAAATTTTAATTAAAAACAAACAATCAATCTAAAAATTAAGCTGTTTTTTTGAAAAACCAATCTATATTTATTTTGTGAATTAAACACTCACATCTTAGTAAAATCAGCCTAACTTTAGAGAGTATAAATAGATGAAACTTAAACTGTTTTTAGGTGCATTATTGCTGTCTGCAAGTTCTATGCTCATGGCCTATGAACAAACAGGTTATATTACTGACTATCATCTGAGTAGTGGCTTCCCCACTCGTGGCCCTTGTATCAAGCTAAATCCGGCTATTAGCGGTTCGGGTTGGGCTTGTATTTGGAAAGATAATGCTCTCTATGAGGAATACAAAGAGCTATTACTACAAGCTTATAGCAATACCAAGAGTTGTAAAGTGATGGGTAACTTTGACCCCAATAATATTGTCAATATTGCTGCTATTGAATGTTTTGATTGATAAAAGCTAAATTTTAATTTAATTAGCTATAAGCTGATAGAAACTACACTATCAGCTTATTACTTAAAAATCACTTTAAGACTAGAATAAAATTTATTATTTAATTTATTCACCCTGATCCCCACCGCGAATAGTGGACAGTAGGAAAAGCGAGTATCTTTCCGATGAAATGAAAAGGTACTGAAATATGAGTAAGACAAAATCCCCCAGTCCGAAAAGCACGACGTATACGCATCACAGCCACGAGTACAAACAAGAAGCGTTGAAACTTGCCAAACAGATTGGCGTTGGCAAAGCGGCGTTACAGTTGGGTGTGCACGAATCCCAGCTTTATCAATGGCGTAAAGCGTTTCAGCACGCACAAACGGTGAGTGAGCGTGAAACGAGTCTCGCCGTGGAAAATGCGCATTTAAAGCGTGAGTTAGCGGAAGTGCAGGAGGAGCTCGCCATTGCAAAAAAGGCGGCCACCTACTTCGCGAAACAACTGAAGTGAAGTACGGATTCATGAAACAACATCAGTCAACATTCGCTATAGCCGCACAATGCCGTTACTTTGGCGTATCGCGTAGTGGGTTTTATGCGTGGTTAAACCGCCAACCCAGTGCCCGTTTGCAGTGGAAACAGTGCTTAGATCAAGAGGTTAAGCAGTGTTTTGAACAACACAAGCAACGTTATGGCGCACAACGCATTCAACGAGAGTTGCAACGCCAGAACCAGCCGTATGACATCAAAACCATTGCTGCCAGTTTGCGTCGTCAGGGATTGGTAGCGAAAGCGGCACGCACCTTCAAAGCCACAACCCACAGTCGGCACACGTTACCTGTGTTTGAAAACCTGTTGAATCAAGATTTTACCGCCTCACAGCCGAATCAAAAATGGGTGAGTGACATCACCTATTTAGCCACGGATGAAGGTTGGGTTTACCTCGCGGTGGTGATTGATCTCTATTCACGGCGCGTCATTGGCTGGTCAATGGCAGAACGCATGACCACCGAGTTAGTGTGTGCGGCTTTGCGCATGGCGCTTTTCCAACGCAAACGCCCGATAAATGTCATCGTGCATTCGGATCGGGGCAGCCAATATTGCTCTCACGCTTACCGTGAACTACTGGAAAAACATCAGCTTATCGGCAGCATGAGTGCGAAAGGCAACTGCTATGACAATGCTTGCGCAGAAAGCTTTTTCCATTCTTTCAAGGTCGAAGCCATTCACGGCGAACATTTCACCACCCGTGATAACCTCAGACAAACCGTTTTTGAATATTTGGAGGTCTATTACAATCGAACACGATTACACGCTGCTAATGACTACCAAAGTCCGGTAGACTTCGAGATAACCACTAAACGAAACCTCGCTTCTTAAACTGTCCACTGTAGACGGTGGGGATCATCTAATGTCTATCAGACCACGGGCTGATAGAGCTTCTTTGATTAGTGTAGTGGGCATGCCAGATCCAATATTTATACAGACCACACCTGATGATATTGATCCGGCTACTACTCTAATGATCACTAATCCAGAGGTTATTGAGGATCCTAGTCGCACCTTTAATATTTGCAAAACAGGTGCAGCCCGTGGTACTCCTGGAGGTGTGTGGACGTTTAGCTATTTAATGAAGAAACTAGCTATTGGAAGTGGTTTAACACCAGAGCAATACACCCTTAACTGGTTGGATACATGGGCAACTAATCAAACTTTAAGCAATGGAAGTATAGCTAATAGTCGTCCTAATATCAGTCTTATTAAAAATGAGTGGTTAGCTGAGTCACGTAGAAATGGTAGCAGAACTTATAATCTTGATTATTTCCCTGCTACATTAATGGCTATTGTTGACAGACCAGAAGCAGGTGTACTTGTTAGTGGCGGTGGTGGTGGATATGGTTCAAGTAGAGGAGAAATGAAAAAAGGAGAGACTAGGCTTGTTTTTGCTTTACTTACTAGAACTATCGGTAGTTATAGTGTTAAAAGACCTATAGATGGTGGAATCGATAGCTGCCAAACGAGACCATTTACTGTTATTTTTGAATATAATAACCCCGTTGATTCTTGTGAGACGGTTAAGTCTTGGCAAGCACGTTGGCAAAGCTTGCAGTTTACACCTATAGATTATTATAACGAAGCACTAGCTGAGTTAACTGATGAAGTCGTAAGTAATAATTCTTTATTAGCACATCTACGTACTAATGAAATAGCTTTAGCATCTCCTTGGGAGCTAAGGGAGTTTGTACGTAGTAGTTCAGGACAATTACGTTTAGACCCATTAGATGCTACTCCTAGAGATAGCTTAAATAATACCAATTCAATTCCTAACTGTTTGGCTAGTAATTCTTCTTGTGAGGCTGCCACATCCTCAGCACCAATTACATGGAATTCATCAAGCTTTGGCGGTAATGCTTTTGCAAGGTTTAATTTTGCTTTAAATACTTGTAATGGTTGCCACACTACTGAAACAGGAACAAATTTTACTCATATTGGCTGGTCTAGCAATTTAGCGTTTCCTGGTAGCCATGAGTTTGATTTGTCTAGATTTCTGACTGGAAAAAGTACTGTAGAGGCTTTAAATTTTCCAAATCTCTATAATGCTAGTGACAGATTCAATCCATTTACCCCGCCAATCATTGATCCTGCAACTAACCAACCTGTGTCGTTTAATGATTTAGCACGTCGCCAAACAGCAATGGCTAATATTTTGAATACTACCTGTAGAATTCGTGTACATCCGATAGATAGTTCAAGTCTAATGCCGATTGATGGTACTAACTTTGATATTATCCACTGAGTAAATCAAATCTGTAGCCCATTCACTGTAATGGGCTACATTGCTCTTACACTATCATATTGCTACACTCTTCCCACGCTCTCGGGGTGTCCTTCTGGACTGAGATGCTTTTTAGCGAACCCGTAGAACCTGATCCGGCTCATACCGGCGTAGGGAAGAGAATTGTTTTCTACCAAATCCCCTGTGCCGTTGTGTTCCTTAGTAACTGACTAAAGGTACTCAACATGAAAAAATCCTATTTTTTACCCCTGTTACCCCTGCTAATTCTGGGTTCTGTTCAAGCAGCAGATAAGTCTACGCTCACCGTTTATACCTATGATTCGTTTATCGCTGAATGGGGTTCTGGGCCTAAGCTCGAAGCCGCTTTTGAGCAAACCTGTGCTTGTGATTTGAAGTTTGTTGCGGCTGAAGATGGTGTCAGTATTCTGAATCGCTTGAAGGTGGAAGGTGATAAAGCTAAGGCTGATGTAATTTTGGGCATTGATAATGGTTTGATGGAGGAGGCACGGGCTACCCAGCTTATTGCTGAGCACGGTCAAGCTTTAGAGAAGTTATCAGCTAGCCTGAAATGGGAAGATAAAGATTTTCTGCCCTATGATTATGGCTATTTCGCGTTTATTTATGACAGTAGCAAAATTGCTAAGCCGGTTAGCTCCTTGAAAGAACTAGTCGAATCCGATGCTAAAGTGATCTATCAAGATCCACGCACAAGTACCCCCGGCCAAGGTTTGATGCTGTGGATGAAAGCCGTTTATGGTGAGCAAGCGACGCCTGCTTGGCAACAACTCGCTAAACATACGGTGACTGTGACCAAGGGGTGGTGGGAAGCCTACAGCATGTTTTTAGAAGGTGGCGCCGATTATGTACTGAGCTATAATACTTCTCCCGCTTATCATGTAATTTCTGATAAGAAAGAGCAGTATAAAGCTGCTTTGTTCAGTGAAGGGCATGTGGCACAAGTTGAGCTGGCAGCACTGCTCAAATCTAGTCAACAGCCTGAGTTAGGCAAACAATTTTTGAATTTCCTCATTTCTCCAGCAGCACAAGCCATTATTCCGGTGACGAATTGGATGCTACCAGTGGTGGATGGTATTGAATTGCCGCCCGTGTTTAGTCAGTTGATTCAGCCACAGCGAATTGGTTTTACACCGACCGAAATTGCCGAACAACGTGCTGATTGGATCAAAGAGTGGCGCAGCGCAGCGTCCAAATAATTGGCTACTTAGCGCTGAGTTTCCTAGTGCTCATCACTGCTTGGGCTTTTTATGGCCTAGGCAGTGTTGCTGAAGGACGCTTATCTTGGAGCGTTTTCACAGATGCTTATATCCATCAGATT
>AATN01000015.1_pt1 | contig 43856 bp, 75 predicted proteins | sample 270648 | NCBI WGS metagenome assembly AATN01 (sample SAMN02954269, study PRJNA17659) | bioreactor sludge metagenome | biome: terrestrial; feature: bioreactor; material: sludge; isolation source: Enhanced Biological Phosphorus Removal (EBPR) bioreactor sludge | place: Australia: Brisbane, Queensland
TTGTTGATGATCGGCCTCGTAGGATGGCTAGTGATTGGTTTAGCTGCATTGATTTTGTCACTCGTGATCATTGGCATGGTGGCGTTTGCGGCGGTGGTATTTGAGCCAGACATGGATGGGTACTAAAAACCCGTTGTAAATGACTCAAAGATGAACAGAAAAAGGTAAAAAGCAGGGATGAAAGATTTAAACCAAGTGCAATTGACAGGGCGATTAGGTGCTGATCCAGAGCTAAAGACTAGCTCAAAAGGGATGTCCTACTGCCGCCTAAATCTAGGTGTGCAATCAAGTAAAAAGCAGGGTGATTCGTGGGTTGATCAAACCGATTGGCTCAACATCACCACCTTTGGCAAAACGGCTGAGAATCTAGCCAAACAAGCGAAGAAGGGCAGTCAGTTATTAGTGACCGGAACATTGAAGGCAGAGGTACGCGAAGTTGATGGCAAGAAACAGCACAGCACCAGCATCATGCTCAGCGACTTTAAGCTGTTTAGTCAACCAGCCGCGCAACCCCAGCAAAAGAAGTCCGAAGAGTTTGAAGATTTCGGAGATGACATTCCGTTCTAAAAATGTCAGGCAAAAAAATAGGTGGAACTCTGTCGAAGCCCACCTACTTATTATCTACCCATAAAGGTAAAACAAATGCGATTAGATAGTATCAATTTAATCATGTTGGTTCAAATAAAAAATTTAGCTAGCTTAGCTAAGCCTTATTTATTTGGGGGTGCAGTGTGATCACCCTATTTATTTCAACAGGATTGTTTTTAACAATCATAGCTACTATTGAGCTATCAAAATTACGGATCAGCCATGAAAGATACAGATACAGATTTATTGCTTTCTTATTGTGTATTGGATGCTCACTGCTAGTAACTGGTATTCGATTTCTTACCTATGACTTCTTAGTTGATTTGGCTAAGGCAATAGGGGGTTCTGTATGAACCACGTCGACGTTCTAGCCAAAGAATCTAAGGTCGCTACTCAGAAGCGCAAAGAACTTGCTGAAAAGTGGGCGGCTCGTGTCCAGTTCGATAAAGCAGTCATTAAAGAAGAGGGCGTTTCATCTAGTGCATGTCGTTCAGTGTTGCTTGGCTATGTTCTAGCCTCGTTGACAGGTGACTTCTCCACTGCCAAACAAGAGACAGTTGCTAAAAAATCAGGGGTTTCAGTCCGCACAGTACGCAACTGTGCTCGTGCTCTCCGTCGTATGGGTCTGCTATTTGTTAAGCACAACTATAAAACCGATGAGCTAGGCCGTAAGAAACGCATCGCTAGTTATACCATCCTTGGTGCTTTCCGTAAGCAATTCGAGAAGACAAGAGCCTATCTAAAATCCTATCAAGGCATTGCCCCTATCGAAGCGATTGTTCAAAAAATAGCCAATATTTCCGTAGCGGCAGAGACTGCCTCGCTGTTTAAATCTTTTAATAAGGTTCTTTCTAACTTTGGGTTTTTAGACCAACGGACGGGTGAACTTTTAACCGCTGATGATGGTTTTAAGCAGGTTCGACGAGAAACGTACCTAGCTATGAGGGGAGTTTAGCGATGACTCTGATCCTAGATGCTCCTAATCAAGTTGATGCACGGTACTTTGTACGGAAAACAACTGTCGATGTCCCCTATAGCGCTTGGAAAGCGTCAAACAATCGTAATCCTGAACAGGATGATAAGAAGATTGCACCCAAGGAAGGATCACCTGATAAGTCCGTAGCTCCTCACTCACCTGCTTCTATGAATGCAACAGGCGTAAGCCTTCGTCCTAAACAGGTACAGCTAATTAACGAGGTGAGACGGGCTTTTGCAACAGGCGCAAAACGCCCTTGTGTCATGGCTGCAACGGGCTTTGGCAAGAGCGTGGTTGCAGGCTATATCATCCGCTCTGCACTGGACAAAGGTGCTAAGCGTGTGGTGCTGATAGTAGACTCACTCACGCTGATTAATCAGCTCCTTGCTACGTTCAGAGGCATGTTTAACCTTGAGTGCGGTGTGATCCAAGGCTTCAACGAACAGTTTGATCTGACTAAGCCTGTGCAAATTGCGACTCCACAGACCTTGGCGCGTCGGTTTGAAGATGAGCGGGTTGGCAGGACGTATCAGGACTACAAACCTGATCTCGTGATTGTGGATGAATGCCATATCCAGTACCAAGGCACTCGTGATGCCATTGAACATTGGGGCTGTAAGGTGGTTGGATTTACAGCTACACCGTATGCGCGAGGCATGGGTGAGCTATATGACCGACTCGTGAAAGCTGTGCCAATGTCAAAATTAATTGAGGATGGCGATCTTGCACCTTACCGTGCCTTCAGTCACGCCACACCAGATTTTTCAGGCTACAAGGTGGGTGCAAATGGTGATATTCAAGGCGCTGAAAATGCTTATGGTGATGAGCTAATCGGCGATGTCTGTCAGACATGGCTGAATCATGCTAGTGATCGTTTAACGATTGGCTTTGCCCCCACGATTGGGAAGTGTGAGGCGTTTGCTGCACTGTTTCGTAGCAAAGGGATTAAGTCGATTGCGATTCACTCAAAGCTATCTGATAAAGATGCAGAACAGCTTATTGATCGTTTCAAATCAGGTGATATTCAAGTGCTATGGTCGGTGGCAAAGTTGGTGAAGGGATTTGATGTACCTGAAGCCTCTTGCCTCATTGATTGTCAGCCTACTTATTCATTGATGCGTCACGTGCAAAAAGGTGGTCGTGTCCTACGTCCACACCCGCTCAAACAATACGCCATTATTTTAGATCATGCTGGAAATATGCAGCGGAACGGATACTTTGAAGATGCCGATGCATCTATCGACGATCTTTCAACCGCTAAGAAAGGGGACGCTAACCCTGACCGTGCTGACAAAGAAAATGAGCTTGCGCCTTGCGGTAAGTGCGAAGCCCTCATTCGTCTGACTGAGTACATCTGTCCTTTCTGTGGGCATGAAAAAGAGAGGAAGTCCCATCGACCTGAATCGGATGAGATCAGTTGGGCAGATGGCGAGCTGGTGGAGATGAAACGCATCAGTCAGCAGCTTAAATCTATTAAAACGATGGAGGATAAAGCACGGTTACTGGCGGCGATTAAATATGATGCGGCTACGCTGGCTGCCAAGAAAGAAGCGAAGGGTGAGCGTTGGGAGAAGCGTGATCAATACATTGCTCGCCAATATAAAAATATTACAGGTGTCTGGCCTGATCACTCGTTAAAGAATGTAAGCCCACAACATAACCCCTCCATCAGCCGCTATCTGCTGAGCAAGCGTATTGCTTATTTAAAAGCTACAACAAAAACGGAGCAACCTCATGTCTGAACTATTCGATTCCTACGAAGATTATGACCAATCGGATGATGCTATGCCTTGCACATCTCTCGATGAATACCGTAAGCAGTTGAAGAAGATGCTATTGCTCCGTCGTGATGTGGATAACCTACGGACTGATCATGCAAATGCTCGTAGTTTGAAAGAGGTTTGGGAGGTGGATGATGAGTAGTCGCATCCCTATTTCTTCCTTAAAGCTCATGGCGGCTAATCACGAATACAGTCTGCTTTATTCCGTGGGAGTAACGGATAAACACCTCAACGGCAAGCATCAGCCTTGCCCTTGTTGTGGGGGAAAAGATCGGTTTCGGTGGGATAAAAAGAAAGAGCGGTATATCTGTAATAGCGAAGGAAAGGGGTATCAAGACTGGTTAGCACTGATTGCACATATTAGTTTTGGCGGTAGCATCAGCAGTGCTATTGATTATTGCTGCGATAAATTGGGCTTACAGAAAATGACCGATGTGCGTAAAGCCGAGCTTATTGAATTAGGCAAGCGACGTGATCTGGAGAATAAGCAGCGCCTTGAGCGCGAGCGATTGCAGCAGATTGCAGTCAATGATCGGGTTGCGCTAGAGGCTCAAGCGCTCTGGTCTAAGGGCAGCCTCGTTACTCATCATCCCTATCTAACCAAGAAACAGATACCCGCTTTCTATGTGCGGGAGTATCAAAGAGCCTTATTAATTCCCGCTTTCAATGCAAAGCGCGAGATTAGAAATATTCAGCGCATTTATCATGATGGCTCGAAGTTCTTTCTTAAAGACGGCAATCCGAATGGATTATTCCATGTGGTTGGACGGATTACAGGGGCTGAGAAGGTGTTGATCGCAGAGGGCTATGCAACGGCGGTGAGTCTGCATCTGCATTACCAAAAACCTGTGATCGTCGCATTTACCGCAGGTAACTTGGCTAATGTGATTAGCTCAATCCGCTCCATTTATCCTTTACTCCCGCTCGTGATCTGTGCAGACAATGATATGCATAAGGTCAGCGGAAATAGAGTTAATGTGGGCGTTTCTTATGCGCGTGAATCAGTAAATAGGTTTAAAGGGGTTGAGTTATTAATTCCAGCCTTTAGTTATGAGTTATGCCAAGAGAAAACAGATTTTAATGATCTCTGCGTATTTGGCTATGGAAAGTTCAAGTATATTAAAGTCGGTAATGAGCATGTGGTCACTCGTGAATCATTTATCCAGCACGTTAATTATAATTTCACTGAAGATTTAAGAGTTATTCAATAGAAACTATTAATGAAATCCGTATTTAATGCTATACTATCAGTAAGTTATTAGATACGGATTTTTGATAATGGAAGGACTAACCGATAAGCAAAAAATAGTATATGAAGAAGCTTGTAAAGGGACTTCAGCTAGAAAAATAGCTAGAGATTTTAAATATAAAAGTGTCAAGTAAGTTTACAGTCTACTTAGACGCTGTAAATTAAAAGGTTTTAAAGTTAGATATGGCGAACAGTACGATTTATTCAGATGACAAATACTGCAATTAATATAATAGAAGCTATTATTAATTATTTGAACACTGATGATAATAGCAAAGATGTCCACGAAGTTAAGGAATATATCCGCAAGCATTGCAGAACCGAAGGTGGGCAGCTTATTCCTCGCAGGGTGTTGGCAATGGCAGTGACTCGTGCCATTGAGCACGGCGCATTATTTTACAAGGGCGACCAATTAGCTGTTAACGAAGAAAAGGCAGTTGGTTTCGGTAGGAATGGTTACAAGGTGGTGTATTTGTGAATAAGTTTTGGCAGGTAGGGGTTAAAAACCCTTTCACTATTTATCATCTGCGCCGTAAAACCCCTACCTGAAGGTAGGGGATATAAGATGCATCGGCGATAGCCGATTAACCTATTTTTTGATAAAATAAGTCAATGAAAACATTGAAGTTACGAATTAAAGACAAGCATATTCAGAAGCTTAATCAGCTAGCCTCTGAAGTTAATTTTGTCTGGAATTACGTTAATGATTTGTGCTTCACCCACTTAAAGAGAACGGGAAAATTCTTCTCGGCTTACGACGTGGCAAGCTACACGGCGGGTGCATCCAAAGAACTCAATCTCCATAGCCAAACTATTCAAGCTGTAACGGAAGAGCTGATTACCCGCCGCAAACAATTCAAAAAAGCTAAATTAAATTGGCGGGTGTCTAATAAACAATCCGCTCGCCGCTCATTAGGCTGGATACCCTTCAAAAAGTCAGCCGTGAAATATGGAATCGGTTTTGTTCAATACGGAAAAACCCAGTTCAAACTTTGGGACTCCTACGGATTAGATCAATATCACGTCAAAACGGGTTGTTTTGTTGAGGATGCACGATGTCGCTGGTATGTGTGTTTAGTGGTTGATAACGCCTCGAAGCTGGAGTCAAAAGGCACGCAAGCGGTCGGTATTGACTTAGGCTTAAAGGATTTAGCGACACTATCCAATGGACAAAAGCTTGTAGCACCCAAACACTATCGCCACTATGAACGACAATTGGGTATTGCACAACGCGCTAGAAAGAAAAACCGAGTTCGAGCCATCCACGCCAAGATTAAGAACACACGGCACAATCAGCTTCACCAATTTTCTACCGAACTCGTCAAAGCCTATGCTGCGATTGTCATCGGTAACGTCAGTTCAAAAGCCTTAGCGAAAACCAAGCTAGCCAAGTCTGTACTCGATGCAGGCTGGTCAAGTTTTAAAACCATGCTCCGGTATAAATGCGAGAACGCAGGGGTATGGTTTGAAGAAGTCAATGAAAAGTGCACCACCCAAGCCTGCTCGTGTTGTGGCTGTATTAGCCCCAACAGTCCGAAAGGTAGAGCAGGACTTGGAATCAGAGAATGGACTTGTCCTGAGTGTGGGGCGCTGCATGATCGAGATGTGAATGCAGCCAAGAATATTCTCGCGCTCGGACATGAGCGTCTCGCTGGAGGAATCCTCGCCCTTTAGGGCGGGGAGGATGTCAACTACAGATGAAAGTGATGAAAACAAGCGTCTGCGGATTGAGATTGCCATTTTAAGGGGAACTATTAGTCAGATGGAAGAAGCTAATCGAGAAGCAAAGAAAAAGCGTTTTCTAGATATGCTAAAGGAGCATGAAAATAATAAGTGGAGTCCGTATGAAGCGGATCGTGCACAGCCTAATATTTCTGTGATGTTTGATATTGATGGCTAGATTCACTGAGGATCAGTTCGCAGCGATTAGTAGTCAGGCTTGGAGGAAGAAAAGTCCTGATAAGGTGTTTGCGCCTAAGCCTGCTATTAAGCCTAATCAGGTGGGTCGTAGTCAACCTGCCTCACGGCGGATGAATAAGACTGAGGCAGCGTATGCAAGTCGTCTTGGTTTGCTTAAGGCAGCAGGCGAAATTGCCGATTATAAGTTTGAGTCAATCAATCTAAGACTAGCTGATAAGACATGGTACAAGCCTGATTTTTCAGTGTACTTACCAAATGGAGCTATGGAGTTCCATGAAGTAAAGGGTCATTGGGAAGATGACGCTAGGGTGAAAATTAAGGTAGCGGCTGAGCAATATCCGCATCGGTTTGTTGCTGTAAAAAAAGATAAAGATGACTGGCGATTTGAAATATTTAAAGGTGCGTTCGATGTCTGATGAATGCTTCTACTACTGCCCCTACTGTGCTAGAGGTCAGTGAATGGGATGCAGCATGACTCCACAAAGCACCCACACCGATACATGTCCGATGCTTATAAAACGCACTGTGAGTCAAAAACTTCGGGCAGAAATTAATAGGTAGGTGATGAGCAATGGAAACTAAGAATTTTAGCGAATGGGCAGTAAATGAGGTGATTAGCGTGAGCGTGGCTAAATCATTCCGAGAAAGCATTGACGCAACTCATATTGTTATTTTCTCAATCGACAGGAATGGTGTACAGCATGTACTGACGCACGGAGAGACAATTGCGGATGCTGAAGAAGCAGCAATTGCAGGAAACAAATTGAAAGCGGCTCTTGGATGGCCTGAGCATCTATGCGATGCAAAGCCCATAGAAAGGTATTGCTGCAACTGCCATTACTACGAAGTCGATTACGGAATGTGGTGTGTAAATGGCTGGAGCGGAGATGGGAGCGACGGCTTTTGTCAGCTTGAGCCTAAAAAGACAAAAGTAACCATATATCAGAAGTGTCGTCATTTTGAGCCAAAATGATGATGAGCGTCTCGCTGGATGAATTCTCGCACTTTAGGATGGGGAGGATGTCAAAACTTAGAAGATGGCTCGATGGATGCTCGCGCATCGCTTAACTTAGACCCTGTAGACATAAACTGGCTGATCTCAATGTTCCAGCATAAGTTGTTAAATGGGGATTATACCTAATGTCTTTATGTCTACCTAGCGGCTGCCCAAGAAAGAAAAAGTGTACCCCATTATCAAGGATAGATGCTGAAAATGGGTTTATATGTGTTGGCATCCATAGAGATAAACCTAAGATTAAACAGGATCGCTATGCTTTTTGTTGGAAGAATAGTTCTGTTGATTATCGTGATTATGTAGATAGACGCGACTTAACACACACTGCATCCGTGTTGACTAGCTCCTTAGCCATGCTGACTGAGCTTGAAGTTACACATGTCATGGTGTAGATGATTTAGCTAGAGGTGGTAAAAAGCGTAAAAAGGGGATTAATCCCCTTTGATTATTTTTTTGTAGTTTTTACTGGTACTTTTGGCTTAGGGGGGGGGGGGTGTGATGAGTAGTGAGCTAAAAATTCCTGATTACCCAGAAAGCGTACTGATTTCATCAAGAAAGTGTGGAGCTGGTAATCTCAGAACATCTAGTTACATTGTGTTTCCAAAGGGTGAGCCGTTATTTTCAGAACAGGCAACTTATATATCAGTTGATGATGAGGGCGGAGGTTCGTTTTTGGTTATTTCACAATTTCCTAATTTAGATGCTGAGCAAAAGGTTCGGATTGATTTTAGTGAATGGGGATTGATTTGTGAGGCTGTAAATAAGCTACACAAGGAGTGGGTAGTTGAGAGCAACTAAAAGCAGTCAAGAGGATTTATTAGCTAACAGTAATAATTTCTTATTGGGTTTAGAGAAGCACTAGAGTCTGGAGAATCTGTAGTTGAATAGCAATGTCGTTAAAATTCGCCCTGCTGAAGACCCTGATGAAGTTTTGGAAGCTGCCAAAGGCCAGTATGAAAGCGTTTTTATTCTTGGTTATAACCTAGAAGATGGCTCGATGGATGCTCGCGCATCGCTTAACTTAGACCCTGTAGACATAAACTGGCTGATCTCAATGTTCCAGCATAAGTTGTTAAATGGGGATTATACCTAATGTCTTTATGTCTACCTAGCGGCTGCCCAAGAAAGAAAAAGTGTACCCCATTATCAAGGATAGATGCTGAAAATGGGTTTATATGTGTTGGCATCCATAGAGATAAACCTAAGATTAAACAGGATCGCTATGCTTTTTGTTGGAAGAATAGTTCTGTTGATTATCGTGATTATGTAGATAGACGCGACTTAACACACACTGCATCCGTGTTGACTAGCTCCTTAGCCATGCTGACTGAGCTTGAAGTTACACATGGTCATGGTGTAGATGATTTAGCTAGAGGTAATAAAAAGCGTAAAAAGGGGACGAATCCCCTTTGATTATTTCTTTACTGGCTTAGAGGGTGATGATTTTTTCTTACTTTGTTCTGCCAATGCACGAGCTTTTGCCTCAGCAGCTTTTTTTGCACAGGGAGTCCCTGTTGCGAAATTACCTTTTGAATCTTTAGGACAAGCCATTATGAACATCCTTCGTTTATTCGATTTTACAGTGTCAAGGATCGTTGATTATATCAATGATCATATTGGTTATTTGCCCGTCATTCGGGCAGCAATGATATTATCCTCCATAAGTTTAATTGTTTCACTATTTAACACAGATATTGTTAGCGTATTTTTAAGTATTTGTGTGTTGATTATTGCAGGTTATGAATTTCTTTATGCCAAGAAAGTAGCTGAGGAATATGAAGGTGAGCTGTGATTGTAAGAAAGGGTCATCCAGTGGGGTGGGAGCTGGGGCTTATAGTCGTTCAGCTACGCAGTCGAGCACCTTTGCATGGGACTCGGCAGGAATTAAGCGCAGTCGAACGGTGACTGTGAATGCAGAAAAAGAATCTTCAAGACAACTAACGCATACCATACCGAATGAAAGACGAATCAACGTATCAGCTCGTAGAAGTCATCCGTATCATTCTTGAAAGGCCGTCGATCTACAGGGCTTATAAGAAAATGCCGGAAGGTGAGCGCAAGAAACTAACCAAGGAGCTGACCGATGTGTTCCGAACTGACCCATCCTTGCACCGGATGCAAACACCAAAACGATTGCAGTATCCAGAAGATGGCTTGCGCTAACTATGCAAATAAAGGCATTCGCGGTGATCACCCCAGTCACCATTATTGGCTCGCCTTAGAAGGTTTAAATGTAGATCAATGTAATGCGCGGATAGCTGCCATGCTAAAGGAAGGGAAGGGCTGTGATGATGTTATCGCCCATATTGAAGCCAACTATAGGTTAGAAGTGATTCCGCACTTGGCTTTTACTGATGAAATTAGGGCTTGCTTGGTTCGTAATTTCTGGGAGATTATTCCGCCAGATCGGATGGAATTGACGGATTTTTTATGATAGTCGAAAGACCTAAGTGGATAACCATTCATGTTGAGCGGTTGTCGCCTGAAGAGAAAAAAAGAAAATGGGCTGCCATCAAACAAGACTACCCTGCGCTTGCTGAGCATCTAAATGATCCAGTCATCAAACAACTTAAGGAGCGATTTGGCGCAACGATTACTCGTGTTTCATACCTGAACGCTACCTTGCCAAGCGACCCTAAAAACCCGTCGTAAACGCCAATTAAAAAATCTGATTACCGCACAATAGCGGTATGAAGTCATTTGTTTTTGCTCTAGTCCTCCTATTCGCCGGTTGCAGTAGTCCTCCTTCTGCTGCACCGGACTTTTTTGTAGCTCAATCTACACTAACCGATTGTGGCAAAGCCTCGGCTGCCATGTTAGTTAATTTTGCAGGTGGTCAGTCTTCTGTTGCTGAAGCAACACGACTAACACGGTCTGGTGGGTGGTGGACGATAGATGATATTGAGCGGCATTTAGTCACAAAGGGGATTCCCTACAAGGTGCTGATTGGTTTTGGTATTCAAGATGCACTGATCAATGGGGGTGCAGTGGCATTGCTAACTAATATAGGCATTGCTAATCATTGGGTTGTAGCTTATGAGCTGAGGGGTGATCAAGTGCGGGTGGCTGATCCGCTGTTTGGGATGCGCTGGCAATCAGTATTTTCTTTAGATCAGCAATCCGTGCCACTGTTGGTCAAGGTAGAAAGAAAGCTATGAAAGGTTTGCTGCTTGCCTTGGTCTATATTGCTGTATTGACGCTAGTAAGTGGGTGTAGTCATCTGACGGTGCACGTGCATTTGTCTTTGACTGAGAAAGTGGAATTACGGCAGTGATCATTCAACAGCAGGCTAATCAGGTAGGTCAATGGCTGTGCGTTATTGAGAGAAAGCAGTCAGGGCAAACGTTCTGTGACCTACAGATTCTAGGAACTGCTGACGATAGCAGTGTCGATGTTTGGAATGCAGGTGTCGCTAATGGGATTTTGGTACTGGGTGATAACGTTACGATTAAACGTCCCAAGCTATCACGATTGCATGTAGGTATCGAGGTGCGAGGCCATAACGTCAAGATAGAGGACGTTGAAGCTGATTTAATCAGTGGTGATGTCATACAAGGCAATGGGAACTCACCTCGTATTTGCTCTTTAAATGCATTTAATTTGATTAAAACCCTGCCTGATGATGAGTATCACCCTGACGTAGTTCATTGGCGAGGAGAGGCTAACAAAGGGGTTATTGAGTATGTGGCGGTTAATCCTTCTGATCATCCATTAGCTCGAAAGCAGTATCAGGGGTTGATGTTTAGCGATGGGGTATTCAGAGGATGGTTGGTTAAGGATATCTATTTGCCTGACTGTCATCCTGAGCATGGTGTGACGTTTGCAGAAGCACACGATTGTAAAGTAGAGAATGTATCGGGCGGTGGAGCTGTCCGGTTTAGAAATTTGAATGGCGTAGCGAGTACGGGATGTGTGGCTAGCTGCGTTGATGGTTTGGTTGAAGGTGCTGAAATGACTAATAAAGATTTTTATGATGCAGCGGTAGAGCTTGGGTTAAGTGGGGATTTGCCACGTGGAATTAGAAATAATAATGCTGGTAACGTTGAATACTCGCCAGCTAATAAGTGGCTAGGACTAGCAGATAATCCTAGTGATGGGCGTTATTGTCGGTTTAACCATCCACGTTATGGTATTCGCGCATTTGTATTGCTGCTGTTAAAATATCAAACAGAATATCGCTTAAAAACGATCAGTGCAATGCTGAATCGTTATGCTCCACGTCAGGATAATAACGCGACGGATGCTTACATTGAGCATGTGGCTAAAGCTGCTGGAGTAACTGGAAAAACACCAGTATCTATTCGTGATTTCCGCACGGCTAAGGCGATTGTGATGGCGATTATTGAGTTTGAAAATGGGATGCAACCCTATCCAGAAGCATTAATAGTTGAAGGAATTGCTGCTGCTGGGGTAGCAACAGATGCAGAAACTACGGTAGGTAATGTTAAACCTGTGATTAAAAGCACTGAACAATTAGCAGTTAGTGGTGCTGCCGTGGGGACTAGTGGTCTGGCTGGCTTGGAGTGGTTAAAAACTCAGGTCGAGAATAACCAGACGGCGGTGATTGAAGGCTTGACTAAAGCTCAGGATCAGCTAAGTGGGGTGCAAACACTGGGTTGGATTCAGGTTGCCTTATTGGCTGCGGTGCTTGGGTCAATATGGTATTTGGCGTGGCGCAGGGGTGAGGCTTCATTCCTAGGTATTCGGTAAATGCAGATGCCTGATCGAATCATAGAAAAAATAACAGCAATAGGTTCGCTACTCAGTATGGCATTCCTTACATTTTTCCAAGGCGCTTATAATTTGCTAGTCGCTGAAGAAACTCGTTCTATTCTATCCGTCATCTCGTTGATAGTTGGCATTTGCTTAGGTATAGCTACTATTTGGGCAACTTTGCGGCGTGAGAGACGGGAAAAAGAAAAGCATGACAAAGCTGAGTAGCTTCAAGCTGGTTTAGCTGAATCATACCCATCGTAGAAACCATCAGGGTCATATTCTTGACCCATCGGTTTCCAAGGGCATTTCCTTTCTAGTCTATTAGTTGCCTGCTGAGCACCTTCTTCAAATGAGCGGTTGTAGTTTTCCTGCCATTTTTTTCTTTGCTGTTCTTGCCTTGCAAAAGCAGCGTTAATGATTACATAGGATGGGTAGTCCATCGTTATATTCCTAGTTCAATAGTTTTCTTTATCAGTTGTTCAACAATGCTTTTATATGTTGCTGACTCGATTGAGTTTTTAAATACGTTAGAACAGCTACCATCTGCTTTCCACGTTTTTTCAGAGGCATCATAGTTCGGTTTTAGTTCGCTAAGCTCCCGCCATTTTGAAAATATCAGTTGCATGTTTTTTCTTTGCATCTTGACATCCTCCCCCGACTAAAGTCAGGGGATTCCTAATTCATCGAGCGTTGGAGACTGAGAATTTCCCAGACCCACTGACACACTCTCCAAAGGCTAACACCGAGAGTCCCTCGGCTTTAATATTCTTCGCCGCGTTTTGGTCGCGGTGATGATGGGTGTTGCATTGTGGGCAATCCCAAGCACGTACCGACAGCGGCAAAATATCCAGCTTGAAACCACAGCACGAACAGGTTTTAGAACTGGGCTTCCACTGGTCAATCTGAACTATGGTACGCCCATACCAAGCGGCCTTGTAGTTCAGTTGTCGTGCCAGTTCGCCCCAGTTGCTATCACTGATGGCCTTAGCCAATTTAGGATTCTTCACCATGTTTTTGACCCGTAACGTTTCCATACTGATGACTTGGTTTTCGTGGATCAGTTGTGACGTTAATTTGTGGGTAAAATCACGGCGTGAATCGGCAATTTTCGCGTGTATTTTGGCAACCTTACGCTTAGCTTTTAAGCGGTTTTGGCTACCGAGTTTTTTCTTAGCTAAGGCACGTTGTGCTTTAGCGAGCTTAGCTTCATAGCGTTTCGTGTATTTCGGATTACCGGATTCCCAACCCGCATCATCCGTAATGAGTGAAGCAATACCTAGATCAATACCTGTGGTTTTCGGTGAAACAGGTAATAGCTTCACTTCACATTCACACAGACAGGACACAAAGTAACGCCCCGCTGCATCCCTAGACACGGTGATGTTACTCGGTGAAGAAGGTAGCGGACGTGACCAGCGAATATTTAACGGCTGCTGTTGCTTGGCTAGATACAACTGTCTATCACGATACTGAAACGCTGCTGCGGTAAAGCTAGCCGATTGACGACTGTGCTTTTTCTTGAAGTTCGGAAACTTCGCCGTACCCTTGAAGAAGTTTAGAAAAGCCGTGTCTAAGTGACGTAAGGCTTGCTGCAAGGGAACGCTAGAAACCTCTTTCAACCAATCATGCGTACCTGCTTTCTTTAGCTCCGTAAGCTTAGCGGACAAGGCGACATAGTTGAGCTTAGTCTTATCGGTTTCATACGCGGTTTTCTTTAAGGCCAATGCCCAATTGTAGACGAAACGCACACAACCGAGGGTCTGAGCTAACTGCTGTGCTTGCTCAGCCGTGGGATAGAATCGGTATTGATAAGCACGTTTCACCGCAGACATTTAGTCGGTTGCCTCGGTTTTGCTTTGTAACTCAGAATACTTTAGACCTAAAGCTACAAGCTGCCTGATGGCTTCTGAACGTGAAGGAATTCCTGCTTGCTTCGCTCTCCAAGCATCAATCAGTTCTTTTTCAGAGGGTGAAATGACCATCTGTAAGCGAATTGTTTTGAGTTCAGTATTTGTATTGTCCATGATTCAATGTTACACAACTTAACAAAGATACACAAATCCTTCTTGACAAAATCCGCGCCAATTATTCATGGGCGCTGAGTGATCTACTGGATCAGATCAAGGACACCTACAAAAAGCTCCACAAAGCGCATCATGAGGAGTATGTAAAAGTGTCCGCTATTCAACTCAAAGCAGTAGGAGCTTAACCATGTAACGCAATCCATCTACACGCTACAACAAACAAACTAAACGGACTACCGCTCAATGGCGCGAATACTTGAAAAAAAAGTTTCCGGTACAAAAATCTATTGAGAAGCCCTGCAAACCATGAGAGCCGAACACCGACGCAGTGCGCATTCGGTGTTTCTCCTGCACGTCCACTTGGTCTTTGTGACCAAGTATCGACGCAAGGTGTTCACTAAAGCGATTCTGGATGAGATGCGATCCGTTTTTGAGCGAGTTTGTTTAGAACAGGGTGTTCAACTGACTGAGTTTGACGGTGAAGCCGACCATGTTCACTTGCTACTTAATTATCCGCCGAAGCGCTCAATTGCATTACTGGTTAAACAGATAAAGTGCATGTAGTAGAAGTTATGGAAGATGGAACTTGGGGCTATGTGGGGTAAGAAATGCCATTAATTGAGAAGACTCAGGTAGTTGAGCAAGCAAATTACTGGAGGGATATTAGTAGTGTTCCTAGCTATAAGTTTGTGCACCTTTACTCGCCGAATTACGAGAGGACAGCAGGAAGAGAGAAGAAGGGTGTCATGCAAGGATTTTTCCGTCAGTCTGAAGGATCATTGCCTGCGGAATTTTGCGATGATTTTGGTATCAAGGTTAATTGGGATTTTACTCATTGGATGCCAATACCAAATCCACCTAATCCTGAAACTCCACCCGTTTGAGAACACTTGTTTTAACAGGGATATTCTCTTTGAGTAAGAGGAATTCACCCTACGTTTATCCACATTATCCGTCCACAATTTTTGATTAAGTAATTGATTATTGGTATAATTTATTATGTTTTAGGTAGCTTATCATGTCGATGCTAGAAATATTTGAAAATTCTGAAAAGCTGTTAGATGAGTATCTGGATACTGTTAGTGCAGACGAGTTTTTAGCGTTATACGATGAATGCGAAAGCTATGAAGGTCTGACAGTAGATCAGTGGCTTGGTAGTAGGAGTCAAGGATTTTGAGTCATCATGGAAGCCAGCTTGAATGAAGCTAAAGCAATTATTCAAAGCGGAAAACTCTGAATATAACGCTATATCGCAGTGCATAGATGGAATCGACGTTGTTGTTAGTTTTGACGATGAGACAGAGCGGCTATTTGCTGATTTTTACAAAGAGCGTGCTGAAGTTATTCGCAGTGGTTCGTTGAGTGTTAAATTTTTAGAGTTTGCTGTCCTGCTCGCTAGTCGAGGGGAGGATGCTGCTTTAATTGTAGACAATGAGCGTAAACAGATTGATCGTTTGTTGTTGCAAAGAGGATTGGGAAGTTAATGGGTGTGATAGCATATGTCCATGGATGCAGTTAGAGGGAGACAATGTGATCATTGAAATCATCAGAAAAGACTAAGCAGGCAATCTATGAGTACCGTCATTCATAATCATACGAGAAAATCTGATATTTACAGGCCAGCAGGGGCAGTGATCGCATTATGGGAAGATGTAGTAGCAGCGACAAGCGGAAATCCGTATTCACTGGAACTGATCGCTGGAATCTGTTCAGCGCATATAGCTAGAGCCAAGAAAAGAGGGTATTTCACAGAGCTGCTAGCCCGACGTATCCATGATGCAACTGTGCAACGAGTACCTTTAATTCCAAATGTCAAAATCAAGTCTGGTCAACGGCTCAAAGAACAAGAGCGGGTTATTGCAAAACGCTACAGCAAATAGTGTTTTGTCCACTATTTTCAAAACTAACTTATCTTCTGACGCTGTAGCAGCTAAGCAATTAGCAGATAGTGGCATTCAAGCGCTCTGTGAGGCTTACAGCAAGGGCGTAACGACTAAACAGATAGCGGACTACTTGGGGTGCTCTCTGTACGCTGTATTGGTCTATGAGAGCGGTTTAAAAGCAGAGGACAAAGAGTTACTAAATCAGTCAAAGTTGCAACATGCTTTGCTCGCTAAACAAGTAATTGCTTCTCGGATGGATGTAGAGTTGGCAAGGCTTGATGTGGCTCGTGAGATGACAGAGGCTCAGGTCGGTTCTGGGATAGCTGGTGCTGAGAATGCTGATAGTGTGGCTGCGGCGCTTGGTAGTGAGGATGCCTTATCGGATATTGTGCTTAAAAAGGCCAAGGCACTGAAGATCAGGGCTGACATGGCTGATAGTGACATCAATCGTTATTCAAAGGCTTCCGAGAAACAAGGCGAGCCAAATCAAGGGGTTATCAATAACACAATAGTATTAACTCCGGATACATTTGGTATGTTGATTAACATTGATAAGTAGATTAAATGTTCTTAGGTTTGCTCCCTAGATACCCTGAGCACTCAATATTGTTGACAATCCTGAGCGGTGGTTGGAAAAATTACGGGGTTTATACCTTTAATATTGTGTAATAATTGCTTGATTGTTGACAATTAGCCTAATAACGATTGTTTCATCCCTTGTAATTTGATTGATGCGCTCACCGGATGCATGGGTAGGCCGTCAACCTATACTTCTTGGCTGCATTAAATCTAACATAGCATGATTGTAGTTAGTAAAATATCGGGGATATATCAAGACTCTGGCTTACATAGTGCGAATAGACAAAAGAAAAGCCGCACAATGGCGGCCTTTTGCTCCTTGGATACGTGTAGTCTATTCGATAATCCACCCGCCTGATGAGAATTTTATTTTCTTTGCCGCCTCGTAATGGCTCTTGTCGAAAACAAACGCTTTTTTAGGCCATCCCCTGTTGCCTGTAGGTAATCTGACTGATAACGTAAGTTCAACTCCATACTCTTTAGATAGCGCCTCGGCCTTTGCTATTGCAAATGCTTTTGCATAGTCCAGCGTATCCGCTTGATTATAAATCGAGTATAGTACTTCGCCATTATCAAAAAGAAGCGGATAATGCACAATCCATCTGTTATCGTCCTTTCCTTGAGAGTTTGTAAGTCCAGATGTTCTTGTAATATAAACATCTCGCTTGTCGACTGGTATCATTTTTTTCTCCTTGGACACGTGTCTATTCATATCCGTCAGTAATTAAAGATAGCGCTTCTTCGGTGGATTTGATCTTATTGGCTAATCCAAACTCACCTTGCAAATAGGATACCTCGCCTAGTCTATGGCTATCTTTTTGGTTGTTTACCTCGATTATCTCCCAGATTGAGCCTATCTCTTGCTTATAGTCTCTACCCCATAGATCAACGCCTTCTTGGTAGATTTTTGTTTCTAGCACCTTTCCGGATGGTGAAATAATGATTTTCTCTGTTTTAGATATTGGCATTTGTTTTGCTCCTGTTGTTTTGTCTTACTCGGCTACTAAGAGTTCTTTATTAATTTAAGGTTAATGTATTTCTCATCATAAGCCATTACCCATCCAATTAATGGATCAGCGCCTTTTTTAACGTAAGGCGCAAATTTAGCATATGAGAAATTCTTCATTTCTGTGCAGTGTCGATACTGCACTTTACCTCTTTGAAGGATAACCCCATCATTTGAGTTGAAAATTTCGTCGCTTTCATCAAGCAATAAAAAATACTCTGCTGCTTCTTTGTTGTTGGTTAGGTGTATATGATGCCCGTAATAATCTATTGCGTTGAATCCGGTAAAATAAACCGGCTGCTTTTTTTTCATGTTCATATCATTAACTCCGTTGTTAATCTTGCTCTAGCGTTTAACATCGACTGCGTTTTTTGTAGGTTAGGTCAGTCATTGATAAACTTTTCCAGTTGTTTATCAGTGTTGATTGGTTTGTCTGACGTGTAGGTGTCAACGTCGTTGATAGTTTCAACATCTACGCCATCTTCTAAAGGTTCGTATGTTTTATTAATATTTTTACTACCCTTGACGCAGTACCACGTTGAGCCGTTTCTTGTTGTGTAGGTGCACACCTTGCAAGGTGTGCCTAGTCCGTAGAATCCTTTAATCATTTTTCACTCTCCTATAATAATGTCTTTGGGTTTGTACAGTGCATGGCACATACCCTGTTCATCAATTTCATTGTGGAGTGGGAAAGGCATAGCACCTAACATTAAAATATAGTCATTCCCATGCTTTGAAAACGTTGCTTTACCTGTCTTGCTGGTTACATGCTTGCCAGCATCAAGCGCATTTTTAATTTCATCAAATGCTGTGTGGTGAATCTTCTTGATCATATCTCATGCCTCTGCTTTCATAAAATCCTTTAATAATGTCTTAATCCTCTGATTTTATAAAAAAGTAAACCTATCAGCTTCTTTGTGAAGGAATCGCTTAATGATTTTTACCAATTCATCATCAAAACCTAGGTTTGATTTTGCCCGACTTATTGTATATAAATCTAAATCTACTATAATATCTTCGTTCCATGGATCACACATTTTTTCAAAATCACCAGCTCTTCCTGTGGTGAAAAACTTTTTTTCGCCGTTCGGGTTTAATAAATATGCTGGCATTTTTTACCATCCCTTGCGGTGTTCCCACCGCTTGCCTTTTTCTTTTTTAGCATCCCATGCGCTGCATGAGCCGTCTTGTTCTTGTCCAAAAATAATAGCTTTTTCAGCGTTTTTATGGTTTTTTGCTGCAAATCGCTTGCAGCTTTCAATGCTGTTGTAAGTGCAGCAGGTTTTAATTAAAACATCTCTTTTATCATAGATGCACAGAGTATATATTCGGCTCATTTGCTAGCCTCCTGAATAGCTTCTGCTAGAAGATCGTTAGCTACTTCTAGCAGGTAATCATTGTTACCACCTATATTAACCTATAACGCCCATAAGCTGGCTAAGTTGTCCTTAGTCCATCCGTTGCGCTCTGCTTCTATTACTACACCGCAATAATTCCATTCGTCTTTGTAAAACGCTTTTATTTGCTTATCGTTGTAGCAATCTGCATCCTCCGGCCTTGAGTCATTGTCAGGCTCAAGTCTTGCTGTGTACTCTACGCCGTCCACGGTGCAACTTATTTTGTCTCCAAAACAAGCGTAGCCCGACCTATCTCCAAAATTAGTTGTAAACATAGACAGCACCTACTCCTTTAACAAATGTCCACTCATGGCCTATGTCTCTGTATATAGCGTCGTAATCGATATAACCTTCTAAATAACTAGGTATTTTTTCACATAGATTTTCTAACCAGTCCTCTACTACTAGATTTTCCATTTCATATTCATATTCACAATAGATAATCTTTACATCTTCGTAGTGTTCTATTGAGTATGATAGGTCGTATCCCGTTGCCTCTAGGTGGGCGTATACCTGAAGCATTTCATAATCTTGAAGGCTGTAAAAATTCCATATTTCATCCGGAATTGAACATTCGCTAATAAGATTAGCCAGAATCCCTTCACGGTCTTGAAACATAAATTCAGGGTCTGATTCGTCAGAATGCAGCGCTTTGCACGCATCTATAAACTAATCTTTAGATGAGTAATCTTCTAATTTTAACCACTCTCCAGAAAGTGATCCCGCGTTATACTTCTTGTATGTACCTACATAAACTGATGTGCTAGTGTCTATATTTGTCATGGTCTTGTTTCCTTAATTAATTCTGTGACACGACTAGCAACAGTTCGCACCTGTTGCTAGTTCCTAAAGGCTGCCTTATCGGTGGCCTTTTTGTTTTCTTGCTTATCTCTAAGCATGTGTTTATTATGCCTATATAATCGCACATTGTCAACTTTTATTTTATATAATGCCGTGATTTTTTTTATAATTATGTTACTATGTGCGATATAAAGGAGCGCATAAGATGACATACGATCAATACAAAGCATTGATAAAAAAGCTAGGCTACAAAATAAAGGACGTGCTGGCGGCTGGTGATTACAGTAAGGATGCTGCGCAAAGAGACGCGCTAAGAAATGGTGGGCTTGTTAGCAAACGATATATTATGCTACTAACAGCATATCAGTATGAGCATGATATTTTTTTGCATCGTGTGAGCAAGCATAGAGACAATAAAACGCTTAATGCTCTGCTTGATGAGCTTGATAGCAAAGCCGATTCCAGAATTGAAAAAGATAAAACAGCCAGCATAATCAACCCCCCCTCTATGGAGCAAGCCAAATGAGCAGCCCCCAAGCCTTTCAATATATCCCCCCTCTCTCAAAACCGGAGTCCCCATGATACCCACAACTACCGCCATCTACTCCCCCTCGATGGGTCAAGCGATTGCGCTTGCAGAATCAATCCAGTCCTACCGTTGTTCCATCCTCTCAGGGTTTCCACCGATGGCCTCAGAGATTTTTTTCATGGCTGCAATGCCGGAGTCTGGAAGTGAGGATGAAGTGTTATACCCCTATGTGGGGGCAGAGGAGCGGTTTTATTTAGAAGGTAGGTGGGTATTGACGTTTAAGCCAGTAGTGATTAAGGGCAATACGTTTAAACAGGATGTGGTGTATGCATAGCCCTAGAAAAGACTTTTTTCTTATTAGCAAAGAGACTCAACAAATGGCTGATGATACGGCTAAGCAATTGGGTCTTCGTAGTGGCAGCTACATTTATTTACCTAATGGGTTTGACAGTGCTAGTAAGGACAGGCGCTGTGTTTGTTTACGTGGAATCCAAATAGGTGAGCTGTATCAACTCATTGGTTATTTTGCTGACGAAGAAATTAATCATTTGTTGAGGGCAGTCGATGTGATTCAATTGATGAAGGTAATCGTGTCAGCAGACAGTCGTGCTAATTTTCATGAGCGCACTATCCAGATGTTTTCACCGCCAGTCGTGGGTGATCACCTCATGATTTGCAGTAGTGGGACGCTTGCCAACTATTGTGTGACGCGGGTTGAGCAATCGCCGCCTTGTTGCCGAGTACATGGATATGTCGTTGGTTCAGTTCAGTCTATTACCTTATATCCCGATTAATCGTTATAATGCAGCCACTTACGACAGAGGTATTTATACGGTATGCTGCATGAGTCCTGTCAATTATTATCAAAAGAAGGATGGACTCCAATACGTCAGGGAGAACGTGCTTTTATAGAGGACGGTCGCTTGGTATGGAAGGACTGTTCGGTATCCAAGCGTTATAAAAGTTCATTCTGTGACGTATCGGGTCGGTTTTTTTCGCTTTGCGTGGATGCTTACCATCCTATCCCCATATTCAAGTATGTGCATTTCACGCAAGGCAAATTGAGTCATCAGTGGGTCGAGGCTACAAACCTCACGACAGATCATGTCATCACTAACAACTTCAACACCGCTATGATACCAAGGATCAACCCGCATTTACGGTTTCTTAACCAGTATTTGCCGGATGAAGATGCTCAGTTTCGGTTGATTCCTGACGTGGTTAGGTTTAATCGGTTTGAAGCGTTGACACGGTATTTTGGGCGCAGCTATGTGGAAGATTTGAATGGTCGTGAAATGCAAGGGGTTATCGAGTTTTCAAACTACAGCGCTTTGACAATAGATACTTTTTCATTGTCAGCACTGGGAGATAACCGTCGAATTGAGCGATTGTCACCGCGTCGTCTTCGCGTTTTTCCTCCGCGCTTCAATTTACGAGTGGATCAATTCCAGCGATTTCATGGCAACGGCTACTGCATTTCCGGCGGGGAAGCAGTGTTAGTGAGACATAACGGGAAGATCGCCATTGTCGGAACAGATTTATAATGCCTCATCCTCTGCCTCAAAAGAGTTACTAGAAACTGTTTTTAAGTATCCTGCGGTATGTGAAGTGCTGCCAGATGGGAAAAAGGGCAACATCATTAGCGGCTATATTGGGATTTACCTGTATGGCGCGATGGGGTTAGGCAAGTCAACGGATATTATCAAGCTGTTTGAGCGTGTTTGTATGTACCAAGAACCCTATCAAGGGGTTCGCCAGATTCATATTGGGGTTCTCAGAAACTCAAATGCTGACTTTATGTTGACCTTGGGCAAATCGTTTTCATTCTGGTATCAAGAACAAGAAAGTGATGACTTTAAAGTAGGGTTCAAAATTTACGATAAACATACCCGACCTAGAGTCGTTGTCCGTTTCCCCTCTCAACGCCCTGTGATTGATGAGAAGGGGAATATGGCCTTTGTGAATGAGAAGGTCGATGGCAAAGTAATGTACTGCGAACTGGTTTATTTCTGTTATTCAGCCGATAAAAAGGGTGATGAGGATCGGATGAAGGGGGGTGAGTTTACCTGTGTTTGGTCGAATGAGATGAACACTACTCCACAAGCCGCCAATGACATGCTCACCGCACGGATTGACCGATTCCCTCCGAATGGAGCAACAAGAGCCTTCTGGATTGGTGATGCCAACCCTAAGCATAAAGGAGCATGGGAATATCAGCAGTATATTAAAAGCCCTAAGCGTCATGTAAAAGTGATTCAGTATGAAGCTCCTCTTCGCTTTGTCTTGGATGCCGATGGTGATTATCGGTTTAAAGGTAAAGTAGGTCGATGGGAGGTTAATCCTAAGTCATTGGTTCACCGTGATAGCTATAAGTATTGGTTCTCAATGCTTGATAAATCTGATGCTTTTATCGAGAACAACGTACTAGGCAACTATGCCAATGTGAAAGAAGGGGAGGTGGTTCACTCGGATTATGATCCTGATCTCCATGTAGCAAGTTCACCGATTGCTGTATCAGAAGCGTGGACGTTAATGATCTGCATCGACTTTGGGTTAAGGTGTGGCGCTGAATTGCTAGCGCAAACGGATGAAGGTGAGCTAAGGGCGCTTGCTTCCTTCTGGTCTGACCGTGGGTTTAAGGCGCTGTACAAACAGATTAAGGCTTATGTGATGAACCGCTATCCTAATCATTGGCTGCATAAGAACTTATTATTTGTGGGCGACCCACGGACAGGCGGTAAACGTGATCTTATTGACGCTTCAACGTCGTTACAGGTCATATTGGATGATGGTTTTTCTGAAGAACATTATGTTGTCCCACGAAATGAACAAGGCATGGTCGTTGATGCCATTGATTACCGAATTTCAACGGTAGATGAATACCTAAAATACAAGAATGCATTCAAGATTGACCCCTCTAACCAGTTGATGATTGATGCGTTTTCATTTGGCTATGTATCGGATGATCAGGGAATGCCGGATAAGCGTAAATCAGATATGTATGCTGAAATCATGGATGCCCTTCAGTATGGCATGACTTATATTAGCCTAGGAGGTCAAGTCGATGCGCCGTATCAAAGAAGGTCTTATGGAAGAATCTCTCATGCTTACTGATGAGATAGTTTCAAATGATGCCCTTCAACTTATGTGTGGAAAGTTATTAGGGAAAGGAGGCAGTCGATGGGTATACGAAAACCGTTTTGATAAATCGACCGTTATTAAATTGCAGTATGGCAATGGTCTTCCTATGCAAAATATTTTAGAGTGGCAAGTTTGGCTTAATTTGCAGCATGAAGAAGCAGGAAAATGGCTAGCTCCTTGTTTTATGCTAAGTAATCGTGGTCATGTACTAATTCAAGCAAAAACAGAATTGATTAGTTTTGAATTATATCCATTGAAGATACCTTGCTTTCTGACTGATACAAAATATGAAAACTTTGGAAAATATCAGGATCGCTTTGTATGCCATGATTTTGGGTCAACTTTGCTGATGACAACGGGAAGTAGGATGAAAATGAAAAAAGCATTATGGTATGAGGCATACCCAAGTAATAATTAGCTATTAAAATCCGTTAGAAACGCCACCTTGCTCACCTGCTTTTGACACACTAAGCTGGTGAGATACCTAACCATCAAGCCAAAACAAAACGCTACTAATGAACTTGCCCTTTATGTGCGAGATGCCTATGCTTTTGCTCGTGATTTCAAGGCGGATAAACAAGCTGTTATTGAACAAATTGACAAGTATTTCGCTGAGCTTGGCAAGCGCCCAACTCTTTTAGTGAGTTTAAACTGCAAAGAGGGCAAGTCAAAAGATTGCGGTCAAGGTCAAGTTGAAATCAAATTAGATGCCATCGGTCACAAGGTTGATACCTTTGTTGCTGTAGCGACTGATGCCGTCGTTCAAGTAGATAAGCCTTGGCTTATTGAGCCAACCGCTCATCCTGAGTTTCCAAAATCGTTTCGAGATGATGCAGCGAATGCCATTATTGAAGTTATTGGCAATAATGCCGCCCAATTATCCGGTGGCGACCCCAATATTTACTATTCATTTTTACTGGAAATTCTCCAAGATAAAGATGGGTTGCATGACTATGTTCGCCAATTGCGGGATGGAATCTATGACACGATTGATGCTGAAGTTAGGCGGCGTGCCGATGCAACTGCAAAGCTATTAGATACGCTTGTCTTTGATGATATGCAGGAATCGAATTGGGATAGTCAGTTTGATTCGTTTATTTACCACTTCGCTAAATACGATTTTTCCGTGATAAAAACGCCTGAGTGGGTGATGGATTACAAAGAGGTGGTAACAGGTCGCGGTGTCAAGGAAGTTAAGACAACGATACTTAAGCACGAGTGTATTCACCCTAAAGATTATTACTGCTCAGAAGACTCTACTTTTGATTATTGCGGATCGTTTGAGATGGATGTCTCAACGATTAGCCTCAACGACTTGCTATCGTGTAAGGGCTTTGATGGGTTCATTGATTCTCAGATTGATGAAGTATGCACCTTATTTAGTGAGATGGATCGAGAGTGGCTTAATGATGATTATGAGCTAGTGAGTGGTAGCGTATGGCGTGGTTACGAGCATATTAAGGTCATCAAGTACAGCGGAAAAGTTGATTGTGCCGTGCTTCAAGACTGGGTGTCTACCAAAGATAAGAAGCTACTTAAAGACAAGCTGGGTACAGATAAAAGCTATGAATGTACTCTCTGGGTAATTCACGACTATGTGGTTTATGCCAAGGTATCACTTTCTAAAATTGTACGTCGGCCTTACAAAGTAGCAACCTATTCACGCCGAGGATCACATAAGTATGATGGTCAGGGTATCTACTCTCTGTGTTTTGAGTACCAATCTATTATTGATCGTTTTGCCGCAATGGCAATGGAGAATGCAAGCCTTGCAGCGGGTGGTGTGATTGGCTATAACCAGCGCAAGATTGAGGCAGATGACTTTAAGCCTGAAGATATTCGAGGCGGTGCGCGGATTCCCGTCAAGTCAACCCTATTGGATGGTGGCAATGATAGACCTATCTTTGAGATTCGGTTTGACTCTCATATTTCTGAGTTATTGGGTGTCATTCTTCAAATGGAATCAAAGATGGATGAGCGATCTCAAATTCCATCTAGCTCAATCGGCTTCACCTCTAAATTGTCCTCTGTACGATCAACAGGCATTGCCACGCTAAACCAAGCTAATATTAATAAAGCTGTTATCCGCAAGATCATCCAGATTGAAAAACCCGTTATAAAACCACTCGTGCTCGATTTGGTTTCGTATCATATCTGGCATACCAATGATCCAAGGATTCTTGAGGGCGCGGTTGATATAAAGGTGGAAGGCTATAGCGGCTTAATCCGCAAGCAAGACCGCCAGCAAAATTTAGACCTTGTGATGCAGAACATGATTGGGCTTCAGAACGCTATTAATCAGATGCGAGCACAGGGACAGGATGTTGGTGGCTTAGTCGATTTAGCTAAACGCTATGTCGAGATGGCTGGGTTTGATGGCGATAAGTTTTTTTCAGGTCAAGCACAGCTCACCAATGGATTAGTAAATCAGGTTGGTTCTGCGTTACCACAGACAGATGGTCGATCAGAACCGCCTATGAATAGTGAGATTGCATTGCAATGACTGTATTGACGTTCTCTGGTGCTGAAAAGAAAGAAATTGAACTACCAGCCGGTGCAATGCTGCACACTACTTGCAGCAATGTCATTGTCGAGCAAATCCTAGAAACCATGAACTCACGAGTTGGGAGCGTCAAGAAGGATGATCCTTTGGAAGTTCCTTGTGCGGGGACTTACTTATTGACCAATGTAGGTAACTGCAAGTCATGTACGGTAGAAACCAGTTGCACTGGGTGTGGTATGGATGAAGAAAGTCGTGGCTTACAGTCCACGTGGTCATAGTTAAAAAAGGAAATATTGATGTCTCAATGTAAAAACAATGAAGCTGTCTTAGGTTGTTATAGCGATGGTACAAATCCTCCGCAGACTGTTACTGTCCACTACACCTATGATAATGAAGGGCAGCCAGCCGTTCATATCACAGATTTATTGGGGGTTGTCGTAGCGGGTGCTACCGCAGCAAATACCTCATTAGGTGCTTGTTCTGTTCCATCGCCAGATGTTGAGTGGGAAACCCTATGTGACGTACAAGCGGATGGTAGTTCGGTTCAATTTATCCGTCGCTCTATCACTAGCTTCAATGGATTGGGTGTTCCAACTACTACAGTATCAGATTTTACCCCCGATCAAGTCACCCCTTATGCTGTCACTGGTACAGTGGGTACGTGTCCAACCTGCCCTGAATTATCAGCTCGCGGTTTACAAACAGCTTGGTAATGTGTTTTTAAACAGGAGGGGTGAAATCCCTCCTTGTTACAGGATTGAATGATGGAATGTAGAGATTCCAATTTGCAGGTAGGTTGCTATACCGATCCTGTAACTAAGATTAAATCGCGTGTGCTAATTCATTCGGTTGATGATTTTAAAGGCACTCCACAGCTTCGGATCATTGACCTGAATGGTGATGTTATTTCTGGTGCTGATATAAAAAACACTAGTATCGGTAATTGTGATTGCAGCCCAATTAGATTTGCAACCTTTAAAACTCAGTCATCTATCATGCTACCGACCGGATTGAAATCAGTCACGGTACGGAATAAAGGTGCAGGTTCTGTTTATGTGGCTGGTAAAGAGCTTTGTCAACCTGCTGTAGCACCTAGCACACCCTGCGGAAATTGCGCGGGTGAATCACTCACTCTGGATGCTGGCTGTGGTGTGTATGAGCAGCCGATTAACGTCAACATCCCTGATGGCTGCTGTGCTGAAATTAGCATTGAGTGGTCGCCTAATCCATTGCTAGATGGTACTGATAATGATGGTGATGGCATTCCTGATTGGTTAGAGGTGTTAAATCCCTGTTTAGCACTGCCTGAGCCTGATGTGACTGTTAATGATCTAGCGGGTAATCCAGTTGGAATGGCATATAGCTTCAGCTCGCCTTGCTTTGATGTATTGATTCAGGATTTAGCCAGCAATAGCAGTTACTACGCAGCGAGTGCGCCAATGCTCAACAAGGCTTATGTAGCTCAACAAGATTTAAGCGGTGCTGTTACGCACTATTTATTGGCACTGTAAGAGGATTTGATAATGACGAAAGTAGTTCATGATACTGACATCGGCTCTGGGTTGGAAATTTCAGGCGGCAAATTAAATGCTGCTGGGACAATGGCGACAGATGCTGAAGTGGCTGCAGCGATTGCAGCAGCAGATGCTTTAGAGGATGCAGAAGATTTAGCGCAGTTAGAGGCTAAGCTAACAAAGCACATCGGGGGCTTGCAGGGTGACGCTATAAACATCGGGCGCAGAAATATAGGTGTGTTTGAGGGGTTGATGCGAAGCCGTGCAAATAATGACGCAGAAGGTGGATTTACAGCCGCAAAAGGGGCAACATTTAACCCCCCAGTAGGGGCTGATGCTTCTTACGGCACTGTTCATTTTAAACTTCCTTGGCGTGCTGTTGCTGTAAACCCCAGCAATCAAATGTATCTCCTACATTTTAGGGGGTATGCCTACTTAAACACACCAACCAAGAAGATTATTGATTTCACCGCCTCAGGGTATGCATATCAAACAGGTCTTCTCGGCGCAGAACATCAAGGGTCTCATGCTTCTGAAGTTACACAGTATGTAGGGTCAGACGGGCATGTTTATGTAAGACTTGCAATTGCAAACTCATATTACATGACTATCTCAATAGACAGCATGGCTGTAGGAAATGGCGAGGCAATGCCACACGACAGTATTACTGCGCACTTCGACAACGCAGCGACACTGTAATTATGCCAGCCCACACTGCACCCGCATCCAGTAGCGTCCTAGTGACGCTGCCACCTGAGCCTGTCTGGCACTACGCCAGACAGATCGTTACTGGGACTGCCGATGTTCCAGTGCGTGATAAAAACGGTAGTCCTCTTCCGGCTGGAACACTGATTGTATTTCAGGCCATTAGCGATAACGGCACAGGTGACGCTCGGATTAAGTTTAAGCCGAGTGATTTAGCCAGCGATACGCTATTAATTAGTGGTGCATCAGCTAGCTCTCATCAGGGACTAGAGTGGGATGATGCTAGCTCATTGAGACTCAGTACATCAGCAACCAATGGGCGAGCAGTGTTTGTTTATAAGTATAGGTATCTATGATTTTAAACGGTGCACGAGTTGATAAATCTTGGAATTTAAGCCCTCATGACGGAAAGCAGTTTGGGTCAAATTTCAATGTAAAGAGTGGAGATCAAGCCAGAATTACCGCACTAAGGCTGATGGGTGATGATGTTATCTTTGTCTTACGCATTGTCGTTAATGTGACGAATGTAGACAAGCCAATGGCGATTCATACTGGCTTAAAGCTAACCCCGCAACAGCCAATCATTACACTTACTGATCAAGGTGAGTATCGGATTGCACGTGAAGTTGATTTAAGCACCCGTCACGTCTATGCCCCACAGTCAGATGTCATCGTAGAAGTTTTTCAAGGCTGCTCATGTTAGACAAAAGCACTGAAAAACTCGTTATAAACTACCTTTCTAAGAACCATCATGTAGTAACGTACTTCTATGGCCTTGCTGATGATGCTCGCCATGCTGCGGTTGAAGCTGTTGTTTCAGGCAGTATGTCTATAGCGCAACAACAATCAGCATTGTCCTATGCCTTCCAAGAGTTAGCTGAACGATTGGAAGCTGAATCTAAAAACCAATGACAGTCAAGCGGATAGCAGTAGCTAAGCCACACTAACTGAGCGAAGGAATATGGATCAAGAAGTACCTAGTGATGATACCCAAGGATCGTTTGACTACAGCAAAGCTTTATCAGAACGTGATCGCGCTATAGCTAAGCGTGATGAAGAACTGAAAGTAATGAAGTCTCAACAGGAGGCTTTACAGGCTGAGTTAAACAAACTTAAAGGCAGCGCCCAACCCGTTGGCGAATTAAGTGCAGGCCAAACCAATACATCGTCACCCAATCAGGGGCAGCAATCATCATCCCTCGATGATCGGATGGCTGCGTTAGAAAAAATGATCTCCGGTATGGCAACTGGATTCTTTGATACTCAATTTGGCACTCGGCAATTAGCGGCTGATGAGGATTTTGTGAAGTGGGCAAAAGAGACTCGATACTCTCCCTTTGACCCAAACTCTCCCACCTTAGAGCAAGCTTTTGTTCAGGCACGAGAATCGGGTGATCATGTGTTAGCTGAGCAAATAAAAAATGCTTACTACCAGCAAAATCGTCAAGTCAGCAGTGCAATTCCAAACTTCCAAGCGAAGCCCACTAAAACGGCAGAGCAAAAGAAGATTGATGTAAAAATTGCTGAACTTGAAGATCAGCGAAAAACAGCAATGAATCGCCGTGATTTCAAAGAAGCCAAGCGAATTACTGATGAGATCGTCCAATTAAGAAGATGATATGGCTCAACTAAATTCTTTCTATTCGCCTTCGGCCGGAGCCGCAGGCCATCAAATGATTCTGAATGAGTTCAATGAAGGTCAACGCACCAAGTACCTGAATGAAACTATTTGGAAGCATCGCTGTGAAAGCATCATTCCGATGATTTCCGATCAATCATGGTTTAGCAAACTGGATAATCTCAATTGCCAAGATGAGCTGTTGTATAAGCTAGAGCCAACTGGCATTGAAATTAAAGCGATGAATGCTTATAACCAAGAGCTTAAATCTCATACGCCAACCCAGTCCGTCCAGAAAATGAGATTTGGTGAGTGGCTATACACTCAAATGAAGTTCTCAAAAATGGAACTGAATGAGAAGTGCGATGAAGCTCAGTTTATGATGGACGTTGAAGAAGCATTTCGTCGTGAACTGGATGATTATATTGAAAAGCTAGCCTTGCTCCGCATGACTTGCGTCAATGCCTGTTGGAGTCCCAGTTGTAATTTAGCTCAGACAGGCACATCGTCTGCCCCGCTATTAATCAACAAAGATAACTCGCATTTATTGCCACTATTAGCGGATGAGCAAAAGAAAACAATCTGTGATGATCGCGGGTTCTTTTTGACATGGCCTCGCTGTGAGCAAATGGTATTAAGCCAAAACTCAGTTGTGCGTGAGATGCAAGCAGGTTGCTGTACTACGGATGTTTCAGCAATTACAGGTGCTACCCCTAGTTTTGGCAGCAAAACAAAGATTATCTTTTCTGATCATGTGCCTTACCTGCAATGCGCCAATGGTGATCGTGTGTATAAGCTTACTCATGCACCCTTTGGCTCATTTGGTTATGCAAGCATCTTGCGTGAATCCGAGGTCGTTGACTCTAGCTCAATGGAAAAACATTGGGGCAAGATTGTACGGATGATTATGCGTTTTGGTATGTTGATTCCCGTTCCTTGGGATTACACCACGTACTACGTTAAATTCTCCCGTGCCGGTACTGAAATCGAAATTGCGACTTGCGCATAAGGAGTAGTTATGAGTAGTTATGATCGCCCTTTATACGGAAATCCTAGCACAAGTTATCATCGTTTCAATCGGGAAGGTATGAATGTTGATGAAAGCAACCTTCACCTACAGCGTCCTGATGGCTATGAAACGACAAGTACCGTTTGGATTCCCTTTATGTGGCTTGGCTGCATTGATGAATGCGGAACTCACTATCAAGCGCTGAAGGAAATGGTGAGAGCCAATAATGGATCAGCCGTTGGACTTAAATTTGAGTTAGCTAATACGCCTAATCGTGTTGAAGCTGAAGCTGTTTGGTGGGAGAACATGCTGCCCGTCGAAGGCTTGAAGGTCAAGCTATCGTTACAGGACATCGACCACAATGTGATTACTGACATTGGTGAGATTGACCTTGGCTGCGATCCTCGCGGCTCTAGCCTAGAAAGCTGTGATGGCTGTAGTGGTGGTGATGATACTTTTGGTAAATACCGTTTTGATCGCTCTGGAAATAAAATGAGCTTTGGTCGCTGCCAAACAGCTCGTTTAGTATTAGAGATCACATCTGAGCCTGAAGGTGGATTACTTGGTAGTGACTGCTCTAAAATGTGTCCTATCATGTTCCGTGGCGGGTTTGGCTATGAAGCTTTCTGCATTCATCGTGGGCTGCTGAGCTTCTGCGGGATGAACTTTAGCTGTTTAGATGGTTGTGGAGGTTAGTCATGCAGATGCCTACCCCTGTCCCTCAATTTAGCGTCGCTATGCGCGATAACCCAATACTTTTTGGGTTTCGTCATGGTGAAAATGAGCCTGAGAACTTTAGTCTTCTCATTGGTGAGTTAGCTGATTTTCAATCCGCTAACTGCAATCAATTTTCTTTGCTTCGAGTTGTTCCTCGTGAAGAATGGGAGCAATGCGGCTTTTTCGTTGAAGAACATGAAGTCACCAGAGATGGGTTGAAGACTAAAGAAAAAGTTGTTTTAGAGAAGGCTAATAAGACTGCCAAAGTTCTTGAAGATCGTAGGCGAGCTAGTCAGAAAGTCGTTGATATTAAAGAAGTTGAAGCTTCTGCGATGGAAAAACGCCAGTCTGAACTAGAAGAAAAGATTCGCCGTCTTGAGGCTTTACTTGAAAAAAACAGCGAGTATCTACTTGAACAGTCTGCTGCTAATGCACGAGCGCAAGGTGAGGAAGAAATGAAAATCCTCGCTGAGCAAAGTGCTAAGGTTAAAAAGACCAGTTAATGGCTAAGAAATGCAAACAGCAAAAGCAATGTCCTGACATTTGTGGAAAGCTCGTTTGCACGTTAGATTCTCTCTTGTCTGTGATGAGAGAGAATTTAGCTGACTGTGACCCTGACTCGTACACATGGTCTGATGAACACCTGAAAATGGCTATTCAGATGGCTGTTCAGCAAGTCGTTGCTGCTAATAAAGAGGAGTTTGTCCGCACTAAAAAGGTTAGACTTGAGAATGGATTATGCTTGCAATCGGTCTGCAAAGAATGTGAGGGGATTGTTGAAGTTGTATCCAATGTGGGTGAATGCTCTGACCCTCCCAAGGTTAATGCGAATAAGCTGGACAAGTGGATTTCAAGGCACTATGGAACGACCTGCTTACCTAAAGATGCCCCGTATGAAATCACAGATTTACAAATTATTGGTGATGCAGGTTGCCAATTTAAAGTAACGCCACCCGTGCCTAGGCGTGGTGATTATTACTTGATGCTATCCTGTGTCGAATACCCCTGTTTATTAGGTGATGTACCGGATTCTATTTGTCGGCATTGGACAGAAGTTTTCTTTTTGGCAATGTCGATTGTTTATATGTTAGAGGATGACCGCAGCACAGAAGGTAAGGCACAAATTTGGTTTGACTGGTTTATGCAATTGGCTAAGTTTGAGCGTGAAGTGGATCGTGATGTGTTCATTAAATCTATTAAATTTGGCACACGGATAGACCCTAACATTGACTGATTACTTTGAAACTCGACCGCTTGATGACCTAATACCCTTGATTGCTTTCCACTATGAGGAAATGGCAGAAGGGGTCATGAAATTCTATCTACGCGAAGCGGCTATTCAGTTTGCTCGGCGCTCTCGTATCTTACGTCGATTTATTAAGCTGGATGGGCAGAAAGGTGTGAATGATTACATTCTAACGCTTGATGATGGCTATGTGATTAGTGAGATTCGGCAGGTAAAGGTGGATGGCAAATGCTTGAATACCTTATGCAGCCAATGTGAGTGTCAAGCAATGCACTATCGTTATCGGGCAGGTCAGCTCATTATCTGTGAGTTTGAAGGCTGTGAGATTGAGGTTGAGGCTATTGTCTTACCTAGTCGTGATTCGTGCACCTTGGATGCTGACATTGTTGATCAGTATGGCGATGTGATTGCTCACGGTGCAAATTCTGTATTGATGACGGGCAATGATAAACGATGGAAGAATATAGGTCAGGCTAATACTGAACGGCTTGATTTTGAGCGAGGGATTGAAGAGGCGCAATTAGCCGTTAATCGTGGGTTTATAACGCCGAAGGTGACGCATGTTAAGACAGCTTCAGATTTCTCGAAGCACTACAAAATTACAGGTTAGTATCATTCGTGCTGAAGGCGCTTTGTCTGGCTACCTTGAGCGTCGTGGTGATTCATCTGTCTGCGCTGATCTCAGTTTCAATAATGAAGACTCCTGCCCTGAGCTAGCGACCTTCTGTGTTACCGATAAAGTACATCGTCTTCCCTTTGGCTACTATGATTTTGTGGTGATGTCAGGCAACTGTGAATGTGCGCGATTCCCAGCCATTATCCCTAAATGTGCGATTACTGAGCCATCAATTTGTGAATGCCCTGCACCTGTAGAATGCATTGAGCCTAGTGATTGCCTTGTTGAAGAAGATTGTCAGAATAAATCGACTGATAGTTGTGATCTCTTTAAGCCAGTTTGCGGAAATAAAATTGCAGATCAACCTGATCCTATTGACTGGAGAATAACGGCTCGTGGATGAAGAACTAACAACACTAGAGCGTGTAGATCGGATTCGTTCTGACCTATCCCAATTGCCAACTCAGCTTATTCAGGAATCCTATCATTGGACAGAGGCTGAGCGCGTATGGTGGGATCGTGCATTTTCTAGCATGAATAAATTTAGAGAATCCGTATGGGGTGCTAAAGATGAGTAGCGATTGTAGAGATTGTTTAACTGAAGAAGAAGATAAAGAAGTCCTCTGTAAATGCTGCGTGACAACGATCAAGAGCAATTCACTCTGCGTGTATCCCATCGAGCCTGAAAGTGAGAATCGTTGTGGTGGCTTTCAGATTGAATTGCCTGATCCTGATCCTGAAGATGAATGTGTACAGGTTAATTGCTTGATGGCAAATGATGTCCTGAAGCTTGAGCGGAACGGCAAGTGTATCTGGATTACTGCTGCTGATCTCTTTGAAGCGATCAAGAACTCGACCGATCAACCGAATGCCTGCCTATAATGCCAAGAATCGTCTTTGAACCGAACAAAGGCGAGTTTCCGATTGCTGGATGGAGTCGGGATGCTGGCTATGCGAAATGTGCCATTAACACTAAGTTTTGGCATGGACTCTTACAGCCGCATCAATGCCCATCCTGTCACTGTAAAAAAGATTTCGATATTCTCACCATGTATCCATTGGATGAGTGTCCTTGCTTAGCTTGGGATACGGTTGTTGATGTCGCTGATTGTTTCTGTAACTTCATTTTTTGGACGGGTGATGGAAAGCCGCAAATATCAACCCATCAAGAAATCTGTGAAGGTATCCATTGCAACCTTGGAATCCCTTGTCCCACTAAGCCGCTTGTTATTGAGTTTGATGAGTGCGTTGATGAGCATACGCCTTGTATTGAAGCCTGTGATAAAGCCTATGATGAGTGTGTTGAGGCAGAAAAAAGTGGTTGCGATGATCTCAAGAAGGCAATGGAAGATGCGAAGAAGAAATATGATGACTGCCTAAAATCTCAAGCCTGCTGGGATGGAACAGGTGAAAAGCCAAACTGCGATGAGTTGTACAAGGCTTATGTCGAAGCCCTTAAAAAGTACAACGAATGTTTGCAATGTATTCAGGATGAAATTGACAAATGCGGTGAAACTCGTGACAAGTGCAAGGAAGACTGTCCACCAGAAGGTTGTTGCGATAGTCAGTGTGTATACTTCTTGTATAGATATGTGAATAAGTACGGTCAAGTCGGTGTGCCTAGCAAGCCTTCTGAGATGAAGAAGATTGCCTTCAATGAAGTTGAATCCGTTAAAGTCTCTGGCATACCTGAGCCGGATGATGGCTATTGCATTTCTCAAGTCGAAATTTTCATGGCGGTTGCTGGCAATAAGACTGGACTCGAAAGCCCTGTGGTGCATAACTCTGACTTTATGAGCCTTGGCGTATTTGATCTAGCTGACTCAATAGATGTTCCGCTAGGTGAGTTAGGCTTAGCGCTTGATTCATTTGACTACTACCCACCACCTGAAAACCTTGAGGGCATTGAATGTACTGACATGGGTTTAGCAGGCTTTGAAGGTAAAAACATTTGGTTTACTGAGCCAAACCAACCTCATGCATGGAGTCGAAAGAAGTGTCTCGACCATGAAGTGAAGGGCATTAAATATTGGAATGGCATTCTCTTTGCCGCTACGGATTCATGGCTGTACCGGATGAATCTGGTAAGAACAGAAGGCGATTATGATTTTTCTGATCCTTTCCGCTATGGTGATCGTCCTCTGCCGATGCTGAGTGATCAGCGTGGCATGTCATCTGGTCAAGCAGGGGTATTCTATCCCTCTGTAATGGGCGGCGTATTAGCCAATGATTCACTGGCTCGCTATATCACTAGCAAGTTTGGCAAAGATGATTGGATGGGCTTAAATCCTAAATCGATGAAGACAGCGGTGTTTGACTATGGGGTTGGCTTCTTTTCTTGTAATGCAAGTTATGTGTATGAGTGGGGCGATGGCTCATTTGGTGAGTTAGAAGGCCATTTGTACCAATTGCCGTTTATTCCTGATGCCGTATATGTTGATAAGAATGGAATTCTGAATTATGCCATCGGTGGTCGGTGGTGTAAGTGGGATGCTTGCTATTCGTTTAAAAATCCATGCGAAGATTGTGAGCCAATCCCTTTTGAATGCTGTCCTTATACATGGGAAGGCGAGCCATTAGTCTTTGACACCCAAGCCCGATTGACCGCAGGTTTTATCGAGTTTGTTCCAAGCACAGGGGATGTGAAGATTGAGCTATTTAAAGCCGACTGCCTTGACGAGCCGTTTTATGTGAAGACATTTAATGAAGGGACGGAGCGTTGTAGGAAGAATCGCTGCTTTAGGAAATACTTCCGCTTACCTGCTTGTAACATTGATGATCAGATTTACATTCGATTGACTGGCTGCGCTCATGTGAGGCGGGTAGTTCTTGCGACTTCACGCAGGGCATTGGCGAGTGATTAATGGCATTAAATGAAAAAACCGCTGAAAAGCGGTTTTTTCGCCCTAAGGGGAAAGCGTAACTGAATCGCTGACAACCAGAGGGATAGTAGTTATTATTTATATTAGTTAGGCATTATAAAAGAAAAGTAGCACTTTTTATTATAGTATCTTTTCTGCTGTCTTTTATCTTAAAAAATAAGTTAAAAACACATTTAATCAGATATTAGTCAAGTAGAATATCCTTTATTTGGAGGAATTTATGGCTTTTGAAGGGACACCAAAACAGAAAACCCTCCGTTCTATTTTGGAACAGCACTATCAAGTTGACGGCAAGCCTGCCATGAATGCAGTCTTTGCAGCCGAGTATTTCATTAATCTGTATGAGAATTGGCGTATTGTCTCTGAAGCCATCCCATCACAAGAAGATGCGCGTCGGCTTGACCTGATTATGACGGGTATTCTTTCCGGTGAAGCGATGCGGAATCCCGTATTTACTAATGGCATTGCTGATCTGATTGGCGACCTTGGTAATACGATAAAAAATCAAGAATCCAAAGCATTGATGTATAACCTAATTGTCTCTACCTTATCCGGTGAAATTCTAGTCAATCCTTTCGTGATGGAGCATAAGGAGCGGATTGGGGCAGCCGTGTTTGTTGATTGCTTGAATGAATCGGCTCGCCATGCTATGACAGGTAAAGGCAAAGAAGCCTCAGATATTTGTCGGTGGCAAGTGATGAATGTGATTGGCTATATTGTAAGTGGATTAACGACGGCAATGGAGATCAGTCTAAATCTCAAGTCGGCCTTTAGCGTGGATACAGGTAGCCAATAATGGGAATGCCCGTCTCGATTGATAACTGGGATGATATGTGGGATTGCCGCATCCAGTACGAGAATGACAAAAATAAAAAAGCAGGCTTGTTTGCACTAGCTGTTGGGCTATTACTTTTCCCTAAATATTTAGCTAAATATAAAAAGTCGATTGAGCGTCTAAAAAGTATAGCTAATCGCCAGCAATCTATTACACGACAGCAAAGCAATCATTATCTCAATGTCGTTCAGCCACAGATGATTAAGGCACTAGAGTATGCCTTGGCAATGCCTTTGCCATCTAAAGAAATTAACTGCATGGAATTTGATGAAAAATCAAAGGTTATCTCTGCGCGTACTCGGCAGTGGTATGCTGAAATGTCCAAGCGTTACATACTCTGTGGTGACGAAGGCTGTGATACATGGGTTGATGTGATTGCGGCGCAAGCAGCCGTTGATACCAGTTATGCACGTTATCAGTATGGCGTTCGTCGTTGGGAAAGAAGAGTGCAGTTAAAACGTAAATTGGTACAGAAAGCTCATGCTGCCACCATGCAACAGCCATCCGGCATCAATGAACTATTCAATGTCGCTACCAGCATTTATACCCAGATTTTTAACAATGCCCAAAGTGGATTAGCAGGGGCTTTAGGCAACCTTGGCTATGGACTTGGCACAATAGGATTGTGGTTCTAATGGCATGTGAAGTCGAGACTGGTTCTACTGGAAACCCTATATTAGACTTGTTTGGTGGAGTCGTATCTGATTGGGTAGGATTGTTCCTCAATGTTGCCTTAGCTTACATGATGCTAGAGGCGCAAGAAGAAGCTGAGGAAGAACTAGAGAAAATAGCTGATCAAGCGCTAAGTTCAGCCGAAGAACTTGCGGCTGCTTATATGCAGCTTCGTGCGTATGATCAGCGCGTTTATGACTTCATGTGGTCACAACCTACCTATACGCCTTGCAATCGTGATACTCATGCGATTCAGGCTAAACGCCAAGCGACTGAGTTCATTAAGAAGTCGATGGGGGTTTTGAGTCGGTTTGATTGTGGGAATAAGCGTAGAGCGCTAGTCAGTGCAGCTCGTCAATTTATGATTGGCACAATGGCAGAACAGGAAACCCAAGACCATTTTGAAAAAGAGCTGGAAGATGCTTATTTAGAGAATCGCTATGATGCGATTGTTTCTGTTGCAACAGGCTCTCCACCTAATTCATTAGCTGGTTCATTTGGGGCAAGCGCTGCAATTTGGGCGCAGCAATATCAGAATGCGTCAATTCAGGCATCGGGTGCAATTGCAGGTGTAGGCTATTTTGCATCGAGTGCATTTTCTGGGTTATTTAATTAGCACTAATAAGCATTTAGTTGCTGGAAGCATTAATTGCCTTTGTCAATGCTTCAGCACTAAAGTAAGATACAAAAGTAGGATACCATTCGTCTTGATTGTCTGTCCCTACTTGTAAAATAACATCGCCTGTTTCTATTGATATTAATTCTAAAATATCATCATCTTTACCATAGTCATTTAATTTACTATTTTTTCTATGAACTGAAACAACTTTAATGGGCATAAATGTATTTTTCATTATAGCTGATGGCGATTCAATCAATTCATCCATGCTTGATCTATAACCGTCTTCTGGATTTTCTAAAGCTACATAGCACTTACCATCTAACCTAAATCTAATAACATTACATTGCTGAAATTCATCATCATACGTTTTTAGTTCTTGTGTTTCAAAATCAACTGCATCTAGTTTATGCCGACCTACTAGTTCTGAAAGTTTCATATCATTACCTCTACTGTCTAAAATACTTATAAAACTCGTCACAACCCGCATTTATCTCATAAACTTCCTTTACCATAGTCTTATCATACCAACATTGCGTCTAGGTTATGGATTTTCAGACGATACTTGCTAGATACACCCAAGCTCAAATGATCAACCCGCGTAAAAGTGCTGATTTCTTTGGAGGTCTTGCGGGTCAAGGATCAATTGCTGCGGCCTTTACAGCCGGACTACTAAATGCCCGTGCTGATATTGCAGACTCGTATGAAAACCAGCTAGCAGCCGCTTTAAAAGGTGAACAGCTAAAATTAGACCAGCAGCGAGTAAGTAATGAAACCTCGCGTACTCAGTATCAAAATCTAGTTGATTATCAGAATGCTGGTTATATCAATGCCAATGCTGATTACCGATCTACTGAAACTGGACTTTTAAGAAAGTATGGTGATCAGAAAACACTAGCTGATCTAGCCTTATCTCGATCACAGGCTTTCCAGAATTATGCTGGTGCAAATGCATCTACGGTAAATGCTGAGGCTAATATGATAGGAGCAAGGGCTAGCTCTGCTTACACAGGTATTCAGGGAGAATCACTATCCTTCAAGACCTTATTAGATCGTCAGTTTGCAGCAAGCGAGCGCCAAACAGCGATGGATGTATCAAGGGCTGGTGTCTCCATCGACCAGCAGAATGCTGCAACCAGTCGTTTAAACGCAGATACCAATAGCCGCCAAGTCAGCAATACCTATGAATTTAATAAAATTGAAGTGGGGCAGAAAGATAAGCAGCTTGGACTAAATGCACGTGAGTTAGATATTCGTCAGCAGGAAGTTGATAAAAAAAGTAGCAATGACATTCTTACCCAGATGCGTGAACAGCAAATGTCTGCTTTGCAAGACAAAGCTAAGCAACAAAAAATTGTGGCTAACTTGAATGTTGAAAGCCAAGTGCTTGATAGATTTATGTCAAATTTCAATAAATCTGGAAGTACGGGTGTATTCAGGGGCTTCTCAACGCCAGCCGATACCCGCTCGTTTGATAGCGCATCGAAAGAGCTGACTGATGTTGAGCGTCCTTACATTACTAACCTACTGGGTGGAAAAACTGGACTTAGCAACGCTGAGCTAGAGAAGCTGATTAAACGTCGCCAACTTGACATTAACTACATGATGCAGCAGTACGATCTCGGCGAATGAGAATAACAGACGAAAAGATTATTGAATCTATAAATAGTGTCGTTGAAGCGGGGCATCCTGATCCTATTGGTTTTTTAGCTAGGGCTGAAATTAAGACGGGTCTTGATCCTGATGGCAGCTATAAAGATGCAGTTGGCGTATTCGGTGTTGATAAGCGCCAAGCCCTGAAAATTGGTTACTCAGAAGAAGACCTACTAACGACTGATGGCAATCTAATGGCTGCGGTCGATGTTGACCTACGCAACTTGAGAAAGTCGCAAGGTGACATTGATGCAATGTACCGGCTATCGAATGCAGGTGGCAATGCCAGTACCGACCGATTTACTGCAAAGCTTGCTAAAGAGCGTGATCGGCTTAGCAGCGAAGTGATTTTTGAAGACAACCGTTTAAAATCCTTAAAGAAACCTGCCGAGTTTCAATCGCCTGACGGTGAAACGGTTATTCAACAAATGCGCCATTCTAAATCACCTTCTGATATTAGCAGCAAGGCTAATGCCTTCCATTTTACTCCAGACCATCATACTGCCATTGATAGCCTAATGAACAAATTGATTTACCAAATTATTGATGAAAGGCCAGTGAATGCCATTCGATAATAAAACTATTGATCCAAAAGAGTTAAATGATTTCAACTCGTTTCTTGACACGATGCAAGAGTTTGGGGCAGTTACACCTGAACAGGCTCAGGATCAAATGGTTTATGACCAGCTTATCAAGGAATATGGTAAAAGTTTTGATAATCCTGCACTTGGTCGTGTTAAACAAGCATCGCTCGAATCAGCTAAAGAGCAAGGTATTAATAGCCTTGGTCAACTGAAAAACTACCAAACCAAGCTAACTGAAAAAATACAGCAAGAAGAAACGGATTCAGCATGGTCTTATAGCATAGATAAAATGCAAAAGATGTTTGGTGAAGCGATTAATACCATCGGCGATGCAGTTGCTACAACAGAAGGCTTGGATAATATCAATATCCCAACTCCATTAGGTGTATTATCCTTTGAAGACCCTTTTTTTGGTGGCGTAAAAAAGTCTATTCGTGAGTGGTTTGGCGAACAAGCTAATCAAATTGGTAGCAATATTGTTAAGCAGCAAGACGAAGATATTAAACGAGGTGGTTATAAATCAACCTATCAAGGTGGTCTGCTTGATCAGAAGTCGATTGCCGATTCGGGCGGATGGGTACTAGAAAAGCTATCTGAGAATTGGGCATCAGGCGGACTCGCTTTAGCCGGTACAGCCGGTGCAGCTATCGCATCGGGCGGCACATCATTAGTTTTGCAAGGCGCTACCATCGCTGGCACAAGTCTTCTTGGAATCGGAGAGGTTGCTAGCGAGTTAAAAGAAAAAGGTGTTTATGACAGAGATGAATCAGCTCAAGCGGTTGCTATTGGTTTGCTGTCTGGGGCAATAGATTCTGTTGGTGCTGGTAAAGTTATTCCAAAAGGCGCTGCTATCCGCAACCTATTCCAGTCTGGAGTTGTTGATCAAGTTGCTAATGAAATAAAACGATCAGGCATTCTTAAAAGCATTGGCAAGGGCGTTTTCGCAGAGGGATTAACCGAAGTTATGCAAGATGGCATTCAGGTTTCCTATGCGGCTTCACAAGGCGCTGATTACTCCAATGATGAGGTGTTAAATCGGGTCGTTGGCTCGTTTGTTGTCGGTGGAGCGATGGGCGGTGCATTCGGCGGAACAAGCGCGGCTGTTGAACAAATTCGTGCACGTGGAGACACGCCTTCTATTGCTAAGTTAGCTGAACAATCCAAGCAAAATAACCAGTCATCCGCCGCTTTTGCTAGTCAATATGATGGACAGATTGAAGGGCTGACTCCTTCACAAGCCGCTCGCTTGGCGGCTAATACTGCAATGACGGAAAGCAGCTTTGACCCCTTTATTATTAACAGCTATGGCTATTCTGGACTTTATCAATTTGGAGCGTCAGCGTTAGTCGATGTAGGTTTAGTGAAACGCTCTGCGTTTGATAATGCCCCCAAACATGTTAAAAATGGAACAAATCAACTGGCATGGTTAGAGAATCCTGATAACTGGACAATTGAGGGCGGCTTAAACACATTCCTATCTAATCAAGCGATACAGAATAAGGCATTCACTGACCTAGCCAACAAAAACATACAAACAGGCAAACGCCTTGGTGCATTAACTAACAACTCCAGTGCTGAAGATATTGCTGCTTTTGTGAAGGCTTCTCATTTAAAAGGTGCTGGAGATGCAGCCGATTATTTCAAAAATGGCGCTGACGCTACCGATGCCAATGGCACGTCCATGTCGAAGTACGCCCGACAAGCACGGGAGGCTATTAAGGGTAATTTTGCAGATGAACGCCCTTACCAAGGTAGTAGCTCTGCAAAGATCACTGCCCCCGATGGTAAAAAATACCCTGTTCGCTATGAAGTGATGGATGCTTCCAATCTATCGCCCTCAGTCGATAAGTCAATTAGCCAGTATCGTGACCGTAACCGTCAAGCGCTAAGTGAGCAAGTTAAGTCGATCACTAATAATCCTGACTTCGATCTGGTTTCGTCTTCCCCCATTATGGATGTTGGCGCACCTGTTCTCTCACAAGAAGGTGATGTGATTGGTGGCAATGGTCGCTTGCTAGGGATTCAAGGTGCATACCAGACTAATCGGGCTGAAGCCTATCGCCAAGCTTTAATTAGCAATGCGGATCAGTTTGGATTGAATGCCGATGAAATTGGCAATATGCAACAGCCTGTCTTGATTCGCCGATTTACTGAGCCTGTTGATGTGGCTCGTCTTGCGATTCAGTCTAATATTGGCGGTTCTGCTCCAATGTCGGCGTTAGAGCAAGCAAAGATTGATGCAACTGAAATTCAATCCTTATCTGACTTTAATCCTAATGAAGATGGCACAATAGACTTTAAATCGGCTTCTGGTTTATTCCAGCGACTCATAAAAAATATCCTTCTGCACAGGCAAATAGTATTGTTGACAAAATGGGTAATGTTTCATCTCAAGGTCAAAAGCGGGTACAAAACGCTTTGTTGTATATGGCCTATGGTGATAGCCCTGTTCTTCCTGATTTAGTAGAGTCAGCCAATCCAGAAAGCACAAAGATTTTACGTGGATTGACGGGTGCTGCCCCTGCATTGGCTGAGATGAAAGACAGTATTCGACAAGGAATTGTTTACGATCAGGATATTACGCCTGATGTGGTTGAAGCAGTGAATCTTTATAACCAAATCAAGAAAGATGGTAATAATACCGTCGATAGCTTTTTTAGACAGCAAGATGCTTTTACTCAAATTCCTGATGAGGTTAAGTTAATTGTTCAGAAGATTGATGAATCAAGTAATAGTCCTAATGCTATCCGTGATTTTTTAGTGGGTTATGCGCAGGCACTAAAAAATAGTGGCAGCCCTAGTCAATCAACAATGCTTTCTTCAGAGCACTCCCACAAAAATAGGCATCTTACAGCACATTATTTCTACAAGTCGAAAAGATGCACCAAAGAAAAAATCAGCGAATCTTGATCTTACTAGCCAGTTTAAACCAATGGAGTCACCATCAGAGAATAGACACTATCCTGTACGACAATGTGCACTACTGATAAGGTAGTTAATGTACTTAATTCTATTTATCACCAATTCAATATTAGTCCTGATCTAGCTAAAACGACTGCTGACTTAAATTTTTTAATC
>AATN01000016.1_pt1 | contig 42264 bp, 42 predicted proteins | sample 270648 | NCBI WGS metagenome assembly AATN01 (sample SAMN02954269, study PRJNA17659) | bioreactor sludge metagenome | biome: terrestrial; feature: bioreactor; material: sludge; isolation source: Enhanced Biological Phosphorus Removal (EBPR) bioreactor sludge | place: Australia: Brisbane, Queensland
CATGCTTTTGAGTGGAGCAAAACCGGTACCACCTCCGACTAAAATGACCGGATGGGTGAGCTCGCGAATATAGAAACTACCCAGAGGCCCTTGCATGCGCATTAAAGCCTTTTCTTTCATCTCATTGAAAACATGCGAGGTGAAATAGCCATTCGGCACATGGCGAATATGCAGTTCAATGAAAGCTTCACCCGTCGGAGCGTTCGCAATCGAAAAGCTGCGGCGTTTGCCATCGCGTAATATGAGATCAATATATTGACCGGCCATAAAACGTAAGCGCTCAGTAGCAGGTAGTTTCAAAGTCATTTCCATCACATCGCTATTGAGCTTACGCAGCTTTTCGACGCGTACCGGTAAGGTTTTGACTTCGATATCGGGTAGCTCACCGACTTGAGGGCAATCTATCTCTAAATCAGAGAGTGCTACTGCTTGGCATAAAAGTGCTCGACCTTGTTCCATATCATAAGGGGACAATGCAAGTGGCTCACCTTGAGGATAATCAACATTACCTTGCTTTAGAGTAACCATACAAGAACCACAAGAACCGCTGCGACAGCTATAGGGAAGTGCAATACCTTGTCTTAACCCAGCATCCAGTAAATTTTCTTGTTCTTCAACGCTAAACGTGTGACCACTGGGTTGGACGATGACTTTGTACATTAAGTAGGCTTCCTCTACCAAAATTAGTAAGCCTAGTGTAGCGATTACGTGGGATTTAGGGAATTTAGTGGTACTTAAAAAGGGCATCTCAAGATGGATGACAGATGCCCTGACGAGAAATTGTTTACATAACGCCTAATAACTTAGGAAACCATAAGCTAATCGCCGGTACATAAGTGACCAATACTAAGAAAGCCAACATTGACAAGAGCCACGGCCACACGGCAATAGTGAGTTCAGTAATGCCCATTTTGGTAATTCCTGAAGCGACATATAGATTCAAGCCTACCGGTGGATGACACATCCCTACCTCCATATTCACTACCATAATGATACCGAAATGAATCGGGTCAATACCTAATTTCATGGCCATCGGGAATAGGATCGGTGCAAAGATCAACACGATGCTAGAAGGCTCCATGAAGTTGCCTGCCAACAGCAATAAAATATTTACGGCTAATAGGAAAATAATGGCATTCATCCCTTGTGCTAGCATCCAATCAGCTAAAGTCTGTGGAATTTGCTCATTGGTGAGGATAAAGGAGAACATGACAGCATTGGTGATGATATATAGCAACATCGCTGACATGCTCGCAGAGTTCAGTAAGACTTTAGGTACATCTTTTAAACCCATATCCTTATATACAAACACAGCTACAAAGAAGGCATAAACTGCACTCATCGCAGCGGCTTCAGTTGGGGTGAAAATACCAGTATAGATACCCCCCATGACTACAACGATCAGCATCAAGCCCCAAATCGAATCACGGAAAGCTTTCCAACGAGTAACCAGATTGGCTTTAGGTTGACGTGGATAATCAAATTTGCGGGCGCGATACCAAGTGGTAAAACCTAAAAAACCCGCTAGCATTAAGCCCGGAATCACCCCCGCCATGAATAAAGCACCGACCGAACTATTGGTGGCGACCGCATACATGACCATGACGATAGAGGGTGGAATCAAAATCCCTAAAGCCCCTGAGGTAGTGATTACACCCGCACCAAAGTTCTTTGGGAAACCGGCTTTTAACATCGCGGGTAACAGAATAGAACCAATGGCTACTACAGTTGCGGGACTAGAGCCAGAAACGGCTGCGAACAAAGCACAGGCTAAAACCCCCGCTAAGCCTAAACCACCATACCAGTGACCAACCATCGAAGATGCGAAGTTAATCATCCGTCTTGCGACTCCACCGTGGGTCAGGAAGTTACCTGCCAAGATGAAGAAGGGGATTGCCATGATTTCAAATTTTTCAATGCCGGTGAACAGCTTTAAGGCTACTGCTTCAATTGGTACTTCTGTCATGGTGAACAAGAAGGTAAGAACAGTTAAACCTAAAGCAATCGAAATCGGCATGCCCGTGAGCATGAGAATCAGTAGTAAACCAAAGATAATTAAAGCGCTCATGATTTATGCCCCACGTTAACTGTTTTCAGTTCGTCTTCTAAGCCATCGACATGTCCATGATCGTGATGGGGCATTTCACCCGTGCGTAGATAGGTGACTAACACTTGAATAAAGCGGAAACACATCAATGAGGAGCCTAAAGGCACAGCCATGTAGACAATCCAAGTCGGCCATTCCAAGTCAGGTGTAGTTGGGCCTTCATAATGCTCGCCTGTTTCCATACCTAAGCTTGATAAGAGGACATAAGCGAGTCCATTTTCCCAAACCATCATCGCCCCTAAAATGGCAACAATCCCAGTGAACAGAATGCACGCCCCTAAGGCAAAAATAGTAATGCTCCGCCGTTTTTCGGGATTCAAGCGATTGACGAGTACATCTACACCCACGTGAATACCTTGACGGACTCCATAAGCCGCACCGAATTTAGCCATCCATACAAAGAGAATGATGCACAGCTCTTGCGCCCAGCTCAGATGAATTTTGAGTAAGAAATCCTGAAAAGCACCTAAAGGCCAACCTGATGCATAGCGATGCACGACCGCTACAAAAATTACCAAGGTGGCGGCTGCAATCAGAAAGGTAATAAATATTTCTTCCAGACGGTCAAGCCACTTCATACACTCCTCCCGCAGATGTACTGAATTCGAGCAAACAGCAAAAACGGCTTATTTAAAGGGGTTAAATAAGCCGTAAGTAATGGGAGACTTATTTCGCTGGATCAAAACCTGTTGCGGTATAGATGGAAGTAATCAAATCTTTACCAATACGGTCTGCCATTTCAGTATGAACGGGCGCTAAAGCTTTTTGCAGAGCCTTCAATTCATCTTCAGTCGGTTGATAAACTTCAGTTTTACCACTGGCTTTGACCGCTTCTAAAGCTTTGTCATTTTCTTCTTTAGCGATTTGGTTTGCATAATCAGTTGATTCTTTTAAAGCTTCATCTAAAGATTTGCGTACCTCTTCAGGTAACTTATCCCAGAAAGCTTTGTTTGCGATAACCGCATATCCTAAATAGCCGTGATTGGTTAAAGAGGCATGCTTTTGCACTTCATGCATTTTTTGAGTGTAGAGGTTAGATGGTGGGTTTTCAGTCCCATCCACAACACCGGTTTGCAGGGCTTGGTAGGTCTCAGAGAAAGGCAAAACTTGTGGGTTGGCGCCAAGAGCGCGCATTTCCGCTTCTAAGACTTTAGAAGATTGAATACGCATTTTTAAGCCTTTGAAATCATCCGGCGTTTTCAGTGGCTTATTCGCGCTCATGATTTTAAAGCCATTGTCCCAGTAAGCTAAGCCTTTGACGCCTTTAGCTTCTAATTTAGCTAAGAGGCCAGCACCAACTTCACCTTGAGTGACTTTATGCAGATCTTCATAGTTACGGAAAATATAAGGTAGGTCGAAAGCTTCAAATTCTTTCACGCCCAAAGGACCAAATTTGGCCAAAGAAGGTGCTAACATTTGCACTGCACCCATTTGCAGGGCTTCCATTTCTTCTTTGTCTTTGTAGAGCGTGCTATTTGGGAACACTTCTACTTTAACCGCACCTTTGGTTTTTTCTTCAGCTAATTGCTTGAATTTCTCAGCCGCTTTGCCTTTAGGTGTATCGGGGGCAACCACGTGACTGAATTTGATCACAATCGGATCAGCGGCATAGGCATATAAACTAGATAAACCCAATACAACCGCTGTTGTTAAGGTAAACAGTGTCTTTTTCATCTCTCGCTCCAAGTAGAAAACATACAAAACGACACTTGTAATGGAAGATTCGTGCCAATTTAGGAAAAATTTTCAGTTTAAATAAAGTTTAATTAAAACAAATATTTATGTTATTTAAAGTTGAAGATTTACGCAGGTTACGGCGGTTTTCCACCCGTTTGCCTATTGAGATGTGGCGAAAATCCGCCAGAAAAAATACAGCCCCAAGGCTATGGGGCTGGGAGAAGAGAAATATACATAGGGACAAGCTAGTTATTATGGTTTTAAGCTTAGTACAGCTTAGCGAAGCTAACTCAAACTTTAGGCAAACGGCGAGATTTTAGGGTTAACTGGCTGACTTAAGCTCATAGTCGCTAGTCCATTTCTTATGCAGGCCTAAACAAAAGCTAAGTTACCCGTTTGCAGCTCGCCTAAATTCCACCAATTATTGCGAATAATAGAATAAATATCTCGAAAATCAGTAGTATAGATTAAGTCCCCACGCTCATCTAAATCAAGCAAAGAGGGGTACTGACCATAAAAGCCACCTTTGACTTTTCCTCCTGTTACTAACTGAACTGAGGCGGAACCATGATCCGTACCCTTACTAGCATTCTCTTTTAGACGGCGCCCAAACTCTGAATACGTCATGATCACAACTTCGTTCCACATACCGATATGCTTTAAGTTAGTCCGCATACTGGCGATACCCTGAGCTAGCGTTGCAAGTAAGGGTTGCTGGCGTAGGTTATGATTAGTATGCGTATCAAAATTCTCTAAGGATATTTTATAAGCAGGTACGTTTAAACCTGAGGCAATCAACATATAAACTGAGTTAAGGCTTTGCCCAAAACTTCCGACGGGAAATACATCTTTAGCAGCAGGTATATCTTTTAAGTATTCTGCTAGGGTGCTCGATAGCATATTAATTTGAGATTGGATATTAAGAATATGCTGTAAAGATTTATTATTAGAGCTTGCTGATTTAAAATTAGCGATTTTTGAGCCACTTTGAGCAAAGTTTTGTGGATTAGCGATAGTGAGTGCTGAAACATTATTGCCATACAAAGGACCTAGGTTAGAGTCAATAGCAATACCTGCTAAAGTGTGTTTTGCAAAGGATTGGGCAATCCATCCATCATTAATGCCTTGTATATCGGTTCTAGCCGTGTCCCAGACTTCAATGGCCTCAAAGTGTGAGCGATTTTCAGTTTCACAACCAACCCCTTGTACCCAAGCTAATTGACCTTCATTCCAAACTGGCATTAAGGCTTGTAAAGCGGGATTTAAACCTAATTGCGCAGATAGGGTCAAAATTTTTGAGCGGCTAATGGCAACGTTGGGACGTGCATTATAATAAGCTGAACTCGTATAAGGGATAAGGGTATTTAATCCATCATTCCCTCCTTTTAATTCAATTAAGATTAAAATACGGCGATTACCCGCAACAGTAGTTAATGTATTGGCCCATAAACTGGGTGCAGTTAATAGGCTTAGTGTGCTAAGACCCAAGCCTTTCAAAAACTCACGACGATTGATCATTTTTATTCTTAACGTAGTTGATAGGTTGGGTCTTTCAAGACAGTGCTTAAAATGTTTTCTAAGGTTTGATTGCAGTTAGGCGCAGCCACTGGGCTGATAGGCAAAAGCCAACTGAGTAAGGCACTGGAGTCTGTTGAACAACTTGCAGGTGGAAAAAAGTTCCTAATTAATCGCGTTAATTTGACAGAGTTACTGCTAGTTGATGGCGAATTCTTAATGACTAGTGGACTGACCAGACTTTGTAGTTCTTTACCATGCTCTGCTAAAAACTTAGGTATCAAGTCATAGCGCCTGATCAAGCGAGTATTCGTTATCCAGTCTTGGCCACCACGCCAGCCTTTAACATCAGGTGGATTGAACAACTCTTGTCCGAGTTGCTGATTAGCGATTCTCAGCGCTGTATACTCATTAAAAGGAATCTGTAATTCACGCAACAAGCCAATTGTAAACTCAACCGGGGATTTGATCAGTACACCACGTTGAGCCTTATCCCAGAATACCTCGCTGTTGAAAATTTTTAGAAGTAGTGCCTTGATTTCATAACCACTACTGCGAAAAGCAATAGCCCACTCCTTAATAATAGCAGGATTGGGTTGGTCGTAATTAATAAATTCCTTCCAGAATTTTTCAGCGATGTATTCGGCAGTTCGTTCTTGCGCAAGAATAATTTTGATAATATCTGTGCCATCGAAATTGCCAGTCTTACCTAGGAATTGCTTTTGATTTATATCATGTTCATGTGCTCTAAATAGGAATCTGCTTTAGCAGGATTTAATTTCCAACCAGAAAAAGCCCGCGCTACATTTACTATATCCTGTTCATTGTAATGTCCCACGCCTAAGGTAAATAACTCTAAAAGTTCACGTGCAAAGTTCTCGTTAGGACTGCTGGCAATGTTTTTTGAGCCATCTAAATAACTTAGCATGGCTGGATCCTTAGCGATAGCATGGAGTAATTCAGCAAAATTACCTAAGGCATGTTTACGGATCAACTGATGTTGCTTAAACATCCATTGAGGCCAAATGACTTTTTTTAAGCTAGAGGTAAAGTGATTATGCCAAAATAGAGTCATGCGTTCCCATAAAGGATAATGGGTTTTATGCAGTTGCTCTAACCACCAGCTAGTTAAAACTGTTCCTTCTTGCCGAGCTAATTTATCAAGAGCTTGATTTTGTTCAGATGGCTTTTGGTAGTAAACACTCATATCCTCCCAATCAGCAATTGAAGGCGTACTAGTTAGGCTATAGTCATTAGGTGGGCATAAATCTTGGAAGACTTGCTCTATACTTTGCCCAATCCGTTGTTTACAAGCTTCGTGATTTACGCCCAGTTCGAGACGCGCTGCAAGGTGGCGCGCAGCCGCATAGTCATGAATAAGCATGGGTTTAGCTGCTCTTTTATTTGTTATGATTTTGCCTAAACCTTAAGGTTTTAATGACTAGCAGTCTACTCTTGCAGATAAATGGTCGGAGTCGAGTTTTTAGCTGGACGTTTATGCTAAAGTGCGGACTTACCCTTTTCCCCCTCTTAATCTTAATGAGTTGAGTATGGATTTAGAAGAACTCACCTTAGCGGTTGTAGACATTGCTCAAGCTGCTGGTCAAGCCATTCTGCAAGTCTACGAATCTGCTGATTTTAATATTGAACAAAAAGAAGACCATTCTCCGCTGACTGCTGCTGATTTAGCTTCGCACCACACCATCTTAGAGGCTTTACAGGTCTTAACACCGCAGTATCCCATTCTTTCGGAGGAATCAGCGACGCTTCCTTTTACCACCCGCAGTCAATGGCAAACTTATTGGTTAGTTGATCCTTTGGATGGTACACGCGAATTTATTAAACGTAATGGTGAGTTTAGCGTGTTGATTGCGTTAATTCACAAACATGAGCCTGTATTGGGGGTAGTCCATGCACCTGTTCTGCACAAGACTTGGTATGCAAGTTTAGGGAATGGTGCTTATTTGCAATCGGCACAAAACGAGCCTGAGGGCTTACAGGTGCGTGAGCCTAGTGAGCTCATAACAGTAGTAGGCAGTCGTTCGCATGCAGGCGATTCACTGACGGACTTCCTTAAGCAGTTTGAGTATTATGAGTTGCTTTCCATGGGCAGTATCTTAAAGGCTTGTTTAGTAGCCGAAGGGAAGGCGGATATTTATCCACGTTTAGGTAACACTTCGGAATGGGATACCGCTGCCGCACAGATTATTGTGGAAGAGGCGGGTGGGTCGCTGCTAGATCTGTATGGACAAGCTTTGCGATATAACACCAAAGAATCTTTACTGAATCCACATTTTATTGTGCGTGGTAATAACTGTTTTGGACAAAGCTATTCGCCAAATCATTGAGCTTCGCAAGGCTAAATTCAGAGTGATCCTGACAGGGTTTAGCTGTTATGTTCTAATACGTCTCTTTTCGACTTAAGCTTAGGTGAAATGAATACTCTTCATCCGCTGCGCCAAATTAAAAGTTTTGTATTAAGACAAGGCCGTTTGACTAAAGGGCAGGAACAAGCCTTGCAAACAGGTTGGCCTTGTTTTGGCATAGACGAGACTAGTGAGTTGTTAGACTTTTCAGCTTTGTTTGCTAACAAAGCGCCTGTTACCTTGGAAATTGGTTTTGGGAATGGCGAGAGTCTAGCGCAAATGGCGTTAGCAGCACCAACGCGTAATTTTCTGGGGATTGAAGTACATACGCCGGGTGTTGGGCATTTATTGTATTTAGTACAAAAGCATCAACTTACCAATGTGCGGGTGATGAATACTGATGCGGTCGAGATTATTCAGCAACGCATTCCAGAAAACTCTTTAGATCGTATACAAATCTATTTTCCTGATCCTTGGCATAAGAAGCGTCATAATAAACGCCGGATTATTCAAGCTGAGTTTGTGGGTTTATTAGCAACTCGTTTGCAGACAGGTGGCGTCTTACATCTAGCCACTGATTGGGAAGATTATGCAGCAGCGATGGCTGAAGTGATGCAAGCTAGCCCTGATTTTCAAACGGCCAATCCAACGGGTGAAGCTTTCTCACCACGTCCAGCATTTCGACCTTTGACAAAGTTTGAGCAGCGCGGCTTAAAGCTGGGACATGGAGTTTGGGATTTGCTTTATCTTAAAAACTAGCTGCTGTACTTGGCCATGACCGATACTCTGCTAAATCTAACAGCTTAAGCTTACAGGCTTACTCAGAAAAATAATTGTTTGCTATTGGTTCTAGTCATATATGACTTTAGTGACTGGGACGGATAGATGTTCAGTAAACTTAAATTTTTAATCATTTTCCTTCTATTTGTCCCCGCTTGGACGGCTGCGCTAGCACCACCCTTTAAGGTTAGTGTTGATCCAGCTTGGAAAGCTGCTGATCCTAAAGACGTTCAAGCTGTCTTGGACTCTACAATTCTTGCCATCGCTCCCTATATTGGTAATCGGCATTTGGATCCAATTATGGTCAAAAATGAGGAAAAAGGACCTATTTCTTTATATGAGCGAGATTCCAAGGGTGACTATATAGTGCTCTTGGATGTGCATGGACGCTATTGGTCACAATTGGCCTATCAGTTCTCCCACGAAACTTGTCATTTATTGAGTAATTACGATCTAGCACCTAATAATGTCTCCAGGCAGCAATGGTTTGAAGAGTCGCTGTGTGAGGCTTTTAGCTTATTCAGTTTGGGCAAGTTAGCGGATCAGTGGGAGATTAATCCACCCTATCCAAACTGGAAAGAGTATGCTCCAGAGTTGCGCAAGTACTTGGCAGATATGATGAAACAGGATCACCGCAGTTTTGCGCCTAAGCTTTCTAATTGGTACAAACAAAATAAGTCCTTATTTGAAGCTGATCCTTATGCACAAGACCGTAGTTTAAATGAGAAAATGGCTTCACACTTGTTAAAGGTCTTTGCCAAACAACCGGAAACTTGGGCAGCCATTAATTACATAAACCTAGGGGATGACAGTCAAGACAAGTCTTTAGCGAAGTATTTGAAAGATTGGCATGATAATACACCAGTCAATTTGCGTGCTCCGATCAAAGAAATTCAGCAGCAGCTAGGTATCAAAGAATAAACAAGTGACTTATTAACGAACTAGGTGCAAATCGTCGGTAGAAGTTTATTTCCTAGCGTTTTTGTGTGACATTAAGAAAAAATAGCTGAACTTTTCAACGAAACACACATCTGTAATGGGTATGGAGGTTGCCTTACATACGCGATAAAACGAGAGGGCTGAGCGATGCAAAAACCATTATTATTCTTAGGCGCACTCACCATCTTTATGATGGGTTATTGGATTCCCGAAGATCGCCATGTGCCAGTAGAAGGTGCTAAACCTTATGACTGGAACCCTGCTGCTTATTGGTATATAGGCGGCCAAAATGCACAAAAAGGTATTAATATTTTCGCGCGTGAAGGCACGCCTGTGGTCGCAAGCACCAGCGGCTGGGTGGTGTATAGCGAAAATAATCCAGAAGGCAACAACACCGTCTTAGTACTAGGTTCTAAGTGGCGCTTACACAACTATGCGAACTTAGAAAAAGTTGATGTTAAGCCGGGAACTTGGGTAAAAACTGGTGAGCAAATTGGCGCAGTCGGTTTGCCGAACAAAGACGCAAAGCGTCCTGCTAATTTGTACTATTCGATTCGCAGCTTGTCACCACAAGTGTCTGAGTTAAAACCAGAAAAGCCATTTTGGCTGGATCAAGTATTCTATGTGAATCCACATAAATTCTTGACTGAATATCAATCTAGTGATGCTGAAGCAGTTCATGCTGAGCCAGCACACTAACTACTGATTAGATTTCAATTTTTGCTAAAAATAGAGTGAAAACTCAAAGTCTATAATCGGCGCATAAATTAATTGGTAGGCTTCTACCTTTTTCATTATCCTTGCGCCATGAAAACTGAAACGACTGAACATTTACACGGCTTTATCCTGCCAGTCCGAGTTTATTATGAAGATACGGATGCGGGCAGAGTAGTCTATCACAGTAATTATATTAACTTTATGGAGCGCGCTCGTACTGAGTGGTTACGCTCCTTAGGTTATGAGCAAGACACGCTCATCCATGAGCAAGGCATTGTGTTTGTAGTGCGCAGCTTACAAGTGGATTATCTCAAGCCTGCTTTATTCAATGATCTCTTACAAGTCGAAGCTGCTATCCATGAGCTAGGGCGAACTAGCGTCCATTTTCGGCAAAATATCTGGCGCATGAACAAACGTGAAAATGCACGTGAACATTTAATCGCAGGCATAGTCAGAGTGGTTTGTGTAGATGCCGAGAGTTTCCGGCCAAAACCAATTCCAGCAGAAATTCGAGGTAAGTTCAGCGGTGAGCACTGATTTATCGATTTTGCATTTAATTTTTAATGCAAGTTTAGTCGTCAAAATTGTCATGGGGTTACTGGTCGTGGCTTCGTTGCTTTCATGGACGTTGATTATCGTGAAGTCCAGCAAGCTCAAACAAGCACGTCGTCAAGCAGAGCAGTTTGAAGAACGGTTTTGGAGTGGTATTTCTTTACCTGCACTCTATGATGAACTCGCTAAAGCTCCACAACGTGCAGGTTTAGCACGTATTTTTTACGATGGTTTTCATGAATATCGCAGGCTGAGCCAATTAGATAATGCGAATAGCCTCCCCATAACTGAAGCTGTTCAACGCTCAATGCGTGTCGCTGCATCTAAGGAAATTGATGGTTTAGAGCAAAACTTAGCTTTTCTAGCTACGGTTGGCTCAACGAGTCCTTATGTAGGCTTGTTTGGCACTGTATGGGGTATCATGAACTCCTTTTTATCCTTGGGGAAAATGCAGCAAGCCACTTTGGCTGTCGTTGCTCCTGGTATTGCGGAAGCCCTGATTGCGACTGCAATCGGCTTATTTGCTGCTATTCCTGCGGTGATTGCTTATAACCGTTTTGTCGATCATGTGGATCGTTTAGCGGTGAATTACGATAATTTCCGCGAAGAATTTACTGCTTTATTAGAGCGTCATGCTGCAAGTCAACAGGTGCGGCGATGAAACGCACACGGAAGTCGATGGCACAAATGAATGTGGTGCCGTATATCGACGTAATGTTGGTTTTATTGGTGATTTTTATGGTTACTGCACCAATGTTGCAATCAGGCGTGGCCATTGATGCGCCGGATGCGGATGCTGCTGTACTACAATCTGATAATCAACAGGAACCTTTAATAATTTTAGTTGATCAAAGAGGGCAATACCTGTTGCAAGATGGTGACAGATTGAGTTCTAAGCAACTGGATAATTATGTAGCGCAACAATTAGTAGGCAAACGTAATAAGGCGGTGAATATTCGTGCTGATGCCGGTGTTGAGTACCAATATGTGATGACGGCGATGGTTGCAGCTCAAAAAGCGGGGGCTACAGCTATCAATTTGTTGGCTGATCCTGTGAAACCTAAGTGAACAGCCTGCTAAACAATAAGGTTTTAAATTTGCAGGAACGGTAGAAATCAATAAGCCATGTTCAAAGAACTGCTGAAAAATCCGGTTGCTCTGTTTTGGGCAATTGTCATTCATATTATTGTACTGATCCTGCTGATTATAGGCTTTCAAATGAATAAGCAGCCTAAACCACCAGCAGAATCAGTAGCTGTGCAAGTAAAGGGTTTGCAGCCTTTAGCAGAAGCTCAAACTGCCAGTACTGAGGCTCCCTATACGTTGGAGGAGCCGAAAATTCAGTCCGAGCTTAGCGAGCCAAGTACTAACCAAAAACAGCAAGAGCAAAATCAAAAACTGCGCGAGCAGGCGCGGCGTGAAGCTATTGCTGAGGCGGAAGCGCTGGCTAAAGCTGAAAAAGAAGCTGAACGTAGGCGGCTTGCTGAGGAAAAAAAGCAAGCCCAACTTGAGCAAGCTGCTTTAGAGCAAGCACGCAAAGAAGCAGAGACCGAGCGTAAACGACAAGAAGCCGAAGAGCGTCAAGCCGAGCTTGAACGTCAGCAAGCTTTAGAGGAAGAGCGCCAAGCCGAGCGTGAGCGCAAAGAGCAAGCTGAAAAGGAGCTGGAGGAAGAGCGTCACAAAGCGGATGAAGCTGAACGAGCTTTGGCTGAAAAAAAGCGCGAACAAGAAAAAGCTGAAGCACAAGAGCGCAAAGAAGCGGCTGAGCGTGAATTGGCTCGTGAAAAACGTAAAGCGGAAGAGGCGGAAAAACAATTAGCACAAGAGCGGGAAGAGCGCCAAAAAGCTGAGCAAGAATGGGAGGAAAAACAAAAGCAGCTACAAGCGGAACGTGATGCGGAACAACAAGCTTTAATTAAAAAAGTGGAAGAGGAAGCCCGCAAGAAAAAAGAAGAAGATGAGAAGCGTGAAGCCGCTGAAATTGAAAGAAAAATCAAAGAAGCTGCAGAGCAACGTTTAGCCGATGAGAAAAAGCGCCAAGAAGAAAAAGAACTGGCTGAAAAGCGGGCTGCCTACCAAGAAAAATGGAAAGCTGAACAAGAAAAGCTCAAGCAAGAAGCCGAAGACAAGGCGAAATCAGATGCAGCGGCTAAACGTAAGGCTGAAGAAGAACGTAAGCTAGCAGAATCAAAAACCCGCGAAGAACAAGAGCGGCGTTTACGTGAAAGTAGCGAGCGTGCGCGTGAGCAGAGTGAGCGCGAAAAAGCGCAAGCAGAGGCTAAAGCGAAAGCCGAAGCTGAAGAAAAGGCTCAGCAAGCGGCGGCTGAAAAAGCGCGAAAAGAAGCTGAAGCTAAGCAAAATACAGGCCCTAGCTCACAAGCCATTGAGAATGCTGCTCTTGCTTGGGGAGCGCAAATTAAACGCCGTGTGAGCTCGCGTTGGAATCAACCGGCTGATACTTTTGGTATGCGTGCTACAGTTTCTCTATCAATTAAGCCACCGGGTAATATTCGTGAATTGCGAGTCACGGATTGCAATGGTAGCCCACAATTTTGTGATTCCTTGACGGCCGCTTTGTATAAGTCGGAGCCTTTCCCAGAACCTGATTTACCCGAGCTTTATAATCAAAATTTAAGATTAATTTTTGAGCCATAATTATGAAACGCCACTTGATTGTATTGTTAGTATTAGTCAGCGGCTTATTTGCCTCATTGACAAGTCGTGCTGAATTGGTGATCCGTATTACCGATGGTACCAATGATGGGATTCCTGTGATGATCGTACCGTTTCAAGGCGGTGATCTAGCGGGAGTGATTGAAGCAGATTTACAGCGGACTGGTTTATTTACCTTAATTGATCCGGCTAAGGCTGGGCAAGCCTTAGCGATGGGACAGCCTTTCCAAGCCGAACCTTTGCGCGCGAGCGGTGCCGAATATGTCATTGTCGGTAAGCAGGCAGGCTCCTTGGAGTTTGAAATCTTGAATGCCGCTACCGGTAAACGCACGGCAGGTTATCGAATTGCGCAGATTGCGAATACCCGTCGGATGGGACATAAAGCCGCTGATTTAATTTTCGAGCGTTTAACCGGCAAACGAGGTGCTTTTGATACTCAAGTTGCTTATGTATCTGCCAGTGGCCCTGCCAAAGCACAAACTTATCAACTAATTGTAGCTGATGCGGATGGTTTTAATCCACGTACTATTCTGCGCTCTAATAAGCCAGTTATGTCACCCAGTTGGTCGCCTGATGGTAATCGTTTGGCGTATGTTTCGTTTGAAAGTAATCGCTCGGTCATTTATGTGCAGGATTTGGTGTCAGGCGATAAGCATGCGCTTGCAGATCATCCGGGGATGAATGCAGCGCCTGCATGGTCACCCGATGGGCGTTTAATTGCTATGAGCTTATCCCAAGAAGGTAATCCTGATATTTATTTGATGGATGCTAATGGCGGTGGTTTGCGCCAGATCACTACCTCTAAAGCGATTGAGACTGAGCCTGCTTGGGCAAATAACAATACTTTAATTTATACCTCAGACCAAAGTGGTAGCCCACAATTGTATCGGACGACAGTCGCCGGCGGTGAAGGTTCACGTTTAACTTTCACGGGTGAATATAATGCTGCACCTAGTGTAGTGGGCAATACAGTGGCAATGGTGCGGGATATTGGTAGTGCTAATCGGATTGCTTTAATGAATGCCTCATCCAGTGATTCTAAGCTGGTATCAGAAGGGACTTATGATGAGTCTCCTTCGTTAGCACCGAATGGTGAAATGGTGGTTTATGCCACCGAAGCGGGTGGGCGCGGTGTCTTAGCAGTGGCTAGCGCTAATGGCAAGGCGCGTCAGGTATTGGCTACTCAAGTCGATGATGTGCGTGATCCCGCATGGTCTCCTTATTTAGATTAATGCTATGAACGAGGGAGTAATAGCAATGCATCGTAAACTTCTTTTAAGTTGTCTGTTAGCGGTTGGAGTTTTAAGTGGCTGTCAAACAGCCCCACGGCCGCTAGAGCCTATTCCTGATATTAATGCTTTCGGTGGTGCAGGTGGTACGGGGCAAGTAGGTACTGGTCAAGGCCAAGGTGGTATGGGGGGAAATGGTCAGTATAGCCACGGTGCTGGCGGACGAAATCCACAGGGCGGTCAAGGTGGCGCTGGTCAATACGGTGGTAATGGTCAAGGTCAAGGCGGCTATGGGCAGGGGGGATACGGTGGTGCTGGGATGGCAGGGCAAGGTAATAGCTCTTATACCCCTGCTGACTTAAATAACCCTAGCAGTATTCTTGCACAGCGCGTTATTTACTTCGATTATGACCAAGCGCGTATCCGTGCTGAGTATTTGCCAGTACTAGAAGCACATGCTTCGTTATTAAGCGCTTATCCTAATTTAAGGGTTAGACTTGAAGGACATGCAGACGAACGTGGTTCACGTGAGTACAATGTAGCTTTGTCAGAACGTCGGGGTTACTCGGTACGTGACTACATGGCAGCGCGAGGGCTGAAAAATCAGCAAGCTGAAATAGTGGGTTATGGGGAAGAAGTACCCGCTTCACTGGGGCATGGTGAGAAATCATGGAGTGAAAACCGCCGAGTTGAAATTATTTATGTAGGAGAATAAAGGGTATGTGTTACAAGCTTGACCGGAGCTTATTAGGTGTTCTGGTAGCTGTTATGCTGATGGCTCCACCTGTGCAAGCACTCAATGATGAGGTAGCTGTGCAGTTGCTGGAGCGACTTAATGATTTAGAAGGGGAAGTAACCGCTTTACGCACTGAGAACGAAAACTTAAAAGATAAGCTCGACGGTGCACCAACACGTGCAGAAGATGAAGAGCAAATTAAGGCGGAGGCTGCGCAAGCAGGCGCTGAAGATGGGGTTCAGTTAGATGAGCAAGCACCCGTAGCAGAGGCAGAAACAACAGCCGAGCCACTGATTCCCGGCGTAAATATTATTGTTGAACAAGCTACTTCGACTGTAGATGCAACTGATATTCCATCCTTGGAACAAGAACCTTCCATGCTCGAAGCTGCTGAGTCCGTTATTGGCAGTGAAACTAAAACAGAAGATCTTGGTACAGCAGATGTACCTGCACAAACGGACTTCTTAACCACTGGTCCATCTGATGCAACGCCTGCCTTACTTAATGCTGGAGCGGCAACGGTCACCCCTGAAGCTGCCGATCTAGCACCTACAGAAGGTAAACCCGCCGAACTAACTATCAGTAACAGTAATGCAGCCACTACGCCACCTGTAGAGGCAACACTTGCACCTACTGTAGCAACTACAGAGCCACCAGCCGTACCAGTAGTTGATCCAAAAAGTAAGGATAGTTATTACTACTATGGTACCTCCGAAGCTGAGAAAACCACTGAGTTAAAGCCGGTCGCTGCAGCCGTGCCAGCAGCGACTGCTACTTCGACACCAGTAGCACTGACTACGGAGGATGGGCGTAAAGCGAAAGCGGATTACAATCAAGCCTATCAACTTTTGGTGAGCAAGCCTGCAGAAGCAGCCCCTTTATTCCGCAGTTTCTTAGAAAACTATCCGCAGCATGAATTAGCAGCGAATGCTCAGTATTGGTTTGCTGAAGCACTGTATGCTCAAAAGGATTTTGAAGGTGCTTCTAAAGAGTTCATGAAAGTATTAAAGCAATATAAGGATAGTCCTAAATCTTCGGGTGCTGCTTTGAAGCTGGGTTACTCCTTTTATGAGCTTCAACAATGGGAGTATGCACGTCGTACTTTAGAAGACACAGTGCGTTTCTTCCCCGATAGCAGTGCAGCCAAATTAGCAGAGACGCGTTTGCAAAAGATGAAAGACGAAGGCCATTAAACGCTTTTCCGCCTAGGCTTGAGTTTAATAAACCGGCTTCTAGCCGGTTTTTCTTTTATAAGAAAATTTTATTTATATAGATAAAAATTATTGTTGCTAGATTAACTAAGATAGCTGAATATGCATAGTTAAGTATATTACTGTATTACTATATTCAGAGGTACAGATGAGCGCATTGCCAGAATTTGAAAAGCGCGGGCAGCAAGAAGTAAAAGCCACCACTTGCTATATGTGTGCTTGCCGTTGCGGTATTCATGTCACAGTCGAAAATAATAAGGTTCGCTACATTCAAGGCAATCGGGATCATCCGATCAATAAAGGCGTGCTCTGTGCCAAAGGCAATGCAGGGATTATGAAACAAAATTCGCCTGCTAAGCTCAATTCACCGTTATTGCGTAAAACGGGTACAGAGCGCGGGGAAGGTGAGTTTGAAGCCATTACGATGGCAGAAGCACTAGACATTCTCGAGGCTCGTTTACGCAAAATTCGGGAAACCGATCCTTTAAAACTGGCCTATTTTACTGGCCGCGATCAGATGCAAGCGCTTACCGGCTTTTGGGCGTCACAATTTGGTACACTCAATTGGGCAGCACATGGGGGCTTTTGCTCGGTGAATATGGCGGCGGGCGGTCTCTATACGATGGGGCATGCGTTCTGGGAGTTTGGCGATCCGGATTGGGAGCGCACCAAATATTTTATGCTCTGGGGTGTCGCCGATGATCATGCGTCTAACCCGATTAAAATTGGTCTCGAAAAGCTTAAGCGCAATGGTGGCAAATTTATTGGTATTAATCCGGCACGTACAGGTTATCAAGCTATCGCCGATGAGTGGGTCGCGATTAAACCCGGTACAGATGCGATGCTTGCGCTGTCGATGTTGCATGTGCTGTTGAAAAATGATCAATTCGATTGGGAATTCCTGATTCGTTATACCAATGCTGCACAGTTAGTAGTGCATACCCCTAATCAAGTCGGGCATGGTTTATTCCTACGCGATGCGGACGGCAAAACCCTCGTGTGGGATATGAAGCTTGAAGCTGCCACCGATGGCTCGCGCCCGAGTATTACGCCCGCTTTGTTTTTCGATGGTGAAGTGCATGGCAAGCCGGTTAAATCGGTGATGACCTTGATTGCCGAAGAGTACCTTGATGATCGATACGCACCCGAAAATGCCGCAAAAATCTGTGGAGTCCCATCTGAGCAAATTGAGCGTTTAGCGCTGGAAATGGCGCATGTCGCCTTCAAAGAAAGTATTGAAATTGATGTGCCGGAAGGTTGGACGGATTGGGCAGGGCGTAAGCATTACAAGTTTGTGGGGCGTCCGGTTTCAATGCACGCCATGCGCGGGATTTCAGCGCACTCCAATGGCTTTCAAACTTGCCGTGCAATTCATTTCTTGCAAATTATGCTCGGAACGATTGATGTTCCGGGCGGACATTTAGCTAAGCCACCTTATCCCAAACATATTCCACCTGCCATTAAGCCTGCTAAAGACTGTGCACCAAATACGCCATTAAAAGGCCCTCCACTCGGTTTTCCCACCGGCCCTGAAGATTTAGTGATGGATGCGAATGGCAAGGCTAAGCGTATCGACAAAGCTTATTCTTGGGATGCCCCAATGTCGAATCATGGCTTAATGCACATGGTCATCACCAATGCGGTGAAAGGTGATCCGTATAAAATTGATACGCTGATGATGTTTATGGCAAATATGGCGTGGAATTCAACCATGAATACCGCCGAAATTCAGGACATGCTGCGTGAGAAAGAGGTGGATGGTGAATATAAGATTCCGTTTATCGTTGTCTCCGATGCCTTCCATTCGGAGATGGTCAATTTTGCTGATTTGATTATTCCAGATACGACGTATTTGGAGCGTTGGGACACGATTTCCATGTTGGATCGACCGATTTCTGAGCCACATGCAGCTTGTGATTCAATTCGCCAGCAGGTGATTGAGCCAGAGCGTGATGTACTCTCGTGGCAGGAGGTTCAAATTGAACTGGCTGGGCGTTTGGGTTTTCCAGCCTTCACTAATCCAGATGGTTCGCGCAAATATCAAGGCTATAAAGACTTCATTATTAATTGGCAACGTGAGCCGGGCATTGGCTTTCTGGCAGGTTGGCGTTTGGATGAAAACGGCAATGAAGTGCATCTGCGTGGCAAGCCCAATCCCAAACAATGGGAGCGTTATGTAGAACATGGTGCTTTCTTTGAAATGCATCTGCCGGAGCATATTCGTTACTATCGTCATGCCAACAAGGATTATCTAGAATTTGCAAAAAATGCTGCTTGGGTGGGTTCGACTAACCAAATTGTCATTGAGCTGTATTCCGAGGCTCAGCAGCGTTTTAAATTGGCAGGGCAGGGTTTATACGCAGGACCAATGCCAACAGAGGTGCATCATAAAGAACGCCTAAGTAACTACTTCAATCCATTACCGTTTTACTACAAGCCACTTGAACAATGCCGGATTGATGAGGATGAATATCCCTTCTATGCGGTGAATCAGCGCCCCATGTTTATGTATCACTCGTGGGATTCACAAAATGCGTGGTTGCGGCAGATTTGTGCGCAGAATTTCCTATATATGAATCGTCAACGCGGCACGGAAATGGGTATTAAAGACGAAGCTTGGTGCTGGGTCGAGTCGCATCATGGCAAGATTCGTGTACAAGTGAAGCTTGTGGAGGCTTGTCAATACGATACTGTCTGGACATGGAACGCAATTGGTAAGCAAAAAGGTACATGGGGCTTGGATGAGCAGGCCAATGAGTCGAATGATGGTTTCTTAATGAATCACCTGATTTCGGAATTGCTGCCGGTAAAAAATGATGCGCTGGATCAGGTCACTAATTCCGACCCGATTACTGGACAAGCGGCCTGGTATGACTTGAAGGTAAAAGTGTACCCAGCCGCAGTCGGTGAAACCGGAGCTTGGCCAGTATTTCCAGTGATTAAACCTTTACCCAATGCTAACCCTTCGCCGGATGTGTTGCGCTATCAAGCACATCATGCGGTGAATTTGCAGCGTCCAATGGATGACGTATTACACCGAACTAGTGTACATGCTGCTAAGGCGTTGGAGGAGTAAACCATGAAATTAGGTTTAGTGATTGATTTAGATGTTTGCGTTGGTTGTCATGGTTGCGCGGTGTCTTGCAAACAGTGGAACACCTCAGGTACCACAGGGCCTTTGACCGATTATCGTCCATATGGCGAAGATCCGAGTGGCGTGTGGTTTAACCGTATTCGTAGCTACGAAGTAGGTGAGTATCCACATAACAAAACTATTAATTTTCCGATGTCTTGCATGCATTGTGAGCAGGCGGATTGTGTCGATGTCTGCCCTACCGGTGCAAGCTATAAGCGTAAAGAAGATGGTGTGGTACTGGTCGATCAAGATAAATGCATGGGCTGTAATTATTGCTCATGGGCTTGTCCTTATGGCGCGCGTGAGTTGGATCGCTCCTCAGGCACGATGAAAAAATGTACTCTATGTATTGATCGCATCTACGATGAGCGCTTAGATGAATATGACCGTCAGCCGTCCTGTGTGATTACTTGCCCCGCCCATGCGCGTCATTTTGGTGATTTCGATGATCCCGAATCCGAAGTCAGTAAACTGGTACGCGAACGTGGTGGCTATGCTCTCATGCCTGAACTCGGCTACAACCCTACTAACCGCTATTTACCTCCACGTGTCGCGCGGCCAGTTTCGACTGCAGATGTGAGCAAAAAATCACTGATCAGTTCGGTGAAAGAGTGGGTAAACAAAGCGGTTGCCCGCTAAGGAGAAAAATAATGCATCCAGCATTTTCGGTAATCTTTTTTACGGTAGCTTCAGGTGCGGGCTATGGTTTGTTTATCCTGATGGCTTTGGCTTATATCTTAGGCTTTGTTGAGTTTGATAAGGGGAGTATTTTAACGGGTGGCCTATTATCTCTCACGCTAATTTCTGCTGGTCTATTATCTTCAACTTTGCATTTAGCCAATCCAAAGAATGCTTGGCGAGCATTTTTTCGCTTTAAAACCTCTTGGCTAGCGCGTGAAGGGGTATTTGCAGTGCTATTTTACCCAGTGGCACTCTTGTTTATGTTAGGTGTTTGGGTGAATGCGGATAAATCTGCTTATAATGGTTTAGTTGCAGTGATTGGCTTGGCAGCCTTGGCCTTAGCTTTAGCGACTTTATTTAGTACCGGAATGATTTACGGTTGCCTGAAGACTATTCGGCAATGGAATACGGCTTTGACACCAACAAATTATATACTGTTAGGCTTAGCAACTGGCAGTATTTTATTGGTGTTGATCTTAGCGCTGAACAGCAAGCCGACTATAGCAGTAGCCAGTTTATCCGTAGCTTTGCTAGCGGTCGCTGCAGTTAGTAAAGCGATTTACTATTTCTGGGTGCGTACTGTTACGGGACCAACTATTAATACCGCAACAGGTTTTACCCGTGCGCAAGTGCGTTTATTCGATACAGGGCACACTGCCGGGACGTTTCTAACGGATGAGTTTGCTTATTTTGCACCCGCTAAACTATTGCTGGCACTACGGATAACAGTTTTTGTGGCTGGCTTCTTTATTCCATTATTTTTTATTGGCCTAATCGCTTTAGGTCTACAAAGCAGTATGCTGGTTTTCCTTGCAGTTTTAGCTGGTTTTATAGGTATTGGTGCTGAGCGCTGGTTATTCTTCGCTGAGGCTCGGCATGTGATTCGCCTTTATCATGGTGCGCAACATACTTAAAATCTCAGTAGTCATTAACTATTAAAACATTAATTCGCTGCGATCTAAGTATCAGCCTTACAAAAGTAAGGCCGATATTTATTCAGATTCTTTGCTGTGGATGCTACTAGCATCGCTGTAAAAAATCGGCTATGTTTCCAAGCTATGAAGCATACAAATGAAGCTCTTTTAGAGTCCGGAACCTATAATTTTATTGCACCGCCTAAATCTTTGATACGTGCAGTCGGGAAGGCGATTGGTGACTATCAATTAATTCGTGCAGGTGACCGAATTCTGTTGGGACTGTCGGGGGGCAAAGATTCCTTATCGCTGCTACATATTTTGCGGTATTTCCAGCGTCATGCGCCGGTTCGCTTTGAGTTCGCCGCCGTCACGATTGATCCACAATCCGGTGCTTTTGACCCCTCACCTTTGATTCCTTATATGGAAAAATTGGGTGTACCGTATTTCTATGTGCGCGAACCCATTATGAATCTGGCCGAAACGCATATGGACAATAATTCCTATTGTGCGTTCTGTTCACGGATGAAACGTGGTTTGATGTATAAGACCGCGCGTGAACAGGGTTATAATGTCTTAGCCTTAGCTCAACATTTAGATGATTTAGCGGAGAGCTTTTTAATGTCTGCGTTTCATGGTGGCAAGCTCAAAACCATGAAAGCACATTATCAAATTGATGCGGGCGATTTGCGAGTGATTCGCCCTTTAGTATATGTGCGTGAGCGGCAAACTGCTGATTTTGCTAAGACAGCCCAGTTGCCAGTGATCATGGAAAATTGTCCTGCTTGTTTTGACATGCCAACGCAAAGGCAGCATATGAAAGCATTACTCGCTGCTGAAGAAGCTAGCAATTCTAATCTTTTCAAAAGCCTAGCCACGGCTATGCAGCCTTTAATTCGTGATGGGTTAGACAATACTTTCGAGTAAAATTGTCGACAATCCTTGGATATTACCGGTGTTTTTCTGGACTTTTCACTAAGATTGTATAAATATAGCGTGCCAGAGAGCGATTTATACTAAAAAAATACATAAGCACCCAGTAGTTTGTAAGCCATTTTTCGTTAGTGAGGAGTCAACCATGTCTATTAAGACGTATCCTGTGCCTGCTGAGTTTGCAGCTAATGCTCATGTTAATGCAGAACAATATGCCAGCATGTATAAGCAATCCGTCGAGGATCCAGCCGCGTTCTGGGGTGAGCAAGCTGAGAAATACCTAACTTGGAGCAAGAAGTGGGATAACGTTCTGGATTGGAGCTTCGATGAAAGCGACATCCATATCCGCTGGTTTGAAGGTGGACAATTAAACGTTGCTGAAAACTGCCTAGATCGTCACTTAGCGACTCGCGGTGATCAAGTTGCGATTATTTGGGAAGGTGATAGCCCCAATGAAGACCGCAAAATTACTTATAAAGAATTACACGAAGAAGTTTGTAAGTTCGCGAATGTGCTGAAAAGCCGTGGCGTGAAAAAAGGCGACCGCGTCTCTTTATACTTACCGATGATTCCTGAAGCAGCCGTGGCCATGTTAGCTTGTGCGCGTATCGGTGCTGTTCACTCTATCGTCTTTGGTGGTTTCTCCCCTGATGCTTTACGTGATCGTATTCAAGGTGCTGAATGCGGCGTCGTTATTACCTCTGACCAGTCGATGCGTGGGGGTAAGCGTGTTCCGCTGAAAACCAATGCAGACAAAGCGATTGCTCAATGCCCAACCGTACATACCTGTATCGTGGTCAAGCGTGGCGGTGATCCTGTTGAGTGGAACTCACATGACGTTTGGTATCATGAGGCTTTAGCCGAAGCTTCTGCTGATTGCCCTGCTGAGCCAATGGATGCGGATGATCCTTTATTCATCCTCTACACTTCTGGTTCTACAGGTAAGCCTAAAGGTGCTCTACATACTACTGGCGGTTATTTGCTACAAGCAGCAATGACTCAGAAGCTCGTATTCGATTATAAAGAAGGCGAAGTTTACTGGTGTACAGCGGACGTGGGTTGGGTTACAGGCCACTCTTATATCGTTTATGGCCCATTAGCTAACGGCGCTACCTCTTTAATGTTCGAAGGCATTCCAACTTACCCAGATGCAGGTCGTTTCTGGGATGTCTGCGACAAACATGATGTTGCGATTTTCTACACCGCTCCAACCGCGATTCGTATGTTGATGGGGCAAGGTGAAGAATTTGTAAATCGCGCAAAACTCGAAAAATTACGCGTACTTGGTTCAGTCGGTGAGCCGATCAATCCAGAAGCTTGGGAATGGTATAACCGCGTCGTCGGTCGTAATCGTTGTCCAATCGTGGATACATGGTGGCAGACTGAAACGGGCGCACATATGTTAACGCCATTGCCAGGTGCAACACCGTTGAAGCCGGGTTCTGCAACCAACCCCTTCTTCGGTGTGCAACCTGTGCTCTTGGATGACAAAGGCATGGAAATTGAGGGTAACCCAGCCGAAGGCAACCTTGCGATTAAAGCGCCTTGGCCATCGATGATGCGTACCGTTTACGGTGACCATAAGCGTTTCTATGAAACCTATTTCGCGATGTATCCCGGTTACTATTTCACCGGTGACGGTGCTCGCCGTGATGAAGACGGTTACTATTGGATCACTGGCCGTGTGGATGACGTTCTGAATGTTTCTGGGCATCGCTTAGGTACGGCTGAAATCGAATCAGCTTTAGTTCTGCATCCAAAAGTGGCTGAAGCAGCCGTCGTTGGCTATCCACATGAGCTGACCGGTCAAGGTATTTATGCTTATGTCACGCTCATGTCTGGCGTTGAGGGTACTGATGCACTGAAAAATGATCTGATCAATTTAGTGCGTAAAGAAATCGGCCCTATCGCTAAGATTAACTTACTGCAATGGGCGCCCGGTTTACCAAAAACGCGCTCTGGCAAAATCATGCGGCGTATTCTGCGTAAGATTGCTGCGAATGAGTTGGATGGTTTGGGTGATACCTCAACACTGGCTGATCCAAGCGTAGTCGATAATTTAGTTGCTCAACGTGAAAATAAATAAGTTCACGCTGAAGTTGTTATAAAAAATTGCCGCTTCTAGGAGCGGCAATTTTTTTGGCTGATCTAAGTAAATTGAGCATATTGCAGCCAGCAAATTGTTGAGCGCTAAATTAATCTATGGGTAGACGTTTTTTGTACCACCACCCAAGGCGCAACTACTACAGCCCAAAGATTATTGTCATCAGCAGCCCATTCTTTGGCGATTGCATCAGGCAGAATGCGCACTTGTTGGGTATTTAGCCAGCTCGAAACTTTGCTAGTATCGTCATTCGCTAAAGCTGTTGCCACTTCAATCAGATCAAGTTCGGTTGTCGCTTGTAAGATCCGCCCACGCGCAAAAAAAAAGCCCAATTCTTTCCATGTAATACGGCCGGTTTCTAAGTTCAAACGTGTGGAAAGGGGTAGTTCAAATTCATCCATATACCAAATCTCAGTGCCTAGGAGATTGGCGTATTGTAAAGAGCTTGACGGATGAATGCCAAAGAGCGTTTAACTTAGTAAAGCCTCCGACTGTCGATCAGGTTTTCATAGACTCCATTCATTTGACTGATAATGTGCACAATCAGTCAACTCAATATGAATGAGCTTAAGGACGTGGAATCCACCAGTAATAGCAAGATAGCGAATTTGGTGTGGGAATTTAATTTCCGCCCTGATCACTATATCCATGTGAGTTGGCTTGACCAAATGCCTGATGGCCCAATCATTAAAAAATTAGTGGGTAAACAACGGAGTGCAGATCGCATTGTCCAGCACTTATTGCAACGTTTTGGTTTAGAAAATCAAGTCTTTTTCAATTTTACTAATTCGCTGACACGGATTTCCTTGTGGTCAGGTGATGATCTAGAGCGGCTAATTTTTTATGTAGGTACGGTGTTTTATTACAAAAAAGTACAAAAGATTGTAGTACGTGAAGAAGTACAAAAACTCCAAGAACAGCTCGGCTCTGACCTGTTTAGCTTTATGCATCGGCGTGCTGCTTTAATGAAAGGTAACTTGTCCTTAGATTTAAACCTACCAGATAAGCTTGATCCACATCATAGTTTAATCGTGGCGGGGATGCTGTGCCTAAATCAAGCTTTACAAGAGTACCCCGTCGCTTTGCGCAAGCGATTAATGCTGAAGTTACCTTACCAATGGTATCTATTACTGAAAAAGGCTGAATCCTTAGCTAAGCAATTACACGGGCAAAACAAAGAATGTGCTGCCTTAATACAAAAAATAGCCATAGAAGTGCGCATGAGGATCGATAGCGATGGACAAATTCGTTTCAATTAAGCCACTCGACTCGCAATTGGAGTCGGGCAAAGTCGTACTGAAAGCGAACGATTATCGGCATTTAGTTAGTTATGAAACCTTAGTCCAAGAAATGGCACTGCGCGACCAAGCACGCGAGCAGCGTGCTACTCAAGCGCTTACTGAGGCTATTCAAGTAGGTATGCAGCAAGGCCGGGCGCAAGCCCATGATCAAGTGGTACAACAGCTTTTAGGTTTTACCATCAAAATGCACGATAATTTACGCAATATTGAATTAGCCCTCGTTCAAGTTGTGATTGATTCGGTGCAGCAAATTCTACATACCTTTGAAAATCGGGAGTTAGTCGCTAGTACGGTGCGACGGGGGATGGATTTAATTCGCAGTAGCAAAAAGCTGATTATTCGCGTTCATCCACAAATGCAAGATGTGGTCTTAGAACAATTAGAGGAGTGGCAGCGTACAATTGTCCATATTGAGGTTTTACCCGATACTCAATTGAAGTTAGATGAATGTGTGCTGGAATCTGATGTGGGAATTATTCATGCCAGTGTCGAGCAGCAGATGGAGTCATTAATTCGCGCTTTGCGTAAGACTTTTCCTTTGCCTAAAGCACGCCCATCACCATAAAAAAAGCCGCTAGGAGATAGCGGCTACAAAAGCTATCAAGAGAAATTTGTTTATTTCCAGAAATTAGCTTCTTTAGAAGCAATCTCGCGCACTTCAGCCGCTAATTCAGTGTAGCGATCACGATATTCCTTCCATTCGCCGACATAATAGTCCTCGGCATTAAAGTGGCCTGAATGTTCATAGGCCATGAATTTCTTTTGCATATCTAGCATTTCTTGAATTAGGGCTTGTTTACGCTCGTTCATGGTGTTGGTCTCTTAACTTAAGCAATTCATTAGGGCAGCATAAACGCTGAAGTTTATCCAGCCCATACCTCTTAATGGTTAAAGTCTCAGTAGCCACCTTTGCGATTGGTCGCAGGTAAGCCAGCGATCTTCAAGCCCTGCTTACTCGGCGCACGTGGAAATAAGTTGTAAAGATCTTTGCTGCTAAGTTTTTTGTTATCCCATTTCTCAGCCATGGCTTTGAGAATAGCGCGCTCCATCGGCTGATTGCCATTATTGTTAATGTACTCTTCGCGCAAATAATTGAGTACATCCCAATGTTGCTCAGTCAATTCGCCAATCCCATCTTCGGTTGCGAGTTGTTGGGCAACGTCCTTATTCCAGTCATTCAAGTCGACCAAATAACCAGTCTCAGTCAGCTCAATAGTTTTACCATTGATTTCTAATGCCATCTTTATTCCTCTCATGCTTTAAGTTGCATTCAATTCACTTTAGAAAAATTATACTAGGCGTCCAAGGCCTCACTACTGCTCTAAAGGGATAGCTGTGTGGGTTTATTCGGTGGGTTTGAGGGTTTTAATACCTTTGTGTGGGAGCAATAAGCCACAGCCATAATGCCGACCTACGCCTAAACCCACTTGCTGTAAGCGGATCGAGGTTTCATTATCCAAATCGGCGAGCATTAAATGTCGAGTAAAAATAGAACTTGTACCGATACGCAAGTGCTGGCTGCGTCCACAGAGCATTTTCTTGATTTTAAACTGGGCGGTTTGTTTTACTTCTGCGGCCATGCGTTGTAGGAATTCTTCTTCAGATTCAGTCTCAGCGGAAACAATATAGCGAGCAAACAAGACGGCTGTATTAGAGAAAGGTTTTTCTTTGGCTTCACCTACCTCAATCTTATATTCTCCCCAACTAAGGGTTTGCCCGGTTAAAGTTTTTGCTGCTTGGATGCGCTGCTTAGGAATGCGTAACTCCAAACGTGTACGGCGTGAGGGTATCAATAAGCCGTTTTGTTCTTCAGGACGCAGCCAGCCATTGCCACTCTCGGCGACATGAATCGTATGGACACCCGCTAAAGTTTCGTTCTCAAACCAAGGCAGTGCTTGATGAATCGCCACCGATAAATCCCAGGCATGATCAAGCGGTAGTTGCTTGCAACGCATCGCAAAGCTTAAGTCTAAAATATCATCAGGAGCCTGATAGGGCAGGGTTTTGTCTTCATCTTCTTGCCAAAACATCAGATGTTACCTTCAGAAAATCAGATCAGCAGCAAAGCACGCTTTGAGCAGCTTGTATATATTCAGCATGGAAGATGGATGCACGTGGCAGGATGCTGTGCGGGGGCTTGCAATCATGCTAGGCATGGCGTACAAGGATTTCCCCATTTTATTTAAAGTTACTAAAAGCGAATAGGACATCAAATTTCATGAGCGAGTCTCTCTCCCCTCCGAATATTGTTCCTTTAGAACAGATTTTACCAGATGAACCATTATTAATGATGGGGGCGGGACCGGTACCGATTCCGCAAAAAGTTGCAGCGGCAAATTCAATCGTTATTAATCATCTCGGCGACACGATGAATCGTGTGATTGAGCAGGTTAAAGACATGAGCCGCTATGTCTTCCAAACTCGCTCTTCGCATGTAATGGGGGTGAGTGGCCCAGGTTCTGCGGCAATGGAAATGGCAATTGCCAATTTAGTGACGCCTGGTTCGCGGGTTTTGTGTATTACTAATGGTTATTTCAGCCAGCGCTTAGCCGAGATGGCACGGCGGGTGCGGGCAGAACCCACTATTTTAGAAATGCCGCGCAATCAAGGTGCAGATATTGAAACAGTTGAGCGTGAGCTACAGCGCACTAAATACGATGTCGTGACGATGGTGCAGGGTGAAACCTCCAACACCGTGTATAACCGTAATCTGGAGCAAATTGCTAAACTGGCAAAAAAATATGGCTGCCTAATTATTGTCGATGCGGTTTGTACCCTAAGCACCATGCCGCTTGAAATGGATAATTGGCAAGTGGATGCGATTATCACCGGTGGCCAAAAGGGGCTTTCCTCGATTCCGGGGGTATCTTTGTTAGCCTTTTCGGAAGAGGCATGGTCACGCAAAATCGCCAATCGTCAAGACTTACCTTATCACTGGTGTTTGGACGCGCAATTAGCAGATAAATTCTGGAACCAAAAATCCTATCATTACACTGCGCCCGTTTCGGGTATTTTGGCTCTACATGAGGCTTTACGCCTAGTTTGTGAAGAAACCTTGCCAAATCGTTTTCGCCGCCATTTACGCTGCTCGGAGGCGCTACAAGCTGGTTTAGAGGCGATGGGCTTAGAATTATTAGTGGAAAAGCAGCACCGCTTAAATTCTGTCATTGGGATTGTAGTGCCCGATCACGTATCTGCCGATGCCGTGCGGGCGGATATGTCTTGCGTACACAAAGTCGAAATTTCCGGTGCGTTTGGCCTGAATATCTTACGCATTGGCCAAATGGGCGAGCAGAGCCGTGCGCATAACTTATTTAGAACCTTGCATGCTTTTGGTTCGAGTATGCGTAAATGCGGTGCTAAGTTGGACTTACCGGCCGGTATGGCTGAATTAGAGCGCGTGTTATCGCATTAAGCGCTCTATTTGTCCGTAAGCCAGTCATTGTGGAAATGGCTGGCTCTATAAGCCACAGATCCCATTTTCATAGACATTCATGACTGTTTTAAGCTCGTGATAAATATAATCGCGTTCGGCTTTTGTATAAGTTTGTAGTGAGCTAGGGATTTCATCATTGTCAAGACTCGCTAGTAATAGATTAACTGCCATACAGCCTTGAGTCGCTAGTGTATCAATAGCTTGATCGAGTTTAGTGGTATCTATCACCTTGGTTTCCGCTGCTGGCGCATTCAGGTCACCACCAATCCAAAAGCTTAAACCTTTGCTTAGAAACTCATCGTAGCTTAGATAATGTGTGCCATCACAAGAAAAGTTTAAACCCACTTTACCATTCACAATATTTAAAGAGGCAGTCCGCAAATAGATGATTTCATCGGCAAAGCGTAAGGCTTTAAATTGGCGCAGGATTTTTTTAATCTGCTCACGCGGTACAATCGCCCGTTCAAAATAAGATCGGCGTGGATAGGCAAGGCAAATATTGGTATCCGCTAATTCTTCCATCGTGAGGATGCGATACACATAAGGATCGTCGACATGCCAAATTGTGGAGCGGCTGGCTGAAAAGTGCAGTTGAAAATCATGCACGCCCTGATCCACAACTAAAGCCTCATGCACTGAAAGTACGTGGTCAATTTGCTTGTCCAGTAAGCTTTCTACCCGCTCTTGAGTGAATAAGCCTTGGCGAATCGCGGGATCACCTTTAATTTGCCGCCATTTGCTAGGTTCTTCATAAATCATTTCTGAATGGGGCAGCTCACGTAAATCATAATCCACCCCTAGAAAACCTAAGCGCTGGCCTTGTGGATCACGAATGGTTTGAATTGCAGTCAAGGACGGGCGTTTTTTGTTGCGACTCATATAAGCAGCCGATAAATTAAAATCAATGCGGTCATCGTAGATATGCTGCAGATAAGGGCGGGTCGAGCGGTCACGCTGATAATCGCTTAGCTCTAAACCATAGCGATTAAGCGTCGAGCTAATTTGCACCGCTTGGGTATCTAATACATACACATATTTGCAATGATCAATCGCTTTGAAAATCAAGCGCAGTTGCTCATCGAGTAATTGACGATCTTGCAAACTAGTTTGTAAGGTCGCTGCATATTGCTTTAAAGGCGCTCCTAATAATTCAATGAGGCGTGCTCGTTGGTGTTCTATCGATTTTTGTAAAGTATGTGGCATCGTTTAGCTTCATCGTTAAAGTCGGGATACTTCATCCTAAATAAACCCGCCTGCTGAGGCTATATAGCGAATGAGCTAAACGAGTCAGCTCTGTGCCTTTGCTTTTCTATCGTCTCGTATGCTTAATTCGGCTACTATTTAGCTTCCCGCATTTACGGTTTGCTCCCCATGACCGATATTTTTATCAGTTACAGTCATCAAGATGAAAAGTGGAAAGACGCTTTGCAAAAACAATTGCGCGTCTTGCAATTGCATGCGGATTTTACGGTTTGGGATGATCGGCAGATTGATATTGGTGATACTTGGTTGCCACAGATTGAAGCGGCGATTGCCGCTGCTAAAGTCGCGATTTTGTTGATTAGCTCTGATTTTTTGATTTCTGAGTTTGTCTGTCGGCAAGAGATTCCGCGCTTTTTGCAGCGTCGTGCCGCCGATGGTTTGCGGGTCGTGCCGTTAGTCGTTGAACCTTGCCCGTGGCAGGCCGTTGGCTGGTTGGCGAATTTGCAGGGCGCGACTAAAGATAATGAGCCACTATCGCGACATGCTTGGGATTCGTATGTGCTTAAGCAGGAACTCAGTCAAGTCGCTTTGAAGGTCTAGCATTTATTGCAAGAATCGCGGGCTGAGGAGGAACGCCAATTAGCAGCCCAACATGCCGAGCAAGCGCGGCAAGCCCAACTGGCTCGTGAGCGTGAGCAAGCCCGTCTTGAGGCAGAGCAGCGTGCTGAGCAAGCCCGCCTACGAAAAATAGCGGAGGAGCAGGCTCGACAAGAGCAAATTGCACGAGAAACTAAACGTCAACAAGACTTAGCCGCTGCTGTTGAAGCCAAACGGGTTGAAGCGGCTGAGGCCAAACAACAAGCGGAGCAAGGCAAACAAAAAGCACGACCCCAACCCCAAGCTGTTTTAGATGTGCAGCAAGCAAACTTTGGCTCAAGATCACCTTTGAAACTAGGCAAATGGGCGCTGCTATTGGCCGGGCTGGGTCTGGTGGGTTGGGGGATTTCAGCTTATCGGAATACATCTATTCAGCCAGAGCCGATGACTCAGGAATCAGTAAGTCCAACTCCTGCTAGCTCTGCACTAAACGAAGCGAACACTAAATTTCCAAAGATGCTGCCGATTTCAGCCGGTGAGTTCACGATGGGCTGTGTTAAAGAACGGGATAATGTCGAAGGTGGTTGTGGTGATGACGAAAAGCCACCGCATCCAGTCAAGCTTAGTGCTTTCAAATTAGCAGAAACGGAAGTGACGGTGGGGCAATATCTGGCCTGTGTGCAGCAAGGCGGCTGCCCTGCGCCAGAGTGGAGTGAAAAGGGCAGTGATTACAACATCAGCACAGGTAAGAATGATCTCTATAAAAACATGGGTGAGGCTTTAACCGATCCACAACATCCTATCGTGGGTATTAGTTGGGATAACGCACTGGCCTATACCCAATGGTTGAATCAAGTGCAAAAACCTACTAAACCTTTTCGTTTACCGACGGAAGCAGAGTGGGAGTATGCAGCGCGAGGGGGAGATAATCAGCAGGCTTATCCGTGGGGTAATTCGATTGGCAAGAATAAAGCTAATTGCAGTGACTGTGGGGATGAGTTTGAATATACAGCCCCAGTGGGCAGCTTTCCAGCCAATGGTTTTGGTTTGAAAGATATGCAGGGTAATGTATGGGAGTGGGTGGCCGATTGGTATGGTGATTACTCTGTACAGCCTGCAAGTAACCCGAAGGGTGCTAGTGAAGGCACTAACCGCGTGTTGCGTGGCGGCTCATGGAGCATCACTCCAAGGTTTGTGCGTTCTGCCGGTCGGAACCTCAACGCGCCAGATTACCGGGGTAACGATTTAGGTTTCCGGGTTGCCCAGGATCAATAGCCATATAGCATAGAGTGCGCGGGCGGTGGAGCAACCAGCAAGCGCGTTACGGAGTAGCGTGCTTGCAATTTGTAAGTGCAATTTACAATCCGCCAATTTAAAGATTAAAAATAAATCAATTCGCCCGTTCTAAATATCGCCCCCGATAGAGTAAGCGCTTGTTTTCAGGTTCTTCCGCATCCACAAAGGCTGTCCGACAATGCAAGACATTGTTGCAAATTAAACCTTCACCCGCTTGTAGGGTATAGCGCAATTTATAAACTGACTCCTGTTCCCACAAGTTGAGTAGAAATTGCGCGGCTGCTTGAGTGCTTGGATCATCCCGCCAGAGCACATTTTTTTGCCGTGCCGAATAACGCATATGTAAACTACCCTCTGCATTAAAGCTAAACACAGGCCCCGTTTGTGCGGGGCGAATAACCTTGCCCTCTAAAATATTCGCAGGAATTGTGAAGGCTTCAGGATGCTGTAAGGCATGAATATACGCAGGGTTCGCGTCGCGTAATAAGAGATAAGCCAATTCATGATCCATCAACTGAGTTTCACCGCCTTGTAACGCTGGGCGCACACAATGTAACAGCATGCCGTGGATTTGCTCATCAGGTGCATTGTAATAGCCATCGGTATGCCAGCTCAGCTTCTTATCGGTATAGGGAATGTAATCGTGTTGGCCTTGATGCTGAGTCACTTGAATAGCCGTTAAACTATCGACATCTGCACAAAGATTATGCGCTAAGGTCTTTAAACCCACGCTTTGCGCAAGCTGATGAACTTGTTGTTTGGGTGCGTTGGGTTGTTTGGTAAAGCGATACAAAGCAAAGTTATAGCGCGCTAAGTAGAACCTAAGCTGTTGTAGTTCTGCTGGCTTAGGAGTAGCGGCATCTTGGATTTCAACTAACAGGTCATTTGGATTTACCGGATAAAGCGCGAGCTTTTGCTCTCGCCAAATTTGATAAAAATCTTCATCCCATAAGTTCATAAACACTCCAGTAAGTTTGAAGGTTTAAATATTCTAAAATAATGATATTCTATCTTTAGCGTTGACTGAGAGAAAACTTGTCGAACTTTTTAGGTCTATCTCCTTAGAGATAGAGTCGTTTTATAGCACTCCCCATGGGTGAGATTCTTTGACAAGGGTCATAAGCATACACTTATAAACATGGTGTAACCGTGTGGCTAAGTGTCCACGCAACCGATTCTACGCTGGGCTACTCAGCCAAATTAGAGCAGTAGCTAAGCTAGTCATAAGTGCAACGATGAGGAGGCAGCTATGGCAACAAAACATTATCCGACCCCGATGCTGGATGTCTTGGAAGAAGGGCCTTGGCCTAGCTTCATTAGTGGTATTAAGAATTTACGTGACAATCACCCAAACGAACGTATTCGTAACATGAATAATGGCGTGTTAGGCCAATTAGAGCATTCTTACGAAACACGGATGGGTTATTGGAAAGGGGGCACGATTTCGGTATTCGGTTATGGAGGGGGAATTATTCCACGCTTCTCGGAAGTGGGGCATATGTTCCCTGAGTCGAAAGAATTTCATACCCTGCGTGTACAACCGCCCGCTGGTAATTACTACACGACCGATATGCTGCGCCAGCTTGCAGATAGTTGGGAAAAATACGGCTCTGGCCTGCAAACTTTTCATGGTCAAACTGGCAATATCATGTTCATTGGCTCGGATAGCAAAAACTATCAAGGCTTCTTCGATGAAATTAATGATTATGGTTGGGACTTAGGTGGTGCGGGGCCTTGTGTGCGTACCGGGATGTCTTGTGTGGGCGCTGCACGTTGCGAAATGTCCAACTGCAATGAGCAAGCAATTCATCGGCATTTACTAAATAACTTCACCGATGATGTGCATCGTCCGGCCTTGCCGTATAAGTTTAAGTTCAAAGTATCGGGTTGCCCCAATGATTGCATGAATGCGATTGAGCGTGCCGACTTCGCCATTATTGGTACTTGGCGTGACGACATGAAAATCGACCAAGCTGCTGTGAAAGAAACGATCATGAAAAAAGCCGCTGAAATCGGCAAAGAAGGGGATCGTGCGGCAGGTCGGCAATATATGTTCGATAATGTCATCAGTCGCTGTCCTACTGGCGCGATTAAATTAAATGATGATGACACCATGAGTGTCGATAATAGTAATTGCGTGCGCTGCATGCACTGCTTAAATGTTATGCCAAAAGCCCTGCATACCGGTGATGATAAAGGTGTGAGCATTCTGATGGGGGGCAAGCGTACTTTAAAAATCGGTGATTTGATGGGCACGGTGATTATTCCTTTCATGAAAATGGACACCGAAGAAGATTACGAACGCATTAAAGAATTAGCTTCTACCGTAATTGATTACTGGGCAGAAAATGGTTTAGAGCATGAGCGCTGTGGTGAAATGATTGAGCGTATCGGCTTGGTGAATTTCTTAGAAGGCATTGGCATTGATCCAGATCCAAATATGATCAAACAACCACGTAATGTGTCTTATGTGCGTATGGATGGTTGGGATGAAGCTGCAGAAGAGTGGTTCAACCGTAAACGTGAAGAAAAAATGGCTGCCGCGTAACGCGTAGCATGAATTGACTAAATTAATTCGGAGAATTTGAATGGCAGCCGAAATGCGCGAACCCATTGAGTCTGGGTGTCCAGACGGTTTTCAATATATGCATCCTGTGATGCGCCGCAACTACGGTCAATGGTTATATCACGAAGATCCACGTCCGGGTGTATTAGTCCATGTCGCCCGTAGCGGCGAGAAAGTCTGGACTGTACGTGCCGGTACTCAACGTATTCTGGATGTGTTTACGCTACGCAAATTGATGGATATTGGTGATCAATACGGTGAAGGCTATGTACGCTTTACGATTCGTTCCAATATTGAATACATGGTAGCAGACGGCGCGAAAGTCGAACCACTGGTGAAAGCTTTGGAAGATGCGGGTTTTCCTGTCGGTGGCACCCGAAATTCTGTAGCAACTTTGTCGCATACCCAAGGCTGGTTACACTGTGATATTCCGGGGACGGATGCTTCAGGTGTCGTGAAGGCGATGATGGACGAGTTGCTGGATGAGTTCAAAGGCTGGAATATGCCGAATCGCGTCCATATGACTACTTCCTGCTGTCAGATTAACTGTGGTGGCCAAGGTGACATCGCGATTAATGTCCAGCATGTCAAACCACCGAAAATTAACCATAATCTGGTCGGCAATATCTGCGAGCGCCCATCGGTAGTAGCGCGTTGTCCGGTCGCGGCGATTCGCCCAGCGATGGTTGATGGTAAGCCATCGCTTGAAGTTGATGAGAAGAAATGTATTTGTTGTGGTGCTTGTTATCCACCTTGCCCACCGATGCAAATTAATGATCACCAATACACACAACTCGCGATCTGGATTGGCGGTAAGCACTCAAATGCACGTGGTAAGCCAACCTTCCAACGCTTGGTGGCAGCCGGTATTCCGAATAATCCACCACGCTGGCCGGAAGCAACTGCAATCGTCAAGAAGATTCTACAGTGCTATAAAGAAGGTGCACGCGATTGGGAGCGGATCAATGAATGGGTCGAGCGGATTGGTTGGCCGCGTTTCTTTGAAGTGACTGGTTTGCCCTTCACTAAGTACCACATTGATAATTGGCGTGGGGCTCGTACTAACTTGAATTCTTCAACCCATATCCGCTTTTAAAGCCGATAACGAGGAATGACATGAAATTCACCATTATGGTCAATGAAGGGCCTTATCAGCATCAGTCCTCTGATAGCGCGTTGCAATTTGTACGCGCTGCTTTGGAAAAAGGGCACGAGATTTTTCGGGTGTTTTTTTATCACGATGGCGTGAACAATGGTACACGCCTTGCTGTTCCACCCAAAGATGATCGGATGCTGCAAAAGGAATGGTCTGAGCTAGCGGAAAAGCATGGCTTAGACCTAGTGATTTGTATTGCAGCCGCTCAGCGTCGTGGCTTAATGGATGCGTCTGAAGCCAAACGCCAAGGTTTAAATGCCGACAATATTGCTTCCGGTTTCCGTATTTCTGGCTTAGGTCAATTGATCGATGGCGGAATTGAGTCGGATCGTACTATCGTGTTTGGGGATTAAAGCATGGCGAAGAAATTCCTGTATTTGAACCGCAAAGCGCCTTATGGCACGGTATATGCGTTGGAGTCCTTAGAAGTTGTCTTGATTGCTGCTGCCTTTGAACAAGAGGTTAGTCTCGCTTTTTTAGATGATGGTGTGTATCAAATTGCTAAAGGCCAAACCCCCAAAGCAGTTGGTATGAAGAATTTCTCTCCGACCTACAATGCCTTAGGTGATTATGGTATCACCAAACTGTATGTGGAACGCGAGTCCTTGGTTGAACGTGGTCTAACGGAAGATGATTTGATGCCCATTGTCTACGAAGATGAAGACGATGATTATACTGAAAAGCCTTCAGTTCAGGTGATTTCGCGTGCAGAAATGGCGCAAATTATGGCTGAACAAGATGTCACTTTTAGCTTCTAAGAGGTGAGTTATGGCAATGTTACATATTGTGAATAAATCGCCTTTTGAGCGAAATGCGCTAAAGAGTTGCTTAGCGCATGCACTATCCGGTGATGCGGTGTTATTGATTGAGGATGCAGTGATTGGCGCGGTGAGTGGGTCGACGTTGGTCACTGAGCTGCAGCAGGCCATGAATGGCAAGGCTGTGAAAATTTATGCCTTGAGCCCCGACCTAGCAGCACGTGGTGTAAAGGCAGAGCGAGTGCTGGAAGGCATTCAGCTTGTAGACTATGCAGGTTTTGTGGATTTGACCGTGGCGAACGAAAAAACCCAAAGCTGGCTATAAATTTTAACTTTATTAAACAGGAGGCCATGCATGGCTCTGGAAATTAGCGGAAAAACTATCGCAACTGATGAAGAAGGTTACTTAGAAAACCTGAATGATTGGACGCCAGAAGTCGCTACCGCGATGGCTTTGGCAGAAGAGACACCAGTAGCACTGAATGATGAGCATTGGGAAATCATCAATTTCCTGCGTGAGTATTATGAAGAGTATCAAATTGCCCCTGCAGTGCGCGTTTTGACTAAAGCAGTAGGTAAGCGTTTAGGTGCGGATAAAGGCAATTCCAAATACCTCTATAGCTTGTTCCCTTATGGTCCGGGTAAGCAAGCGTGCAAATATGCCGGCCTGCCTAAGCCAACTGGCTGCGTCTAATCCGTATTTTTTGAATTTAAGGTGCTCTAGGCAACTAGAGCCATCTGCTCGACCCTAGCTGGCTAGGGTTGCGCTGGGATTTTGCCTGTAGGAGTCAGTTGTGACCTTTGTGAGTATTCTCTACGGCCTGCTATTTTGGGCGGCGACACTGATATTAGTGGTCGGAGTGGGCCGCCGGATTTACTTCTACACGCAAATTCCTGTGCCGCTAAAAATTCCCACTACCCCAGCCCCGATTACCCAAGGCGGTGTAGTGTGGCGCATGTTCCGTGAAGTGGTGTTTTTCCAAAGTTTATTCCGCGCTAATAAATATACTTGGCTATTTGCCTTCGTGTTTCACATGGCTTTATGGCTCGTACTGCTGCGTCATACGCGCTACTTTATGGAGATAGGAGCTTTTTTAAGTTTTATACAGCCTTTCGGTAAATACGCAAGTTTTGCCATGGTGTTAGGGTTAACGGGGCTATTAGTACGGCGGATTTTAGTGGATCGGGTACGTTATATCTCTGCACCATCAGATTTTTTGATGCTGGCTTTGCTAATGGGAATTGCTTTAAGTGGGATGCTCATGACCTTTGTTGCGCATACCGATATCGTGATGGTGAAAGGTTTTTTTCGTGGCTTAATAACTTTTGATTTCTCCCCGCTTCCTGCTTCACCCATCTTGCTGTTGCATTTGTTATTAGTAGCAGTTTTGATGCTAGTGTTTCCGATTAGTAAACTAATGCACGCCCCCGGCGTCTTCCTAAGCCCCACCCGTAATCAAGTCGATAATCCACGCGAAAAACGTCATATTTCTAAATGGGCGTTAGCGTTGGAGCAACAGCAAAAGACCTATTTGGATGAGGTGAAGCATGGCTGATTACGAAGTCCCTAAGCTGAATGGCGAAGGTTATGTCGAGATCCCGACCATCAAGCCGGATGCAATGGCAGGTAAAGGCCCTTTCATTGCTAAGCCTGATTTTCAAAAAGCACTGCATTTTCCGGCTGATTTCCAAACGGACGAGCAAGGTAAATTTGAATTAGTAGCGGATTGGAAAGAGCGTGCTTTAACTAAACTGGATGACTTGCGCCATCGCTATCGTTCACTGCAATTATATTTGGATATTTGCGTTAAATGTGGTGCTTGTACGGATAAATGCCATTACTACATTGGTACACACGATCCAAAAAATATGCCCGTTGCGCGACAGGATTTATTGCGCAAAGTGTATCGCCGCTATTTCACCTTTGCAGGTAAACATTTCCCCAAATTAGTCGGCGCGGTGGATTTGACTGAGGAGGTCGTGGACGATTGGTATAACTATTATCACCAATGTTCCCAATGTCGGCGCTGCTCGGTGTATTGCCCATACGGGATTGATACCGCAGAAGTGTCCATGGCTGCACGCGAAATTCTCGATCACATAGGGCGTGGCTCTAAATACAATAATGAAATCATTAGCAAGGTTTTTAAAGTTGGTAATAACTTAGGTTTGCCACAGCCTGCACTTGCAGACACCTTAGAGGGTTTGGAAGAGGACGTCGAAGCCGACACAGGCATTAAAGTACGCTTTCCCTTGGATGAAGAGGGTGCTGAAGTATTACTCGTTACACCATCGGCTGACTTCTTTGCTGAACCCCATGTTGATGGCTTAATGGGTTATGCGAAAGTATTCCACGAAGCAGGTATTACTTGGACTTTGAGTTCGTATGCCTCGGAAGGTGCCAATTTTGGCATGTTCATTGGCTCTTACGAAAATATGCGCCGCATTGCCTTACGTATTCGTGAAGCCGCGATCAAGCTCAAGGTAAAACGTATTGTATTTGGTGAATGCGGGCATGCGTGGCGGGTGGCGTATAGCTTTTTGAATACCCTCGCAGGGCCTTTCGATTTCCTTGATCCGAAATATCCCGTGCCGCAGCACATTCTGGAAGTGACATGGGGCTTGATTCAGGATGGTAAATTGGTCATCGATAAATCCCAAAATGATGACAAAGTGTTGACCTTCCATGATTCCTGCAATGTAGCGCGCGGTTCACGCATGGGTAATAAGCCGGGTGGGCAGTTTGAATATCCGCGTAATGTGATTAAAGCAGTGTGCAATCACTTTGTTGATATGCCCGCTGACACTATTCACGATGCCACCTATTGCTGTGGTGGCGGTGGTGGTTTGCTCACTGATGATTTAATGGAATTACGCATTAAGGGCGCTCAACCCCGTATGGAAGCTCTTAAATATGTTACCGAGCAGCAGGGTGTGACGCATATGGCGGCGATCTGCGCGATTTGTAAGTCGCAGTTCACCAAAGTGATTCCGTATTACGGCTTTAAAATGGAACAGATTGTCAGCGTGCACCAATTGGTGAGCAAGGCGCTGGTCTTACAGCGTCAAGTTTCAGTGCAAGCGCGTCCTGATGAAGATGACGACGATGACGATAACGACGACGCCTAAGCCGATTCTTACAACCGATTTCCGTATTGATCCTGAGTTTGGCAGGCCAAGCTCACGCAGAGGAGAATGACATGTCAACAGTAGCGCACGACCCTAAATTAAAAGGCTTAACCTTTCGGCGATATAAAGATGGTGATCATGAATGGGACAGTATGCATGACAAGATTTTTGTCGCAGATACTTCTCACAAGTGCCCGACCTATGTGCATAAAACCCCGCCCTGCCAAGGTTCTTGCCCTTCTGGTGAAGATATTCGCGGTTGGTTGCAAATCGTGCGCGGCATTGAGAAACCACCCGCTGGCATGAGCATGCAAGAATATGCTTTCCAGCGCTCCACCACCGCCAATCCTTTCCCCGCGATGATGGGACGGGTATGCCCCGCACCTTGCCAAACTGGTTGCAATCGCAATGATGTAGATGATTTCGTTGGGATTAATGCAGTCGAGCAATACATTGGCGACTATGCTATTGAACAAAATTTTAAGTTTGATCCAGCCCCCGCTTTATCGGGTAAAAAAGTCGCGATTATTGGTGGTGGCCCGGCTGGTTTATCTGCCGCCTATCAATTGCGCCGCTTAGGTCATGCCTCAACGATTTTTGAAAAATTGCCGGAACTCGGTGGTATGTTCCGTTATGGTATTCCGGGCTATCGTGTGCCACGCGATAAATTGGGTGCCGAAATCCAGCGTATTCTGGATTTGGGCGATATTGAGGTGCGTTGCAATACTACGATTGGCCAAGACATCAGCGTTGAACAATTAGAGCAAGACTATGATGCGGTGCTTTGGGCAATGGGTTGCTGGACAGGGCGTGACTTATTCGTGGAGAAGTTCGCTGAAACGCCGAATTGCGTCACCGCTGTCGATTTCCTGCAAGCCTTTAACTTAGGTACGATGAAATATACCGCACCACGTATTGTCTGCGTGGGTGGGGGCGATACCTCGATTGACGTGGTGTCGGTGTCGCGCCGCATTGGTACTTTAGCTGACTACAACGAAAAGCCCGAAGAGGCAGCAACGGGTAAACTAGTACATAGCGAGGTGCGTGAAAAAGTGCCCGCTACGGTTACTTTGACGACTTTATTTGCTTTGGATCAAATGACCGCTGCCGAACATGAAGTCCAAGATGCGCTGAAAGAAGGCGTGACGATTCTGACGCAAGTCATGCCGAAAGAAATCGTATTCGGCGAAGATGGACGGGCGATTGGTTTGAAAGTAGTTGAGTGCGTGATGAAAGGTAATTTGCCGCAAGCTAAAGAAGGTGGCAAAGAAACCCTGATCGAGGCGGATTTAATTGTCTCCGCGATTGGTCAGTACGGGCGTTTTGATGGCGTGGAGTCGTGGAATAATGGTAAAAACTTAATCAATCATAATGCGCTCTATCAAGTGCCGGGCAAAGCAGGGCATTTTGCAGCAGGAGATATTGTGCGTCCGCATTTGTTGACGACTGCGATTGGTCAAGGTGCGATTGCTGCTGAAACTATCCATCAATATTTGAACGCCCAAGAAATCCAAAAGCGTCCGAAAGTGGATAAGCATCATTTTGATTTGATGCGCAAGTTACAGGAAGCGGGTTTAGAGCCAAGTAGTTTTGAGGCGACTAAAGCAGAGGATTTGCGTGGTACTTCGGATATGAAGTATGCGGTGCATAATTACGAGGATCGTTCTAAAAGCACTATTGTACAATCTAAGGAGTTGTTTCTCGGGCATTTTGCCGCCCAAGCACGCCACACGCGTACCGAAGATGTGCCTACCTCTGAGCAAGTGCTCGGGCATTTTGCTGAACGCATGAATGCTTTAGCCGAAGCCGATGTGATTGCTGAAGCTAAGCGCTGCATGAGTTGCGGGATGTGTTTTGAATGCGATAACTGCGTGATTTTCTGCCCGCAAGATGCGGTGTATCGTGTACCCAAAAAGCAAGCCACTTTAGGGCGTTATGTGGCAACCGATTATGCACGTTGTATCGGCTGTCATATTTGTGCGGATGTTTGCCCAACGGGCTATATTGAAATGGGTATGGGTGAATAAACCATGCCCTTGCTCAGCCATATTAAATCCCTGCTAGGGCTGGTGCTGCTGGCGACGCTGCTGGTGGGCTGTGATGCAGGTGTGCCAGAGCCGAATCTTGCCCCTGCGAAAGCAAAAGCAGCACAATGCGTGGAGCCGACAGCGGATATGCGCAAGAATCACATGGTGTATTTAGATGTGCATCGCGACAAGACAGTGATTGAAGGCATTCGTACCAACAAGCATAGTCTGAATGAATGCATTAATTGCCATGTTGTGCCGACGCGCGAAGATGGTTCGGCAGTGCATTACACGGATGAAAAGAAAGATCATTTTTGTGCGAGCTGTCATACCTATGTGGGCGTGAAATTAGATTGTTTTCAATGCCATGCGGATCGTCCAAAAATTGTCGAAAACCTTAATTATCAGCACAAGCTTAGCTCAAATACTTATCATCTTTCAGCCCAAAGCTTACAGCCCGATATGAACGATTTATTATGGCTGAGTCAGAGTCAAACACGAGGAGCTACGCAATGAGTCAGATCA
>AATN01000017.1_pt1 | contig 41882 bp, 46 predicted proteins | sample 270648 | NCBI WGS metagenome assembly AATN01 (sample SAMN02954269, study PRJNA17659) | bioreactor sludge metagenome | biome: terrestrial; feature: bioreactor; material: sludge; isolation source: Enhanced Biological Phosphorus Removal (EBPR) bioreactor sludge | place: Australia: Brisbane, Queensland
TATTAGCAGAGAAAGAATCGGGCATTTTTACCGGACTACTCGATTTATTTGCTAAAGCTTTGGAAATCCTGCCAACGATTCAGATTGACCAAAAAGCACGGATGGCTGATTTTTGCTTATTGGGTGCGGCGGTGTATGCAGCGCGTGGGGTAGAGAATGCAGCGGTGGCATTCATGCGGGACTATAATGCTATGCGTCAAGAGGCTATCTATCGGACGTTGGATAGTTCACCGATTGCTGCGGCAATCATGGCCTATTTAGATCAGCATGTGTTAGGTGCGGAATTTACCACCGCTAAAAATGCGCTTGATGCTTTGGTGCAATACTATACTGATGGTGAATCATGGCCTCGATCAGGTAAAGGCTTAACCGAAGCCATTAAACGCTTAGCACCTGCTTTTAGGCAAATTGGAATCAGAACCGAAGTAGGAAAGCAGCGTAATAAAAATGGCTATCCGGTCATCATCAAACCGCTTGAACCCTTCAAAGCCACTATGCCCGACAGCATCAATAAGGTGATTCACCCGCCCGCATTTAAGACAAGCCTACCTAAAGCCGCTGCAACCGCTTAACTTTTTATCATCGTGTATTTATGTCAAGGCTGGAGCAATCCGGCCTTTTTCTATTTTTGCTCATTAATTCATCAATCCGGTGTACTTGGTGTACTTGTATTCCTATAAAGGGGGGGAGGGGGCGCGCTGTGTGTCCAAGACCTAAAATTTATTTTCTGTACTTTTTTAGCCCCCTACGGAGCACAAAAGGTATAGATGCAGGTATAGATAAAGAGGAAATTCAAATTTTTCACCTGAACCCTAAAAAGCAAAAAGCCCTGTAAACTCTTCATTTACAAGGCTTTAAAATTGGTGCCGGCACTCGGAATCGAACTGAGGACCTACTGATTACAAGTCAGTTGCTCTACCAGCTGAGCTATACCGGCGTTGAAGTCGCGTATAATATTCGATCTTTTTTCTTGATGCAAGTATTTAGTTCATGAATTTGATCGACGGATGAATTTTCTACCCTGAAAGGCTGCAAGCATACCGCGCAGAATGTTTACTTCACTTTGAGTAGGGTTAATTCTACCAAATAAACGTCTCAAGCGGCGCATCAGCAAACGTGGATTATCTGGGTCAAGATAGTCCACTTCGACTAAAGCTGTTTCTAAATGAGTGAAAAAACTTTCTATCGCAGCAGCAGTAGCCGGTTCCTCATCAAGCTCATGGGTAGCAGTGGAAGTTTGTACAGTTTGGCGCACTGCCATCATGCATTCATAACAAAGGATTTGAATAGCAGCCGCAATATTCAAAGAAAAGAAGTCGAAAGCCATTGGAATATGCACTAGAGCTTGGCAATGCTCCAGTTCTTCATTAGTCAAACCGGTGCGCTCACGCCCGAATACCAAAGCGATTTTCTGCTTAGGTAAATGCTCAGCGACCCAAATTCCGCATTCTCGTGCATCCATTTGTGGCCACCTCAAACTCCGTTCTGAACGCGCACTGGTACCAATCACATAATGGCAATCTGCGAGTGCTTCTTGCAAAGTCGTGCATAAACGCGCCTTCGCTAAAATATCATCAGCACCAGAAGCCAGTGCTTTGGTTTCTGGTGAGTTAAAGCGTGTAGGATTGACAAGGCGTAAATCGTGAATACCCATCGTTTTCATAGCGCGAGCCGCTGAGCCAATATTCCCTGGATGCGAAGTATGGATCATCACGATACAGAGTTGATCAAGTAAGCCTTTCATCACTATTTCTTCATGACGCGAGCTTTTTCACGATTCCAGTCACGCTCTTTCTCAGTCGAGCGCTTATCATGCATTTGCTTACCTTTACCTAAGCCAATTTCGAGCTTAACACGATTGTTTTTCCAGTACATCGCGGTTGGCACGACGGTATAGCCTTTGCGATCAATATCTGACTGTAAACGGCTAATTTGATGTGCATGTAGCAGTAGCTTGCGAGTGCGTTTGGACTCAGGAATCACATGCGTCGATGCAGAAATTAAGGGCGTAATCAGGGCGTTGAATAAATAGGCTTCGCCCTTATTAAACTGAATAAAGCCTTCTTTGAGTTGGACTCGTCCATCACGGATGCTTTTCACTTCCCAGCCTTGCAAGACTAAACCGGCCTCGTAAGTATCTTCAATGTAATACTCGAAGCGCGCAGTTTTATTTAGTGCAATGGTTTTATCACCGGGAGCAGATTTTTTCTTTTGCTTAGTCATTTGAATTACAATAGTGGCGAATCTGCCAGATAATAGCGCGTTCTATCACGAATATGAACGTTTGCGAGTGTTTGATCTCAAACCCTAAGGAAAGGAAGGTTGCATGGCGCATATTAGCCGAAGCGCTCTAGTCCCGTACTCAGCCGAACAAATGTTTGTGCTGGTGGATGCGATTCGTGATTATCCTCAATTTTTACCTTGGTGTCGTAGCTCCCACGAGCTGAGCCGCGATCCAGATGAAGTGAAAGCTTCGATTGAAATTGCTAAAGGTGCAGTCAATAAAAGCTTTACGACCCTCAATCGTATGCAGAAAAATAAAGTGATTGAAATGAGCTTGGTGGATGGACCATTCCAGCATTTACATGGCTTTTGGCGTTTTGATGAGCTGAGGCCGGGTGCTTGTAAAGTCTCGTTGGACTTGGACTTTGAGTTTTCGAATAGGTTGGTGAGTCTAGCAATTGGGCCAATATTTAACCAGGTTGCAAATACTTTAGTCGATTCCTTTGTAGCACGGGCAAAACAAGTTTATGGTTAATAAAGAGTTAATTCCTATCGAAGTGATTTATCCACTTGTGCATGAGCAACTGTTATTTAAGGCGAATGTTCCAGCAGGTACTACTCTTAGAGAGGGTATTTTAGCTAGTGGTATTTTGAAGCATTATCCTGAATTAGTCTTGGATACAGCGGATGTCGGCATCTTTGGCAAATTAGCCACGCTAGAGACTGCCTTGCGTGCTAAAGATCGGATTGAAATCTACCGTCCTTTACTCGCCGACCCTAAAGAAGTTCGCAAACAGCGTGCAGCTGAGGGCAAAAAGATGAAAAAGGGGAGTAGTGAAGAATAAGCGCTAAGCCCCTTCGGCATTGGAAGGGGCTATAGAGCCTTAACTAGTCGGTTTATCTTGCTTAATATCGGTAACTTGTCCGGCTTGATTGAAAAATACAGTTAGCCCACTCCGTTTGGCCTCTTTATTGCCTTCTTTTAAATAAAATACATAGTCCCAGCGATTTTGGCGGAAATCGTCAGTCAGTAGCGGAGTCCCTAAAATGTCTTGGACTTGAGCTTGGCTCATGCCCAGACGTAATTGGGACAGTTCTTCTTGGGTAATTAAATTGCCTTGTTGAATATTCATACGATACAGACCACAGCCTGAAACTAAGAGTGCAACAAGAGTCAGTGTGATGAGAGGTTTTTTCATGGTAGTGTTGGTCTTATACTAGAGAAAAGCGAAGATCATGATAGATCATTCAGCGTGGAGAGTGCAGAGTGGAAGGAAAAGATATTAAGCGAGCTGGCCTAAAAATCACTCAGCCTCGGGTGAAAATCCTCGAATTGTTGGAAAACTCAGCGGATCGCCATCTCAGTGCTGAAGATATCTATAAAAGCTTATTAGCGAATGGTGACGATATTGGCCTAGCTACGGTTTATCGAGTATTAACCCAATTCGAGACTGCAGGTTTAGTCACGCGCCATCACTTTGAAAGTGGACAAGCGGTATTTGAATTGTCTTCAGATGAGCACCATGATCATATGGTCTGCGTACGCACTGGGCGTGTGGTCGAGTTTTGTGATGAGGTGATTGAGCAGCGCCAACAAGCCATTGCCCGCGAGCATGGCTTTGAAATTACCGGACATTCTTTGATTCTATATGGGCGGTTTGTCGAAAAAACTTAAAAAATCCTCGAAAACCTGCCAGTAGTTTTTGCATTTGCCGCTTAGGCCGGTATAATCGCGCATTTACTGAAAATGTCATTCTAGTAGTGGCATTCATTTGTATACCTTAAATTTTGAGATTAGTTGTCCATGCCAAGTGTAAGAGTAAGAGATTCAGAGCCATTTGAAATTGCGGTGCGCCGTTTTAAACGTACTTGTGAAAAAGCAGGGGTTGTTGCTGAAGTTCGCGCACGCGAATTTTACGAAAAACCAACTGCTATTCGTAAACGTGAACGTGCTGCTGCGGTTAAACGTAATCTGAAACGTATTTCTCGTGATCTGAACCGTCGCGTAAGACTCTACTAATCACTGCTCCCACTCTGGCGATTTGCAATGACTTTAAAAGAGCAACTCACTGAAGCCATGAAGCAAGCCATGCGTGCCCAAGACAAAGCACGTTTGGGTGTAATTCGTTTGGTTTTAGCAGCAATTAAGCAACAAGAAATTGATACGCGCCAAGAACAAGATGATGTTGCAGTGTTGGCCGTGCTCGATAAAATGGTCAAGCAGCGGCGTGAGTCGATTCGCCAATATACTGAAGCAGGCCGCTTAGAGTTAGCTGAGCAAGAACAGTTTGAAATCAATGTGATTCAAGAGTATTTGCCACAAGCTTTAAGTGATGAAGAATTAGCTGCTTTAGTGGCTGAAGCAATCGCTACTACGGGTGCGGCTTCAGTAAAAGACATGGGTAAAGTGATGGCTTGGGTTAAACCTAAAGCCCAAGGACGTGCTGACATGGGCAAAGTCAGCGGTCTGATCAAAGCTAGCTTAGGCGGTTGATTTACTAATCAGCCGTTGGTGCTTTCTCGCCTGCATTTCTGTATTTGTTCAAGCCTACTAGATTAGGAGTGTCTCTATGAGTACTGCTAGCTCACTCAAGAATGACCGTTTTTTGCGTGCCTTACTGAAGCAGCCTGTGGATACCACTCCGATTTGGATCATGCGTCAAGCCGGTCGCTATTTGCCTGAGTATCGGGCAACCCGTAAACGCGCTGGTAGCTTCATGGATTTATGTAAAAATCCAGACCTTGCTTGCGAGGTAACGCTCCAGCCTTTAGAGCGCTTTGATTTAGATGCGGCTATTCTGTTTTCCGATATTTTAACGATTCCCGATGCAATGGGTTTAGGTTTGTATTTTTCGGAAGGAGAAGGCCCTCGTTTTGAGCGTCCTGTACAAGATCGTGCTGCAATTAATGCTTTACCGATTCCTGACCCTGAAGATGAGTTGCGCTATGTGATGGATGCTGTGCGCACCATTCGTCGTGATCTACAAGGTCGTGTGCCCCTGATTGGTTTTTCCGGTAGCCCTTGGACTTTAGCTACTTATATGGTGGAAGGTTCTTCCAGTAAAGACTTTGCTAAGGTCAAAGGTATGTTGTATGGTGATCCACGTAGCTTACATTTGCTCTTAGGAAAATTAGCTAAAAGCGTGACCCGTTATTTGAATGCACAAATTGCAGCAGGCGCACAAGTAGTGATGATTTTTGATACTTGGGGTGGTAGTTTAACACCGAGTACTTATCGTGAATTTTCTCTGGCTTATATGCAGCAGATTGTGGATGGTTTGCAACGTGAAGCTGAAGGGCGTCGTGTACCTGTCATTATGTTCACTAAAGGTGGTGCGCAATGGTTAGAACCAATGGCTGCAAGCGGTTGTGATGCTTTAGGTTTAGATTGGACGATTAATATTGCTGAAGCAGCACAGCGTGTAGGAACTAAGGTAGCCTTACAAGGGAATATGGATCCTTGTGTACTTTATGCTTCACCTGAAGCGATTCGTGAGCAAGTTGCCAGCATTATTCGTGATTTCCCAGAGCCTACCGGTCATGTTTTTAATCTAGGTCACGGCATTCATCAGCATATTAATCCTGAACATGTTAAAGTCCTAGTAGATGCCGTCCATGAATTTGGCAAATTAGGAAAAGCTGCTGCTAGTTAAGGCATTGCAGCTAAGATTTCCCTGCAGCGCTTAGCGTCCGCTCGTTTAAGTCGTCTTTGCCGGTCATTGAGTTTAAGGCAGATATACTCGCATATCCGTCATCAGGAAAGATTCATTAATTCCATCTCCACATTATCCACATACAAGCGCAAGAGTGGGAAATAATCTTGCTTTTTACCTGCTTTGACTTTCCGCTCTTGGATTTGGAAGGGAATATTTTGTTCTTCTAAATGAAAAATCACATCTTCTGCTCGATTCGCCGATAAGTGCAAAGTTACGGCTGAAAGTGGTCCTGAGGTTCCCTCTAAGGCAGAACCGGTCAAATACGGCTGAAAGGGCTGTAAAAACTCCATAGCTTCTAAGGCAATTTCACGGTGCAGCTTTAAATTCGCTTGGTGTTCTACTGGATCAAGCAATTGCACATAGTCCTGCAAAGCTTGTGCAATCTCTTCATTACTCGGCTGATTTTTCGCTTGATTATCTGCACCTAAACGCTGAGCTGCTTTTTGTTTAGCGACTCGGTAATCACGATAGCCTTCTTCATAAAGTAAGCGCGCCGTTTCATCGGCGACTAACTGCCGGAGATTTTTTTCAATATACATTTAGAAAATTTGTTCAGGAATTTCAACCACTTCACGTTTACGAGCTGGTGCTGGGCGTGCTGCTGGTTGGCGAGTAGCAGGCTGAGCATTGGGTTCAGTAGCGGCACTAGTAAATTCAAATTTTTCAGTTTGAGCTTGGTCTGATTTAGGGACTTCAACTGCGGGCTGTGAGACCAAGGCTTCATCAATAATATCAATATCCATAGTCGTGTCATCAGCCAGTAAACCAGTTTTAGCATCAATTTTAACTAATTGCAGTTTGTCTAGCTTCTCAAACTTCTTTTCTGGCACAGTTTTTAGGACTTTCTGCATAAAGCTAATCCACATCGGTACAGCCACTTTACCGGACGTTTCACCTTCACCTAATTCAGCCATATCATCAAAGCCAGCCCAAGCTACGGCTACATAATTGGGATTGAATCCACAAAACCAAGAGTCACGCTCATCACTCGTAGTACCTGTTTTGCCAGCTATATCGCTACGACGTAAGGTTTTGCTCACAGCAGCCGCAGTACCAAATTGAGTGACACCTTGCATCATAGTTACGATTTGATATTGGGTGCGTGAGTCAATAATTCGTGTGGCAGCGGGAGCAATTTTGCCAGGTTCGGTTTCAAACTCTGCACTAGCAGTATTGGTGGCGTCACTAGCTTCTTTATTTTCAGATTGAGTATTTTTATCTTTATCCTCTGTAGTGTCCGTGGCTTGAGTTAAAACCTCAGCTTCTTTTTTAGGTTTTCTAATTGGACACAATTTAATATCATCTCCGCAGACTTGGCGGGTTTCATTAGTAGCATCAAATAAGACTTGTCCATTACTGTCTTGAATTCGATTAATAAAATGTGCATCTACTTTAAACCCCCCATTGGCAAAAGCAGAGTAAGCAGTAGCCATTTGCACCGGTGTCGTCAATCCAGTTCCTAAGGCTAAGGTTAGATTCGGCGGTAAGTTCTTTTGCGGAAACCCGAAGCGAGTTGCATAATTAATCGTATAAGGAATTCCAGTATCTCTTAATAAGCGAATTGAAACTAAATTGCGTGATTTTGCCAAAGCTTCACTTAAAGTAGTGGGACCAATATAAGAGCCACCAAAGTTTTTGGGTTGCCAATTGCTACCCGGAATACTAATAGGTGCATCATTTACTACGCTAGTGGGTGCAAATCCCCGGGAAAGTGCGGCTGAATAAATAATCGGCTTAAAGCTAGAGCCGGGTTGGCGCATTGCTTGAGTGGCACGATTAAATTTACTATGATAGAAGTCATAGCCACCCATCACTGCGCGAATTGCACCATTGTGTGGATCCATGAGTACTAAAGCTCCACCCACGGTTGGAATTTGAGTTAATTGCCAATTAACTCGATTAGTTGTAGATATGGAACTAGGGTTATCTGCAATCTCTTTGTTTTCAAGCTTTGAATTAGACTTATTTTGTGGGCGTACTCGAATAATATCTCCCGCCATCAGCACATCTGAGACACGACGCGGAGAGGAGCCACGGCGATTAGCACTAATGAATTTACTAGCCCATTTCACATCATCGAGTTGTAAAGTAATGATGTTTTCATCCATTAACAAGACTGATGCTGAGTTTTTAGAGCTATTTAATACTAAGCCTGCTTGTAAATCGCCAACCGTTTGATAACTCGAAAGTTTATCCAAGAGTTCATCTTGGCTCGTGTAATCCTCAAGATTGATATGATCTTCTGCACCACGATAACCATGGCGGCGATCATAGTCTTCTAAAGTTTTACGTAAAGCATCCGTGGCATAAAGCTGAGCTTGTGAATCAAGCGTAGTATAAACATCATATCCTTGGGTATAAGCTTTATCTTGATATTTTTCGACAATAGCAGCGCGTACCATTTCTGCTAAATACGGCGCATAGGTTTCAATATCTGTCTTATGAACGGATGCTGTATTAGGTTCTTTAGTAGCTAGTTTAAATTCATCCGGTGTAATAAAGCCCTGCTCAGCCATCCGTTGTAAAATATAATTACGCCGTATCATCGCACGCGGCTCATTCACAATTGGATTATAGCGAGAGGGTGCTTTTGGTAAGCCGGCAATCATAGCCATTTCTGCGAGACTTAAATCTTTTAATGCTTTACCGTAATAGGTTTCAGCGGCTGCAGCAATCCCATAAGAACGATTACCTAAAAAGATCTTATTTAAATAAAGCTCTAGGATTTCTTCTTTTGTCAGTGTCTGTTCTAAACGAATTGCTAGTAAAGTTTCTTTAAATTTACGCGCAAAGGTTTTGTCATTGTCAAGAAAAGCATTGCGGGCTAATTGCATAGTGATGGTGCTAGCCCCTTGGGATTTATGTCCAGTGGCTACTACATTGTATAGAGCACGCGCGACCCCTTTGGGATCGATGCCTTGGTGTTCATAATACCGAGCATCTTCAATGGCAATGAAGGCTTGACGTAGGCGCTCAGGAATCTCATTAAAATTCACTGGGCGACTACGCTTCTCGCCATATTCTGCGATTAAGCGCTCATCACGTGAGTAGATGCGTAGCGGTACTTGGATGTCGATTTTGCGAAGTTCTTCACTGTTTGGTAGCTGTGGTGAGTAAATAAAATACAAGCCAGCTAAGATCGCAAGTGCTACCGTACTAAGGCTAAGCATAGAGCTCAGTAAGAAGGTGATTAAATGAATAAAAAAACGCATAGTGCCCGTATTAACCTGAATCTATTTTTTTAGTAATTAAGCGATGTCAAACGGTAAACGTCTTAAGACTTAGACGAGGAGAGAGCCATAGATAAGGTACTGAAAGCAGTGTTGCTAGGCTGCGATTCGTCTTCCCCGTTCATCTGAAACCGACGCGCTGTAAAGATGGTCAGAGTAGACTATTTTTAGATACAACGCTACCATGCTATGAAACTTGAATAATAAAAATAAATATAAATGTGAGTCGCCGTGTTTTCATTTTATAGCCGTAAACCCAACCTACTTGGTATCGATATTAGTTCCTCTGCGATTAAGCTAGTGGAAATGTCCAAAAAGGGCCGTGAATATCGAATCGAAAGTTATGCAGTCGCACCTTTGCCAGACGGGGTCTCCAATGAAAAAGATATCATTGAGCCTGAACCGATTGGTGAGGCGATTCGGCGTGCCTTACGAGAAAGTCGTACTCGCTTAAAGCATTGTGCTCTGGCTATTCCTACCTCGATGGCGATCAATAAAATTATTACTTTGTCAGCTTCGATCCCACCAGCAGAGGTGGAAGCGCAGATTGCTTTGGAGGCTGATCAGCATATTCCTTATGCGATGGAGGAGGTGAGCTATGACTTTGAGGTCTTAGGTCCTTCTATAAATAATCCAGACATGATCGATATTCTCTTGGCAGGTACGCGCTCTGAGAATGTTGAGGTGCGGGTGGCTGCAGCGGAAATGGCGGGATTAACGGTCGATATTGTGGATACAGAAACGCATGCTTTGGAAAAGGTGTTGCGTAAACTCACTAATGAATTGGAGCAATATGACTCGGTAGCCGTCGTCGATTTCGGTGCCACCATGACCAGTATTACGGTCTTTGAGCAAGGACGTTTAACTTTCTCCCGCGAACAATCCTTTGGCGGTCGCCAGTTAACCGAGCAAATTATGCAACGCTATGGTTTAACTTGGCAGGAAGCGGGCTTAGCAAAAAAAGAGGGGAACTTGCCTGAGAACTATATTTCGGAAGTGCTAGATCCGTTTAAAGATAATATGGTACGTCAGTTACATCGTTTCTTGCAGTTTTACTATGCTTCTAGCCAACGTGAAAGTGTCAGTCAAATTCTGATTTCGGGGGGCTGTGCGCGGATTCCGGGGATTGATGAGCAAATTCAAGCCGGTATTGGCACACCTGTAAAAGTCGTTAATCCCTTCACACAAGTTGGTCTTGGTTCTAAGGTCAGTCCTGTGCGGTTTACTAACGATATGCAAGCTCTGTTGATTGCCGCAGGCTTGTCCTTACGAGGGTTAGACTAATGGCTGGTTTAAACTTATTACCTTGGCGTGATAAAGAACGCGAACTGAAGAAGAAGCAGTTCTTTGCTTTATTAGGTGCTTCAGTGGCTTTAGCAGGTTTAATAGTTTTCGCAGGCCATACTTATATGCGTAACGCAGTAAGTTACCAAGAATCTCGAAATCAACTATTAAACGATGAGATCGCGAATCTAGATAAACAAATTGAGCAAATTAAAAAGCTTGATGCTACTAAGCAAGCTTTACTAGATCGCATGCAAATCATTGAAACCTTACAAAGTACTCGTCCGGCAATTGTGCATTTATTTGATGAGATGGCAACAGCCCTGCCTCAAGGTATGTATTTAGAAGCACTCAAGCAAAGCGATACTGTAGTGCACGTCGAGGGTAAGGCCGAGTCAAACGCACGCGTTTCTACCTATATGGATAGTTTAGATGCTTCCCAATGGTTGAACTCCTCCAACCTAAATATTATTTCTGTAGCCCGCCAAGATGGGCGACCAACGCCACTGCGCGATTTTAAACTCGATGTCCAACAATTATTAAAACAGGACGAGGAGAAGAAAAATGAATCTGCAGGAGGTTAATAATCTCGCGGATGACCCGGGCAGTGTGCCTTGGCCTCTCAAAGCTATTGTAGTGGCAGCTTTAATGGCAGTGATTTTATTCTTGGGTTACAAATTAGTTATTACTGGAAGTATCGAAGAACTAGAAGATTTGCAGCGCAAAGAAACAGAGTTACGAGCTACTTTTGAAACTAAACAAAAGCGTGCTAGCCAGTTAGTCGCTTATGAAAAACAGTTAGAGGAAATGCAACATTCCTTCGGTACTTTAATGCAGCAATTGCCGAGTGGTACTGAAATTCCAGCATTGATCTTAGATATTTCTGAGAAAGGGGTTTCTAATGGGTTGGAAATTGAGTTATTCGAGCCTTTAGCCGAGGTTTTGAAAGAGTTCTATGCAGAAAAGCCGATTAAACTTATCGCCATGGGAACTTATCAGCAGTTGGCTACCTTTGTGAGTGATATTTCTGGGCTACCTAGAATTGTAACTATCCATAATATTAATCTGTTACCCGAGCTTAGTAGAAGTGCTATGCCTCAGCCAAGCAACTCAACTGAACAAGAAGGGCCACGCCGCTTAAGAATGGATGCATTGATTAAAACTTATCGTTATTTAGAGGATAGTGACCTAAAAACTAGCCCGACTGATAAAACAGCAACCGTTCCAGCATCTGCTCCAAAAAAATAATGAATTAAGCGAGCCTGCAGAGAATGATCATGAATAAAAATAATTTCAGAATGTCAAGCTTACCGATAGTAGTGAGTGCCTTACTATTAACAGGTTGTGGCGACAATATGTCTGATCTTCATGTTTATATGAATGAAGTTAAGGCACGCCCACCAGCACCTATTGAACCAATTCCAGCGATCAAACCTTATGTACGCTTTATTTACCCCGGCCATGATGCAGATCCTTTTGATAGCACAGTTTTAGAAGCGAAGACTGTTGCAGAAATTCCTGAATCTGTGTTGATTGATAAAAATCGAGTACCAGAGTTTTTAGAAAGTTTCCCACTCGATAGTTTACGCATGGTGGGGACAGTCTTTAAAGAAAAAGAACTCTGGGCACTGATTAAGATTCCTGACGGTGCAGTACATCGAGTAAAAACAGGTAATTATATTGGTAAAAATCATGGGAAAATTATAAGTATTAAAGATGTAGGACTTTCATTATCTGAAGTGATAGATAATGGTTTTGGTGGCTATAAAGAGCATGATAATGAATTGGCTATTTCTACTTTAAATTAGCCCTGATAATTTTATTGATTAAGGTTAGCTATAATGAAAATAACAAAGCAAACCACTGCACGTAATTTTGTATTGTTATCGTGTCTATCGTGGGCAGCAGTTGCTGCAGCTGCTAATAATCAGTTGGAAAATATTAGCGTTAATGAAGCAGCGGCAGGTAAAGTGGAAGTCTTATTAAACTTTTCTTCTCCTGTGGCCATTCCCAAAGGTTTTGTAATGGACAATCCGCCACGACTTGTGTTTGATTTTCCGGGCGTCGAAATTGCTCCGAATGCCCGGCATAATAAGACCAAGCGTGGTGTGATTAATGCAGTACAAGCGGCTGGTTCCAAAGGTCAAGCACGTCTCGTGTTTAACTTGGATTCTTTAGTCGATTACACGGTTGAAAGTAGTGGCAATGATATGGTGCTGCTCTTCTCACCAAGTCAAGGGACTAAAACGGTAGCTAGCCGTCCAGTAGGCTCTACTCAGATAGCTCCGCCTGCTGCGCTGAAAGCTGAAGAATCTTATAGTTGGTATAATAAACCCGGTCAACAACCTGTACCGCCTGCGGTTGAACCGAAAAAACTTAATCCTGCTGCACAGATGATTACTCAGGTAACTCCTCCTCCTGTTAAACTTGAGGAAGTTCCACCACCGCCTAAAGTCACTCAGCCTTTGGTGTATAAACCTAGTGTACAAGTACCACCTGCACAACCTAAAAAGGCAGTTAAACCACCTATTGTTACTGCATTAGCTGAGACTCAATCTATTTACGGTTTACGCTCTGTTGATTTTCGGCGTGAACCTGATGGAGGGGGGCGAGTCATTATCACTTTGCCAGACAGTGAAACCAAGATTACCGATGACAAAATAGCGAATACTTTAAATCTAACCTTAGAAGACATAGATGTGCCTATGGGCTGGCAAAAACGTCTGGATGTGGTTGATTTCGCAACAGCCGTTTCTACCATTCAGATTTCTCAGCGTGATATGAATGGGCGCGTGAGTATCATGGCTAGTGAGGATTTCACGTATCGCACTGAGCGTGATAGGAATATCTATACAGTTTATATCGACAAAATCAAAGCGCCTAAAAAAGAGAAAATTGGTGATAAAAAGAAGAAAACCTTCACAGGTGAAAAACTGTCGCTGAACTTCCAAGATATTGAAGTGCGTTCAGTTTTGCAGTTATTGGCAGACTTCACTAATAAAAATATTGTGGTCAGTGATAGCGTTGATGGCAATATCACTGTACGCCTCAAAGACGTGCCTTGGGATCAGGCTTTAGATATTGTTCTAGAGTCGAAAAATCTGGGAATGCGTGAAAATGGTAACGTTATTTGGGTAGCACCTAATGCTGAGTTAGATGCCAAAGATGCTCAAGAAATTGAAATTGCTAAACGCAAAATTGAGCTTGAGCCTCTGGTTACTGAGTATATTCCGGTGAATTTTGCTAAAGCGACGGATTTAGCCACACTCATTAAAAGTAAAACCGTCTCAGAAGGTGATGCTAGTCATTCGTTGTTATCCGCTCGTGGTAGTGTATCTTCCGATGATCGGACAAATACACTCTTAATCCAAGATACTGCCACACAAGTGGCTGAAATTCGTGACTTGATCAAAGTACTCGACGTGCCAGTACAGCAAGTAGCGATTGAGTCACGCATTGTAATTGCGAATGACTCGTTTGGTAAGCAGTTAGGGGCACGGTTTGGCGTCACACCGCATTGGTCGAATAGTGGTTCTAGTGGGATTGCAGGTGCGGGCTTAGGTTCTTCAACAGATAGCTATTACAATTCGCTAGCAAGTAGTACCACAGGAACAGCAGGACAAGTCAAGCTTCCCGGTCTGACAGATCGTTTGAGCGTGAACTTACCAACCTCAGCCGCAGCGGGTAAGTTTGGTTTCTCCATCCTGACTTCTGACTTCCTGCTAGATTTAGAGTTATCAGCGCTGCAAGCGGAAAGTAAGGGGGAGATTATTGCAACCCCACGAGTAGTCACCTCGAATCAAACTAAAGCAGTGATTGAGCAAGGTGTGGAAATTCCGTATCAAGAGGCAAGTTCTGCGGGTAACACCAGCACTTCCTTTAAGAAAGCCGTGTTGAGCTTGGAGGTTACGCCACAAATTACGCCAGATGAACACATTTCCATGGATTTGAAAGTGAATCAAGATACGGTGGGAGCGGTGTATAACAATATTCCAAGTATTGATACCCGTGAAATTCAAACCAAAGTCTTAGTGGAAAATGGTCAAACAGTAGTCTTAGGTGGGGTTCACGAGGAAAACCGTATTAAAGGTTCGACTAAAGTACCTGTCTTAGGGGATTTACCAATGGTTGGTCAAGTGTTCCGCAATACCAATCGTAGTGATACCAAGCGTGAGCTATTAATTTTCGTTACACCAAAAATTATCGACAGCAAATCTAAATAATTGCTGGTTTTAAGAATCAAGCCACACGATTTGGCTTGATTCCCTTGCGCACTGCTGGCATAACTCCACCATGCAAGACAACATCATCTTAGTTGGCCTCATGGGGGCAGGCAAATCGACTATTGGTCGGCAATTAGCGCGGCGTTTTAATCTGGAGTTTTATGACTCAGATAAAGTGATTGAGACGCGCACTGGAGTGCCGATTCCAACGATTTTTGAAATGGAAGGCGAACAAGGCTTTCGGGATCGCGAGGAGCAGGTTATTGCTGAGCTGACTCAATTACGCGGCATTGTCTTAGCGACTGGCGGCGGAAGTATACTGCGGGCTACTAATCGAGCTGCCTTAAAAACAGGGGGCAAAGTTATTTATCTACGCGCTTCAGCCGAACATTTGTATAGCCGTATTCACCATGATAAAAATCGCCCTTTGATGCAAACTGACAATCCTTTGCAAACGCTTCGGAGTCTTTTACAAGCCCGTGAAGCTTATTACTTAGAAGTGGCTGATTTGATTGTGCCCACTGGCAAGCAGAAAGTGGCACATATCGTGAATCTCATCGCACAAAAATTGAATCAGCTCCAGGATGTAACTTATGCAAACGCTCAATCTTGATCTTGGTGATCGCAGTTATCCTATTTATATTGGTCAAGGCTTGTTACAGCAGCCTGAGTTGTTAACAGCGCATGTGCAAGGTAGAAGCTGTGTGACCGTTTCCAATGAAACGATTGCACCTTTGTATTTGGAAGCGATTAATGCAGTCCTAAAGTCTTATAAGCAATCTGCGGTGATTTTGCCGGATGGTGAAGCTTATAAAAATTTAGATACGCTCAATCAGATTTATACTCATTTATTGGAGGCTAAAGCTGATCGGAAGACAACGCTGATTGCCTTGGGCGGTGGTGTAGTGGGCGATATGACAGGCTTTGCTGCTGCTAGTTATCAGCGGGGCGTTAATTTCATTCAAGTACCTACTACTCTCTTGGCGATGGTCGATTCTTCAGTGGGTGGTAAAACGGGCGTGAATCATGCTTTAGGTAAGAACATGATCGGTGCATTTCATCAACCGCAAGCCGTCATTATTGATACCCATACCTTAAGCACTTTAGCCGACCGAGAGCTGAGTGCTGGTATCGCTGAGGTCATTAAGTATGGTTTGATTCGTGATCCAGCGTTCCTCACTTGGCTAGATGCGAATATGGAGGCTTTATTAGCACGTGATCCTGAAGCTTTAAGCTATGCAATTTATCGTTCTTGTCAGCATAAAGCCGAAGTGGTGGCTGCTGATGAACGTGAGTCGGGTCAGCGTGCGTTACTGAATTTAGGCCATACTTTTGGGCATGCGATTGAAGCGGCGATGGGTTATGGGCAATGGTTGCATGGTGAGGCGGTGGCTACCGGTATGGTCATGGCTGCTGAACTCTCAGCCCAAATGGCTTGGCTAGCACCGGCCGATGTAATTTATATCCGCCAACTATTAGAACGGGCGCACTTGCCAGTTGATCCACCTTCTAGCATGACGGGTGATGATTTCATGCGCTATATGTCAGTGGATAAAAAAGTGCTGGACGGTAGCTTGCGTTTGATTCTAATGAAATCTTTAGGTGAGTCGGTGGTTACGGCTGATTTTGATGCAGATGCGCTCAAACGCGTGTTGCATCGAGAGCTGTAAGGGGCAAATGAAATGACTGCCGCCTATGCTGCACAACCTGAACTGACCCGTGGGCGGCGTTTTCCAGAAGCAGCTCCAGCCTACCGTTCAGAATTTCAGCGTGATCGTGATCGCGTGATTCACTCTAAGGCTTTTCGGCGACTTGAGTATAAAACCCAAGTCTTTGTGAATCATGAAGGTGATTTGTATCGAACACGTCTGACACATTCGCTTGAGGTCGCACAAATTGCACGCACAGTAGCACGTAGCATGGGCTTAAATGAGGATTTGACCGAAGCAATTGCCTTAGCCCATGATTTAGGACATACCCCGTTTGGACATGCAGGACAAGATGAACTCAATGTCTGTATGCAGGCCTATGGTGGTTTTGAGCATAATTTGCAATCTTTACGGGTAGTCGATTGTCTAGAAGACAGTTATGCTGAGTTTGCAGGTTTGAACCTAACTTTTGAGACGCGTGAAGGTATTCTCAAACATTGTGCCGTCAAACATGCGCAGCAGTTAGGTGAGGTAGGTAAGCGCTTTTTGCAGAAAACCCAAGCTTCCTTAGAGGCGCAACTCACTAATTTAGCTGATGAGATTGCCTATAATAACCACGATATTGAAGACGGCTTGCGCTCTGGATTGATTAGTTTAGAGCAAATGCAACAAGTGCCCGTTTTCGCCCAGCAATATGACTTGGTATTGCAAAAATATCCGCAATTAGAAGGTCGCAGTTTAGTGCGTGAAACCCTACGTCGTTTAATCAGCACGATGGTGGTGGACTTGATCGAAACGAGTCAGGCAGCGATTGTTGCATCCGGTGTACAAACTTTAGAAGAAGTGCGCCAGCAGGCTCAACCTTTGATTCAATATAGCGCTGCGATGTGGGTAGCAAAAAATGAACTCAAGCGTTTCTTACGGGAAAATCTCTATTTTCATCCCACGGTCTATCGTATGTCGTGGCGAGCGCAAAGAGTAGTGCGGGAGCTATTTCAAGCTTATTTGCAGGACTCGCGTCTTTTACCCCCCAAATACCAAGCATTTGCGAAACAGTATGAGCAGACTGCTGGTGAAGCAGGGCGCGCGCGTGCGATTGCTGATTATATCGCAGGGATGACAGACCGCTATGCGCTTAAACAATATGGCGAGCTATTTGATATGGATAGAGTGAGATTGTGAAAAAAATCACTAAAGTGTAAACCGCAGCTTACACTTTATCTTGTAGTATCTAATCTCTCTCTACATATCGACCCTAAGTCGTTGACCTGGATTATGGCAACATGATCCAGGTATTTTCTTGAAGCCACCTAGTATCTCAATAATTTAACATTCTTTGTGCAAATGCAGCATAATACGCCGCACGACGAAAAGTTTGATTTAATCTTCCATGACACCTGCCATTCTCACGGTTCGCAAAGCCGGTTTGCCTTTCCAAACACATGAATACCAGCATGATCCTGCGGTTAGTTCTTATGGCTTAGAAGCAGCGAATGCTTTACAGGTTGAGGCCTCACGTGTGTTTAAAACCTTAGTTGTGGTTTTAGAAGGTGACATGAAAAAAATGGCTGTCGGCATCGTCCCTGTGACGCAGCAGCTTGATGTTAAAGCCTTAGCCAAAGCGCTGGGGGCAAAAAAAGCTGAAATGGCTGATCCCAAACAAGCTGAGCGTATCACCGGTTATTTAGTAGGAGGTATTAGTCCTCTAGGACAAAAGCGTAAATTACCGACGCTGTTAGATGAATCTGCTTTAAGTTTTCAGACGATTTTCGTTAGTGCAGGGCGACGCGGCTTAGAAATTGAATTGTGTCCGACGACCTTAATGGAACTCTGTCAGGCAGATGCGGTCGCTATTTGTCGGTAAAAAAAATTCTGTACAATGCAGCACTACTGATTAATTAATCAACTATTCAAACATTTGAGGATTGGAAGGATCTACTATGCTGGAGCAGAGCAAACATAAAATTCGCAAAGCCGTTATTCCCGTAGCAGGCTTAGGTACACGTATGCTACCTGCGACTAAAGCCATCCCTAAAGAAATGCTTCCAGTGGTAGACAAACCATTGATTCAATACATCGTCAATGAATGTGTTGCGGCTGGGATTCGGGAAATTGTATTAGTCACCCATAATAGTAAAAACTCGATTGAAAATCATTTTGACACGAGTTTCGAGCTGGAAACTATGCTGGAAAAACGTGTCAAGCGGCAGTTATTGGATGAAGTGCGCTCCATTTGCCCGAAAAATGTCACGATTATGCATGTGCGTCAAGGTGAGGCTAAAGGTTTAGGCCATGCGATTATGTGTGCACATCCTGTCGTAGGTCATGCGCCAGTTGCTGTTTTATTACCCGATGTGTTGATTGATGATGCAGCGTGTAATCTAAAAACGGATAACTTAGCTGAAATGCTGCGCCTCTATGATGAAACGGGCATTAGTCAAATCATGGTTGAACCAGTACCTATGGATAAAGTTTCCTCTTATGGCGTGGTGGATATTAACGGTCATACCTTAGAGCCGGGCTGTTCAGTGGCGATGAGTGCGATTGTCGAAAAGCCTGATATGGACAGTGCACCTTCCAATCTTGCGGTGGTCGGACGCTATGTTTTATCTCCGCATATCTGGGATTGGTTGAAGCGTACTCCCTTGGGAGCGGGTGATGAAATTCAACTGACCGATACGATTGCGCTCTTGATGCGAGAGTATCAAGTCAATGCTTTCCACTTAAGTGGCAAAAGCCATGACTGTGGTTCTAAGCTCGGTTATATGATGGCGAATGTTGAGTATGGTTTGCGCCATCCGAATATTGCTAAAGACTTTGCTAAATATTTAAAAGAACAGGCTAAGTTTTTATAAATTATCCGTAAGTTTCAAGGAGTGACTGGATAAACCCAGCACTCTCATGCGGGTTCACCTCAGTATTCCGGATCAAACGATCAAAGTGGCGGGTTAAGGCGCGAATTTCCTCTAAAGTATTGATTACTATGTACATATCGCCTACATAAATCACCGCCCGTTGTGAGCCGAAAATGGTTAGAGGCGCTGAGAAGATTTTGCGGCCATCATAAAGAAATAAACGATAAGTTGGATAAAGATCATCTAACAAGCGCTGAATATGCTCTAATTGCTGACGCCGTAAATGTTTCGGTAGCTTTTCCCAAATTCCTACACCTTGCGCGAGCATTTTCAAACGCTGCAAAGGTAAACAAACTTCCATTTCTGATTCATCAATTCGGTTATACGCAAGCTGTGAGTTGGTTTCGAGTTTACGTACGGCTAGAGGAACTTGGGCGGATTGGTGTTCGTAATCAATCACGGCTTCAATCATTAAAGAGTCAGGCAGATTCGCCGGAACATAGCGGATTTTATAACCAATCGCATCACGATGCCATTGACCGAGCTTGGTATGTTGACCATTAATGACCTGCTCGATTTCCATTGCTGAAGATACTGCGGAGCTTACATGCTCATCCTGCGATAGCCCCAGTAGCCAATCAATACTGACACTATAGGTTGAAGCGATACTACACAAAGTTTCGGCTCGTGGTAGCCGCAACAATTGATCAGACATTAATTGGGCAAGGGCAGAGCGGTTGACGCCAATCGATTCTGCAAACTGGGCTTTGTTTAAGCCTGAGCGCTGCAGTAAGACCTGTAGACGTTTTTGAAAAGTCTCTCCCGTTTCACGCTTCGCAACTAACATATGATCTCTATGTTGTTTATTCTTAACAGTAGTTGAGTTTAGTGAACAAATCTTAGTTTAGTTATTTATTAATAACAAATGTGTATTAGTGTTTTGTAGGCAAATTATGTATTAAACCTTAGAATTTTTCTGGATATTCTAGGAGTCTAAGCATAATGCGAGCGGAATCTAAAAAAATAGAATACTTAACTTTAAGCCTAGTGTTGGCTTGCTATTTTTTGTGGGGTATGTTGACTAGTCTGCATGCTTCATTGCCTGTTTGGCTGCTGTTTCCTTTGTTAACCGTTGTCTTGAGTTTTTATGGTTCTTTGCAGCATGAGATTATTCATTATCACCCTACGCCTTCACAAAGTTTGAATGAAACCTTAGCCTCACCCCCTTTAGTTTTATATTTGCCTTTTGTTATCTATCGGGATACGCATCGTCAACATCATGTTTTGGAAAACATTAGTTATCCTGCTAAAGACCCTGAGTCCCATTACATTACTCAAGAACACTGGCAAGGAATGCCCGAGTATTTAAAGTACTTGTATATGTGGAATAACAGTTTACTAGGACGGATTTTGATCGGGCCTGCGTTAGGGATAGCGAATTTCCTACTCGCCGAATTTAGAAAGCTCAAAGCGGGTGATGAATACACCCTTCAGGCTTGGCTGGCTTATTTACCTTGGTTTGCTTTGGTGCTGGCTTGGTTATTATATTGGCAATTCCCACTATGGCTCTATGCCTTAGCCTGCTATTTTTCAATTTCTCTGACTTCCATTCGCATTTTTGCTGAGCATCAAGCTGTGAATAAACCTAACGAGCGCACGATTGTGGTCGAGTCCAATGGCTTTTTAAGCTATCTATTTTTGCAAAATAATTTGCATTCGGTGCATCACAAATATCCAAGTATACCTTGGTATCAATTGCGCAAAACCTATCAGCAAGAAAGGGAAAGCATTCTGCAGGAGAATGGCGGCTATGTCTTCAAGAGTTATTTGGAGTTATTTAAGCGCTATGCGTGGAAGCCAAAAGAGGGCGTGGTGCATCCGTTGTAAGCAAATAGCTGTTTGTTGATTAGCTGCTATTGGTACGAAAAAAAGTTAATCATGAATCCTTGCTTGCTCATCTAAACGCTTATTGATAAGAATAAGCTTTGCATGAGCAAGGTCTAAGTATTTTATGCGCTTCAACGAAGACACGCGGGTAAAAATCCCCACACTCCTGCACTTAACTCGTCTAGCTTATACCTATTTGTCTTTGAAAACGGCGCAATGGGATGAGGAAACCAACATTTTCCCGCTCTTGTTTCGTGAGGCTATCAGCCGTATTAATCCGCAACTGGAGCAGGGAGAAATTGAGCGGCTGCGCGAAGATACCAGCTTGCTGCTAAGCAATGAAGATTTGGGCAAGGCGTTTTATGAGCAACTAACACAGCGTTCCGGCAAACGCTTGATTGATTTCGAGAATTTCGACAATAACAGCTTTCATGTCGTCACTGAGCTGACCTGCAAAAATGGTGATGATGAATTCCGCCCGACATTACCCTGTTAATTAACGGGATGCCGCTGGTGTTCATTGAGGTCAAAAAGCCGCATAACCGCGATGGGGTGCTGGCGGAACGTAGCCGCATCAATGCACGTTTCCAGAACAAGAAATTCCGGCGTTTTATCAATATCACCCAGTTGATGCTGTTTTCCAATAACATGGAATACGCCAATGATTCGCCTGAGCCGCTAGAGGGTGCGTTTTACGCTTCAACCTCTTATCAGCAGGCAATGTTCAACTATTTCCGTGAAGAAGAGCCGCTGAATATTGCCGCTTTGTTACGCCCCGCAGATGACGACATCGAAACGGCGATACTCCGGGACAATAACTGCCTAATCATCAAAAACAGCCCTAAATTTATCACCAATAAAGATGCGAACACCCCGACCAATCGTCTGTGCACGTCCCTGTTGAGTAGAGAACGTCTGCGCTTTATTCTGCGTTACGCCATTGCCTATGTGAAAGAGAAGCATGGCTGGGAACAGCATATCATGCGCTACCCGCAACTGTTCGCCACTAAAGCGATTGAGCAAAACCTCAACGAAGGCAAACGCCAAGGCATTATCTGGCACACCCAAGGCAGCGGAAAAACCGCGTTAGCGTATTACAGCACCCGCTATCTGGTGGACTATTTCCAGCAACAAAAAGTCATTCCGAAGTTTTATTTCATCGTGGATCGTCTGGACTTGCTCAAACAGGCTTCCCGCGAATTTATCAGTCGGGGGCTAACGGTTCATACGATCAATTCCCGCGAAGCCTTCGCGCAGGACATCAAGCAAAATACCGCGATTCACAATGACACCGGCAGGCTGGAAATCACCGTAGTCAATATCCAGAAATTCAAGGATGACCCTGATGTAATGAATGTGAAGGATTACGCAGTCAATATTCAACGTATTTACTTTCTAGATGAGGTTCACCGCAGCTACAACCCAACAGGTAGCTTTCTGGCAAACCTTGAGCAATCGGACAAAAGTGCCATCAAGATTGGGCTAACCGGAACGCCGTTATTGGGTAATGCCAAATCCACAGCTCTGTTTGGAGGCTATATCCACAAGTATTACTACAACAAGTCCATTGCCGATGGCTACACTTTGCGCCTGATCCGCGAGGCTATTGAAACCAATTACCAACTCGCTTTGCAAGAAGCATTGGCAAAAATCGAGGTGGAAAAGGGTAAGTTGCCGATGAAGGACATTGTTGCTCATCATGCCTTTGTGAAACCCATGCTCGCCTACATCGTGCGTGACTTTGAAAAAAGTCGTACCATCCTGAACGACAACAGCATCGGCGGCATGGTGATTTGCGATAGCTCCGAGCAAGCCAAGGAAATGTTTGCGCAGTTTCAGGCGAATTATGCGTTTAAGTCCGTCGCGGAAATGCCCGCTGGTTATGGCGCAGGCGTTCCGTTGGCAAACAAGGTGAAAACGGCTGCGCTGATCCTGCATGATGTCGGCTCGAAGGAAGAACGTGATACTTGGGTGGAGGATTTCAAGGCGGAGCATATCGACCTGCTGTTTGTTTACAATATGTTGCTGACAGGTTTTGATGCCAAACGCTTGAAAAAACTCTATCTGGGGCGAGTGATCCGCGACCATAACTTGTTGCAAGCCCTAACCCGTGTGAACCGCACCTACAAACAGCATCGCTACGGTTATGTAGTGGATTTTGCCGATATTAGTCAAGAATTCGAACCAATAAAGCCTATTTCGATGAGCTACAAAGCGAATTGGGCGATGAAATGGAACACTATTCCAAGCTGTTCAAGTCCGCTGAGGAAATTGCGGCAGCATTGGAAGCGGTCAGGGATGTGCTGTTCCAGTACGATACCCTGAACAAAGAACTGTTCTCGCGCCAAATCGCCTAAATCCAAGATCGGGCGCAAGTGCTGGCACTGAAAAAAGCCTTGGCCGATGCCCGCAGTTTGTACAACCTGTGCCGCTTGTTTGGCTTCGATGAATTATTGCAACGCCTACCGTTTGCGCAAATCAACGCGCTGTACAACGAAGTTGATAACCATCTGGCGATGCTCAACCTCAAAGATCGCCTTGAAAACCAGTCCGACACCAGCGGCTTGCTCAACATGGCACTGGAAGAGGTGCTGTTCAAATTCGTCAAGATTGGTGAAGAAGAACTCAAGCTGGCGGATGAGTTGAAAGATGCCCTGCGCCGCGCCCGTGAAACCATGACCAGCAATGTCGACCCCAAAGACCCCGCCTTCGTGCAACTCAAACAGGAACTGGAACGCCTGTTCAAAAATCGCAACTGATCTACCCCATTAAAAGTGGACATATCAAGAAGCGAGTTGTTGGTAAAAATCTGCCTCAAATGCTACCGGACTTTGGTAGTGATTGGCAGAGTGCAAACGAAGCCGGTTGTAATCGGTTTCGATATATTCAAACACCGTTTGGCGTATGGCTTCGCGGGTAGAAAAACGTTCACCGTGGATGGCTTCCACCTTCAGTGAATGGAAAAAGCTCTCGGCACAGGCATTGTCATAGCAGTTGCCCTTGGCACTCATGCTGCCCACCAGTTGGTGTTTTTCCAGCAGTTGGCGGTAAGCGTGGGAACAGTACTGGCTTCCCCGGTCTGAATGGACGATCACCCCGTTGGGTCGTTTACGTTTAAAAACTGCCATTTGCAGGGCATTGCAGACAAGGTCAGCAGTCATGCGTTCCGACATTGACCAACCCACGACCTGACGAGAGTAAAGGTCAAGGATGACCAGCCAGATATAACCAGCCCTGTTCTGTCCACAGGTAGGTGATGTCGCCCACCCATTTCTGGTTAGGGGCTATTGCACTGAAGTCCTGCTCCAGACGGTTATCAAACACCGGCAGGCTATGTCTGCTAGTGGTCGTTGCCTTGAATTTCCGGGCAGCCTTGGCAACAAGCCCCTGCCGTTGCAGACTGACAGCCACCGTTTTCAGGTTGTAGTGCTGCTGGCTGTCCTGTTGGATTTGTTGCTGGATACGTTTCGCACCGTAACGGCATTTATGTTTGTCAAACAATGCCCTGACCCGTTCATCCAGGTGTTGACGTTGTTCGGAACGGCGGCTGGGTTTGCGCTGTAACCACGCATAGTAGCCGCTACGTGATACGCCAAAACAGTCACACATGACTTCAATGGAATACTCAACCCGATGATTTTTCATGTATTCGTACCTCGCTTGAGTTGTTGAGCGAAGTACGTCGCCGCATTTTTTAAGATCGACAACTCCTCAGCTTGCTGAGCCAGTTGGCGTTTCAGGCGGACATTTTCAGTGGCGAGGGCCGCTTCACGTTCACTCACCGTTTTGGCGTGTTCGCTGTCTTTGCGCCAGGTGTACAGTTGCGATTCGTGCAAACCCAATTGTTTGGCTGCCTTGGTAACACCAATTTCGCTGGCCAGCTTCAGGGCTTCAGCTTTGTATTCCTGGCTGTGACGGGCGTAGGTGGCTTTCTTGCCGGATGCTTTCGTCGTGGTCATTCAAGTACCTCTCTGTCGGGGAGAATACTCGCTTTTAAGACTGTCCACTATTCGCGGGGTAGATTAGCAAGCCATCATAGTCGACATAGCATCGCCTTGAGTACGCAGCACATAGAAATTATAGCCCCAACCTTGTAGGGTTTTAGTCTCCAAAGTTCCAGCATAAGCTTGGTTATTACAATCAACTTGGCTTAATTTACCGGGTGTTACACGCACTAATAAGGCATTTTCATTCGCACGAGCAGGTAAGCGAATCACTAAGCGTTTATCGCCTGCATGGGGTTTAGGGAAGGGTTTCATGCTCACTTCAGAGCTGCTAGCCGGTACTGTTGGGCTACCAGCCAGCGTAGTTTGCATTAGAGTGCTAGTTATTAAGAATAAAGCGGTGGTGCTGATTAATTTTAAAGCTGACATTAGATGCTCTCGGATGATTTTATTGTGAGGGAAAAGTCTTCAAAACAAGCTAAAACATAGACCAAGCCTTAAGCAATAAGTTTCTAAGAGCAAGTAACAGTTATTTTGTGGGGGTGTCGCTTAATTCAATTTAGATCAGGAGGTCATCAAACTGCCATCTTCAGTTCATCAAATTGCAAAACTTCCTACTTAAAGTTCTCACATCTAACGATATAAAATGGAATAGGAAGTCTGTGATGCAATCGCTAAAATTTTCAATGTTAAGCTTAGCAGTCGCTGCTGCTTTATCTGCGTGTGATGATAATGCTACTAGTAGCTCAAGCAAAACCTTCAAATCTATTGAGTTTAGTAGTACTCCAGCGCCTGTGATCGCTGATGCTATGGCTAAAACTCACAGTAGTTCGGTCGCTACAATTACTTATACGGATGGTTCTACTACCCAACATCCACTAGCTTATAACAAATTATTCGGTGTTAAAGATAAAGTTGGTGGTAATGCTCATGCCGCTGGCCAGCTCTATAACTACAAAATGGAAGTAATTAAAGATCCTATGGGGCAGCCTGTTATTGCCGAGACTCCAGATGCTAACAGTTTGCTAAGTATAGGTGGCAATTTATTCTTAGTGAGCCACCTAGAATATGACTGGTTATTGTCAGATGGCAGTACGGCGTATAGCAAAGAAGGATGGTATACGCGGATGCCAATGAGCATGTTATTAACAGGCTTGACTCAAGGCTCAGACGGTAGATTGAATATTAAATCGCAACGCCCGATTGATTTTTCTGGTGTCAATGGTTTATGGATTCCGTGTTTTGGTTCGCAAACACCTTGGAATACTCATTTAGGTTCTGAGGAGGATTATGATCTGCAATACAATCCATTATCGAGTAGCTACACAGCGACTACATCTGGTTTAAAAGCTTTAAATGAAATCTATTACAAGTCTAAGCAAACTGCGAATCCTTATCATCACGGTATTATTCCCGAAGTAACGGTTAATGCTGATGGCAGCACCAAAGTTGTCAAGCACTATGCAATGGGGCGCGGTACTTGGGAAATGTCTAAGGTGATGCCTGATGGAAAAACTGCCTACTTCGGTGATGATGGCACGCATGGCTTGATGGCTATGTTTGTAGCAGACAAAACGGGTGATTTATCTGCAGGTACTATCTACGCCGCTAAGTGGACACAAACTAGCGCTGATGCTGGTGGTAAAGCCAATTTAACTTGGGTGAATTTGGGTCATGGCACTGATACAGAAATCAAGGCTCTCGCTGATTCGGCAAGCTTCAGTGCAATTTTTGATGCAGTAGCTCCAACAGATGCAACTTGTCCAACGGGCTATAAGCGGGTGCGTTCTGGTTCGACTGCAGATGAGTGTTTGATTGTACGTTCGGGTCAAGAAAAAGCGGCTGCTTTCTTAGAGACTCGTCGTTATGCAGCTCTCAAGGGTGCAACGACTGAGTTCACCAAAATGGAGGGGATCGCAGTCAATGCTAAAGACAAGCGCCTGTATGTAGCCATGTCAGCCATCCGTGACAGTATGACTGATACCAGTGGTGAACCAGCAAATGATATTAAATTAGCAAAGAATTCTGCAGGTGCAACTTATTCAGCGGATCTGAAATCAGGTCAAAAGGATAGTACAGGGAAGGCAATCAATTCAGATTATGTTGCTAGCAATATGTATGTTGAAGCGGCTTTGTTAGGCGAGCCGCTTAGTACATCTGATGCTTTAGGTAATACGGCTAATCCAGACAAAATTGCTAATACTGACAACATTTTTTTCGCTGAAAAGATGCGTACCTTATTCATTGGCGAAGACTCTGGAATGCACGTCAACAATTTCGTGTGGGCGTATAATGTTGATACGAAGAAGTTAACACGGATTCTGAGTGCGGTTGCTGGTGGTGAAAATACAGGCTTGCAAGTCCTAGAAGACTTAAATGGTTATGCCTATATTATGAGCAATAGTCAACATCATGGTGATTGGGACACGGGTAGCAATGCAGTGGTCGATGCGGCTTTAGCTAAGATCGACAAATTCGATGCCAATGTTGGCTATATCAGTGGTTTACCTGCGATTAAATAAGCTGTTTGTTTTTCATTGCATCATAAAGTTCGAGTATTCTTCTCTTTGGGCCAGTGATGAAAGTCAGTGGCCTTTTTTATGGAAATAAACCCATGAAATTAACGGTTTGTCTGTTAGTAAGCAGTGCGGTTTTGCTGAGTGCTTGTATTGATCAGGAGGCTAGCAGCCCAAAGCAGCTAGGCGTAGGTATTGGCTTACAAGGCTCCGTGATTAGCCCATTGCGCTTCAAAAATCCTTATCCACAAATTCCTGCACAATGCTATACCGAAACCTCAAGGGGCGCACAAAACACCTGTCAGTATTGCCATACCAATGCAGCTTATAAAGCAGATTTGGGCAATAACAACCCGCAGGCAGGCGCTGAGCCACGTATTGGTAATTTCCAGTTGGAATATGCCTATGCCCCTTATGATAGCTATGCGCCTTTAGCGAGTATCAGTCATTGGGAAAATACTTTAAAGCCGCAGGTACTCCAACAAGTGGTTGTAAGCTTAGGTATTGATCCTGCCACTTGGGATATGCAAACGTATATTCGTAGTGATAATTGGCAAGCGGCTTTTCAACAACGTGGTGGTGATTTGCGTGCTTGGGATGCTGGTGTTCAGACAGATTTCCGTGTCTTCCCTGCACTTGACCCGCAAGATTTACCTGCTAAGGCAGATGGCTTTGTACGCAGTTCGGTGGCAGATCATGGTTTTTTTCAAGATGAACAAGGTTGGATAACTGGCTGGCGCGCTTTAAATTTTATGCCTTATGGCATTTTTACCCCACTCACGGGTTCAGTATCAGGTGTTTATATTCGCTTACCTGCTAGGTTTATGCAGGATGCCCAAGGTAATTTTGATCTTTCTATTTATAAGATAAATTTAGATTTACTTGAGCAAGCGATTCAAGACCGGCTCACAGCAATTAGTCCTAAGTCTTATCTCGGTAAGGCTCAAAGTGTATCTGTACAGCGTGGGCTTTATCCATTAGGTACTGAATTTGCGCATCCTTTGCATTATGTGGATGTGCAAGCCGATGGTTCTAATCCAAACATTAGCCCTTTTCCTGGTACACGCAGTCGGCGGGTAAAAGAAATTCGCTATATGTATAAAGCTCGTACTTGGGAGCCGAGTCATTTTCGACCTGCTGAGAAAGCCGAGGGAACAGGGGTTTACGGTAATGATCAACAAGGCTGGGTGGATAATGGGGCAGGGTGGTTACTGGCAGGGTTTATTGAGGATAAAGATGGAGCTTTGCGCCCGCAAACGCGTGAGGAGATGACACAATGTATCGCTTGTCATAGTGGGGTTACGCGCACCGAGTTTCCCACTTTCACTTCTGGTACAGGCAATACGATTGATAGTACTTGGGCGATGGCACGTAAATTTTCAGGCGATTTAGGTTGGCAGGAAATGAATTATTTGGCTTATCGAGCTGATCAAGCGGCCTTAGCAACCGCTGTTCCTGGTCAAGCGTACCAGACTGACCCAATCAATCGGAGCTTAGGTATTGGTGAGTTGCGTTATTTTTTAGAAACCGTCGTGGGTGCGAGTTTATATGGCGATATGCCCGCTTCCATTGAAACATGGTTAAAGCAAGAGGTTCGCTAATTGCAAGGGTATAGTGCTGATTGGCCTAGCTTGACTGCTGCAGATGCAAGTAGTTTTCAGCAGGCTCAAGCCCTGCGCCAAGGTTTAATGCGTGAGCTGACCGCTAAGGGACAGCATCTGCAAGCTAATGGTAATATCGAAGGTGTTTTTCTCTATCCACCGCAGCAGGAAGCGCTTGCAGCGGCGGCACGTTATCGACAGGTGGTGCTTACGCAGCGTTATACATTAGGCAAAGATGTATTTGCTAGTACCCCTTGGGCTTATCGGCATCTGCGTGAACCACATGAGGCGATCACCAAAGTTGATGGTACATTGTATCAACTAGGTGAGTTGATTTCCGAGCGTGCGGTGGAGTTGGATGATCCAGCTAGTTTCACGTATCGAACGGGCAATACCCTGACCGGAATTGATGAAAGCCAAGCTTATCCTGTTGGTAATTATAATCCAGAGTATTCACCCCTATTGAAGTAGGCTGGCTTTACCAGCCTGCTCGCAGTCGAGGGTTAGTTACTTGCTGAACTTGGGCTGCTAGCCCAGTTCGGCAAGTTATGCAAGTAATCAGGCTGGTAAGCGTAGTGGTAACGCTCCATACGTTGTTCCAAACTCTGTTTGACCACGCCCCACTCCGTATCAAGAATGCTATAAATCAGCGTATCACGAATCACCCCATCAGGCATGATAGCACTGCGGCGTAGAATCCCCTCAGGTACTGCACCCATTTTTTCTAGCGATTGACGTGAACGCAGATTGCGAATGTCAGTTTTAAATTGCACCCGTAAAATGCCAAAGGTCTCAAACGCATGGCGCAATAATAAATATTTGCTTTCAAGATTTACACCACTGCGTTGATGTTCCGTGGCATACCAAGTTCCACCAATTTCTAACTTAAAATGCTTCAGGCAAATGTCTCGAAAACGCGTGCAACCTATCGCTTGATCAGTTGCTTTATGAATCACTGCAAAGGGTAAGTCAGTACCTGCATCTCGTAAGCGAATGGCATTGCTGATAAAAGTATTCATGTGCTGGGGTTCAGCTAAGTTGCCGTAGAACATATATTTCCAAATGCTTTCGTCGCGGGCTGCTTTTAACAGATCAGGTGCATGCCATTTAGTTAAGGGTTCCAAGCGAATGTGTTTTCCTTCTAAGGTGACTGGGCGTAGGGTTTGCATAGGGGTTCTCCTCTCTCAACGATACGTTTTAAGCTAAAGCTAAGAAGCTACTAAAGGCCAGCGTCGCACCAATCAAAGCACCTATCAGGACATCGCTCGGATAATGTAAGCCCAAGACAACCCGTGACATTGCCGTTAGCACGGTAAAAGGAACCACTAAATAAAACCATTCGGGATAGTAATGCAACAGGATGAGTGTAAAGCTCACTGCGTGTAAGGTATGCCCTGAAGGAAAGCTAAACTGATCAAGAGCCGCTACATTTTGGAAAATATCATCACTGTAATGATAAGGACGTACCCGTAAAGTAGAGCCTTTTAGGGCTTTGTAGATCACTAAGCCGATTAAACCCACCAGACCCATTTGTAAAGACACATAGATCGCTGACCAGCCATAAATCAGGGGGAGCATCAGCATGAGGGTATACCAAAAGACGCCATTGCCTAGGCGACTGATCGCTGCGAAAAAACGACTGATTGGTCGCAGGCGGTTAATCCGATTGAGCAGTAAACACACTGGAATTTCACGCGCATTTAAGTAATGCAGTAGTTTCATGGTTAAGCTCCTGCAGGAGAGTTTGAAGGGTTTGGTCTAAAGCCTCAGTGACACGTTGCCAGCTTAAGTTCTGGGTGCTCAGGCTGGCTTGAAGGGCTAAGCGCTGGCATAAGGCGGGATTGGTAGCCAGTTCAACCGCAGTTTGAATAAAGGCTTGGGAGTCATTCAAGGCTACACTACAGCCATTGTCGTAAGAGCGGATGTATTGGTGAGCAGCGGCGTAATCAAAAGCGAGCACTGGCAAGCCACTAGCCATCGCTTCTAGGATGACATTACCAAAAGTTTCGCTAGTACTAGGGTATATAAATAGATCGCCACTCGCATAATGCTCCGCTAAGGCAAGTCCAGTTTGCATACCGACGAATAAGCAATCAGGATGCAGCGCTTGCAAACGTGCACGTTCAGGCCCATCGCCAACGATTAAAAAGCGTGCGTCAGCTAAGGTTTGCTGAATAGCGCGAAAGGCTGCAAAGGCTAAATCCAGATTCTTTTCTTGGGCTAAGCGCGATACGACGCAAACCAATAATTGATCTGGGCGAATCCCTAATTGCGCCCGTAATGGGGCACTACGGCGAGTTGGTTTAAATAAGTCTTGGTCAATGCCGCGCTCAATCACGGTTAAACGCTGATAGCCTTTGTCTTTTAATTGTTGAGCTAGTTCTTGCGTAGGTACTAAGGTTAGGAGGGTTTGGTTGTGCAGATGTCTTAAATAGCGCTCGGCTAGCGAGCTGAGCTTCGCAATTGGGTAATACCCACTGTATTGGTCAAAGTGGGTATGAAAGTCACTGATCACCGGAATCTGTAATTTACGAGCAGCGCGCAAAGCCGCATAACCTAGCGGGCCTTCAGTAATAATTTGTACCAAGTCCGGACGTTGCGTTTGCCATTCCCGCTTTAAGCGCAAGTAATGCGGATAACCTAAGCGGACTTGCTGATAAAACGGTAAACGAAATCCATGCACTAAAAGTTCTTTAAAATGATTAGTTTGTAGAGCTTGATCTTGGTGGGTTTGTTGGGGACGAATCAGCGTAATCTGATAGTTACCCTGTGTTAAAAGCCCCTTGATTAAGTGATAGAGGGTATGCGCAACGCCATTTATTTCTGGTGGCCAAGTTTCAGTAACAATTGCTAAGTGAGTTAGTGGGTTAGCTTGGAAACGAGACAGGCTGCACATAAAACAATCTTCACTCAACTATTAACAATCACCAGACAGAAACTGAGTATGCAAGCGAATTGCTGCAAGCAAGTGACGCTTCTATGAAGATTCTATGTATTTGTTCTGGAAGCTATTTATCGCTAATTTTATGCATCGATCAATAAGTTATGAAAATGACAGTTTGTCATAGCATTGTCATATTCAGGAACTACACTGCGCACTATCTTAAGGCTTAATGAACGGAGAACGCTGAAATGAAAAAACTGTCTATGGCTATCGCAGCGGGCTTGCTGGTTGCTACTAGTGCTGCACAAGCTCGTGACAATATCTCAATCGTTGGTTCTTCAACGGTTTATCCTTTTGCAACCACAGTTGCTGAAAACTATGCGAAAAAAACTGGCAACCCAGCGCCTAAAGTTGAGTCTACGGGGACGGGTGGTGGCATGAAACTGTTCTGTGAAGGCGCTGGAGTTGAAACTGCTGATATGACAGGGGCTTCACGCAGGATTAAAGAAAGCGAATTAGCCGATTGCAAAAAGAATGGGGTTAGCCCAATTGAAATTAAAATTGGCTATGATGGTATTGCTATTGCGAATGCCAAAGCGGCTGATGCTTATAAGTTGACTCGGCGTGACTTATTCTTGGCACTAGCTAAAGAAGTGCCAGAAACGACTGGTGGTAATATGGATGGTGTTATGGGCACTTTAAAATTAATCCCTAACCCCTATAAAACTTGGAAAGAAGTCAATCCAGAGTTGCCAGATGCACCGATTGAAGTGTTAGGCCCGCCTCCTACCTCTGGTACGCGTGATGCTTTCGTTGAATTAGTGATGCATGCGGGTTGTAAAGACTTCCCAGCCATCAAAAAGCTGGAAAAAGAAGACGAGAAAAAATTCAAAGCGGTTTGTGGCAACATGCGTGAAGATGGTAAATACATCGAAGCGGGCGAAAACGACAATCTGATCGTGCAAAAGCTGCAAGCTAATCCTAAAGCTATTGGTATTTTTGGTTTTAGCTTCTTAGAGCAAAATGCGGATAAAGTAAAAGGTTCTTCAATTGAAGGGGTAGATATTACCTTTGAAAATATTGCTGCTGGCAAATACTCAGTTTCACGTCCTTTATTTATTTATGTTAAAAAAGAACACGTTGGTACTGTAAAAGGTATCGAAGAGTTCGTCACTGAGCTGACTAGTGAGAATGCTTGGGGCGATACTGGTTATCTAGCCGAGAAGGGTATGATTCCAATGCCAGAAAATGAACGTGCCGCTAATAGTGGCATTGCTAAAAGTATGAAAGTACTTGAATCTCTCTAGTCTAACAGTTGGTTTTCTTGTTAACGTTTGGGAGCTAGACAGCTAGCTCCTGTTTTTTAAGTAGTAGAGGGTATCACTTTGTCATAAAGTTGTCACAAAGCCCCATTACTATCCGCTTGCAGCAGCCTAAGTCGCCGTGCTTGCTTGCGCTGCTTACTGCAAACCTTCTTTCCCTTTGTGGTACACACGTATGAATACGTCAATCATCTTGCTTCTACTGCTGGTATTAGCAGCATTTAGCTACTTCTTTGGGCGTAAGCGAGCCTTGGCTGTATCCAATGGCAATCGTGGAGTGAATAAGCTGCATTCCCTACCGGGCTATTATGGTCATTTGGTCGTGGTCTGGTGCTTATTGCCGTCTCTAGTTGCTTTAATGTTATGGTCATTCTTCAGCCCAACTTTTATTAGCCAGAATGTGATTTCTAGCTTACCTGCTGAAATTCAAAATGCGGATGCCACGAGCGTGAATTTATTCATGAATCGAGTGGAAAGCATGGCGAAAGCCGGCGTTATTGACGAAACCGCTGAGCCTGCCCAACAAGAGGCAGCGCGTCGCTTTATTGAATTACAACACAATAGCAATGTTATTAAAGCAGTATTGGTGTTTGCCTTAGCCGGTTTAGGTATTTTCTGGGCGCTTCGTAACATTGCTCCTAAGTTTAGGGCGCGTAATCAAGTGGAACAAGTGATTGTTGGCTTGATGATCCTGTGCGCTTCGATTGCGATTGTGACTACCTTGGGAATCGTTTTATCGGTGCTCTTTGAGTCCTTACGCTTCTTCCAAGCGGTGCCGATTACGGAGTTCTTATTTGGAACACATTGGAGCCCACAAACTGCGATTCGGACTGATCAAGTCGGCGGCTCCGGTAGTTTTGGTGCGATTCCTTTATTCGCAGGGACTTTGCTGATTTCGGTAATTGCTTTAGCCATTGCAGTCCCTGTTGGCTTGATGTCGGCCATTTATTTATCCGAATATGCCAGTAAGCGCGTGCGTGCTTGGGTAAAGCCTGCTTTAGAAGTCTTAGCGGGTATTCCTACGGTCGTGTATGGTTTCTTTGCTGCTTTAACCGTTGCGCCATTTATTCGTACAGTCGGTGAGAGTATTGGCCTTACCGTAGCTTCAGAAAGTGCTTTAGCAGCGGGTTTAGTCATGGGGGTCATGATCATTCCTTTCATGTCTTCACTCTCAGATGACGTTATTAATGCTGTCCCTCAAGCCATGCGCGATGGTTCTTATGGCATGGGTGCAACTCGTTCGGAAACGATTAAACAGGTCATTCTGCCTGCTGCTTTACCGGGTATTGTCGGTGCTTTTCTGTTAGCCGCTTCGCGCGCGATTGGTGAAACCATGATTGTGGTGATGGCTGCAGGTTTATCGGCCAACCTCACCGCGAATCCTTTGGAAGCAGTCACCACTGTGACCGTACAAATCGTGACCTTGTTAACGGGTGACCAAGAGTTTGATAGTCCAAAAACCTTAGCCGCTTTTGCCTTAGGTTTAACCCTATTCGTATTGACCTTGATCCTCAATATTTTGGCCTTGCGCATTGTGCGTAAGTACCGCGAGCAATACGAATAAACCGGAGCAGGCATGATGCAAATGAGTAATAAGACCGAATTAGTCCGTGCTAGCCTCGCCAAGCGTTATGCACGTGAGAAACGCTTCCGCTTTTGGGGTTTGGCTTCGATTGTGTTGAGCTTAAGCTTCTTAGCGATTTTATTAAGCACGATTTTCATGCAAGGTTGGCCTGCCTTTACGCAAACTTATATGAAGTTAGACGTCAGTTTAAGTGCTGAAGCTTTAGGCGTAGAGGCTAATGTTCCAGCCGATAAGCTGCGTGCTGCGAGTTATGACACTGTGGTAATGAATGCCCTGATGACTCGCTTCCCCGGCGTGACTGAGCGCAAGCAAAAAATTGCTTTGAAAAAATTGGTGAGTTCCAGTGCCGCTTATGATTTGCAAAAAATGGTGATGGCGAATCCTAAGCTGATTGGTACGCAACAATCCCTGTGGGTGATGGTCGATGATGATATTGACACCTACTTTAAAGGCAATATTGATCGTACTCAGCCAGAAGCAGACCGGCGGATTAAAGACTTCCAACTTGTATGGCTGGATGATCTTCAGGCTAAAAACGAAATTGAGCGCCGCTTCAATCTGCCGTTCTTTACTTCAGGCGATTCACGTGAACCTGAGCAAGCAGGTATTTTGAGCGCTTTAATGGGTTCACTCTATACCATGCTCGTCACCATGCTTTTGACTTTCCCTATTGGGGTTGCTGCGGCGATTTATTTAGAAGAATTTGCTCCAAAAAATAATCCTTTCGTGGATTTCATTGAGGTGAATATCAATAACCTCGCAGCCGTGCCATCCATTGTGTTTGGTTTGCTAGGCTTAGCGGTCTTTATCCAATTCTTTGGAGTGCCGCGCTCGACCCCGCTAGTGGGTGGTTTGGTACTAGCTTTAATTACTTTGCCAACGATTATTATTGCCAGTCGGGCGGCCTTAAAATCAGTACCCCCCTCTATTCGCCAAGCGGCTTATGGAATGGGCGCTTCACGGGTACAGACGGTGTTTCACCATACTTTACCTTTAGCGATGCCGGGGATTTTAACCGGTACGATTATTGGAATGGCGCATGCTTTGGGTGAAACCGCACCGCTATTAATGATCGGGATGGTGGCTTTCATCGTTGATATTCCACAGGGCATTACTGATCCTGCGGCGATTTTACCGGTACAAATTTATCTGTGGTCGGATAGCCCAGAACGTGCCTTTACTGAAAAAACCTCCGCTGCCATCATTGTGCTGTTATTCTTCTTGGTGATGATGAACTTGCTGGCAGTTTTGTTGCGTAAACGATTTGAGAGACGCTGGTAAGCCTATGAACACTCTAGCTTTGACAAATAATACTATGACTCTTCCGACTTCAAAGGATCCATCGGCAGCAAACTCTAAAGATCAAGCGGTGGATATTCAAGCCATCGTGGAGGAGCTGAAACATGCCACTCAACCCGTAGGTGTGCCGTTTTTAGATGATCCGAAGTTCTATACACGTGATGTTGATGTGTTTTATACCGGTGCTAAGCAAGCCATTTTTGGAGTCGATTTAGACATTGGCAAGAATGAAGTGATTGCCATGATTGGCCCTTCTGGTTGTGGCAAATCGACGTTTTTGCGTTGCTTAAACCGGATGAATGACACGATTGATGGCTGTAAAGTCACGGGTCAATTGCTATTGGATGGCGAAGATATTTACGCCAAAGAGCAAGACCCTGTATTGCTCCGGGCGCGGGTGGGGATGGTATTTCAAAAGCCGAATCCTTTCCCTAAATCCATTTATGACAATGTGGCGTATGGCCCACGGATTCATGGTTTAACCACTAATCGCAGTGAGTTAGATGATATTGTTGAAGACAGCTTGAAGAAAGCAGGTCTGTTCAATGAAGTGAAGGATCGTTTGCAATCGCCCGGTACGGGTTTGTCGGGTGGCCAGCAGCAACGCTTGTGTATTGCCCGCGCGATTGCTGTCAGCCCTGAAGTGATTCTGATGGACGAGCCGACGTCTGCACTTGATCCGATTGCGACTGCAACGATTGAAGAGTTGATTGATGAACTTCGCCAGAGTTTTACGATCTGTATTGTCACGCACTCGATGCAACAAGCGGCGCGGATTTCGCAGCGTACGGCCTATTTCCATTTAGGTTATTTGGTGGAAGTGAATAAAACCAATACGGTATTTACTAATCCAGAGCATCGTTTGACCGAAAACTATATTACAGGGCGTTTTGGTTAGTCCAAATTAATAAACAATAAGGAGTTTGCCGATGGACATCGGGCAGCATACTTCGCATCAGTACAACCAAGAGTTGGAAAATGTACGTAATCAGTCTTTACAAATGGGCGGCTTGGTTGAAGAGCAATTAGGCAAAGCCTTACGTGCTTTGATGGAGAACGATAGTCAGTTAGGTGAAGAGGTGGCCTATTCAGACTATCGTGTGAACCGTCTTGAGGTTGAAATTGATGAGGCGTGTACGCAAATTATCGCTCGTCGCCAGCCTGCTGCCGGTGATTTGCGTTTAGTGATTAGTATTATCAAGTCAGTGACGGATTTAGAACGTATTGGCGATGAGGCTGAAAAGATTGCGCGCCATGCTATTTCCACTGAAGGTTTAGCGACTTCCTTACATACAGCTTTGCGTCATTTAGGTGATCATGTCCGTGAAATGTTGCGGCGTACTTTAGATGCAATGGCACGCATGGATGCGGATACCGCTCGGCAAATTGCAGCAAGTGATTTGCAAATTGATGCTGAGTTTGATGTATTATCCCGCCAACTGTTAACACATATGATGGAAGACCCGCGCACCATTCGGGATAGTCTGAATGTTTTATGGTGTGCACGTTCTTTAGAGCGTATTGGTGATCACTGCAAAAACATCTGCGAATATGTGATTTATTTGGTAGAAGGTAAGGATGTACGTCATACCAATCGACCTAAAGCAGGAGCAGAGCTTAATTCTTAAGGGCTAGCATTGATGAGATTCTGGTGAAACTACTAAGACGTTTATTTCGATTGTCTAATTTAACCCTGCATGTCTTAGCCGGAATCTGTATAACTACTATTTTTGCAGGTTTGCTCAGACGTTCTGCCACTGATCCACGCTACCGACGTTTAAAACGTTGGTGGTTGGGGCGCATCGTGCGTATGGTGGGGGGGCGCGTTACCACCTATGGTGAGCCAGTGGTAGGGGGCAGTTTGTTAGCATCTAATCATGTGTCTTGGTTAGATATTCCTCTTTTAGGGGGGCAGACTGAAATCACCTTTCTCTCTAAAAGCGAAGTTAAAGATTGGCCGGTGCTTGGCTGGTTGGCGGATAAAGCGGGTACCTTATTTATTGAGCGTGGCAAGCGTGATGGTGCTAAAGGCGCGAGTGAAAAAATCGCTGAATGCTTGGGGCAGCAAGAGCGTGTACTCATGTTCCCTGAAGGAACCACCACTAATAATATTCAGATTCTACCTTTTCACGCTCGCTTATTTGCTGCGGCCGTGACCGCTCAAGTGTCTATTCAGCCGGTCGCGATTCATTATAAAACTCTAGAAGGGCAAACTCATCCCTTAGTTCCTTATCTTGACCCGCAGACAATGCTGCAGAATCTCTGGAGTATTTTGGGTGAACGCCAGATTCTGATAGAAGTGTATTTTCTCCCCCCTATTGATAGCCAAGCTTGTGCGCGTAAGGACTTGGCGGCTTATAGCGAACAACAGGTGCGTGCTGCGCTCAAATTAGACCTTACGTATTAAAGACATACTCGAATAAGCTTATAGCCAAGCGCTATGTTTTTTGATATATAACGCTCTATGAATAGCTCTATACTTACTTACCAACTCAAAGGCCGCTTTTGGATTGAAAGCCCTCAAGGTACTTTTCTTGGAATAGGGCGCGTACTTTTGCTGGAACGCATTCGTGAATATGGTTCAATCAGTGCTGCGGCACGCTCTATGCAGATGTCGTATCGGCAGGCTTGGGAACTAGTAAATTCTATGAACCAACATAGCCGAGAGCCTTTAGTCCAAAGCGCTACTGGTGGCAAAGGGGGCGGGGGGGCGAGTTTGACTACCACCGGTGAAAAAGCCATCGAATTGTTTTGGTCAGTGCAACGAGATTTTGATGCGTTTTTAGCCCAACGTTCAAAAACTTTAGCGCTATAAAATTTTTTAACTAGCGTTATGCTTTTAAAGGAATATCGATTATGAAAAAACTCTTATCTGGTGCTATTTTGTTTGGCTGCGTTTACTGTTCAATGCTAAGCGCCGATGAAGTACAAGTCGCAGTTGCTTCTAATTTTTCTAAGCCTCTAGAAACTTTAGCAACTGCCTTTAAAGCAAAAAGTGGACATGATTTGAAGGTTTCTGCTGGAGCCACTGGCAAGTTATACGCCCAGATTGAAAATGGAGCGCCCTTTGAGGTTTTTTTATCAGCAGATAATAAAACACCCAAAAAACTAGTCGATGCACAACTAGCCGTCGCAGATAGCCAGTTCACTTATGCCTTGGGTAAGTTGGTGTTGTGGAGTAGCAGTAAAGACACTATTGATGCTCAGGGGGCTGTTTTGCAAAAGAATGAGTTTAAGCACCTAGCGATTGCTAACCCCAAAACGGCCCCTTATGGCGCAGCAGCGCTAGAGGTGTTAGAGCATTTAGGTTTAATGCAAACCTTAGAAGCCAAACTAGTTCAAGGTGAAAATATCAGCCAAGCTTATGATTTTGTGAGCACGGGCAATGCAGAGCTAGGCTTTGTGGCTTGGTCTCAGGTAGCGCAGGATGGAGTTTTAAAAGAAGGTTCAGTTTGGCAAGTACCTGAAAACTTGTATCAGCCGATTCAACAAGATGCAGTATTATTAACCAAGGGCAAAAATAGCACTGCAGCGCAGGCTTTATTAGATTTTCTCAAAACACCAGCAGCCCAAAAACTTATCACTGATGCAGGCTATAGTTTACCCAAGGCCAATTAATGCTGAACGCTGAAGACTGGATTGCGATTGCTTTAACTTTAAAGCTAGCGAGCTTAACGACCTTAGTCTTATTAGTCATTGCCACACCGCTAGCTTGGCATTTAGCGCATACACAAAGCTGGTGGAAAGCGCCTTTGAATGCCTTGGTAGCTCTACCTTTAGTATTGCCACCCACAGTCTTAGGCTTCTATTTGCTGGTTGTTTTAGGGCCAAAAGGTTGGGTAGGGCAGCTAATGCAACAGCTTGGCCTAGAAACTTTACCCTTTAGTTTCAGTGGTCTATTAGTCGCTTCAGTAATTTATTCTTTGCCTTTTGTAGTGCAACCGATTCAAGCCGTTTTTAGTAGTTTTGATAAACGTTTGTTAGAAGCCGCAATGACCTTGCGTGCCAGTCCGCTCGATGCTTTTTTTACCATTATCCTGCCTTTGTCCAAGCATGGTTTTCTGACGGCTATCGTCTTGGGGTTTGCGCATACGGTTGGCGAATTTGGGGTGGTATTGATGATCGGTGGCAATATTAGCGGAGAAACGCGGGTAATTTCAGTCCAGCTTTATAACCATGTGGAGGCGATGAATTACCAAGCTGCCCATAGCCTAGCGGCTTTGTTAGTCTTTTTTTCATTCATGGTGTTACTGGCTCTGTACTATGTGAATCGAGGCAAATAGCCTATGACTACGCTTAAGGCTCAGTTTCAGCTAACACTAGAAAATTTTGAGTTAAATGCTCAACTAGAGCTACCTGCTAGTGGATTCAGTGTGATTGCCGGTAGTTCGGGTTCAGGGAAGACTTTATTGATGCGCTGTATAGCGGGTTTAGAACGCCCGCTACTGGCTTATTGTCGGGTCAAAGAGCAGTTATGGGAGGATAGTAGGTCTGGTTATTGTTTATCCACCTATCAGCGCCCTTTAGGCTATGTTTTCCAAGAGTCTTGTCTATTTCCGCATTTAACGGTGCAGCAGAATATTGAATATGGGCGTAAGCGTATTCACACGAAGTCGAGTAAGCATTTAGAGGCAGCCATTCAGCTATTAAATATCGCACCGTTACTCAAACGCAAGCCGGTCAAGCTTTCCGGTGGGGAAAAACAGCGGGTAGCGATTGCTCGTGCTTTAGCGGTAGAACCCGCATTATTATTGATGGATGAACCCTTAGCGGCTCTTGATCAAGCCCATAAATATGAAATTCTGCCCTATCTGCGCCGTTTACAGCGTGAGCTGCAGTTACCGGTTTTATATATCACTCATTCTCCACAAGAAATGACTCAGCTTTCTGATCATTTGGTGTTGATGGAAAAGGGCAAAGTCTTAGCAAGTGGTGAATTGCAGACGGTGTTGACGCGGTTGGATTTGCCTTTAGCCCAAAGCCATCGCGCTTCTAGTGTACTAAGTGCGGAAGTCTTAGCTTATGATGCTGCATTTCAGCTATTGCAATTGCGCTTTTCGGGTGGCGCTTTGAGTGTGCCACATGCGGACTTAGCACAAGGTAGTCAACTGCGTTTGCGTATTTATGCCCGCGATGTGAGTTTAAGTTTGCAGCCACCGATGAGTCTTGACTCTTGCAATAGTTTCCCTGCGCAAGTTTTGGGTATGGTGAATCATGCAGTGGGCTATACAACGGTCAGTTTGCAAGTTGGAGCTGAATTATTGTTAGCGCAAATTACACGTAAAACAGCCAGTTTATTACAACTCAAAACGGGTCAAAGGGTATATGCAGAAATTAAAAACGCAGCCATTCTAAGCTAGCTGATTGTCTTCGAGTTCTTCAGCTTCGGCTAATACCCAAGCAATAAACGCTGAGGCCGCCCGTTGATTAGTGGTGGCTGATTTTGGGCGAATAATATGATAGGCATGTTCTAGTGGCATACTGAGCGAAAAGGGGATACATAGGCGTCCGGCTTCAATATCATGCTGAGCCAGTGCGTCCATGCTCAAAAGCACACCTTGACCATCAATCGCTGCTTCCATAGCCAAAGACACATGATTGAAGTGCATGCCACGTTTAAAATCAACGCCTTCAACTTTAGCGAGTTGCAGCCAACGCTCCCAA
>AATN01000018.1_pt1 | contig 41213 bp, 40 predicted proteins | sample 270648 | NCBI WGS metagenome assembly AATN01 (sample SAMN02954269, study PRJNA17659) | bioreactor sludge metagenome | biome: terrestrial; feature: bioreactor; material: sludge; isolation source: Enhanced Biological Phosphorus Removal (EBPR) bioreactor sludge | place: Australia: Brisbane, Queensland
AGCGCTATAACATTATGCTCCTGATAATACCCTAAAGTTGACCAGTGCNCAAAGCAAATTGTATAAGGAATAGGCAGGCGACTAGGATGTCGAAACCAAGGTATTAATTCTGGTTGAGACTGACTAACTGTTATAGGGTTCAATTTTTGTTGAAACTCTAAACTTGCATCTGGCCAGCAATAGCGCATCCGCGTAAAAGCATTAAGGCTGTAGCGATCTTGTTCTGCTAAAGTCTGACACGTATGCCAAGCGGATGGTTTATTGCCATAAGCGCTCTCAAGCCAAGCGCGCGGATTTTCTTGTTGTAAAGCTTGTTCTAAACGATGTGCTTGAATCTGAGCAGTCGCTAAATCCCATTCAGGTGAAATCCCCGCATGGACTAATATGACTTGTTTAGTTTCATCGACATGTATGAAAGGGCGTAGGCGTAGCCAATCAATTAATTCGAATAAATCAGGCGCATCCATTAATTTGCGCAAGCTTTTATGTGGTTCTAACAAACCATAAGCGGCGGCAATCAAGCTAATATCATGATTGCCTAATACACTGATTGCCGCGTTTTCTAAAGAAAGCGAGCGCACAAAACGCAGCGTTTCTAAAGAATGCTTACCCCGGTTGACTAAATCACCTGCAAACCAAAGTTGATCTTGCTTGGGGTTAAAACGAATTTTGTCCAATAGGCGTCGCAAAGGTTCATAGCAACCTTGAATATCACCAATAACGTAAGTGCCCATTATCAACTTCTTAATGATTAAAAGTAGGTAGAAATGAAAAAGGCGCTACTGTGCAGCGCCTTCTTGCTTAAGAAACAGCTAAATTATTCGCTGCTACCCAAGCTCATTAAGAACTGAACGATATACCAGAAAATTAAGGCAACGCTTGAGAATAAACCTAAAGACGCTGCGACATATTGTTCACTATTGTATTCATGGATAATTTGTGAAGTTTGATAGAGCATCACTACACCCGCAAAAATCACCATTGCACCAAAGAATACTAGGCCTAAACTAAAGCCGAAGATAATGCTGGCTAAGATTAAACCTAAAGCCACAAAGCCACCGACTGTGATGAACGGGGCTAAGAACGAGAAGTTCTTTTTGGTGCTAAAGGCTGTAAAGGTAATCCCACCTGCAAGCATTAAGGTCATTAAGCCAGCGCTCAACAGAACGTTTGAGCCAGTGGCAGCAGTAAATTTTAGAGCCATATAAATCAGCGGCATAAAGACAATCGCTTCAGCCACCACAAATAGACCTAAACCCGCATATTGCATGCCACGGGAAATGGCTGAATGTGCCCAACGATCAGCGATATAAGACACACCCATAAATAGAACCATCACTACTAACCATGACCATTTACTACCGCTGAGCATGGAGACGAAAGATTCAGCTACACCAGAGCGAATCAATAATGCTTCCAAAATCGTGAAAGCTAAAATAGCACCTCCTAAATGTAGATAGGTGCGACGGATAAAGCCAGCACGTTCGGCTTCCGAAGCCTGCGCGACGACTAAACCAGTTCCTGTATCTAAATAAGCCATGTCTACTCCTTTAACTGTTGCCAATAGTTATTCTACTAAGATTATCAACGATATTATTACAAGCGAATTTCCATTGCGCTAATTCCCATACCTGACAATGTCTGTTTCCAACGGCTAGCTATGTTTGGATCGTTGGTAGGACCTAAACGGACCCGATACCAACGTTCTCCTTTAATCTCAGTCGCTTCCACACGGGTATTTAAACCCTTCTGACTCGCTAGGCGCTGAATCTGATTCGCTTGCGCTTCCGATTTATAAGCACCGAGTTGGTACATCAACTTGCCACTTGTGGTAGCGGGCTTTTCGATAGTAGCAACCTGCTCTGGCTTAGATGCTTCAATTTCAGCAAGTTTTTCTTTCGGTACAGGTTTTTTTTCTTCAGTTGATATTTTAGTAGTCGCTCCATCTGGATTATCTTCATGTACACTAATAGGCACTGACATTTCCAATTGTGGCAAGACTGCATGGTAGCTAAAACCCGGACGATTATCTGTATTCGCTGGCTTATCTGCTAGGCTATTTAAAGAGTTAGCGTTGTTGGGCGTTGTGCTAGCTAGCGTGGGCGTTTGGCTTGTACCCGGAGCCGCTGCTGACACAATAGGTGTATTCGGACTCATTAATACATAAACTACTGCACCTGCTAATAAGCCGACCGCAATCCCACCTAAAACCCAGCTAATTCCATATTGTGAAGAAGCGGTGGTCTCTGTTATTTTGAAATCTTTAGTCATGATCATAGTTAATCCATTAGTGGCGCAGTGAACTTACGCAATCCTGAGGTTTAGTTAATGTGTTGTGGCAAGAAGTCCATCCAGCATTATGATAATTCTACAGGATCTACGTCTATAGACCAGCGAATGCTTTTTTGGTTTGCACTGTTTTTTTCTTGGCTAGTTAAATAAGTTAAACAAATATGCCGTAAATGACGGCTTTCTGCTTGAACCAACAGTTGTGCTCGATAGCGTTCTGCACGTTTTTCTAAGGGAGCAGGTACTGGCCCCATAATAAATACCCCTGCTTGGCTTGGAATCACTGCACGTAACTGCTCAAGATGCTGCAAAGCTTGCTCCATTTCAGCGGCTTCTGCGCGAATCAAAGCTTGGTAACTAAACGGTGGAAATTGCCAGCGTTTGCGTTCTTCAATTAATTGCCGCGCAAAAGCTAAATATCCACTTTGGAGTAAAGTGAGCAACATCGGATGCTGTGGTTGGGTAGTTTGTAAGATGACATGTCCCGGTTTATCGCTACGTCCTGAGCGCCCCGCCACTTGTGTGAGTAATTGCCCAAAGCGCTCCAAAGCGTGATATTCCGAGCTTAACAAGGCTGCATCTACATCCAAAATAACCACGAGGGTTAGATTGGGAAAGTCATGCCCCTTCGCCAACATTTGTGTTCCCACTAGTAGCAAACGTTCGGTGGTACGTACAGTTTCTAAATGCCGTTCGAGTGCGCCTTTCCGACTAGTGGTATCTCGGTCAATACGCACAATCGGTGTTTCAGGGAAGTATTGTTGTAAAACTAGCTCAATCCGTTCAGTACCATGCCCTTGAGTCATTAACTGCGGATGATTGCAAGCAGGGCAGTGAGATTCTGCGCGCTCATCCGCGCCACAATGATGGCAAATTAAGCGACTTTTACGGGCGTGATAAGTCATATTTGAACTACAAGCAGGGCAGTGTGCTAACCAACCACAGGCTGGGCAGAGCAACATCGGCGCAAAGCCACGCCGATTAATAAACAGCATCGCTTGCTCATTACGTTCTAAGGTGCGCTCTAACGCTTGTAAGGTCAGCTTACTTAGACCTGAGTGCAAATGCTGTCCGCGAATATCTTGTACTTCCAAGCTCGGTTGACGTGCTTTACCGGGGCGCTGTTCAAGGCGGAAATAGTGATAACGTCCCTGCTCAGCATTATGCAAAGTTTCTAAAGCGGGCGTAGCAGTACCCATTAAAATCGGAATATTCAGCATTTGCGCGCGCTTAATGGCTAAATCGCGGCCATGATAGCGAAAGCCTTCTTGCTGTTTGAACGAGGTATCGTGCTCCTCATCAATGATGATCAGCCCTAAATGAGCAAAGGCTGTAAATACTGCTGAGCGTGTACCAATCACAATATCTGCTTGTCCAGAGCGCGCTTCCATCCAGCCTTGCAGGCGTTCAGTGTCATTTAAACCTGAATGTAAAGAGCTAATGTGCTGCTCAGGAAAATGATCTGTGAAGCGTTGCACTAATTGTGGGGTTAGGCCAATTTCAGGAACGAGAATGAGAGTTTGTTTATGGCTAGCCAAAGTGTCTTCAATCAGGCGCAAATAGATTTCAGTTTTGCCACTACCCGTCACTCCATGGAGTAAAGTCGGTTGGGGGTTAGGTGCTTTTATCCAGACCCGACATTGTTCAAGGCAGGTATTTTGTTGCTCACTGAGTTCAAGTTTAGGTGTCACTTTTCCCAAAGAAGGTAAACCAGTTTGTGGCAGACTGAGTTGCTCTTGAACTAAGCCTTTGTTTATCAAGGCAACTAATACTTGGCGCCACCCATCGCCTACATGAGCATGAAGCGCACTAGCTGAACAGGGAACATTTTGCTGAATGAGCCACTGATACAAATCTGCTTGACGTTTAGCACGCTTAAGTTGGCTACTCGCTGCCGGTTTATGGAGCGCTTGCCAAGTCGTGGTTTGAGGTAACGGTTTGCCGTCACGCAAAGCATTAGGGAGTGCAGTAAACACCACCTCACCAATCGTATGCTGATAATAGCGTGTAGACCATTGAATAAGCTCTATTAAATGAGCATCCAATAAAGGCTCTCGATCCAATAAGGTTTTAATCGCTTTGAGTTTGTATTGGTTCACTGCCTGTTCATCTGCCAAGCCTAAGACCACTCCAATACTACTGCCATGCCCTAAAGGTACTGAGACGCGACAGCCTAAAAGGTCGATAGGGTTAGGAGTTGGATGAACATAAGTCAGTAAAGTTCGCAGCGGCCGAGGGACAGCGATGAGTAGTTTTGCTTCCATTAACTTATTTTACAGGATTGCCTAAGCTGTAGCGGAATATATTTTTTGGTGCATACGCTTTGTGTCAAAACGATGACAAACCCTTGCTGTATAAAGAAAATTAAGGGTTATGCACAGAACCTGTGGATAAGTCTGTGGGTATCTTGCGGATAGTCTTTTGCACCATAGGAGTATCATAGGTATTAACAGATTGTATAAAAATTAATCAATTTATTTTTTATAATAAAATCAAATACTTAAAAATATTCTTGTTCGATAATATTGACTAGAGCTTTGCTGCTAAAGAGCTTGACAAGTGGATAGTTTCTTCATAGTAGGATGTGGAAAACTTTTAAAAAAGTACTTGCAATTTACTAAAACTGCTGTTCTAAGCTGGCAATCACTTGTAAGCAATCACCCATTTTTATTAAAGAAGGTACATGTCGAGCCATTATAATGCCACCACGTGGTGCATAATAAGACTGAGGTTTTTGATCCGTGCGCTCTATTGAGTGAATGCGCGCAATTAATTGGTCAATCTCTACCTTTTCTCCTAAAGCCACACAGGGTTCTAATAAACCCTGATGCTCAGAAAATACATAACTCTCTTGGTTCATCACTAAATGTTGGCTAGGGTTTGGTTGCGGAAGGGCTGATTGTCTGAGAATGCCTGTATGGATTAAGAAGTTTTCTACTCCTTGTTTGGCGATAGCAATTGAGTATGGATTAGTTGTACCGCCCCCACCTAATTCAGTAGAGACAAATACTTTTCCCATCGATTCAACTTGATGGTCATACATACCACGCGTATCTTCTAACAACTTCAAGGCATAAGGTGCACCAAAAGCTCGCATGGCTGCTTCACATTTAGCTTGCTGTTGTTTATCGGCTAATTCATGGCAAGTGGCAAAAGGTAAAAAGTCGAGTGTTTTGCCCCCTGAATGAATATCGAGCACATAATCCGCCATTGGTAATAAAATCCGACTGAAGTAATCGGCTAAAACCTGAGTGACTGAGCCATCGACTTTACCCGGAAAAATCCGATTCATATTTAACTGGTCGAGGGGTGAAATGCGCGTGCCCGCTTGAAAAGCAGGATAGTTCATCGCTGGAATAATAATAACTCGACCCTGAAAGCTAGCTAAATCAGTACGTTGTGAAAAATTATATAAAGCAATGGGGCCTTCGTATTCATCGCCATGATTCGCACCAGTCATTAAAGCGGTGGGGCCTATGCCATTTTTAAACTGCACAATAGGAATTAGAAGTGCTCCCCAAGCAGAGTCATTACGTGAATAAGGTAAGCGCAGAAAACCGTGCTGAATGCCCTCTTTGGCAAAATCAATGCTGCTTTTAATGGGGTGATCAAGATTACTCATTTATTTCACCAATAATTGCCGTGGTACATTCGCCAAACATCGACCGCCTTGCTCAGTCACGGTAATGCTTTCGGTCATTTCAAAGCCCCAATCGTCAAACCACATGCCCGGCATAAAATGGAAACACATGCCTGCTTGTAAAATAGTTTGATCATTTGGGCGTAAGCTCATTGTGCGCTCACCCCAATCCGGTGGATAACTCATGCCGATTGAATAGCCACAGCGATTGTTTTTCTCATAACCGTGTTTTTGTAAATGCGTAAAAAAGGTTTGTGCTAGCTCGCCACAGGTATTACCCGGCTTAAATAGTGGTAGAAGTAGCTCAATACTATCGCCGATGACTTTTTCAATATCGCGGTATTTAGTGGGTGGCTCGCCAAAATAAAGCGTGCGTGAAATCGGACAATGATAGCGATTATGTGCACCGGCTAATTCTAGGAACATACCATTGTCTTGCTCGAGGTGAGTGCCATCCCAAGTTAAATGGCAAGCAGACGCCTCTTCACCCATGCCCATCAGCGGTACAATTGCAGTGTAATCGCCATAATATTCTGGGGTTCCCCAAGTGCCCGCATGCAAAATCTCTGCAGCTAGCTCATTTTTACGCATACCCGGCTCTGCGACCTGCATAATCCGCTGGTAAACCTGCTCAATCACTTGCCCAGCACGCTGCATATAAATGATTTCCTGGGGCGATTTAAGGGCGCGCTGCCAATTAACTAAGCCGGTTGCATCTTGGAGTTGAGCATCAGGCAGTGAATGCGCAAGTGCTTCCATCGCGCGTGCTGAGAAATAATAATTATCCTTCTCGACACCGATGTTTCCCGTGTGTAGCTGACGTTGCTTAAGTATATCGGCTAGGTATTCCATCGGATGAATATCCGGCGACTGTACATAATGATCAGGGTAAGTAATTACTTCACTCGGTGGCAAATCAGTTGTTAGATAAGCTGTCGGTGCATCAATCCCACGCCCAAACCAAAACAGCTCACCATGACTGCCAATCACTACACATTGGTGTACGTAAAACGACCAGCCATCAAAACCAGTGAGCCAGCACATATTGGAAGGGTCAGAGACCATCAGCAAATCAAGCCCTTGTTGTTCCATGGCCAAACGGGTTTTGCTTTGGCGAGCTGCGTATTCATCACTCTCAAAGCGACGGCGGCTTTCTTTCATGATGTTTCCATATTGTATACATATAATATTTTTAACGGATTAAATTCTAGTTTTCAAGTCCATTTTTCCATGTTATTAATATATTTGTATACAACTTAAGAGTGATCTAATTTTATGACTGAAATGCCCAGCACCACTTCCGAAGCAGAGCAGCGCTTTCAGTGGATTTACCAGTCACTACGCTCGCGGATTATCTTGCTTGACTATGAGCCGGGCACACGTCTGTCAGAAGAGCAACTGGCAAAAGAGTTCAAAGTAAGCCGCACACCGATTCGACGGGTGTTAAATCGGTTAGAAGTAGAGGGGTTGTTAGAAATTCGCCACGGTGCGGGCAATTTTGTCACTGAATTGAGCATGCCGGAATTATTGGAAGTGTTTGAGTTACGTATGGAGTTGGTGCGCTTAATGGATGTACTCGCACCAAAAGCTGCGACGGAAGGTTTGATCCAGCGTTTACATAACTTACAAACCGCTTGCTTAAGTATTGCTAATGATCCTAACCCGAAGCGACGCTTTGCAGAAGTGAATGTCGAAGTATTCTTAAGTTTTATGGAGTTGGTGGGGAATCAAGCGCTACGTGAAGTACAAGAACAGTTGTTTTATCGTACCGCGCGCATGTGGCCGTATTGGTTAGATGAGAAAAATGTCCGTCATGAAGCGGAGTTCTTACATGCTGAAATCAGCGAAGCCTTGCGCTTATTAGCAAACAATCATTACCCCTCATTTGGGCATCTTTATCGTTGCCATTTAGCGATGGCCTGCCAGCGGCTCGTAACAATGCAAACCACAGGAGTTTAATGATGGATCAACAGCTACAAGCCGAACTGTCGGCTTTAGATCGCGCTTATACGATGCACCCTTCTACGCATTTGGCTGAATTTGCGCGTGGGGAAGCACCGAATCGGATTATGATCGGTGGACAGGGCGTATATGTGGAAGATAGTACCGGCAAGCGTAGTCTCGATGGTTTTGCGGGTCTCTACTGTGTGAATATTGGCTATGGTCGCCAAGAAGTCGCTGAAGCGATTGCCCAACAAGCTCAACAGCTTGCTTATTATCATGCTTATGTCGGCCATTCGCACGAGCCACTAATTCGTTTATCCGAGCGGATTGTGCGCCAAGCTGGGATGGGCATGCAGCGGGTTTATTATGGCTTATCAGGTTCGGATGCGAATGAAACCAATATCAAACTGGTTTGGTATTACAACAATGTGCTGGGCCGCACGCAGAAGAAAAAGATCATTTCCCGCCAGCGCGGTTATCACGGTTCTGGCTTAATGACCGGTAGTTTAACGGGCTTGCCAGTGTTTCATCATGCCTTTGATTTGCCTTTAGATCGCGTGTTGCACACGATTTGCCCACACTATTATTGGAATGCGCAAGAAGGTGAAACTGAAGAGGAGTTTTCAGAGCGCTGTGCAGCCGATTTGGAGCGCTTAATTCTTGCTGAAGGTGCAGAAACGATAGCAGCATTTATTGCCGAACCTGTGATGGGCACTGGTGGCATTATTCCACCCCCTAAAGGTTACTGGGAAGCGATTCAGCTGATCTTACAGAAGTATGAGGTGCTGTTGATTGCAGATGAGGTCGTGACCGCTTTTGGGCGTACCGGACACTATTTCGGCTCACATACTTATAATATCCAGCCAGATTTAATCACCATTGCTAAAGGGCTTACTTCTGCGTATCTACCCCTGTCTGGAGTGATTGTTGGTGAAAAAGTTTGGAAGGTGTTGGAGCAGGGCACTGATCAACTCGGTGCTTTAGGGCATGGCTGGACGTATTCAGCACATCCGGTCTGTGTCGCGGCAGCGCATGCGAATTTAGATATTGTTGAGCGCGAGGATTTAACGGGCAATGCACGCGAGGTAGGGGCTTATCTGCAAGCTCAGTTGCGTGCGCAATTTACTGATCATCCTTTAGTGGGGGAAGTGCGTGGTGTGGGTTTATTAGCGGCTTTGGAGTTTGTGGCTGATAAGAAGTCCAAACAGCGCTTTGCCACGACTCAGGGCATTGGTGCGAAAGTATCAGCCGCCTGTTTGCAAGAGGGCTTAATTGCACGTGCCATGCCACATGGGGATATTTTGGGTTTAGCACCTCCTTTGATTATCACCCGTGATGAAGTGGATTTGATCGTGAGCATGGTCAAACATGCAGTGGATCAGGTGTATAGCAGTTTATAAAACTTAAGTCTCATTTGCAGAGTGCCTAGCAGATTACTTAATTCTAAGGCACTCCATCATTTAACGAATGCGCAGACAAACTACCTGTTTAATCGTTCACTAAAAACTCCTAAATTATGAGTGGGTACTTCGGGTGCTAACTCGTCTTTTTTAGGGGCGCTAGGCTCATTTTGCGCTTCAGGCTATAGTGACTGCCGTTTCTAATCTCCTAGGATTTTGGCATGAGTACGGCAACTGATATTTCTCCTATCCAACAATTGTTAAACATCATGGCGCAGTTACGTGATCCAGAGCGTGGTTGCCCTTGGGATCGTAAGCAGACTTGGCAAAGTCTGCTGCCCTACACTTTAGAGGAAACTTACGAGGTCGTAGATGCGGTAGATCGAAATGATGCGGCAGCAGTCTGTGACGAGTTGGGGGATTTGCTGCTACAAGTGGTGTTCATGGCGCAAATTGCGGAAGAGCAGGGCTTATTTAACTTTAACGATATCGCTCGTGGAATTAGCGAAAAGCTAGTTCGCCGTCATCCGCATGTATTTGATAGTGCGGTGTATGAATCTGAAGCCGAGCAAAAGCAGGCTTGGGAAATGATTAAGCAAGCTGAGCGTGCAGAGAAAGAGCAAAAAGGTTTATTTGCGGGGATTCCAGCCGCCATGCCCGCCTTACGCCGCGCGCAAAAAGTACAGAAGCGGGCGGCACAAGTCGGATTTGATTGGGCGAATTGGCAGCAAGTGGTGCCGAAAGTGCATGAAGAGTTGGATGAGGTGGCAGAAGCCGTCGCTAATAGCGAATCATTCACTCGTATTGAAGAAGAAATGGGCGATGTACTGCTAGCTGCAAGCAATATGGCGCGCATGCTTGGTGTAGATGCAGAGAATGCCCTGCGCTTATCGAGTCGTAAATTTGAGAAGCGCTTTGAGCGCGTTGAAAAGTTACTAGCCCAAGATCAGCTTAGTTTAGAAGCAGCCTCCTTGGCGCAAATGGATGCGGCTTGGGAAGCTGCTAAGCTTGAAGAAAAAGCTAAAACTTAAGAGGAGAAGATGACTGAGCGCATTGAAATTGCACTACCTGCATAAGCCGTATTAAAAAAGCGTACTTGATCATCTTCATGCTTCGCGCCCAGTGCATAGAATAAAGGCCACAAGTGGTTGTTCTGGTCAAGCAAAACCAGACACTTTCATTTGAGACAGTTCAAATTCAACGGGCGATAAATCGCCATTAGCGGAATGCAGCCGCTGCTGATGGTAATACCGGATGTAGTGCTCCACATCCTGCTTCATGCCTTGACGGGTCAAGTGATACACTTTCAACAACCATTCGTTTTTGAGACTGCCGAAGAAGCGTTCGACCACGGCATTATCCCAACACGCCCCGACACCGCTCATGGAGGTTCGGATTGCGTGTCTTTGCAGTAACTGTTGAAAGGGTTGGCTGGTGTACTGCGAACCGCGATCACTGTGAAAAATCAATCCCTTCGGTGGTCTACGCAAGTGAATCGCCATTTGCATCGCTCGCGCCACTAACGGGGTGGTCATGCGTTTATCCATTGCCCAGCCGATGATTTTGCGTGAATACAAATCCATCACAATCGCCAGATACATCCAACCTTCATGGGTGCGTAAATACGTCACATCACCCGCCCACACTTGATTGGGTTGTGCGGGGTTAAAGTCTTGATTAACCAGATTATCGGCAACACTATGGCTGTGTTTGCGTTGGGTTGTGACCTTGTAAGTCTGACGCTGAATCACCTTTAATCCGAAGCGTTTCATCAACACGCGCACCCGTTGACGACCGATGTTAAAGCCTTCTTTGCGTAACTGTTTCATCAAGCCTCTTGACCCTAAACTCTCGCGGCTGTCGGCAAATAACTGCTTGAGCCGACGATACAATTTCAGTTCCTCCGCCGTGATCAGGTGTGCTGGACGCTTTAACCAAGCGTAGTAAGCGGCGTGACCAACCTGCATCACCTGACAGGCGAGGCGCACGGGGACAGTATTAGGCAAATCCTTGATAAATCGGTATTTTACCTCATTTCTCGCGCAAAGAAGGCACTGGCCTTTTTTAATATCTCCTTTTCCATCCGTAGCCGTTTCACTTCTTGGCGTAAGGCCACCAACTCGGCTTTTTCATCCACGCTCAACAAGCTGCCGTTCTGCGCTTGCTCCTGCTGTTGCTTCCACAAATACAATTGGTTACTGCGAATACCCAACGAGGCTGCCGCTTCCGGCACGCTGTAACCTTGCTGCGTCACTAATGCGACAGCTTCGACTTTGAACTCTCGACTGTAGCTCTGATAAGCACGTTTTTTACTCATAGACACCTCGATTTAGAGGGTGATTATCCTATCTCGAAGTGTCTCGTTTCATTAGGCTAGAACACCCCATTCTGTTTCTAGAGTTTCGACTAAAGTTGATCTATTCTTGATCGTGCAATTTGCCTAAAAATGATTTTCACAGAGGAGTTAATTATTTTTTTATAAATTTGTACTAAATTAATTAAACAGTGAGTGGGTTTTGGGATGAACTCATTGGTGACTTCTTTATTCTTAGCTTTAAGGAGATAAACAATGGCGTGTTCTAATATTATAGCTGGACAATTCGTCCCATTTCTTGGATGGCAGCAGGGAAATACTACTATCACTACTCCTAATGGAGCCACTATTACTAACAATTCGAGTGGTAACAATCCAGGCTATTTAATTTCCAAAAATGCCTCAACAGAGTTTTTTGTCCAACCCCTTGGTGGGTCTTTGAAGTTTGCAACGTTTGGCTCTCCTGCCAACTTTATTGCAATATTAACTATGGGTTCTGGTGGAGGTGCTAATCCTAGAACACGCTCTGTGGTTATAGTTGACGTATCAGGCTCAACGATTAGAACTAAGCTCGTTCTAACCATTTCCGCCACTGATAATGTCAACTTACCTATTATTTCCCCTTGCCAAGGGGATGGCAGTGTATTTCTACTAGATGCCTCAGATGGTTCTAATATTCGCGCTGCTATTCACCTAAGCGCTAATGGCGATACTCTGTGCTCTATAGGGCCGTTCATTCCTAATCAACAAATAGTAGGAAATGCGACTGCTTCACAGTTACAAATTCTTGAGGGGGGTACATTAAGAACATCTTGCCCTAGACCTCAGGCACGTGCACGGATTAATCCTAATCCAGTGAATTTCCCTAATGCGGTTGTTGGTGCTGGGGTTGACCCCAGTTTAAGTCGTCTAACTAAATCAATAGTCATAACCAATCAAGGCGATGATTGCTTAAAGATTAATGGTATAGGTTCAATTAGCCCTTTTACAGTCAATCAGACTAACCCAGCCTTACCTGCAACCTTAGAGCCCAATCAACACCTTAATGTAGTTATTGGTTTTAATCCCATAGCTTTAGGTACTTTTAATAATAGTTTACCCATCACTAGCCCAGCTAATTCAGGAGAGCAATTTATTAATTGCCACGGTACCGCTCGTTCTCCAAGGCTGGCTATTGAGTTTCAATCATCCATTGATTTTGGCAATGTACCCGTCGCTACGACAGCACAAAAAAACTTAGTCATTAGAAATACAGGTGAGCGAGCCGTTAATATTATATTGCCTGCCTTAAGCTTAGGGAATTTTTCGTGCTCGGCTTTTAATGGGCTTATTCAAACCGGAGCTGCCTCCCCATCCATTCCGATCATGTTTCGGCCGTCAGTAGAGGGTGAGGAGTCAACTTTTTTAGAATTTACCAGTGATATTCAAAGTGCTGCGCATCGAGTGCGTTTAACCGGAGAGGGATGTGTAGCGCGAGCTCATCTAGTCGTAGATCAAACCATAGGAGCGATGCTCAATTTTAGAATCGTTCAAAGGGGGTTTCGCGCGATTCGTTTAGTCAGAATAAAAAATATTGGTAATGGCGCCCTCTTTTTCCGAGCAAGGATTGATGGCAATAGTTTGTTTGGCCTACAAAAGGTGCAAGGTTCTATTACCAATCCACTTCAAGAAGAAAACTTTAATATAGAGCCGCCAGTGACTTGTGGAGCAGGTATTAGAGGATCGGGGGAGCTTGTATTTGCAGTCACTTTCTTTGCCAATGCCAATCCTGGGATTCAGCAAGGGCAGCTGATTATCGATAATCATAATGATGCTTTTGGTGCTCCTGTAGAGCTGCGTATACCGCTTGAGGCTGAAGTGATTGCTGCTATTAATGTGGATGTCGAGGTTGTGCTTGATCGCTCTGGTAGTATGTCTGATAGTTCAGGGCCAAGAAGAAAGATGGATACTGCCTTAGCGGCCGCGCAACTTTTTGTTCAATTAGGCCGCCCCGATCTGGATGACCGTTTGGGACTAGTCCGCTTCAATACTCAGCCCGATCAAGTCCAAATAATGACGCCTTTAACAAACGCGACTCAAGTGGACTTAGTGAACGCGTTGGTAGTCTCTAATTTTAGCCCTGTTGATGGTACCGCGATTGCTGGTGGGGTGTTGCAGGCCTTAAAAGACATGAGCTCCCAACCTCGAGCTAATCCGCCCGCTGCCTTGAATCAAGCTATTATTGTGTTGACTGATGCGAACGATAATACACCGTATACCAATCCAGATGATGGAGTCAGCTATACGCTGATGGGTGAAGGCTCAACGACCCCTGTTCATGTTCCTCCAGCAGTACGTTTATATGGAATAGGCATTGGCGATGATGTGGATACAGGGAGGCTTGCTCAGTTATGCCCAACCACAGGTGGGCAGTTTTTACATGTCCAGACGTTTAATGGTTTGGACTTTTTTAAGTTAGAAAAGCACTTTACTCAAATCTATATGGCAACGGTTGATATGGCACAGATTTTAGATCCTAGCTTTACAATTGCTGCTTATGAAACACATGAGCATCCCTTTGTGGTACTAAAGGGGGATGTGTCGCTGATGGTAGTTATTTATGATCGTGATCAAGTGCGCTTGCCTTTCTGGCTCACCTCGCCTCAAGGGGAGCTAGTCGATCTAAGTTCTATTCCAGAAGGCTTTCAACTACGTGCGGGTATCACGAGAACGGCTCGTTTTGTCGAGCTACGTTTACCTGAAAAGCAGCCAGAACGTTATGCAGGAAAATGGGTATTAACCGTAAGGCATGAGGGGCAGTGGTGTTTCATGGATGCGAATTACCCAACGCCTTGGTTAACGAGTAAGCGTGAAGAATTGAAAAAGGATTCTCAAGCTCTATTTAAACAGGTGAGTTTCGGATTTAGTTCAGATAAGTGTAAGCCTATCAAAGACTCTGTGCTATACGGTGTTGTGCTAGGTGCAGGCTCTAATTTCAGAATGACGCCTTTTACAGATCCTGCTCCCATTAGTGTAGGTCAACCCCTGCGTTTGAATGCCTTGGTGACTGAGTTTAGTTTACCTGTTTTAGCGTGTGAGGTTAGTGTCGAGGTCAAAGCACCTGATGGTAGCCAGTACTTTGTCAATTTACAGGATCAAGGTGAAGCGAGCGATGAGTTCAAAAATGATGGTGATTACGCTGGTGTCTTTACACAAACTTATCAAGAGGGGATGTATAGCTTGATTTTTAGGGCTCAAGGGCTTAGCCGCGATCAAGAACCTGTCTTACGTGAGGCGACGCTATCTAAATACATCCAAGGTCGGTTTAAATTAGTGCCTACGAAAGAAGAGTATTATCAGTCACAAGACTCTCATCATTCCGGTGAATGCTAATTATGAGAGGCCCGATGTCACTCGGGTCTCTCATCGCACACCTTAGTGCATATTCTCCAACTGCAAGGCCACTTTTTTCCAATTCGGTCTTTCCGGCAAGCGCTGCTTCTAGATTATGCGCAATATACCCGCTACCCATAATCAGTATAGTCAATTCCTAATTAAGAGCTACCAATGATATACTCGATAGCCTCCAGTAAGGAAAGGCCGTGCTCACGGAGTAACAGGACGTGTTGCTTCAGGGTTGCCCAGACCCTTTCAATAGGATTGAGTTCAGGGGAATAAGGGGGTAGATACATCAGGACTTGCCCATACGGCTGAGCAAGGGTTTGAATACGCCCTCCTTGATGAAAGGCGGCATTATCCAGAATGAGATAGTGGGTTTTCCCCTGTAAGGATTGGCACAAGCGCTCTAGCCAGACCTCAAACCACGCTCGATGGGTAGACCCTTGATAATAAAAGTTCTATCAGGTTTTGAGTGCCTGCGCGAAGGGCGGCGATCAGATTCCAGCGTTCTCCATAGCCACTCAGTCGTTGTCTGTGGCAAGCTTGACCTTGAGGTGACCAGCCTTAGGGGTAGACCGGAGTCGTTTGAAAGCCCATTTCATCGAGGTAAATAAAGGCCGCCTGTCCAGCATAGTCTTCCCGTTCGGCTTTTAACCACTGAAACACTGCTTGCTGGGTTCAATCCGCTTGATGATAGCTTAAGGTCTTTTTTATGCGTGTAACCGATGCGTTTCAGCGCCTTGTATAAACGAGTGCGACTCACCGCAGGAGAGAAACGGGCGTTATATAAAACCAGTAGCTCCTTGACGGTCGTAAACGAGGCGTGCTCCACAAAGCTTTTAAAGGCGTCCCAATCACGGATCATAGGCTGACGTCCACGTGACCACACCATCGGCTTCAAACGCCCTTCTGCTTGCCAGCGAAGCCAATCATCAAGGGGCGTTCGAACTCTTTGAAACTCTCGACAGACGAAATGTTTATTGCCATGCCGTTCATAAGCCGCTCACCCCCGTTCACGCAACTCTAAACCATAAACGCCCATCGGCGACTTCCCTCGTTCATAGACCTACTTAAACTATAGGGTAGCTTAATGATTGGAATTTACTATACACCCTGTTCCCGTAGTGCTGCAAGCTGCAGCCTTCTCCAACATAAAATGAGCCTGAAGCGTGTGCGTGATTCCAGCATAAAATGAGCCTGACGGCGTGGCGTAACCTGTTCATGATCCCTAGGATGAAAACGATCATGAACGTCGAAACACTCGACACGTTAGAACAAGTGGAAGCCTTTCTGGAAGGCACACAAGCGGTGGCCTTTGTGGTTGCCAGCAGCAAGCACGAACGTTACCAATGGCTACAAAAGACGTTGGTGAAATGGCACTACCACTGTCGGAATCGCCGCGAACGCGGTGTTTTGTTGCGGCTGATGGAACGGGTCAGCGGTTATTCCCCCGCCCAACTTAAACGCTTGGTCAAGCAACAGCGCGAGACGGGCAAAGTGGTGCACCGCCCTGCCAAAGGCAATGGCTTCCAGCGCCTGTACAGCGATGCCGATGCACGCTTGCTGGCACAAGTGGACTCCCTGCATGGTACGCCCAGTGGTGCAGTCAGCAAAAAGCTGTGTGAACGCGCCTTTCATGTGTTCAAGCAAGCGGAATACTCAAGATTATCAGGTATTTCTGTGGCACAAGTTTACCTGATGCGGAAAACGGTGAGCTACCAACGCCAACACCTGACCTACACCAAAACCAGCCCCACCCAGGTGGCAATTGGCGAGCGCCGCAAGCCAACCCCCAACGGACAACCGGGTTACATCCGCATTGATACTGTCCACCAAGGGGACTTGGACAAGGAAAAGGGTGTTTACCACATCAATGCTGTGGACGAGGTAACACAATTTGAGGTGTTGGTGACGGTGGTGCGCATCAGTGAACGCGTCCTGATCCCAGCACTGGAACAACTACTGGATAAGTTCCCCTTTACCCTCAAAGGCTTCCATTCTGACAATGGCTCTGAATACATCAACAAGCAGGTAGCGGGATTGCTCGAAAAACTGCGGGTAGAGTTCACCAAATCCCGTTCCCGCCACACCAATGACAATGCGCTGGCAGAAGGCAAGAATGCCACCATCGTGCGCAAACTCTATGGTTATGCCCATATCCCCAAACACTGGGCTGGTAAAATCAATGCCCTCAACCAGCAGGAGGTCTACCGTTACATCAACTTCCACCGACCCTGCTACTTTCCTGTCACGGAAACGAATGATAAGGGCAAGCAACGCAAACGTTACCCCTACAAGGCGATGATGACACCGTTTGAGAAATTCACTTCACTGCCGGAAGCTGAAAACTACTTGAAACCCGGCATTTCCCTCCAACAACTAGAGACCTTTGCCAAGGAAATGACCGATAATGAAGCGGCGGAACAGCTCAATACGGCCCGCCGGATGTTGTTTAAAACGATTCATGAACAGGCGCAGAAGCAGGCTTAATGGCGGAAATCCCTGTACCCGTTCAGGCTCAGTTCTTAATTAGAAAATACTGCTGCTTGCCTAAAGCATAGTGATAAGATGCAGGTTTGAAATAATCAATGCTGATCTGGAACACCGGAATATTCGCTTGTGGAAACATCGGTAGTAGCACGCTCCAAGTGCCATGATCATAGCCTTGGCGCATATCAAAAGCCGTTTTCACTTGTGTGCCGTCTGCTAACGGTTTTTTAAGTAATTCAGCCGCTAACTTAGCCGCTTGTGGCGAGCCATTCGCAGGATATTGTTGTGCAAATAACTCTTCAGGGAAGCCGCCAAAATCATGAATGGTTTCAGGTTTGCTGGTCGCCATAATCGCAGTATTGCCATCACTCAACCAATGCGCCGACACCATCAAAATCGCGCTAGGCTTGGGCAACTCCTTGCCGATTTTCTGCCAGCTCTGCCGGAATGCATTATCTTCAATCGCATTCATGGGGCTGCCATGACCCACAAAAAGTACCGGCATTTTAGGTGTTTGGGGTAGGTCTTTTAGATCGGCTGGTGTGCCTAAGGCGTGTGTAAGCATGGAGTTAAGGCTTAAAGCTACTAAACTGGAGGCACGCAGAAAATTACGGCGTTGCATAGCGAATCGTCCTAGTTGATTTTATTAGTCATCAGTCAACTATGCCGTAAATGTTCCATCAGAGCTAGGCGTGAAAAGTTAAGAGAGTATTAGCATGAGGCTAAATTTTCAGAAGCCTGAGCTGGCAAGCTCATCACCGACCGCAATTTGTAACGATCCCCTGGATGGGTTAGCACTGCAAAGCTAATCAAACGCTCGCCAGACCAAGTACGCCGACTGACTTGTAGGCAAGGTAAATGAGCATCCAGTTTCAAATAATGTTGGGCATGCTGATTGGGTAAAACGGCTTCGACAATATGTTCCATTGAGCTTAATGCATAATGTTCGGATAAATATTGATTTGGGGTTTTTTGGGTAAAATCTTGTTGCAGATATTGAGGTAAAACGCTCGCGGCTACATAACGCTCTTCGAGTTGAATCGGTAATTGATTCTCCAAATGCACAATCAGCGAATGAAACACGCGGCTATGCAATGGAATACCCAGTTGCATCGCCACGGACTCAGACGCTGCTTGCTCATTCAAGGCTAAGACTTGGCTGGTATATTGATGACCGCGCGCACGCACTTCTTCGGCGATATTGCGTACCTCTGCTAAAGGTGATTCGGCTTTCGGTGGGGTAACGAAAGTCCCAAGTCCCGGATAGCGCACTAATAAACCTTCCTGCACTAAATCACGCAAAGCTTTATTCACGGTCATGCGGCTAACGTTAAATTGCTCGACTAGCTCCGCTTCAGTGGGGATTTTGTCACCAGCCGCATAGCTTTGGCTACGAATCGCATCACCAATGAATTGTTTAATTTGTTGGTAACGGGGTCGATGATCCATCCAACACTCCTGCGAATGATTGTGGGCGGGCATCATAGCAGTTTTTCTCATGCACTGGGCAGTAACTTAGAGGGCATATAAGATCTCAAAGCCCCACTGCTAACCCATTGCTTGGCGTGTTCAATATCGGGTGCGAAGTAGCGGTCTTTAGCATAAAACGCCACCCGCTCGCGTAATTCTGCTTTAGCTGTTTCCAAACGCTCCGTCGTTTTTAAGGGCGCGCGAAAATCTAAACCCTGCGCTGCAGAAAGCAGTTCAATCGCCACAATCCCGCAAGTATTATCCGCCATTTCTAGTAAACGCCGTGCGGCAAAGGTTGCCATCGACACGTGGTCTTCCTGATTAGCAGAAGTGGGCATACTGTCCACTGAAGCGGGATGAGCAAAGGTCTTATTCTCGGACGCCAAAGCGGCTGCGGTCACTTGTGCAATCATAAAGCCGGAGTTCACCCCGCCGTTATTCACCAAAAAGGGGGGTAATTTACTCAAACTTGAATCAATCAATAAGGCCATGCGCCGCTCAGACAATGCGCCAATTTCGGCAATTGCCAAGGCTAAATTATCTGCTGCCATTGCAATCGGTTCAGCGTGGAAATTACCGCCGGAGATAAATTCATCTTCCTCTGCAAATACCAAAGGATTATCCGAAACCGCATTCGCTTCTGTCAGAATCACCTCAGCCGCTTGGCGAATTTGCTGCAAACAGGCACCCATCACTTGCGGCTGACAACGTAGCGAATAAGGATCTTGTACCTTGCCACAGTTTTGATGTGAACTGCCTAGTTCTGAACCAGTACCCAACAAATGTCGATAGGCTGCTGCCGCATCGATTTGAGTTTGATGACCACGTACGGCATGTACACGTTCATCAAAGGGCTTGCGACTAGCTAAGGCAGCCTCCACCGAAAATGCCCCTGCCACCGTCGCTGCTGCGAATAAATCTTCTGCCGCAAATAAGCCTTGCAAGGCAAAGGCGGTAGAGGCTTGGGTGCCATTTAATAGGGCCAAACCTTCTTTAGGTGCAAGGGTAAGCGCATTTAATCCTGCATGCTTTAAGCCTTCGGAAGCGTGCAGGCGTTTGCCATCCATCATGACTTCGCCTTCGCCCAAAAGCACCGTACTCATATGTGCGAGCGGGGCTAAATCCCCTGATGCTCCCACCGAACCCTTTTGTGGTACGCAGGGATAGACTTGCTTATTGAGTAATTGCATTAAAGATTCAATCACTTCGTAGCGAATGCCTGAAAAGCCGCGTGCGAGTGAATTGATTTTTAGTACCATCATCAAGCGCACTGTAGCTTCTTCCATAAGCGCTCCCGTACCTGCTGCATGCGAAAGCACAATACTGCGCTGGAGTAGCTCTAAATCATGTGGCTCAATGCGGGTATTGGCGAGCAGGCCAAAGCCGGTATTAATCCCATACACCACACGATTTTCGGTAATGACTTTGGCAACTGCTGCGGCACTGGCCTCGATTGCCGCACGGCAACTCGGATCAAGGCTCACTCGCACAGGTTGTAATGCTACTTGGCGTAGCTCAGCAAGGCTTAGTTGCCCCGGCTTGATGATGAATTCAAACATCTTAAGCCCCCGCCAACATGGGTAAATCTAAGCCATGTTCACGCGCACAAGTTTGCGCAAGTTCATAACCTGCATCGGCATGGCGCATCACCCCAGTCGCGGGATCATTGTGTAAGACACGCGCTAAACGCTTAGCGGCTGCCTCCGTGCCATCCGCAACGATCACCACACCTGCATGTTGGCTAAAACCCATACCTACACCCCCACCATGATGCAAGGAGACCCAAGTTGCGCCGCCAGCGGTGTTCAATAGAGCATTCAACAAAGGCCAATCCGACACCGCATCCGAACCATCGCGCATACTTTCGGTTTCACGATTGGGGCTAGCCACCGAACCAGAGTCCAGATGATCACGCCCGATGACAATCGGTGCTTTCAATTCGCCCGATTTGACCATCTCATTAAAGGCTAAACCTAAGCGTGCTCGATCTTTTAAACCCACCCAACAAATACGTGCGGGTAAACCTTGGAAAGCAATGCGTTCACGCGCCATGTCTAGCCAATGATGCAAATGTTCATCATCAGGAAGCAGCTCTTTCACCTTTTGATCCGTTTTATAAATATCTTCAGGATCGCCCGACAAAGCAGCCCAACGGAAGGGGCCAATGCCTTGACAGAACAGGGGGCGAATATAGGCAGGTACGAAGCCAGGGAAGTCAAAGGCATTCTTTACCCCCATTTCAAACGCCATCTGCCGAATATTATTGCCATAGTCAGTAGTGGGCGCACCGCGTTCCTGTAGGGTCAACATAGCACGTACTTGCAGCGCCATCGACTCTTTCGCTGCCTTCACGACCGCATGTGGGTCAGTTTCGCGCCTAGCTTTAGCTTGCTCCAAGGTCCAGCCTTTGGGTAAATAACCATTTAAAGGATCGTGCGCACTGGTTTGATCAGTGACGATATCAGGCAGAATATTCCGGGCGACAATTTCAGGGTAAATATCCGCACAATTGCCCAACAGCCCCACGGAAATCGCTTTACCTTCGGCTTTGGCGGTGGCAATCATGTCTAAAGCTTCATCTAAACTATAGGCTTTTTTGTCCACATAGCGGGTGCGTAAACGGAAGTCGATACGAGTTTCATCACACTCCACCGCAATACAAGAAAATCCCGCCATCGTGGCCGCTAAAGGTTGCGCACCACCCATGCCGCCTAGGCCGCCGGTTAGAATCCAGCGTCCTTGTGCCTTGCCGTTATAGTGTTGCTTGGCCATAGCGACGAAGGTTTCATAAGTGCCTTGCACAATACCCTGTGAACCAATGTAAATCCATGAGCCAGCGGTCATTTGCCCATACATCATTAAGCCTTGCTTATCCAGCTCATTGAACTGCTCCCAAGTCGCCCAATGGGGTACGAGATTAGAGTTGGCTAATAACACGCGCGGTGCATCCGCATGGGTTTGGAACACGCCCACGGGTTTACCAGATTGAATTAATAAGGTTTGGTCGTCTTCAAGGCGTTTGAGCACTTCAATAATTTTGTCATAGCAAGCCCAATCCCGTGCCGCTCGCCCAATGCCACCGTAGACCACTAAGTCTTCAGGGCGCTCAGCCACATCCGGATGCAGATTATTCATCAGCATGCGCATCGGGGCCTCGGTGAGCCAAGATTTACAGCTTAAACTTGTGCCTGTGGGGGCGATAATGCGGCGGCTTGCGTCATGACGCTTATTCATACTGTCCTCCAGTGATGCTATAAAACAGCCGTGCAGCGACACGAGCTGTTTGTAAATCTTGGTCGTAGTTAGGGTTATATTCGGCAATATCGGCGAGGCGCAATTTTTGGCTGGCGCGAAGCAATGCAATGATAGGTTCCAATATCTCTAAACCTACTCCACGTGCAGCCGGTGCACTCACACCGGGGGCGACATTGGCAGGTAATACATCCAAATCAATGCTGAGATAAAGGTAATCGCAGTCTGCGATGAAGTTTTTCGCTTGTAATAAGGTGTCGGCTAAATCCAGCACGGTCATCTGCTTATCCAAGCGATAAGACACTTGCCAATTCTGAGCGCGTTGGAATAAAGCTTGAGTATTCGCCATTTCACTCACACCCAAACAGCAGTACTGGAACGGCCAGCCCCGCTTCCTGCAGCTTTGCGCAATTTGATAAAAAGGTGTGCCTGAATTACAGCCATTCGCATCGGTGCGAATATCAAAATGGGCATCGAAATTGATAATACCGATCTTGGGGAGTGGTGTACGAGCTGCTAAGTGATTGGCTAAACCTAACCAAGACCCATAAGCTACTTCATGTCCACCACCGAGGGTAATCGGGAAATGGTTTTGATCAAGTAGCTGAGTAATTTGGTTAGCGAGATTGACCTGTGCGCTTTCCAAATGGCCTTCTAAACAACTCACATTACCCACATCATAAACTACTTGCTTGATACTCCACGGAATACCCGCTAAGAGTTTGCGAATTTGGTTCGGCGCTTGTGCTGCACCGACCCGCCCTTGATTACGGCGTACACCTTCATCCGAGCAAAAGCCAACAATTGCTAAACCGCTGGAGTCCTCCCTAGCAAGAGGTTTGATCAACTGATGCAATCGTTGGGAGAGTTCAGGAGTTTCACCCTGATCAATTCGCCCTGTCCAAATGCTCTTAAAATCAAACTCAGACATAGGTAATCTCTCCGGCAAATACACGCTGTTTAATCGGATTAATCCCCACTTGATAAGCTAGTTCGGCGGGATGTTGGATGTCCCAAACGATAAAGTCTGCTGCAAAACCCTGGCGTAATTGCCCGATTTGGTTTTGCAAACCTAAAGCTTGTGCTGCATGGCGAGTCACACTCATTAAAGCTTCCTCTGGTGTTAAACGAAATAAAGTACAAGCCATATTCATCGCCAAGCGAAGTGAAGCTAGAGGCGCAGTACCCGGATTAAAATCGGTCGCCACTGCCATCGGCACTTGGTAGCGACGTAAGAGCTCAATCGGTGGAACTTTAGTTTCACGTAGGAAATAAAATGCAATAGGCAATAGGGTTGCAACTGTGCCAGACTCCGCCATTGCCGCGATACTCGTTTCATCTAACCATTCCAAATGATCGGCTGACCATGCGTGATAGCGTGCAGCTAAAGCGGCTGCCTGTTGATTACTCAGTTGTTCGGCGTGGACATGAATACCCAAGCCGTGGGCTTGTGCCGCCTGCAAAATAAGCTCGGTTTGTGCAGGTGTAAAGGCAAGATGCTCACAAAATATATCGACTGCATCGGCTAGATCTTCTGCCACAGCCGCAGGAAGCAGTTCTGCACAAACCCAATCAACATACGCATCAGCACGATGCTTGTATTCTGGTGGTAAAGCATGTGCACCTAATAAGGTAGTGGATACCCGTACTGGAAAACGCGTGGCTAATTCACGTGCTGCCCGCAGCATTGTGAGTTCAGTGCTTAAATCCAAACCATAGCCGGATTTTATTTCAATAGTGGTGATACCTTCGGCAATCAGTGCTTTTAAACGTGGAGTCGCTAATTCAACCAACTGCTCAACACTGGTATTGCGGGTCGCTCGAACCGTAGAGAGAATCCCGCCACCTTGCTGGGCGATTTTTTCGTAACTTGTACCTAATAAGCGCTGCTCAAATTCTTGCGCACGGCTGCCTGCATGGATGAGGTGAGTATGGCAGTCAATTAGACCGGGGGTAAGGAGAGAGCCTTGAGCGTCGAGGATTTGAGAATGTGTTAACTGCGAAGATTCTTGTTCAAAGGTTGCCATCGGTGCAATGCACTGAATCACACCTTGGCTGACACCTAAAGCTTGGTTAGGTAATAATCCATAGGCTAGCGTTGAGATGGGGTCAAAGCTCACCAGTTGAACATTAATCCAAATTTTCTCGCAGAGTTGAAACACAACTCCTCCTCAGATAATTATTTGTATATATATGTATATACATTAACAACCTGAAAGCAAAAGTCAAGTTACTATCTTGTTTAATAGAATTGAGGATTTTCCTCTATTAATTCCGTTTATCTGAAAAAACAAAACCCCCGGCTAGCGGGGGCAGAGGTTGCAGGTTTACACCTGTATAATTGTTCTTATTGTAGTTCTGATCGAAGTTCTCAGGACACTCTGTTTTAAATCCCCCCTGCGCTGTTAACACAGGGGGTATCAGGAGTCGAGGCATGGCAGGCTACTTATTTTTATTATGTATTAAGCCTAACTCGCTACCTCTTAGGGCTTGCTGTTGAACTTCTAACTTCTCCTAAAGTTCCCCCCACTCACGTAGGGGGTATCAGGAGTCGAGGTCTTACAGGCAACTTATTTTTGTTGTTGTTTTATGCCTGCTTTCTACCTCTTGGGGCTTGTTGTCTTTATTCCGTTAACCCTTTCTTTTTTTTATTCTCGTCCCTTGTGATCTGTATACTGCAACGGCTGTGCCAACTTGATTGGTAGCGACTTAACTACATGATCTGTAAGGTTTTCAAAGAAATTAAGTTTATTTAATCGACAAATCTAATCAGGATGAAACTGTCAAGAAGTGACAGAACTGACAGCAGCAATTGACATAAAACAGCCAGAAGTCGGCTTTGTGTCACTGATTGTCAGATTATGAGCGGTAGAAAGGGGCGTTAGCTGAGGCTAGAGCGTAAAGCTTGGCGAATCATTTCTTCAACGTTGAGGTTTTGATTTTCTAAAGGCGCAATCATTTTGCTGGCTTGAGCAGGTTTATAGCCTAAAGCTAATAACGCATTGAGCGCTTCTTCAATAGGGGAAATAAGTGTGAAAGGAGTGTTTGACTGTTTATGATTGCTGGTAAGGGGCTGGCTAGTGTCAACTCTTGGTAGGCGATCACGCATTTCGATAATTAAGCGCTCAGCAGTTTTTTTACCTACGCCCGGAATGCGACTCAGTGCATTGACATCGGCTGCATGAATCAGTTGGGCAAATTCAGTGGGCGTCATACCTGAAACGATGGCCAGAGCCATCTTTGGACCTATGCCCGTGACCTTTAGAAGATGACGGAAGAGGGCGCGTTCATCTTGTGAGCTAAAGCCAAATAAGGTTTGAGCGTCTTCGCGCACGACGAAATGCGTATAAATTGTCACTTCAGCTTGCTGATCAAGTGGCAGATTATAGAAGGTATTCATGGAGGCTTGCAGCTCGTAGCCTACACCATGTACTTCAAGTAAAAGTTCGGGAGGCTGCTTATAAATAACTTTGCCACGCAATAAGCCGATCATGGTCTTTCCTCTGAATGAAGCGAATCCTTAGCGAATCAGGCGCACCGCTTGAGCAATGCGATTATTTAAATGACTGGTATGAGCATGGCATAAGGCGACTGCTAAGGCATCCGCAGTGTCCGCTTGTAATTGGCCTTGGAGATTGAGTAAGACTTTTACCATATGCTGCACTTGCGCTTTGTCTGCAGCGCCTTTACCAACAGTTGCTTGCTTAACTTGCTTGGCGCTATATTCATGCACGGGCAACAGCAAAGTCACGCCCGCACAAATCGCTGCACCCCTTGCTTGGCCTAATTTTAATGCGCCACCGGCATTGGTAGCCACGAACACATCTTCCACACTCATTTCATCAGGATGCCAAGCGCGAATAATTTGTGAGACTTCGTCAAAAATAATCCCCAAACGCTCAGGTAAAGGGCGATCACCTAAGCGAATACAGGTACTATAAATATGTTTGACCTTTTGGCCATCAGTCTCGATGACGCCGATTCCGGTAATCCGTGAACCGGGGTCAATACCGATGATGCGCCGAGTCATCTTAGTTTTCGCTTATTCAGCCGTTAAAGCTGTCATTACAGATTCTGAAATATCTGCATTGGAGTAGACCTCTTGAACATCATCTAAGTCTTCTAAGAGATCAATCATTTTTAACAGCTTCTCGGCGACTTCTAAATCAGTAATTTCAGTCAAATTATCTGCACGCATAGTGACTTCAGAGCTATCAGGAGTAAAGCCTGCTTCTACTAAAGCTGTTTGCACGGCTGCGAAATCTTCTGGAGTAGTGATAACTTCAATAGTGCCATCATCTTCAGTGACGACATCACTCGCACCGGCTTCTAAAGCAGCTTCCATCAGGGCATCTTCATTCACATCTGCAGCGAAACTCATCACGCCTAGGTTTTTGAACATATAAGCCACTGAACCATTCGTACCTAAGTTACCGCCATTCTTACTGAAAGCATGTCTCACTTCAGCAACCGTGCGATTGAGGTTATCGGTTGAAGTTTCCACTAAAACCGCAATCCCACCAGGGCCATAACCTTCATAAGTGACATCGGTATAATTATCTGCACCTAATTCACCAGCACCGCGTTTGCAGGCTTTTTCAATCGTATCTTTCGGCATATTTGCGCCGAGTGCTTTGGCAACCGCTAAACGTAAACGTGGATAAGCATTCGGATCAGAGGTTTTGCCTTCACGGGCGGCAACGGTGATTTCCCGAATCAGTTTCGTCCAAACTTTGCCGCGTTTTTTATCGACTGCAGCTTTCTGGTGTTTAATATTCGCCCATTTACTATGGCCAGCCATAACTCAATCTCATCTACTAACTTCAAAAAATGGCAGATAGTCTATCACAGCCTCTTTATACTTGGGCGGGTTTCAAATCTCGACCATCACAAAATCGGCTTTAGTGACCCCACATTCTGGGCAAACCCAATCCTTAGGTACATCTTCCCAGCGCGTACCAGGAGCGATACCTTCATCAGGTAAACCCAGTTCTTCATCATACATAAAGCCGCAGACAAGGCACATCCAAGCTTTCATCTAATCTACTCCAAGCAAATTACAATCAGGTATCTGGCTGGCGATTATCAGAAATGAACCTGAATAATTCAAATAAAGCTGGTGGGCAAAGTAAGAAATAACAGAGGAAGAAAGGAAAAATAGGGGATAGATCCACTCAAACGAGTCTAAGTAGAGGAGGAGTGACTTAAACTCGCTGAGCTGGAGGAAAATACTTAAACTTAAGCAACATGACGCTGTTCATCGTCGATGCCTTTACGGCCATGGCGAACAGCATATTCGATTTCACTACGTACTAAACCCATATCGCTTAAATCACGATCACTTAAGGACTGTAGGTCACGGATTGCTTGACGAATTTCAGAGCTGCTGTGTTCGCTGTCATTAGCGGCAGCTTCTGGGTGTACTAAACTACTAAAAAAATTAAATAAACTTTTCATTTTATCTCCGCTAAAAGTTATTTTGTTTTGACCAGTGTAGCTTAAGAATTTTGCTGCATTGCAGCAAGCAAGGCTTTTTCAAGGGGAGGGTGAGATAAGTTAACCTTACAATGCATTTAAGTCGGGAACTTTTAGCGCTTTTGCTAACACCAAGCTTTCTTGGTTTTCAGGTATACTCGCCACCATTCATAGAGCTAACCTAATATTTAAGCAGCATGATTGTTTTTTCTGAACTCTCTTTACGTCGTGGCCCCAAAGCTTTACTCGAAGGTGCTTCTTTTAGCATTCACCCTGGGCAAAAAGTTGGTTTGACTGGTGCTAATGGTGTAGGCAAGTCGAGCTTATTCGCGCTGATTCGTGGTGAGCTGGGGCAAGATAGTGGTGTTTTTTCTATGCCACCGGCTTGGGTGTTAGCGCATGTCAAGCAAGAAACCCCGTCTAGTACGCAAACCGCCTTAGATTATGCCCTGCAAGGCGACTTAGAGTATGTGAGCTTACAAGCTCAGATTGCAGAGGCAGAGGGCGCACGCTTAGGTGAACTACATGCACGCTTAGATGCGATTGATGGTTACACGGCTGAAAGTCGTGCGGCGACCTTGCTACATGGTTTAGGATTTAAACCCGAAGAGATTCAGCGTCCGGTTGCGAGCTTTTCCGGTGGTTGGCGGATGCGTTTGAATCTGGCACAGGCTTTAATGTGTCGTTCCGATTTATTGCTGCTTGATGAGCCGACGAACCATCTGGATTTGGATGCAGTGATTTGGCTGCAAGATTGGCTAAAGGGTTATCGGGGCACTTTGTTACTGATTTCGCATGACCGTGAGTTCTTGGATGCAATTTGTACGCAGATTGCGCATATTGAGCAGGCGCGTCTGACTTTATACGGTGGTAATTATTCGACTTTTGAAATTACCCGTGCAGAAAAGCTTGCTCAGCAGCAATCCGCTTATGAAAAGCAAAAGCGTGAGCGTGAACATATGCAGCGTTATGTGGATCGTTTCCGTGCCCAAGCCACCAAAGCTCGTCAAGCTCAAAGCCGTTTAAAAGCTCTTGAGCGTATGGAGGTCATTGCCCCAGCGCATGTGGATTCACCCTTTAATTTTAGTTTTCGTGATCCCGAAAAAATGCCGGATCGCTTACTCAATCTGAGTGGGGTGAGCGTCGGCTATGGTGATAAAACCATTATTACCCAGGTGCGCTTACAGATTTTACCCGGTGAACGTATTGGTTTGATTGGCCCGAATGGTGCGGGCAAATCCACTTTAATTAAATTCCTTGCAGGTCAATTACCCGCTCAAGCAGGTGAATGCTGGCAAGCACAAGATTTAAAAGTTGGTTATTTTGCTCAGCATCAATTAGAGCAGCTCAAAATTGATCAATCGCCTTTACAGCATTTGCGCGCCTTAGATAAGCAAGCCCGTGAACAGGATTTGCGCAATTATCTCGGTGGCTTTGCCTTTCATGGTGAACGAGTGGATGAAGCGGTTGAGCCGTTTTCAGGTGGGGAGAAAGCGCGTCTAGCTTTAGCTTTATTGATTTATCAGCGTCCTAACTTGCTGCTGCTTGACGAACCTACCAATCATCTTGATTTAGATATGCGCTTAGCCCTGAGCATGGCTTTGCAAGCGTTTAATGGGGCAATGGTGATTGTTTCGCATGATCGCCACATGCTGAAAACCGTCACTGATCAACTCATCTTAGTCGATAGTGGTAAGGCAACTGAGTTTGAGGGTGATTTAGACGATTATGCAATCTGGCTACAAAACCGCTTTCGCGACGAAGAAGCAGCTAGTAAGCCGGTTGCGACCACTACGACAGCCCATAGTGCGGCTGGGCGCAAAGATCAACGTCGTGAGTCAGCAGAAAAGCGTAAGCAACTGCAGCCACTCAAGCGTAAAGTCGATCAACTTGAGCAAGAAATGAATAAGCTCCATCAGCAGAAAGTCAAATTAGAAGCCATTTTAGCTGCTCCTGAAAGCTACACTGACACGAATAAAGTCAATTTAAAGCAATGGCTACTGGATAAAAGCGCCTTGGAAACACGCTTAGAAACCGTTGAGCTGGAATGGATGACCTTAAGCGAGGAGTATGAAACCGCTTTAGCGGAGTAGGAACTATACTTACAGGGTCGAGTGAGTGTAAGCAGGCTGCTGATGAACAACCCCTACAAGACCCCACAGGCTATCCTTCAGGATTTAAGCTATCAACCTTTGCCCATAGCCTTAAAAACTTTGTATTGGCTAATGGGTTTAGCTTTTAGCTGTTCATTTATTTCCACCACGATGGGTTTTTTCAATGTCGTCAAAGCTGCTTCGTGGATTTTCCTCTTGCCTTGGACGCAGCAATTGATGCTATTAGGCTTAGCCGGTTCTGGGTATGCCTTATTATTCGCTTTCTATTACTTTTTAGTGTTTCGACCTTTGCAATTACGTAGGCGCACGACTAGCCGCTGGTGGTTGCTTGCAGTTTTGATTTTAGCGCTTTTGTGGTTATGGTTTGTGCTACTGCCTGATGAAAATCCACAAGTGGAAAATGCTTTTGTGGATCTATTTTTAGCTGCGGCGGAAATTGGTTTACTGATGTTAGGTGGGTTATTAGCAGCCCGACCCTTTGTGTTAAAGCATTTAAGAAATTAACGTAACATTTTGACTAGCTAAAGAATCTAATTGGCTGAGGAGTAGGCTATGCTTAAATGATTAGCATTTTAGTCAACTAATTCTCATCATGGAAAATCCTTACCAAACACCCAAAGCAAAACTTGCAGATTTAAGTTATCAACCTATTCCGAATGTTCTAAAAGTCCTCTATTGGCTGGCTGGTTTGGCCTTAGGCTGCTCAGTTTCTGCAGGGGTAGTGGCCTTGGTGATGCTTTGGCAAGATGAAGAGCTTCGTTTTTGGTCTTGGGATCAATCTCTATTATTATTGCTGATGGTTTTTGCTTTTTATGGGCTTGTTTTCACTTTCTATTATTTTTTGATTTTTCGCCCACTGCATCAGCGGAAGCGTTCAACTAGCCGATGGTGGTCAGGAGGCTTACTTGTACTTATTTGCCTTTGGTTGGTTACGGAGCTTATTCCCAGCGATGAAGAAACAACAAGCTTTTGGATCGACAATATATTCAGTATTTTAGAGTTGGTGTTCCTAAGTATAGGTGCATTGTTAGCAAGGCGACCCGCTATTTTACAAGAATTACCCAATTAGACCTCAGCCCATAATTGATATTGCTCGGCTGAAAGCTTGAGCAGTGCGCATAATGCTTGTAAACGCTCTAAATCTTTGGGTTTGCGCGTTAAATCGGTGGGTGCTTCTGGGACTTGGCAATTGATCGTGGTGAGCTGTCGGGCTAAACGAATCGTATCCTGATATTGAGTGATGAGCTGTTGCAAACGCTTTGCGCCTAAAACCTGCATACTGCCAATTTGCTCAAGATTTGCCAGCATATTATCCAAAGAGCCGAAGCGTTTCAGCAGCTTAGCGGCAGTTGACATGCCTACACCCGGCACACCCGGAATATTATCGGCTTTGTCGCCTGCAATCGCGAGTTGATCAGCGATTTGTTCGGGCCAGACGCCAAAGCTATCTTTGATCCCACCTGCATGGAGTGCACCACGGCGGTTATAATCCCACCAGATATCGTCCGCTTTCAGTAATTGCGCGAGATCTTTATCCCCACTAATAATGATGATTTGTCGGTGTGGGTTGCGGTTTTGTTCAGACCAAGTTCCAATCAAATCATCCGCTTCGTGCGTGGTACTAGCTGCTTGGGTAATCCCTAAAGCATCTAAAAAATCTCGACAGCATTGGAATTGATATTTCAATTCGTCTGGGGCTGGGCTTCGGTTGGCTTTGTAGTCCGGATAGATAGTTTTACGTTCTGAGCTTTGCAGGCTCGTGTCAAAAGCGAACCCAATCTGCTGTGGCTTTTGTTCATGCAATAAATGATACACAAAACGTAAAAAACCATGCACTGCATTGATAGGATTACCAGCCTTATCTTTAGGAAAGGGGTTGCGGATAAACCAAGCACGGAAAACAAAAATACTCGCATCAATGAGCCAAATGCGTTCGAGTGAAGCCTGTAAAGAGTTGGGCATACTGAGGTAGAGTTTATAAAAGCTTAAGCATAGCAAACCACCGTAAACATACGGTGGTTTAATGAAAGAAATCCTTTACCTTAAAAGCCTTGGCTTGGGAGCATCCGCTGTTGGTATGAGGCTGATACGTTTTTTTATAATTCCGGTAAAGGATTCGGGCATTTTCCGGTTGTGGAACTTCACTTGAACTAGCTAGTCCTTTAGGTTCAAGCCTCGTTCATCATCTGTTCAGTATTGTATATAGCCGCTTTACCTTTAAGCTGGGCAGTTGCTGTAATATAAGGTGGTAGTTAACCGACGAACGGTAAGCATGTTGATTTAATTCGCAATTTTTTTAAGTTATTTTTAGTTTTAAGGCTATGCTTTAAAAATGGACAGCAAACTGCCTCGGAACAAGGTATTTTGATAGCTGGCAGGAATCAAAAGGGCAAGGAGCTTGCAGTATGAAGGTTAAAGCGCTGTATCACTTAGCTGCGTTAATGTTAGGAGCGAGTCATTTGGCTGCCTGTAGCAGTCGTGAGGATGTGCAGGCTTCCATCGTTGAAAATGTACCGACGCCCGCGTTTATGCTCTCAGAAGACGGTGTTGGCCCTTTAAATGCGGATACGCCGTTTAATCTAGTGCGCATTGGTGATGCTTTCCAAAACTATAATGTGGCTGAAGAAACCCTACTAAATGGTGGTGAAGACAATCGTATCATTACCGTTAAGGAACAAGTTAAGCCTGTCTTAACCATTAACCCAGACTTCCAACAAAAACGTATTTTCTCAGTGATCGTGCATGACAACTTGGTGGGCAATAAACTAGGCCATACTTTGGGTACTAAATTCGCGGAGATTTATACGCCACAAACTCTTGAGCAATGTGCACCGGGTGTAGATGAGTGGGCAGGGAAAGTCATGTGCTATGCACCCAAAAATACCCGTATTTTGTATTTATTCAGTGGGACTAGCCCTAAGATAACGGACAAAGTACCGTCTCCTGCAGAAATGCAAGATTGGGTTTTAGAAGAGTTTGTGTGGAAAGCGCCCACGAAATAACCATAACAGCTTGCTCCTAAGTTCGACTTAGGAGCAAATAGGTTTAGACAGGTCTTAAGCCGGTTTGTAATTATCGATTTTGGTCGCACCTGCACCGAAGAAAAATTTTTCCATTTCCTCTTCAAGAAACTTACGATCTTTAGGATTAATCGGGCTTAAGCGATATTCATTTAAGAGCATGGTTTGTTGACGTAGCCACTGTTGCCAAGCTTCCTTCGAGACATTCTCATAAACACGCTTACCTAAATCACCAGGGTACGTGGGGCGTTCTAAGCCTTCGGCTTCGCGGCCTAGGAGCACGCAGTTTACCATTCGAGTCATACTTCCTCCATTAAGTGCTTTAAAAGACGTTGAGCTGCGCTAGACAGCCCACCGCTAAATTCAGTACCGGCTTTATACCAAAGCCAGCTATCCCTATCCATTATTCTATCAGTGGCTGAGTGTAAATCCTGCACATCGACTAACAAAGGCTTTAAGTGCAAAGTAAAATGTGAAAAACCATGTGTGAGGGTTGGCAAAGTTGCAATCGCTACGGGTTGGGTTATCACAGTTGCTAAAGCTGTCTTTTCGTCAGGAAATTCTGGAAAACTCCATAATCCGCCCCAAATCCCAGTCGGTGGACGTTTTTCTAAAGCTATTTCTCCTTCAACATTTCTGAGCATTAAAGCCACGGCTTGTTTTTCAGGTAGGTCTTTAGCAGGGCGTGGAGCAGGATAGGCTTCTGGTTTACCGAGTTTAAAGCCTTGGCAGTCGGTTTGAATCGGGCACAGTAAACAAGCAGGGTTACTGCGAGTACATAAAGTTGCGCCTAAATCCATCATTGCTTGGGTGTAAGCAGCATTCCGCTCTGGTGGTAGATGTTGTTCAGCATAAGCCCAGAGTTGCTTCAGCACCGCTGACTGCCCCGGATAACCCTCCACCGCATGATAGCGTGCTAACACGCGCTTCACATTGCCATCTAAAATCGCCTGTGCCTGATTACATGCAAGAGAGAGAATCGCGCCTGCGGTAGAGCGGCCAATCCCGGGTAGGGCTTCGACTTCAGCCAAGGTAGTGGGAAATTCCCCCGCATATTGATCGCGAATGAGCTGCGCGGCTTTGTGTAAATTACGCGCACGGGTGTAATAACCCAAACCCTCCCAATGTTTGAGTACCGCATCCAAAGACGCATCCGCTAGGCTTTGAATCTCAGGAAAGCTTTGCATAAAGCGCTGATAGTAGGGAATAACAGTCGCCACTTGCGTCTGCTGCAGCATGATCTCAGAAATCCACACTCGATACGGCGTAGGATTTTGCTGCCAAGGTAAGTGTGTACGACCGCTATGATCAAACCACTTTAACACTTTATCTGCAAAACTCTCAGTCACTGACACGACCTAACTAATTATCGGAGGGACTAGCATAGTGAAATTGCAGGCAGATGTATAAATCCCCTAAGCTCTCCATCAGCTTTAAATGAAACTACGCGGTCGGCAACATAGGTGATTGTTGTCTGTAGAAAAACACTCTACAATAGCGCTCCTAACTCAAGCACACTCTGCGGGTGTAGTTCAATGGTAGAACGGCAGCTTCCCAAGCTGCATACGAGGGTTCGATTCCCTTCACCCGCTCCAGTCTATATTTTCCTTGTTTCTCCTAGCCTCTCAAAAATACCTAAATCATTGATATTTTAGCGGCTTTCATTCTACGAGCGTATCCCTGATGGTCTCTATAGCGCCAAAATTAGCGGGTAGGATTGTGGGTATAATTTGAGTCTTTAGAAATTAACTGCCTATAATGCGGGTATGAAAAGCGGGTATGATCGCCCGTAACCTTTGATAGATAAGGGAGTTCGATAGCGTTATGGCGGGCAAAACGATAACTTTACTCACTGACTTGGAAGTCAAAAATGCTGAGGTTAAAGATAAGTCTTACAAGATAAAAGATATGCCGGGGTTACACTTAGAAGTGAATCCTAGCGGCTCCAAAATCTGGCGACTGCGCTATCGAAATCCTAAAACGACCAAAGAAACCATGTATACCATCGGCACTTTTCCACAAGTGAAGTGTGCAGCGGCACGCTTGGCAGCGGAAGAGGCCAAAGCACAAGTGAGGCAGGGCATAGACCCCAACACCCAAAAGCAGCGTGAACGCTTGCGGGGAGGTGGGAAAACATTTAAAGAAGTGGCTTTAGAATGGCATGAAAACCAGCTAGAACGCTGGAGGGCTAGCAATGCTGAGCAAATCATGCGCTCCTTAGAGTTAGATGTGTTTCCTCATCTGGGTGATCAAGCGATTGCTGAACTCGAAGCGCCTGAAGTAGTGGCCGTCTTGCGTAAGGTTGAAAGTCGAGGTTCATTATCGCAGGCTGAAAAAGTACGCCAGCGTGTGAATGCGGTGTTTCGTTTTGCGGTCGTCACCGGGCAAATTAAAGGTAATCCACTTCCAGAGAATTTGCGGGGTGTGATTAAGGCAAAAAAAGAGGGGCATTTTAACGCCTTAACGGTGTCTGATTTACCGGCTTTTCTGTGTGATCTAGCTAGTTATCGGTCGGAGGTTTTGCGGCGTGCCGTCCAATTCACCTTATTAACCACCGCTCGAACTGAATCGGTCAGAATGGCCGAGTGGAAGGAAATTGACTGGAGTAATGCCCTATGGAACATTCCCAAAGAGCACATGAAAAACAAAGACCAAGCGCATACCATCCCTTTATCAAGGCAAGCCTTGAAGTTGCTGGAAGAGTTGCAGCCATTTACCAGTGATTCACGTTTGATTTTTTATACAACTCGACGGGATCAAGAAATGAGTGAGAACGCGATGTTAAGCGTTATCAAAAGTATGGGCTGGCAAGAGAAAACAACCATACACGGTTTGCGTGCCACGGCTTCTAGTACCTTGAAGGAACATGGTTTTAGATTTGAGGTGGTAGAGCGTCACCTTGCCCATTTAGGGCGTGATAAAATAGCGAATGCTTATGATCACATGGCGCAATACTTACCTGAGCGTGCACAGATGATGCAATGGTGGGCTGATTTTCTGGATGATCAACAACAAGGTACAGGAAAAATCCTTGCGGGTAATTTTGCACAGGGCAGGGTGTAAGGTTGCTATATTTGAAGATTGAAGAGTGAGTATGTCGATGTCAGATACACCTAAGAAAACCCTAAGCCTCAAGCGTAGCCAGCCAAGTACTGATAGTACAATGCCTAGCACGGTTCAACGCACAGGTAAGCGCATCATCCGGCGTGAAGAACTAAGTAATGTGCAGAAGCCCGGAACGATCAAGCCAAAGCCAGCAGGCAACAAAGGCAAACCCAAAAAGTCACCCCGCAAGCCGCAACCTAAGAAGCCAGTGATTGCCCCTAGTGACTTGAAAGCTAAAGAACTGAATGATCGTTTGAATGGGTTCAATGTTTGGCTGAACTATCAACCGCTAGCCCTTGGCATTGAAAAGCAGATATTCAAGCTAGTGAATGATGAACATTTCCCCGGTGCATCTAAGAAAGTTGTCCAGAAGGTGCTAAGAAGGCATACCTTGCATGGTCGGTATTTAAAAGCTATTCAGGAAGGTGGCGTGCGCTATGGGTTAGATGGGGTTGATGATGGCTTTGTGACTAGCCAACAGCAAGCGCATGCGAGCGAAGAGCGTTCTAAGCGAGCTTTTGTGAACCAAAATTTATAAAAAGTGCTGAGTAAACTAGTTTGTATTTCATGAGTGCGAGTTGGTGTAGCCTAATAAAAATTAGCTAAACTTTTTATTAGCAAAATTAGCCTCTTAATTCTTGAAATAGACATGTATGGACTTATATAGGTATATGCAGTGTAGTATTTTGAAGCATTTTTATGCTAAGTTCGCTCACTTTAACAAAGATTAAATTTTGGGATGAGCTTGATTTCGATCATCGGGTATCACACATGTAAGCTAGATGGTGGATGGAGTTATGTTAAGAACGAAGCTCCATTCTTAAGCGGAAAGGGTGATAATCAGTGGCTTAGTCAAGGCTTCTACTTCTGGACAGATAGTGATTATTTTGCCCATGATTGGGGTAAAAAGAGCTATAGCAATGCATATGCTATAGTTAGATGTAAAGTTGATGTAGAAGAAACAGCGCTATTAGATTGTGTTGGCTCGGTTGATGCTCAGATGTTTTTAAAAAAACATTTAACGAAATTTCAACAGCACTTAGATAGGCTCAACAAACAACCAAGTACAGTTACTGTTTCAGCTCTTATCAGGATGTTGCGGCAGAAAAATAAGGATTGTCCGGGATTTTTTCCTTTTGTCGCTATAAAAGCCCAGGACTTTTATCATGGTGATAGTGTTAGATTTGTAGAAAACCGGTGTGAGACTATGCCTTTGCTTACAAGGCAGCAATTGTGTTTATTTGAAGATGGCGCTGGTTGTATTGTTGAAAAAGAAGTCATATACCCTCCATCTTTTGTGGAGCAATGTTAAGAGGTTAGGTTAGGGCAGGAGTGAAGCAAATGAGCCTTAAAGACATATTTGAGCGGTCAGAGACACTGTTCGATGAATATCTAAGCACTGTTAGTGCTGAAGAGTTTTTGGCTTTATATGATGCTTGTGAGACCTATGAAGGTTTGACTGTAGACAAGTGGTTAGCAGGTAGTACAATTATCACTTATCCATTGGCAGTGGATGGTACTATGCAGTCTGAAGTTGGTCGTTTAATTAATGTAGAGAGTGTTTGCTTCTCATCAATTAATTCATCCTATGAAAAGGCCGCAAATGAAACACCTTATGAAATAAGTTATGCAGCCTAATAATCCTATGAAGGTCAAGTTAAGAAATACTATTGTTCAATCTTTAACTGTTGAAACTAATGGTGTTAGCTGTGAAAAAAAGCATGTGAGCATTGCGCACAAAGCATTTTTTTCTACTGATGAAAAAAACTTGTTTGGAATAGAGTTTACTCTGAGTATCCAAGTTCCAGATGAATGCTTAATTAGTTTGGTTTATGTTGGTTATTTTGAAGCAGATAAGGATATTGAGGACTATAGTTCTATGTCTAAGTTTTGTGACATAAATGCACCAGCTATTGCATACCCTTTTCTTAGAGCATATGTAGCAAACTTAATGTTAAACTCTGGTTTAAATCCAATAATGTTGCCAACAATTAACTTTGTAGAACTCGCAGAAAAGCAAAAAAATAAAGTGGAGAATCCATCTCTACAAAGTACTGAACCTACAAATTAATGACAGTCTTTAAACTCTGTAAATGAATAGTTTGTATTTTTTTAAGAAGCCGGACAAGTTCCGGCTTTTTCATGCCTGCTATACCTCAATAATTTTCCAAAAAGAAAACTATGCTATGCTTTGAGTGTCTACTTCATTCAATCAACACAGAGCGCATAAAAAGATGGCAACAGCAACGCTTAGAACCGTGGGTAATTCGGTGGCGGTGGTCATTCCTAAGCAATGGCTAGAGGTTTTGAAGTTACAAGCCGGTTCAAAAGTTAGTATTGAGCTTAGTGGTGATTGCCTAACTTTAAAACCAGCTCGTAAACGCTACACCTTGTCAGAGCTAATGGAAGGGCTGGAAGAGGGCGATACTTTGCCAATTGATCACGAATTTGACCGTGCAGCCCCTGTGGGTAGAGAGGTTTTATGAGTCTCTATATTCCTAAGCGTGGGGATATTATTAAGCTATCGTTTGATCCTGCTTTGGGCATTGAGCAGCAAGGCTTTCGACCGTCGTTAGTGTTATCTCCTTATGAGTTTAATCGGTTTGGGGGTGTACTGATTTGTCCGATTACTCAAGGCGGTGATTTTGCACGCAAAAATCATTGGGCTGTACCGTTGATGGGTAGTGGTACTGAGACTCAGGGTGTTGTTCTCTGTAATCAGGTGCGTACTGTTGATTATAAGGTTCGCCAAGTGCAGTTTGCTGAATCTGCCCCAGAGACGCTTGTCGAGGAAGTAATAGCACGAGTTCAAACTTTGTTGGAATAGGGTTTGTACTAGATGAATAGCTGACAATGAATTTTCAAAGACCAAAGCCGGATACACTCCGGCTTTTTTATACCCGCCTTTTGCCTGAATCCCTTCTGAATTGAGGTTTTTAAACATGTACATTACATGTCACGTGACATGTCATCTTGAGAATGGCACAAATCCAGCTCTGAAGCCGTTATTTGTCAAAAGTGTAATGTTCCAATTATTCGCGTGATTGTCCCGCCCACGGGTATGGGGGAGTTTTCCGACCCTCTCCACCAGCTTAGCTACTGGATGGCTTCACCTGTTCATTTGTAGATGAAACCAGCAAGATAATAACCAGCCCTGCCACTAGCAGCATTGAACTAACCTCTATCTTGACCCCGCATTCAACTAGAAGAAGCTAGTTCAACCTGCTAGGCAGGGCTAATCAATTGCCTAATTTATCCCTTTTAATTCCAGAAAACCCGTATCCACCTGCCGCGCTGGTGGAAGCCCGTTGCGTGATTCCTAGCAGGAAAAAAAGGAGCATAGATAACACCTAACCAAGAGGAACAGGCGATGAATAAATTAAAAACGGACTGGCTACGGGCTTGCATTGCAGGCCGTACCGTTGACGGTCGAGAGATTACCGAGCAGCAGATTCTGGACATGGCAAGCAGCTATGTCCCTGAAGTTTATCTAGCGCATATCTGGCCTGAACACATTCGGGGCATTGACCCTAGCGGTATGTTCAAGTCCTTGGGGGATGTTCTGGAACTCAAAGCCGAACGTATCAAGGGCGGTGCATTAGATGGCGTGTTAGCGCTGTATGTCATCCTACAGCCTCACGCTGATTTAGTAACGATGGTACGCAATGGACAAAAGGTGCATTTATCCGTCGAGATAGAACAGAACTTTGCTGGCACTGGCAAAGCTTACTTAATGGGTTTAGGGGTCACAGATTCACCCGCTTCCTTGGGTACAGGTTTAATGCACTTCAATGCTCAAAGCCGTCAAACCAATCTATTTTCCACCCCGTTACTCTGTGATGGTTTCCAATGCCATAGCCACCAAGGCCATGAATTAACCCTGATCTTAGAGCGTCTTGACCGCTTAGAAAGCCTTGCCCAATCGACGAAAACACCCACCGCTAACTATGCCACCCGTGCCGATTTTGAGCGCTTAGAAGCGGTGATTAATCGCCTTGCTGAAACGATTCATCAGTTTGGTGAGCAGGAGGTTATTAATCATGGTTCACGCCCTGAAACCACGGGTGTTTCCCCTGATTTTGAACGGTCACGTATTCCCGTTGGTTATTAATTTATAAATTTTATAGGTAGATAAGTATGAAACAGAAAACTCGTGAGCTATTTAATCAGCTCAAGCGCGAAACCGCAGCCGTGAATCAAGTTCCTGATGTAAATGAAAAGTTCAGCCTTGTCCCTTCTGTGGAGCAACGCCTAGTCGATCAACAAGGGGAATCGGCTGACTTCTTAAAAAATATCAATGTGATTGGTGTGACTGAACAAAAAGGCCAGAAATTAGGGCTAGGTGTCGGTCAACCGATTGCCAGCCGCACCAACACGGATGACAAGGAACGTCAAACTGCCTTTGTCGGTGATATGACCCCTGATGATTACGAATGCAAGCAAACTAACTTCGATATTCATTTAAGTTATCGGGTGATGGATGCGTGGGCAGTGTTTGCCGATTTTGCCACTCGTTACCGCCGCGCAGCCATTAAGCGCATGGCCTTAGATCGGATTATGACCGGCTGGAATGGCTTGAGCGCTGCCCCTGAAACAGATCGCACCGCTAACCCACTCTTGCAAGATGTGAATATCGGCTGGCTTGAAAAAGTACGCCTCAATAATCCGGTCAGGCTCTTGGGATATGACTCCAGCGGCTTGGCAACCAGTGATCAAATCACCGTGGGCGAAGGTGGTCTGTACAAAACCTTAGATGCTTTGGTGTTTGATGTGTCCGCCAATCTCTTAGACCCGTGGTTTGTCGGGGGTGATGATCTGGTGCTGATTATTGGCCGTGAATTATGGGTGAATCATGGCTTGACGCTTTACAACGATAACCGCGCCGCTACCGAGCGTAATGCTTTGCAAATCTGGTTTGCGAATGAGGCGATTGGTGGCTTGAAAACCATCTCTGTACCGTTTTTCCCGCCGCGTGGTTTAGTCGTGACCTCTTACGACAATCTGTCTTTGTATTACCAGCAAGGCAGTATGCGCCGCGCCATTATTGATAATCCTAAGCGTGATCGGGTCGAGGAATATTTTTCCTCAAATGATGCCTATGTGGTGGAGGATTACGGCAAGTTTGCCGGTGTACGTCCGACCGCTATTCAGTTGAAAGATACCAACGGCAATTGGGCGTAAACCATGCGTTCCTTGGCTCAACAGCATTTGAACCAGCACCAGAATGCAGCCGCACCGGCTGCACTGGTTGCCCCTGTACCCTCAGGCACACACTCGCAATTGCTGATGCGGTGTGCTTATTTGCAGGTGGAGTTAATCAAG